>Ga0247757_10000015_pt1 | contig 121782 bp, 108 predicted proteins | sample UWRJL126311R4_FD_180929 | JGI IMG/M metagenome (GOLD analysis project Ga0247757, IMG submission 180929) | Plant litter microbial communities from Arlington Agricultural Research Station in Wisconsin, United States - UWRJ-L126-311R-4 | ecosystem: Environmental > Terrestrial > Plant litter >...
GAAGGCCTGCAACGCGATCGGGTCGCCGCGCCGCGCGTCCTCGGCCAGCTCCCTGGCGTCGGCGGTCAGGGGCGCCTGCCAGCCGTGCGCGCGGGCCCACGCCGCCAGATGCGGTCCCGAGGCCACCGTCTCCGCGCAGCCGTGCCCGCCGCAGGTGCACAGCGCTCCGTCCGGTTCGACGACGACATGCCCGACGTGCCCGGCGTTGCCGCTGCGGCCGTGGAAGGGCTTGCCGTCGAGGACGAGCCCGCCGCCGATGCCGGTGGACACGACCATGCCGAGCAGGAACCGGGCGTCGCGGCCCGCGCCGCGCCACCACTCCCCCATGGCCGTGCACAGGCCGTCGCCGCCGAGGCGCACCGGCAGCCCGGTGGCGTCGGCGACGCGGGCGAGCAGCGGGAACCGGTCCCACTGCGGGATGTTGATCGGGCTGACGGTGCCGTTGCGCACGTCGATGGGTCCCGCCGACCCGACACCGACCGCACTCACCTCGCGGAAGTCCACCAGGTCACCGGCCACCCGGACGTCGTCGAGCACCCCGGCGACGGCGGCCCAGACGTCGTCGGCGTCGCCGTCGGGGGTCGGGCGCTCCCCGCGGTGGGTCAGCACACCCTGCGCGTCGACCAGGCCGGCGGCGATCTTCGTCCCGCCGATGTCCAGGGCCAGGATCTCCTCGCCCATCAGTGGGTGTGGGTGTTGTCGGGCTGCCGGGGATCGCCGGGGTGTTCGTAGCCGGGCGCCAGCTCCACCACCTCGGCGCACCGGGCGTCGAGCCAGCGCCGGTAGGCCCGCCGCCGGGCGGACGCGCGCAGGTGCGCCGCGATGTCGCTCTCGGGCATCCGATCCGGGTTGCGGGCGTGGTAGTCGGCGACGTCGGCGGCGTCGATCACGACGGCGGCGGTGACGTGGGCGAACATCGCGCGGGCCTCCGGCGCGGCGAGCGTGGCCGCGGCGATGCTGCCGAGTTCCAGGCGGGCCAGGGTGTCGCGCATCAGGTCGTCCTCCGTGGGTGGCGGATCGATGGGGTCCAGACCAGCGGCCTCGCGGGCCACCACCCGTTCGGCGACGATCACCTGGGTGAGCCAGCGCCGCAGCTGCCTGCCCTCACGGGTGCCCGGGCTGGGCAGGGCATGGCGGGGCGCCCGGGACCGCACCGCGTCCTCGCGGGCGTCCACCTCGTCGACGGTGACCGGTGCACCCGCGACCGTCGCCGCCACCGTCATCGGGTCACCTCGACCGCGACCGCCGGGCTGTAGAGCAGCTCGCCCGCACACGCGACCCGGATCAGGGCCCACCAGGAACCGGGCGCCGTCCACGGCGGGGGCGCCACATCGAACTGCAGCTCGACCGATCCCCGCGCGGGGACGACGTCGCCGAGGGCGGCGGGGGTGAGCCACTCCCAGGTGTCCCAGGGCGAGATGACGTGCGCCTCGACGGCGAGGTCGGCGTGCGCGTCGGTCGCGACGGTGACGGCCAGCGTCGCCCGCTGCCCGGCGGCCACCCGTACCGGTGCCGGGTCGGTGTGCAGACGCAGCACGCGATCCGGCACGTCACCGCGTGGTCCCACCGACACCAGGCACACGTCCTCGACGGTCTGGCGCCACGCCGCGGGGATCGTCGGGCCGGTCACGGCCACCTCCGCCCGGATCGGGTGCAGCCCCGGCGCCACCCCGGCGGGCGGGTCCAGCTGGATCGCCGATTCCAGGTAGCCGCCGGGCGGCAGCACGAACGGGATGTCGGTGACGTCGACGGCCCACCCCTGCGGGACGACGAGGCGTACGCGGCCGTGCAGTGCGGTGTCGGTGGCGTCGCTGGCGACGGTGAGCCGCAGCGACGAGCGGCCGGCGCCGGCCTCGAGGCGGTGCGGGTGCAGGTGCACGGCCACCGGGAGACCGCCCAGCGGGGCAGGCCCGCGATTGTGCAGCCAGTAACGGCTGTAGAGCGGCTGGGCCGTTTCGGCGTCGGGGCCGAGCCACTCGCCCGCGGCGTCGAGCACCGTCGGCAGGTTCACGTCCGTTTCCACGGTGACGATGTCGAATCCTCCCAACGCGATGGCGTCCGCACCGTCCGCGGCGCCACCTGCGGGCCGTTCCGTCAGGTCAAGGCGCCGTGACTTTCGCGGCGACCGTGGCACTCTACGTAACCCCGACTGCAGGGTGACCATCGCATCTGCCCCGAGGGTCTCGGCCAGCCGGACGGCGATCGCGGGGCCGACCGTCGCGGCGCTGCCGCGCGCGGTGGGATTGCCTGCCATCTTCACCGCCGTCACCGCCGCGGCTCCGGGCGGGTCGACCTCCAGCAGCGACCCCCAGGCGGGCAGCCCCCCGCCGCCGGGATCGTGCCGGGCCGGCACCGCGATCAGCGCGTTGTTGAATTCAGCGCTGCGCCTGGGCATGTCGACGTCGCGCCAATCGCCCGGCCCTGCGGTGACGGCGTAGTCGAAGGTGTGGGTCCAGTGCTGCAGCCCGAAACCCGAATCGTCGGGGACGCTGCGCCGCGGCGGGTCGATCCAGGTGCCCGACGGCCACCCGGTACACGACCGCATCAGTGACAGGTGCAGGGTGCCGTCGACGTCCACGGCGAAGCCAGGCAGCCCGCGGTTCATGACGGCGACGGTGCGGGATTCGAACGGCGTGTTCATCTCCTGGTCGACGGCGATCTCCTGGTCGACGGCGATCTCGTGATCGGCGAGGTCGTCGGCCAGCGCCAGGATCTCGGCGATCAGGTCGGCGGTGGTACCGGAACCGGCGCCCACCACCAGGACGGGCAGCGTCCGCACACCCCGCAGATCGGCACCGGGCACCCACACCCCGCGCAGCTCCGTCGCAGCAGGCACCCACACCCGCGGTGCGGTGACGGTGTCACCGAGAACCGAAGCAGTGAAGGTGTTGTCCCCCAAACTGATTCGCACGTCGGGAAGGTTCGAGTCGACCGACAGGTCGCCGTAGCGCGGCGCGTCCGCCGAGCTGCACGTGGCCGTGACCCCCGCGCGGCCCAGGGCGATCATCAGCGTCCGCACCGCATCGGCGACAGCGGGGTCGGTGTCGGTGTACTGGGGCACCACCACCTCGGCGACCGCGATGGCGCGAATCATGGCTCCCCGGAACCTGATTCGCGCGGTCGACGACAGACCGAACCATCCGTGCGCCGGATTGTCGAGGGTGTGGGGATGCACGGCGGTGTCCACCGAGTCCGTGGAACCCGGTTCGTGCAGCAGGGCGAAGCCGCGCCCGATCACGGCGGTGCCGACCTCGCTCACCGGCATGGCGCCCGGCACCGGGCACGGCCAGCGCAGCCGCAGCAGCCGGTCGGCGCCGGCGAACTCGTCCACGACGGTGCGGCAGTCGACGCGCTCGACGCCGTGCCAGAGCGTCAGCGTCTGCGTGTAGCGCAGCAGCCCGGGCAGTTCACCGGTCACCACCATCCGCTCCCCGACGGCGCTGCGGTAGCAGGTCACCGAGGTCGCCGGTGTCTGCGCCGAGGTCACGACCGGCCCGCGCGGCAGCAGGTGCCACGGGCCCTCGCCCAAGGTGGGATGCGCGGGATATTCGTCGTAGACGGCGATCTCGTTGCCGACGCACCCGGCGCCGATCAGCTCGCGACCGCCGATCGTCAGAGAGCTCACCGCCCCGCCGCGCGCGGCGTCGACCGTCAGCCTCCGGCTGTCGCCGCTGATCGAGGTGCCCGGCTGCGGCTCCCACCCGGCGCTCGGCGCCCCCGGCACCAGCCGGAACGACCGCCAGCCCAGCGACGGCACGTCGCGCGCGACGAAGGTGAGGCAGCGCCCGTCGTGGTCGACCACCACGGGTACCGCGGCTCCGTCGGTGTCGACGACGCTGCCGCGCAACGGCTCGTCGAGGGTCACGGTAACCACATCGGTCCTGTTGTGTGCCAACGGGTTCCACACCACCACCGAGGCGTCGACGGCGCTCGACAGCAGGGTCAGCGCCCGATCGGTGATGTCGCGGCCGAGCTGCCACGCGTCGCGCCAGCTGGTCAGCAGATCGAGGTAGACCTGGTCGGATTCCGAGCCCGTGATGGCGTCGTGGTGGGCGCCGTAGGCCAGCTGCACCCAGGCCTTGGCCAGGGCCGCCTCGGGATAGCGGGCCCCGGTCAGCGCGTGCGCGAACACCGCGAACCGCTCCCCGGCGAGCACCGCGCACTCGGCGGCGCGGTTGGCCTGCTTGGTGTCGATGTAGGACACGTCCTTGCCGGTGTAGATCGGGTTCATGTCGCGGGTCTGGGGCGCCGGGCCGGCACCGCGCTCGTCCAGTTCGGCGCGCACCGCGGCGAAGAAGTCCCGCGGTATCGCGCACACGAACCGGGGCCAGGTGTAGCGCGCGGCCCAATCCCGGTGGATGTCGGTGACCCACTTGTTGGGCGGGGTGTAGTCGGTGCCGACGGGCAGCAGCACGTTGCGGGTCAGCGCGACCTTCTTCAGCTCGGTGAACAACCCGTAGGTCGCCGCCTCCGCGTCAGCGAGCGTCGCCGCGGAGTCCATCCACCAGCCCGCCGAATAATGGGCGGGCATGTAATGGGTGAGCAGGCCGCGGCCCGATGGCGCCAGCCACTCGAACTCGCTGGCGAACTGCATGCGTTCGGGATCGCCTGCCGCGCCGTTCTCGACGGCCATCGGCCCCCACTGGTGGTGCGGGCCGCGGGCCCACGAGCTCGACGTCAATCCGGCGTCGACGGCCAGCCCGGGGAACTGCGGATCGTGGCCGAAGACGTCGAGCTGCCACGCCGTCTCCGGCGACGCTCCCAGCACGTCGCGCTGAAAACCGCTGCCGTGCACGAAGTTCCGTATCGCGGTCTCGGTGCCGGTGAGGTTCGTGTTGGGTTCGTTGTAGGTGCCACCCATGATCTCGACACGGCCATCGGCGAGGAACCTGCGCAGGTCGGCCCGCTCCTCGGGGTGGGTGTCCCAGAACGGTTTCAGATAGTCGACCTCGGCGAGGACGAACGCGTACACCGGGTCTTGGCGAGCCATCTCGAGATGGGCGCGGACGAGGTCGAAGGCGTTGGTCTGCCTGGCCCGGCCCGGCGGCTCCTCGGTCCACACGCTGGTGTAGGCGCCCTGGGTGTTCCACCACACCGGGTCGTAGTGGAAGTGGCTGATCATGAACATCGTCCACCCGGGTTCGGCGACGATCAGATCGAAGTCCATGCCGGCGCCGGCGGCCTCCACCCGCGCCGGGCGCCGCGCACCGGGCACGGCGTCGTCGACGCGCACCGGCACCTCGACCACACCGTCACCGGGCTCCAGCGTCGCCGTCCCGCCGAGCCCCTTCCCGCGGACGTCCACCGGGACCGAGGTCTGTGCCCCGATGTAACTCACCCGCACGATCTGCCGCAGATCGTCGGCGGGCCCGACGAACAACTCGGTACCTTCGACGGACTGCAGCGACAGCGGCATGTCCCCATAGTGGTGCCCCGCCCCCGCGTGTGCGCGGGAATGCGGCCGTCACCGTGCCGCGCGGGCGATCCGGTCGGCCACCGTGCGGACCGCGGCGACCACCTCGGGCGGTTCGAGCACCTCGAACTCGCAGCCCGGCATGGCCAACCACGGCACCATCCGGTGCGGGTCGTCGGCTCCCGCGGTGAGGATGCAGGCGTCGGGGCCGTCGGGTTCGATGTGCACCGACGCGGCCGGAAAGCATTGCGCCACAACGTCGCAGGGCGCCGCGTACCGGACCCGCGCGACGTAGGGGTAGGGCGAGGAGCTGATCGCCCGGCGCACGTAGGACGCGGCGTCGGGCGCCTCGCGCGGGACGAACGTGGCGCCGTGGACGTGCACATCGGACATCCGGTCCAGCCGCAGGCTGCGCCAGTCCGTCCGGTCGCGGTCGTAACAGAGCAGGTACCAGCGCCTGCCCGTGGTGACCAGCTGGTAGGGCTCGAGCCTGCGCTGGGTGGCGTTGCCGTGCAGGTCGACATAGGCGGCGCTGACGTGCTCGTGGTCGCGGCTGGCGCGGGCGAGGGTCATCAGCACCTCGGGGTCGACCGGGGTCTCGTTGGTGTCACCCAGCGTCACGGTCGCCTGGTGCACGGCGGCGACCTGGGAGCGCAACCGCGCCGGCATCACCTGGTCGAGCTTCGACAGTGCGCGCAACGCCGACTCCCCGACCCCGGCGACGCTGCCGCCCGCGGCGACCCGCAGGCAGACCGCCATCGCCACCGCCTCGTCGGCGTCGAGCAGCAGCGGCGGCAGCGCGGCCCCGGCGCCCAGCCGGTAGCCCCCACCGACCCCGGTGCTGGCGTGCACCGGATAGCCCAGCTCACGCAGCCGGTCCACGTCGCGGCGCACGCTGCGGGTGGTGACGCCGAGCCGGTCGGCGAGTTCCTCACCCGACCAGACCCGGCGGCCCTGCAGCAACCCCAGCAACTGCAGGACGCGGCTCGTCGTCTCGGACACGCTCCCATCGTGCCCGACATTGCGGACAGAAACTGTCCGGAACGCCTGACAGGGTAGGACCCATGAGCAACGACACGGTGCAGCTGCTGGCCGACCAACTCGATCTGCACTGGCGCACCCAGCTGCGGCCGCGCCTGGAGGGGCTGACCGATGAGGAGTACTTCTGGCAGCCGGTGCCGGGCTGCTGGACCGTGCACCGCGACGGCGGGGTGGACTTCGAGGTCCCGCCGCCGCAACCCGAGCCCGTCACCACCATCGCCTGGCGGATGGCGCACGTCATCGTCGGGGTGTTGGCGATGCGGTCCCACTCCCACTTCGGCGGACCGCCTGCGGACTATCAGAGCTGGCCCTACGCCACCGATGCCGGCACCGCGCTGCGGCAGCTCGACGACGAGTACCGGCGCTGGCTGGACGGGGTGCGCGGTCTCGACGATGCCGAACTGGCCACGCCGGTCGGCCCCGCCGAAGGACAATGGGCCGCGGCGCCGATGGCCACGCTGATCCTGCACATCAATCGCGAGGTGATCCACCACGGAGCCGAAATCTCGTTGCTCCGTGATCTTTTCGTTCACACAGCGAACACCGAACAGAAGGAGAACTGACATGGCCGCCATGCCCCCACCCATCGCCGACGAACGCGCGGGTCTGCGGGAGTACCTCATCGCCCAGCAGCACGCGTTCCACGCGATCGCCTACGGGCTCACCGACGAGCAGGCGCGATCCACCCCGTCGGCCAGCGCGCTGTCGATCGGCGGCCTGATCAAGCACGTCACCACCTGCCAGCGCGGCTGGATGGAGCGGGTGGCCGCCGCACCCGACCCGGTCGGCGACGACGGCCGCTCGGCCGACGAGCGGGCCGCCGACTGGGAGGACGAGTTCAGGATGCGCGACGACGAGACCCTTGCCGACGTCATCGCCGCGTTCGACGCCCAGAGCGCCGCGACGATCAGGCTGGCCGAGACGGCCGATCTGGGCGCGGCCGTGCCCGTCCCCCAGGATGCACCGTGGTTCCCGAAGGACATCGCCGCGTGGTCGGTGCGGTGGGTGTTCTTCCACATGATCGAGGAACTGGCGCGGCACGCGGGCCACGGCGACATCATCCGCGAAAGCATCGACGGCGCAACGCTGTACGAGCTGCTGGCGGGCGTCGAAGGCTGGCCGGAGACCGACTGGCTCAAGCCCTGGAAGCCTGAACCCGCCCCCGCGTCCTAGTCAGCGCAGCACCAGCGCCAGCGCGTGGTCGACGACCTCGTCGAGGTCGTCGCCGAGTCGGCCGGCCAGCCACTGCTGGGCCAGCTCGGCCATCGCGCCGGTGTACAGCGCGGCACCGACCACCGCAGCGACGGGGTCGGTGTCGGGCTGCATCCGCCAGCCCTCGGTGAGTACCGCCTCGCGCAGCAGGTCCTGGGTGACGGCGCGGCGGGCGGCGAGCACCGGGTTCGCCCGCGCATCGGTGAACAACACCCGGCCCCGGCGCGGGTCGGCCGAACTGAAGGCCAGCACCGCGGCCATGCCGGCACGTGTACGCGCCCGCAGCGACGTACCCGCCGCGATCATCGCGTCCTCCACCGCGCGGGCCAATTCCGCGCTGGTCCGGTCGTAGACGGCGCCCAGGAGCGCGTCGAGATCGGCGAAACTCTCGTAGAAGTAGCGCGAGTTCAGGCCGCTCTCCCGGCACACCGACCGCACGGTGAGCGCCGCCTCGCCCCCGTCGCCGAACAGCCGGTAGGCGGCGTCGACCAGCAGCTGTCTGCGCTCGGCGCGGCGGTCGGTCAGCGGAACTCCCGCCCACCGCGTGGGACTGGACACCCGCACAGCGTAGGCCGCGGCCGGCGGTCTGGTCACAGGTGTCGCCAACCGATAGTCTGGATACACCTGTGACCAGAAGGGGGTCTCATGTTCCTGCCCCACCAGCTCATCGGCCAGATGCTCAACCAGCGGTTCGACCAGGACGTGCGGCGGCACTACTTCAAGGGAATGGATTTCGCCAATCCTGTCGGCGACCCGGGCTGGTTCGGCCCCGGCAGCGCGGTGTGGCACGTGCACTCGCACACCCACGCGTTGATCTTCGGACTGCAGTGCGCCGCCTTCCTGGAACGCCTCGATCCGTCCATCTACTGGATGGGCGTGCACCATTCCCGGCTGGTGCGCGACGACACCCGAGACGACCCGATGCCGCAGATCGATCCGAAAGGCGCGCTCGTGCGCCTCGGACACTCGGTCGCGTTCTTCATCGGGACGGCCTACGGCTCGAGCGAGACCGCCGAGCGGCTGGCCACCACGGTGCGGTCGATGCACCACACCATCAAGGGCGTGCGCCCCGACGGTGCCCGCTACGACGCAGACGACCCCGACTGGCTGCGCTGGAACTACGCCACCGTGGTCTGGGGTATCGCCACCGCGCACCAGATGTATCACCCGAACCCATTGCGCGGCAACGCCATCGATCGCTACTACGGTGAGTTCGTGCGCGTCGGCCACGCCCTCGGCGGCACCGATCTGCCCGCCACCAGGGCCGAGACGCTGGACTGCCTGAGGTCCTACCTGCCCCGGCTCGCGGTCACCTACGGCACCGCGATGGCGACCGGACCCAACCTCCCGCTCCCGCAGGCCGCCCTGAACTGGGCGGTGCGCGACACCATGCCGTCCTGGGCCAAGGGCCTGATCCAGCACCGCGACCCCAACATCGTCGAGCGCACGGCCCGCCGCGCGCTGGTGTGGTCGACCATCAACGGTCTGCATCTGGCGGCAGGCACGGCACCGGAGTTCGCCCAAGCCCAGGTGCGGACGGCCCACCGGCGAGGAGGCGACCCGGTGCACACCCGCCCGGACCTGGAGGACGCGTTCGCCTGAGCAACTCGGCCAGATTGTGACCCGGTGCACACCTTTTTTCGCTGACCGGCGCTTTTTGCGACACTGCAGAGATGAGCACCACGCGGAGAGCCAACAGCGGTCAGCATCGCGAGGTTGCCAGACTCGACCGGGTACCGCTGCCGGTCGAGGCGGCCCGCATCGGTGTCACCGGGTGGCAGATCACCCGGACCGGCGCCCGCGTCGCCAAGACGCTGAAAGGTCGCGGCTCGCTGCAGCAGAAGGTCGTCAAGCAGATCCCCCGCGCATTCGCCGACCTCGGCCCCACCTACGTCAAATTCGGCCAGATCATCGCGTCCAGCCCCGGCGCCTTCGGCGAACCCCTGAGCCGCGAGTTCCGCAGCCTGCTCGACCGGGTGCCACCCGCCGACCCGAAGGAGATCCACACGCTGTTCGTCGAGGACCTCGGCGACGACCCGGCCACCCTGTTCGCCTCGTTCGACGACACGCCGTTCGCGTCGGCGTCGATCGCCCAGGTGCACCACGCCACGCTGCACACCGGCGAGGAGGTCGTGGTCAAGATCCAGCGACCGGGTATCCGCCGCCGGGTCGCCGCCGACCTGCAGATCCTCAAGCGCGGCGCCCGGCTGGTGGAGTTCGCCAAGCTGGGGCAGCGGCTCTCGGCCCAGGACGTGGTCGCCGACTTCGCCGACAACCTCGCCGAGGAGCTGGACTTCCGGCTCGAGGCACAGTCGATGGACGCGTGGGTGGCCCACATGCACGCCTCCCCGCTGGGCGCCAACATCCGGGTGCCGCAGGTCTACTGGAACCTCACCAGCGAGCGGGTGCTGACGATGGAACGCATCCAGGGCACCCGCATCGACGACGTCGCCGCGATCCGGAAGAAGGGTTTCGACGGCACCGAACTGGTCAAGGCGCTGCTGTTCAGCGTGTTCGAGGGCGGGCTGCGGCACGGCCTGTTCCACGGCGACCTGCACGCGGGCAATCTGTACGTCGACGACGACGGCAAGATCGTGTTCTTCGACTTCGGCATCATGGGCCGCATCGACCCGCGCACCCGGTGGCTGCTGCGCGAACTCGTCCACGCCCTGCTGGTCAAGAAGGACCACGCCGCCGCGGGCAAGATCGTCGTGCTGATGGGCGCGGTCGGCACCGTGAGGCCCGAAGCCCAGGCCGCCGAGGATCTGGAGAAGTTCGCGACCCCGCTGACCATGACGTCACTCGGGGACCTGAGCTACGCCGAGATCGGCAAGCAGCTGTCGGCGCTGGCCGAGGCGTACGACGTCAAGCTGCCGCGCGAGCTGGTGCTGATCGGCAAGCAGTTCCTCTACGTCGAGCGCTACATGAAGTTGTTGGCGCCGAGCTGGCAGATGATGAGCGACCCGGCGCTGACCGGGTACTTCGCCAACTTCATGGTGGAGGTGTCGCGGGAGCACAAGGCAGCGGGTGCCGACCCCGAGACCGCGAGCACGGAGTTGGACGCCTGATGCAGGTGCGCACCGGAACCGCGCCGGCGGGCGAAATCGACATCTACTACGAGGACATGGGCGCCGAGGACGACCCCGCGGTGCTGCTGGTGATGGGCCTGGGTGCCCAGTTGATCTTCTGGCGCACGGAATTCTGTCGGCGACTCGTCGAGCAGGGCCTGCGGGTCATCCGCTTCGACAACCGCGACGTGGGGCTGTCGGGCAAGCTGCCCGGCCGGCATTCCGGTTCGCCGCTGCCGGTGCGGATGGCCCGGTCGTTCGCCGGGCTGGCCAGCCCGGCGGGCTACACGCTCGAGGACATGGCCGACGACGCGGCCGCCCTGCTGGACCATCTCGGCATCGACCGGGCGCACGTGGTGGGCGCGTCGATGGGCGGCATGATCGCGCAGGTCTTCGCGGTGCGGCACGAGCCGCGCACCCGCTCCCTCGGCGTCATCTTCTCGAGCAACAACCAGGCGGCACTGCCCCCACCCGGACCCCGCCAGCTGCTCGCCATCCTCCGCAAGCCCGCCGGCGCCGGGCGCGACGCGGTCATCGCCAACGCGGTCCAGGTCAGCAAGATCATCGGAAGCCCCGGTTACCCCCGGCCCGACGACGCGATCCGCGCCGAGGCGGTCGAGGGTTACGACCGCTCCTATTACCCCGCGGGCGTCGGCAGACAGTTCGCGGCGATCCTGGGCAGCGGCAGCCTGCGCCACTACAACCGGCGCACCGCGGTGCCGACCGTGGTCATCCACGGCAAGGCCGACCGGCTGATGCGGCCCTCCGGTGGGCGGGCCATCGCGGGAGCGATCCCCGGTGCGCGGCTGGTGCTGCTCGACGGCATGGGCCACGAGCTACCGGAGCCGCTCTGGGATGACGTCGTCGGCGAACTCGAGGCCACTTTCGCGCAGGCCGGTTGAGCGCCGGCAGGGGCGTCAATTCACCGCGACTCAAAACCACGTACCATGCCTGTCGGGCACGCACGACCGCCGTATCAGGAGAACCTCTTCGGGCCGCGTCTCCAGGAAGGCCACCACATGGCCTCGTCAAAGAGGCAACTCAAGCCTCACTTCGACGACGTCCAGGCGCATTACGACCTGTCGGACGATTTCTTCCGGTTGTTCCTCGATCCGACGCAGATGTACAGCTGCGCGTACTTCGAGCGCGACGACATGACGCTGGAAGAGGCGCAACGCGCCAAGGTCGACCTGGCGCTGGGCAAACTGGGCCTCGAGCCCGGCATGACCCTGCTCGACGTCGGATGCGGCTGGGGTTACACGATGATGCGGGCGATCGAGCGCTACGACGTCAACGTCATCGGGTTGACGCTGAGTGAGAACCAGAAGGCCCACGTCGAGCGCGTGTTCGCCGAGTCCGACAGCCCGCGCACCAAGGAGATCCGGCTGCAGGGCTGGGAAGACTTCGACCAGCCGGTGGACCGCATCGTGTCGATCGGCGCCTTCGAGCACTTCGGCCGCGACCGCTGGGACGATTTCTTCGCCACCGCCTACCGGGTGCTGCCTGACGACGGCGTGATGCTGCTGCACACGATCACCGCGCTGACGATCCCTCAGATGATCGAGCGTGGGCTGCCGTTGACCTTCTCGGTCGCGCGGTTCATCAAGTTCATCCTGACCGAGATCTTCCCCGGCGGATATCTGCCGACGATCGAGCTCGTCGGCGAGCATGCAGGTGCGGCCGGGTTCACGCTGACCCGTGAGCAGTCCCTGCAGCCGCACTACGCCCGCACGCTCGAGCTCTGGTCGGCCGCCCTCGAAGCCCACAAGGACGAGGCCATCGCCATCCAGTCCGAAGAGGTGTACGAGCGGTACATGCGGTATCTGACCGGCTGCGCCGACTCATTCCACAAGGGATACACCGACGTCAACCAGTTCACCTTGGTCAAAAAGCCCTCCTGAGTTGATTGGATCCAGCGACCGTCCAGCAGATAGGGTGGTCGCCTCAGAGGCGTGTTTGCAGCAAGGCCGGGCGCGTTTCGGTACGGTTTCGACAACCGATAGTCGCATCGACGCAAGCTCACCGAAGTAGTAGAGGGAAGTACATGTCTGAACAGTCCATCGGTACGAAGGATTTGACCCCTCATTTCGAGGACATCCAGGCCCACTACGACCTGTCGGACGACTTCTTCGGTGTGTTCCAGGACCCGACGCGCAAGTACAGCTGCGCGTACTTCACCGGGCCGAACGCGACGCTGTCCGAAGCGCAGATCGCCAACGTCGACCAGCACCTGGAACGCCTCGACCTCAAGCCGGGTATGACGCTGCTCGAGGTCGGCTGCGGCTGGGGCCTGACACTGCAGCGCGCCATGGAGAAGTACGACGTCAACGTCATCGGCCTGACGCTGTCGAAGAACCAGAAGACCTACTGCGATCAGCTGCTGCGCAAGCTCGACACCGACCGCACCTTCGATGTCCGGCTGGAGGGGTGGGAACAGTTCCACTCACCCGTCGACCGCATCGTGTCGATCGAGGCGTTCGAGCACTTCGGGTTCGAACGCTACGACGATTTCTTCAAGACCTGCTATGACATCCTGCCCGCCGATGGCCGCATGACGATCCAGAGCAGCTGCGGGTACCACCCCTACGATCTGCAGGCCCGCGGCAAGAAGCTGACCTTCGAACTGGCCCGCTTCGCGAAGTTCATCGGTGAGGTGATCTTCCCCGGTGGCCGCATCCCGACGACGCAGATGATGGTCGAGCACGGCGAGAAGGCCGGTTTCGTTGTGCCGGAAACGATTTCGCTGCGCAACCACTACATCAAGACCCTCGGCATCTGGGCGGCCCGCCTCGAGCACAACAAGGATCAGGCGGTCGCGGCGGCCGGCGAGCAGAGCTACAACGACTACATGCGCTACCTCACCGGCTGCCAGTACTATTTCGTCGACGAGGCGCTCGACGTCAGCCTCGTCACCTACCTCAAGGCGGGCGCGACCGCCTGATCCAGCCGATCAGATCGTTTGCTGCCGTAAGAAATTTTCTCGGCCGTTAATCGAGCCCGCGCCAGCCGAGAGTGTTATGTTGCACTCGGGAGTGCTTCTCGGCCACCACACCAAGGGCTTGCTGGGGGACTCGAGCCCGTAGCCCGGCCAGAAGCCGAGCATCCGTTTGTGGGGGACGGTGGACTCGCGCCCGGCGCCGGACGGCACGGTGACCGAGGAGCACTCCGAAAACTCAGGGCCCGGTGAGATTCACGGGCCGACAGAGATCTCGCGGTACAGCGTGACGTACGCATCGGTGACCGCGTCCCAGCTGTGATGGGCGAGCACGTACTCGCGGGCCGCTGCAGCGAGCCCGCCCGGCGCTCGCAGACAGTCGACCACCGCCCGCGCGAACGCCTCGTCGTCCTCCGCGATCCGCAGCTGCACCCCGTCGCGCACCGTCAGCCCCTGGCACGCGAGTGAAGTCGCGACCGCGGGGACCCCGGCGGCCATCGCCTCCAGCAGCTTGTTCTTGATGCCGGTGCCGCTGTCCATCGGGCAGGCGTAGACGGCCGCGCCCCACAGGTGCGGGCGCAGGTCGGGAACGTCTGCGACGACGGTCGCATCGAGGGCACGGATCCGGGGACCTGGCGCGCGCCCCACGAGGTGCAGCCGTGCGTCGGGCACCGACTGCCGCACCACGGGCATGATCCGCTCCGCGAGCCGCACCGCGGCCTGCTCGTTGGCCGGAGAGTTCAGCGCACCGGTGAACAGGACCCCCGAGCGAGCTCGACCGTCGGCGGTGAACGATTGCGCGTCAACGCCGTTGGGAATGACGACGGTGCGCAGCGACGGATCGAGGGTCCGTAGCTGGCGGGCGTCCTCGTCGGTCACCAGGACCGTCCTGGCGAACGGTCGATACGCCAGGGACTCGAAGCGGCGGACCGCGCCGGTCTGGGCACGGCGCCACATCCTCTCCGGCCCGCCCGACCCGGCGGCCTGGGCCTCGATGTTGCGGTGCCACACGTCCAGCGGGGCGATCACCGCGGGCACGTCCAGCGCGGGGGCCAGCCCGGCGATGTCGCCGAGCATGACGTGCGCGACGTCGACGCGCCCCGCCATCGCGCGGACCGCGGGCGCCAGAGCCGACACCGACCGACGCGTACCGACCGGCTCGCGCCGCACGAGGGCGGCGCCGCGCGCAGCCCATGCTCCGACGCGCGACCGGGGCGCGAACGGGACTTCCCGCAGTCGGACACCGTCGGGCGGCGCCCCGTCCTGATCCGGGTGGCGCAGCGCCACCACGGTCACGTCATGGGTGCGCGCCAGCCGCGTGCACAGCTGCCAGGCGACCAGACGCGAGCCGTTCAACGGGGGCCGCGGTGTCTCGGAGCAGCAGACGAGGATGCGCACCCTCACCCGCCGGCGAGCAGGCGGTCGTACACCGCCGCGGTGTCGGCGACCATCCGCTCGGTGGTGAAGAATGCGGCGTGCCGTTCCCGCGACGCCTCGCTCATGGCGGCCCGCCGCGCCGGATCGCGGAGCAGTTCGATGACCGCGTCCGCCAGGGCGTCCGGGTCGCGGGGCGGCACCAACAACCCGGTCTCGGCGACGACCGACTCCTGGGTGCCACCCACTCGCGAAACCACCTGTGGGACACCGCATGACATCGCTTCGAGGACGGCGATCGGAAACGACTCCCACGCCGAGCTGAGGACGTACACGTCGAACGACTGCAGGTACCGCGCTGCGGGCGGCTCGAACGCCAGCCAGGAGACCTCGACGCCCAGATCGGCTGCGTGCGAACGCAACATCGCACCCATCGGCCCGTCGCCGACGATCACGAGCCGTGCCTGCGGGACCGCCGCGGTGATGGCAGGCATCGCGTCGAGCAGACAGTCGATCGCCTTCTCCGGACGCAGCATGCACACGGTCCCCACGATCAAGCCGCCGGGCAGCTCGACGGAGTCCCCCACGTCGGAGTGTGACGGGCAACCGTTGTACACCACCGCCGTCGAGCGCGGACGCAGCCGCCGGTCCGCCGCGAAGCCGCGCTCCGCTTCGCAGACACAGATCAGCGCATCGGTGGTGCGGGCCAGCGCCCGTTCGACCACATGCGAGAAAACCCTTCGCGCGCTGCTCATCTCGCCGATGAAGGGAAATCCGTGCGGTGTGTAGACGGCGGGGCGCCGACCCAGTCTCGCGGCGACGCGGCCGAGAACACCCGCCTTCGCGGAGTGTGCGTGGACGATGTCCACTCCCCGCACCGCCGGGAGAAGTTCGGACAGCGAACGCATTTCGCGGCGCGGGTCCGAATAGTCCCTCCGGAAGGGCAGGATCATCACCTCGCACGAGCCACGCAACTGCTCGAGGTGGATGTAGTCCTCGGAGACCATCACGACCGGCGTGTAACCGTGTGCCGGGAGTCCGAGCGCGAGCTGGCGGATGTGCTCGGCGACACCGCCGTCGGGCGGCTCGGAGACCAGCGCGACTCGGACCATCCCCCGGAGTTTACGGCGAGTCCGGCCGCGGGGTCAGGTTATCGGCGCCCTGCCAGCATCACCCGGTACAGCTCCACATGTGCCTCTGCACTCGCTGCGGCCGAGTAACGCTCGCGGGCCCGGGCAGCGAGGCGGCGGCCGACCGTCGGCGCATCGGTGGCCCTGAACAGCGCGACCAAGGCTGCGGCGAGTCCGCCGACGTCGCCAGGTTCCGCCAGAAATGAAGCGCCGCAGCCGATGTCGACCATGTCGGGAACATCGCCGACCCGGGTCGCCAGCACCGGTCGCCCGGCCCCCATGGCCTGAGCGACCACGAGGGGTTGCTGCTCGATCCGCGATGCCATCACGAGGGCGTCGTAGCCGGGCAGGAGTTCGGCCGCGCCTGGCCGAAACCCGAGGAACCGGACCCGCCCGGTCAGCGGCGGCCGCGCGGCGATCTCCTCCGCGTGGTCGCGCACGGGACCGTCACCGACGACATCGAGCGTGGCATCCGGCGGCATCACCCCGGGACGGCTCAACGCCGCCAGCAGATCGAGCAGCCCTTTGACCGGGTTCAGGTTTCCGATGAAGACGAGTCGCCGGACCGGACCGGTCAGCGCAGACGCGGGTGGGAGGTCGACGCCGTTGGCGATCTGGACCACCGTGTCCGCCGGCACCCGCAGCCGCGACCGCAGGAAGGTGCCCATCGACGACGACGGCGCGATCACCCGTGCCGTCCGGCGAGCCACCGCGGCGTCCGCAGCGAGCACCGCACGCGAATACCCCGACGGTGGCCGGGATCCCGGGGAGCCGCTGAACCACTGCTGACTCACGTCGTAGGGAACACCGTGGTAGGTCCAGACGGCGATCCCGAGGCTGTTCGGAGCACCGACGCCGGCGACGACGAGCGCGGCGCGCCGGTCCTGCGCGTGGGTGATGTCGGGCCGCCATGCCCGCACCCGCGCCCGCAGCCGACGCATGGCACCGGCGTCGAACTTGCTGCCCACCTCGATCGGCCGGAGGTGGTCACCCAGCGCGTCACCGCGCCCGGCAGGCGTGGGCCCGAACACCGCGACATCGGTGTCGCCACGCGCCAGCAGTGACCGGGCCAGCGTCACCGTCACGTCGACCGGACCACCCCGGTCCTGGGTGAGCACGAACGCGATCCTCGTCATGTTCCGGCCGGCTGCCGGTGGCGAAGCAGCGACGTCACGAACGCCCGGTTGACGACGACCGCGACGACCCCGTAGCAGACGATCAGGGCCACGGCTTCCCCGGCGGCAGCGGGTAGCGACCTCGGATCCGACAACACCGGGTGCAGGGCACGGCTCAGCAGCACACAGGCAACCGCGGGCACCGCGAAACCGCCGACGGCCCGCACCAGGTCGCGCGGCGCGGGCGCCACATGCGCACGCCGGGCGGCGATCCACACGGTGGCCACCATCGTCCACACCGCACCAGCCTGGGCGAGCGCCGCGGCCACGATGCCGTACCGCGTGAAGGTCACCAACAACATCGCCAGCAGAATCAGATGCGCGCACTCCAGCAGCGTGTAGAGGCGGAGTCGTCCTGTCGCGACCACACTCTCGTACCACAGCGTCAGCAGCGCGCGGCCCAGCCCGTAGCCACACAACACCATCAGCGCCGGAGCAGCAGCGGCCCACCTGTCCCCCAGCAGCACGATGCGGTCGGCGAGCAGGACGGCCACGACGTACGTTCCGCCGACGGTGAGCAGCAGAAGCCGCGTGAAGTGGGTGTTCGCCGCAGCTGCCTCAGCCCGGTCGCCGTCCCGCATCAGGTTGGCGTACAGGGCGAAGGCGACGCTGGCCAGCACCGTGCCCAGCAGCGCGTAGGGGACGAATCCGAGCCGGAACGCCAGCGAGTAAAGGCCGAGCGCGTCCGGCCCGAGGATGCGCGACACGATCGGATAGTCGATGTTGAGCACCACCGTCGCGGCGATCGCACCGGCCCCGACCGTGGCGATCCACCGGAATGCCTCGCCGGCCGCCCGCCGGTCCCAGCGGGGTCGCACGCGCACACCGACGGCGACACCGAGCACCGGTTGCGACGCTGCCGTCACGACGAACCCGACGGCCACCGACATCGGACCGGCACCCGCGAGGGCGAGCCCGACCGTCACCGCCGCCCCACCGATGGCGCTACCGATGTCGGGCACCAGCCGCTGGCGGAAGTTCAGCCCGCGGCTCATCAGTGCGAGCTGCACCCACGCGATCGCCATGAACGGCAGGCCGATCGACACGACCCTGATCAGCGGCGCGGCGGCGGGTGCGTCCACAGCGCCTGCCAGGGCGGGCGCGCCCGCGACCCCGGCGACCGTGAGGAGAGTCGCCGCGGCGGCGGTCATCGTCAGCACCGTGCCCGCCATCCGCTCGGCGTCGTGCTCGGTGCGGCTGATCACGGCCGTCACGCCCATGGACTGCACGACCATCGCGGTGTTGACCAGGGCGAGCGTCAGCGCGACCACGCCGAGATCGGCTTCGGTGAACAGGGCCGCGAGCACCACGGTCACCACGAGTTGGCTGCCTTTGGTCGCGACGCTGACCAGCGTGAGCCACCCGACGCCCCGCCGGGCCCGGTCATCCATGGGCGAGCGCGATCAACTGGTCACCCTCGGGCAGCGCGGCGAGCACCTCGCTCACCGCGCGCGCAGCGGCGCCCGAGACGGTGCCGCAGACGACGCCGACAACCGCGGCACCGTCCGCCGCGGGTGCCATGTCCATGCCGGACTCCGCGAGCACCTCGCTCAACCGCTCGGCGTCTCGTTGGGCACCTGTCTGCAGCGCCACCACGCGCGCCCGCCGTCCCGAGGCTCTCACCAGCACGGCGAGATCGGCTGTCGCACTGGGTGATCGGCTGTCGACGATCGCCACGGGCCGGGTGATGCCTGCAGCGGCGAGCACGGTGTCGAGCCGGCGCCGGCGGGTCGGCCGGACCAGGGCGGCGAGCGTCAGCAGGGCGGCTCCCGTGGCTGCGCCTGCCGTCATCGCGAGGCCCGCCGCGAACAGCCGATCTGGCGCGATCTGGCGCACCACCGGATCGGCGTCGACGACCCGCAGCCTGCCCACCGGTGCGAGGAGATCGCGGTCGATGACGCCGTCGGCGATGACGGTGACCAGTCCGCCCGCGGCGGCGGGGGTGGGCGCCCGCACCGTGATGCGGGTCAGCAGCGACTGGGGAATCACGTCGACGACGACCTGGGCGGCGAGTTCGCCGGGAGGCGGCGCACCCGCGACGGACTCGGCGGCGTGCGCCAGCACCGACGGACTGCGCGTGACGTCGATGACGGCGGGCAGCGAGTTGGCCGCCACCGCGGGGAACAGGTCCGAGACCGCAGGATCGGCGGTCGGCAGTGGCGCCGCCAGCAGGTCGACCCGCGCCTCGTACTGCGCCGGCGCGGACACTGCGGCGAACCACGTCCCCACCCCGACCACGAGGGCGACCACCACCGCGAGGAGGATGCGGGTGCGCGCACCCGTCGTCATGATCGGGACCGGGCGAGCGTCTCCAGGATCAGCTCGTGATAGCGGGCCATCATGCGGTCGGGGTCGTGTCGCCGTCTCAGCACCGACAGCCCGCTCATCGCCGCCTCGTGGCGCGCCGCCTCGTCACCCAGCATCGCGCCAAGCGCCCGGGCGATCGACCCGACGTCACCCCGGGGCACCAGGATGCCGCCACCGTCGCAGAGCACTTCGCGCACTCCCCCGACGTCCGTCGCGACGACGGGCCGTCCGGCGGCCAGGGACTCCAGCACCGCCATCGGCAAGCCCTCGGAATCACTGATCAGTGTGGTGACATCGGCTGCGGCGAGCAGCGTCGCGACGTCCGACCGGTCCCCGAGGAACCTCACCCGGTCACCGTGCACGCGGGCTCTCCGTTCCCAGCGCGGGCGCAGCGAACCGTCTCCCGCCAGCATCAGGATGTGTTCGCCCGGCGGCAGTCGATGCCAGGCGTCCAACAGCAGGTCGTGGCGTTTCGGATGGTCCATCCGCGCCAGACACAGACCGACCCGCGCACCGGGCGGCAGATCCAAGGCGGCGCGTGCCGCGTCCCGAGACACGTTCGGCGACAGGGTGACCGCGTTGCGGATCGTGGTCACCTCGATGCCGCGCAGCCCGGCCCGCCGCAGGTCGCGGGCCGCGGCATCCGATACGACGACGAGCCGATCGGATGCCCACCGCAGAATTCTCGCGGCGTTGCGGTACTCCCGGTCGGCGACGCCGTGGAAGACCGTGACGATCGGGACTGCCGGCCGGGCCAGACGCGCGACCAGGGTGGCCGACACGTTGTGGGCGATCACCACATCGGGCCCGAACGCCCGGACGGCACCCGCGGTGTCCCGTCGGGCGGCGATCAACCCGCGCACCGTCCGCCGCGAGATCGCGACCTGATGATGCGGCACACCTGCCGCGGTCAGGTCGTCGACTCGACGTCCACCGTGGGAGGCGACCGCGGTGACCCACCCGACGTCGGCGCCCCTGCGCGCCATCTCCACGACGAGCGCCTCGGCGCCGCCCGCCGCCATCTCGTTGATGACGTGCATGACGCGGATGCTGCTCATATCCGTTCCCCGTAGCGGGCCCGGATACCGAGTGCGCAGCCGAGAGCGACGACCGACCACAGCGCGAAGAAGTACTCGCCGGACAGGAAGACCTCGGCCACCGCGACGCCGATCAGGCTGGCCTGCACACCGATGGCCACGCGGCGGTCGATGCCGTGCCGCAGTGCCGTTTCCGCGCAGGCGAAGGCAGTGGCCAACACCGCCAGCATCGCGACGAGCCCGAGCAGTCCGAGTTCGGCGGCCACCTCGAGGTACATGTTGTGGGTGACGAATTGCTGTGCGGGAATGTCGATTTCGGCCATGCCGGAGACCGCGGGATACCCCGTGCGGAATCCGCCCGGGCCGACGCCGAGAAACGGGTGTCCCCCGAACATCTCGGCCGCACCGTGCCAGCGCATCAGACGCGTATCGGTGTTGCGCTGGCTGATGTACACCTTGGCGGCCAGCGCGTCCGCGATCTCCGAACGCATCACGTACGCACAGATGACCCCGAGGACACCGAGAACGCCGACGGCAGACAGCGCCGGCCGCAGCGGAACCGCGCGGCGGGCAAGCAGCCAGGCGGCTGCCGCCGCCAACGCCAGCAGCCCGCCCCGGGACTGGGTCGCCACCACGGCGAGCGCGATCACCGTGAACGCCGCGACCACACCGGCTTTCGCGACGAGCCGGCGCGGGGAGAGGCACAGGACCAGCGGCAGCGCGGCGACGAGGGCGCAGGCCAGATCGTTCGGATCCGTCTGCGGCAGCGCACTTCGGGACTCATGGAAGGCGATGACGCCGTACAACGCCCCCGCCGACGCGACCGCGGCGCCGACGACCGCCGATGCCGCGAGCAGCCGAACGCTGACCAGAGACGACGCGAGGTCGACGAGGATCGCGGTGAGGATCAGGAAGGGAAGCCACCGCCCGGTGTACAGCACCGCGAACGGCGACGTGAGATGTGTTGCGGCACTGGCGCTCACGACCACGACGAGGATCGCGAGCAGTACGTGGACGGCATGCGGGCGCGGGGCGGGCGGCACCCGCCATCGCAGAACGACCCAACAGAGCCCCAATACCGCGGCCGGTAGCTTCGCCGCATCCGGTTGCAGCCACAGCAGCAGGCCTTCGACGGGCGCCAGCGCGAACACGGCGACGGACGCGGCCGCCAATACCCGTTGTTCCCAGCGGTTCCGGAGTCGCCGATGGCCGACGTGCGCCGGATCCGTGCTCGCCGGGGCGACCGCGCTCGTCATCGGCACCCGCCTGCCGGACGGTGGTCCGGAACGCTCATCTACCGCCCCCGGACGACTCGCGAGATCTGTCAGCGACCTTTCCGCGGATCGTAACCGATCGGCGCTGCACAGCGGGTCCAGACAGACACAGCGGGTCCAGACAGAAGAGTCCCCCATGCCGATGGCATGGGGGACTCTCTGCGTTACGTGCTCCGGCTGGCGCCTGGCGCCTACGCCTCCGTACACATGGTCGGCTCCGGCTGGCGCCTACGCCTCCGTGAAATTCCGGGTCACCGCCGGGTCCACCGGGATGCCGGGGCCCGTGGTCGTCGACACGACGACCTTCTTCAGGTAGCGGCCCTTCGACGAGGACGGCTTGGCGCGCAGGATCTCGTCGAGCGCGGCGCCGTAGTTCTCCACCAGCGACGTCTCGTCGAACGACGCCTTACCGATGATGAAGTGCAGGTTGGCCTGCTTGTCGACGCGGAAGTTGATCTTGCCGCCCTTGATCTCGTTGACGGCCTTGGTGACGTCTGGGGTCACGGTGCCCGTCTTCGGGTTCGGCATCAGGCCGCGCGGGCCCAGGATGCGGGCGATGCGGCCGACCTTGGCCATCTGGTCCGGCGTGGCGATCGCGGCGTCGAAGTCCAGGAACCCGCCCTGGATCTTCTCGATGAGGTCGTCACTGCCGACCACGTCGGCGCCGGCGGCCAGGGCCTGCTCGGCCTTGTCACCCACGGCGAACACCGCGACGCGGGCGGTCTTGCCGGTGCCGTGGGGCAGGTTGACGGTGCCACGCACCATCTGGTCGGCCTTGCGGGGATCGACACCGAGGCGGATCGCGACCTCGACGGTGGCGTCCTGCTTCTTCGACGACGTCTCCTTGGCCAGCTTGGTGGCCTCCAGGGGCGTGTACAGCCGGGTCTTGTCGACCTTCTCGGCGGCTTCCTTGTAGGCCTTGCTGTTCTTGCTCATTGGTGTCTCCTTGTTTCAGAGGTCGTGGTCACGAGCCGTAGCGGGCTCTCCCACGTGGGTGTCGAACTAGCTATTCGACTGCGGTCTGGTCGATCCGCAAGCTACTCGACTGTGATGCCCATGGACCGCGCGGTCCCGGCGATGATCTTGGCGGCCTGATCGATGTCGTTCGCGTTCAGGTCTTCCTTCTTGGTCTCGGCGATCTCGCGCACCTGATCCCAGGTCACCTTGGCGACCTTGGTCTTGTGCGGCTCACCGGAACCCTTCTGTACGCCGGCGGCCTTGAGCAGCAGCTTGGCGGCGGGCGGGGTCTTCAGCGCGAACGTGAAGGTGCGATCCTCGTAGACGGTGATCTCCACGGGGATGACGTTCCCGCGCTGCGACTCGGTCGCGGCGTTGTACGCCTTGCAGAACTCCATGATGTTGACGCCGTGCTGGCCGAGTGCGGGACCGACCGGCGGGGCGGGGTTGGCCTGCCCGGCCTGGATCTGCAGCTTGATCAGCCCGGCGACCTTCTTCTTCGGGGGCATGGTTGTGCGTGTCCTTCTTCTATCTCGTGGGCTTGCTGGCCCGGCTTAAATCTTGGCGACCTGGTTGAAGGTCAGTTCGACGGGCGTCTCCCGGCCGAAGATCGAGACGAGCACCTTGAGCTTCTGCTGCTCGGCGTTGACCTCGCTGATCGACGCGGGAAGCGTCGCGAACGGCCCGTCCATGACGGTGACGGACTCGCCGACCTCGAAGTCGACCAGGATCTCGGGGCGATCCATCGACGCCTCGGAGGACGCGGCGGCCGTGGAGGCCGCCTTGCCGGGCTTCTTCGCCGCGGCGGGCGGCAGCAGGAACTTCACGACGTCGTCCAGCGACAGCGGCGACGGCCGCGACGTCGCGCCGACGAAGCCGGTGACCCCGGGGGTGTTGCGCACCGCGCCCCACGACTCGTCGTTGAGCTCCATGCGGACCAGGATGTAGCCGGGCAGCACCTTGCGGTTGACCTGCTTGCGCTGGCCGTTCTTGATCTCGGTGACCTCTTCGGTGGGCACCTCGACCTGGAAGATGTAGTCGCCGACGTCCAGGTTCTGCACGCGCGTCTCGAGGTTGGCCTTCACCTTGTTCTCGTAGCCGGCGTAGGAGTGGATCACATACCAGTCGCCCGGCTTGAGACGCAGTTCCTTCTTGAGCGTGACCGCGGGGTCTTCGTCTTCATCGACAACCGGCGCTTCGTCGACAACCGCCTCGTCGTCGTCTGCGGGCTCATCGTCGGTGGGCTCGTCGTCCACGTCCAGCGGCGCATCCTCGACCGCCTCGGCCGGGGTGCTCTGTTCGAGATGCTCGGCGGCCTCGTCGACGATCACGACCGTCGGATCCGCCTCTTCGGCGCGCGCCTCGGACACGCTCGCGGCAGTCTCGCCGTCGAAGCTAGTCACGTGTTAGTCCTCTCTGAAATGTCATTGCGTCGCGTTCGCCGACCGCCGGTCAGCCGAACACCAACGTCACGAGCTTGGCCAGGCCCAGGTCCACGCCGCCGATCAGCGCCACCATGAACACCAGGAACACCAGCACCACCGTCGTGTAGCTGACCATCTGCTTGCGGTTCGGCCAGATGACCTTGCGCAGCTCGGCGACGACTTCCTTCAGGTACGTGAAGACGAAGACGAACGGGTTGGGGCTCGGTTTGCCTGGCCGGTCCTTGCGTCCCTTGGCGGTCTTCTTCTTCGACTTCGGGCCCTTGCCGTCGTCGTCCTTGCCGCCGGAGCTGTCCGTGTCGGGCGTCGCGTCGGCGTCGTCGGTCGTGACGCCGTCGACATCGGCGATCCGCCGCGACCGCTTGCCGGTGGGCCGCATCGGCCGGGTCACGACCGCGGTCTGAGCGCGTGCGTCACCGCCGTCGGACTCTGCGCCGTTGTCGGCGCCTGCCGAGCCGGCACCGTCGCGCTCGTCGCTCACCGCGTGCTCCCTCGTGATCGGTCGGTGGTGGGGTCACTGTCCAGTATCCAGAACCGGCCAGCACCCCCACCTGTCGAGTATTCAATTTGAGCAGGGGCGACAGGACTTGAACCTGCAACCTGCGGTTTTGGAGACCGCTGCTCTGCCAGTTGAGCTACGCCCCTAAAGGGTTCCTGCAGGGCCCACACAATTTGCGCGCTCCCCGTTCGGTACCACATGCCCGACGGACAGCGCGCTCAACTGGGAAAACCCCGAGGTCCGAGTGTAGCGTGCCGCGCGTCGGAGTTACTAATCCGTGCCGGTCGGTGCCTGCTCGTCGACCCCGTCGTCGTCGTGCATGTCGTCATGAACGACGGGTTTGCGCACCACCTGACCGGTCTCGGGGTCCCATCCGGCCGAGATGGAGTTGTCGCCTTCGTGGCCCATCAGCGTGGTGAACGCCTCCATGACCACCGCGCCGTCGTCGTCGGTCAGGACGTTGCGGGTGGTGACGATATCGGCGCCGAACCGCTCGTCGACGGTCTCGACGTACATCGTGGCGGTGAGCCGGTCGCCCTCGCCGATCGGCCGGTGGAACAGGAACTTCTGGTCGACCTGGACGATCTGCATCGTCTCGAAGCCCACGTCGACGTGCTGGAAGAAGTGCCGCTGCGTCATCACCGCGAGGATGGACATGAACGTCGGGGGCGCCACCAGGCCGCTGTGGCCCAGTGCGGCCGCGGCTGCCACGTCGTGGCTCGCGGGGTCGACGGCCTTGACCGATTTGGCGTACTGCCGGATCTGTTCACGCCCGACGACGAAGACCTCGGGGTACTTCCAGATCATGCCTCGGATGTCTGTCTTCAGAGCCATGTCGCGACCTGCCTACGCCAACTTCGCCACGGCCACCGCGCGGCCGAAGATCTTCTTGCCGCCCGCCGTGGCGCTCAGCGCGATGGTGACCGACTTGGCCTCCTCGTCCACGGACTTCACCCGGCCGTTGAAGACGATCTCGGCGCCCTTGCCGTCGTTGGGGACGGGGACGACGGCGGTGAAGCGGACGTTGTACTCGGTCACGGCGGCCGGGTCACCGACCCAGGACGTCACATAGCCGCCGCCGAGGCCCATCGTCAGCATGCCGTGGGCGATCGCGGTGTCCAGGCCGACCTGCTTGGCGATGTCGTCGTCCCAGTGGATCGGGTTCAGGTCGCCGGAGACCCCGGCGTAGTTGACCAGGTCCGCCCGCGTCAGCGGGATCACCTTCTCGGGCAGCAGATCGCCCACCTTGACCGAACTGAACTCACGCAGTGTCATCTGAAAAGCCACTCTCTCCGTCTTCTTCGCTACGCCCCGCCAGAGTCGTGTACGACTCCTGGACCACGTCGCCGTTACCGTTGCTGACCACGTTCCTGGTGACGATGATGTCGGTACCGTGCGCCTTGCGCACCGAATCGATCCACACATCGCAGAACAGCGTGTCGCCGGCCCTGATCGGGCGGACGAACTTCAACGCCTGGTCCACCTGCACGATCTGGGCGTCGGTGATCGCGATGTTGGCGGCGGCGAACATCGCCCGCTGCGCCTGGTAACCGAACACCGAGATGAAGGTCAGCGGCGCCACGAGCGTCTCGTGTCCGAGCTCGGCAGCCGCCTCCTCGTCGAAGCACGGCGGGTCGTCGTTCTTGACAGCGATCGCGTACTCGCGGATCTTCTCCCGGCCGACGACGTAGTGATCGGGATGGCGGTAATGCAACCCGACGTAATCGTCTAAGAAGGACACGGCTGATGAACCTACCTCGTCAGGTGCGGCGCCGTGACGCGACGGCGCGTCGCCCGACGCCTGAGCCCCTGGGCCTAGCGCGACTCTTTGTGGGCCTGGTGCTTGCCGCAGTTCGGGCAGAACTTCTTGATCTCGAGCCGATCGGGATCGTTGCGGCGGTTCTTCTTGGTGATGTAGTTGCGGTGCTTGCACACCTCGCAGGCCAAGGTGATCTTGGGCCGCACATCGGTACTGGAGGCCACGGTTGTCTCTTCCTCTTACGTCTCGCTGAATGCTTGTAGCGGTGGGGGGACTCGATCCCCCGACCTCACGATTATGAGTCGTGCGCTCTAACCAGCTGAGCTACACCGCCCCGGACGGACCGTGCAGCGGTCCACCGAGCCCCCTAACGGAATCGAACCGTTGACCTTTTCCTTACCATGGAAACGCTCTACCGACTGAGCTAAGGGGGCCTGTCTCGCGTACTGGCGCGCCGCGCAGCGACGAGCCTTGTAGAGGGTACAGGCTGACGGTTTCCGGCGCCAAACCGCTGGTCACCACCCGCTACGCTGACCGGCATGGCCGATTCGGACCGTCTGTACTTCAAGCAGCTCCTCTCCGGGCGCGACTTCGCCGCGACCGACGTCATCGCCGCGCAGATGCGCAACTTCGCCTATCTGATCGGCGACCGGGACACCGGTGAGGCGGTGGTGGTCGATCCGGCGTACGCGGCACCCGAGTTGGTGGACGTCCTGGAGTCCGACGGCATGACGCTGTCCGGCGTGTTGGTCACCCACCACCACCCCGACCACGTCGGTGGCTCGATGATGGGGTTCGACCTGAAGGGACTCGCCGAGCTGCTGGAGCGGGTCAGCGTGCCCGTCCACGTCAACATCCACGAAGCCGACTGGGTGTCCCGGGTGACCGGCATCGCGCCCAGCGAGCTGACCGGACATCAGCACGGTGACGTCGTCAGCGTCGGCGCCGTGGACATCGAACTGCTCCACACCCCGGGGCACACCCCGGGCAGCCAGTGCTTCCTGCTGGGCGACCGGCTGGTCGCCGGCGACACGTTGTTCCTCGACGGATGCGGGCGCACCGACTTCCCCGGTGGCAACGTCGACGACATGTTCCGCAGCCTGCAGGCGCTGGCCGCCCTGCCCGGCGATCCGACGGTCTTCCCCGGGCACTGGTATTCGACCCAGCCGAGTGCCCCGTTGGCCGATGTGCGCCGGACGAACTACGTCTACCGGGCCCGCGATCTGGACCAGTGGCGCACGCTGATGGGTGCATGACGACGACATCAGAATGACCGAACGCCCTCCGCCCGGCGGTAATTCTGGCAAACTCGGATGCCAGCGCTGCCAGCTGAATCACGTCGGGGGTCTTCGTGAAGAACATCGCGCTGTACTTCGACCGTCCGCACCCAGGTGGTGGGGGGAACGCCGCGGCACTCGCGGCCCTTCTGCATCGGTCCGACGGGCAGATCGTGTGGTCGCCGGACGCCGGGCCGCCTCGGGCGCCTCGGCGCAGGCCGCTCGACGCCGTTCGGCGACAGGTGGGGCAGGCCTACGACTTCCTCGGCGAGCACTGGGAACCCGGTGACCGCCTCTTCGTGTTCGGGTCCGGCCGGGCGGGCAGCTGCGCGCAGACCCTGGTCCGGCTGCTCGGCACCGTCGGGGTGCTGCGTCCCGACGACGATCCGGCGCAGTTGCGTGACTACCTGCTGACCGCGTACGCGGTGCCCGCCACCGCGCGTGACGGCGCGGACTGGGCACGTGTCACCCGGTTGGCCGCGCAGCTGCACGGTCAGCCGCCGGTGGCCGTGGACTACCTCGGGTTGTGGCACGCGGCAGGGCCGCCGGGCCGGACCGGCCGCACCGCCGACCTGTCCCCCGCCGTCCTGGCCGCCCGTCACGCGCTGGCCATCGATGCGCGCGTCGCCCCGGTGTTGCTCGGCGGCGATCGCGAGGACGTCCAGCAGGTGTGGTTCCGCGGCGCGCGCTGCGACCTCACCCGCGGCAGGCATGCCAGCGCGGCACTGGCCGACATCGCGCTGGAGTGGGTGCTCGACGGCGCGGTCGCCGCGGGCCTGGACCTGGCCGACCCGGTCGCGGCACCCGCGTCGACCGCCGACGACGCATTGGCGGGCAGCGCGCACCCGGTGCCGCTGCGACGGGTTCCCGAGGACGCCGCGGTGCACGCGAGCGTCGAGCGCTACCTGCGGGCCCACCCCGGATACTGGCGCAGGCTCCCTGCCCGCATCCGCTGGGTCGACCCGGAATGGGCGGCCCGCGGCGAGCGTCTGATGGCGGTTCCCCCGTCCACCCGCATCGAGACGCTCGCCGCGCCGCCGGTCCTCGCGTCGGTGTCCTGAGCGGCTACTTCCACCCGGCGCCGATACCGCACTCCCAGAGGCCCAGCTTGGGCACGCCACTGCCGGTGCGCCTGCGTGCCCGCCGGGAGCGCCCGGTCCGGTCACCGGATTCGAGATGTTCGGCCGCGCGCCGTCGTGGTGTGCGCATGATGCCCCTCCTCATCGTCGGCCCGGCGACCCTGTCGGTGCACCGCGCCGACACCCACGTTAGGAACGCGCCGGCGCGGTGTCGTCGGTAGTCGGGTACTGAACTCGCCGACGGTCGCTGTTAGGTTCGATCCGCCCGATCCATCGCCGCAGGAGGCACGACATGACCGTTTCTTACGAGCTGGCCGACTCGGTGGCCACGATCGCCCTCGACGACGGCAAGGTCAACGTGCTGGGCCCGGCCATGCAGGCCGAGATCCACGAAGCGCTCGACCGTGCCGAGTCCGAGAAGGCCAAGGCCGTGGTGCTGGCCGGCAACAAGCGGGTCTTCAGCGGCGGTTTCGACCTCGCGGTGTTCTCCTCCGGTGACCCCAAGGCGGCGCTGCAGATGCTTTCGGGCGGGTTCGCGCTCGCGGTGCGAACGCTGACCTTCCCGGTCCCGGTCGTGATGGCGGCCACCGGCCCGGCCATCGCGATGGGCTCGTTCCTCCTGCTGTCGGGCGATCACCGCGTCGGCGCCCCGACGTCCCGGTGTCAGGCAATCGAGGTCGCGATCGGCATGACGATCCCCATCTCGGCGATCGAGATCATGCGCATGCGGCTCACCCCGGCGGCCTTCGAGCGGGGCACTGCGTTGGCCGCGACGTTCGTCGGTGACGAGGCGATCGCCGCCGGCTGGCTCGACGAGATCGTCGAGGCCGATCAGGTCCTGACCCGCGCCCAGCAGGTCGCCCAGGAGGCGGCGACCACGCTGCACCCGGGAGCGCACCTGGCGACCAAACTCAAGGCGCGCAAGCCGGCACTGGAGGCGATCAAGGCCGGAATCAGCGGTCTGGCAGACGAATTCACGCTCGGCTGAGCGCATGACCCATGTGCGTGGCCGGATCTGGCGGCACGGCGAACCCCAGGACGACTTCGATTTCTCGGCGATCTCGGACTGCCTGGCCGGTGACGACACGCTGGTGTGGTGTGACATCTACGACCCCGACCACGCCATCCTGACCGACCTCGCCACGGAGCTGCACCTCAACGCGTGGGCCGTCGAGGACGCGCTGGCCGACGCCGAACGCACCAAGGCCGTCGTCTATCACACCCATACGTTCTTCACGGTGTACGAGGTCACGGTGACGGTCCCGGACGCGGGCACGGATTCGAATCGGGAGTCGATGCTCGACACGCACCGCATCTCGGGGTTCGTGCTGCCGCGGGGTCTGATCACGGTCCGGCTCTCCCCCCACATCGACGTCGACGCGATCTCGCGCCGTTTCGACGAACTCGGCGGACAGCAGTACGGCGTCGGGTCGCTGGTGCACGGCCTGCTCGACGTCGTGGTCGACGGCCACTTCGCCGCGGTGCAGGTGCTCGACGACGCGATCGAAAGTCTCGAAGACGACCTGTTCGCCGACGCGACCCCAGCGAAAGGGTTGCAACGCAAGACATTTCAGCTCCGTAAGGACCTGGTCGCGCTGCGCCGGGTGGTGCTGCCGATGCGGGAGGTGGTTTCGGCGATCCAGCACCGCAGGCTCGATGACAAGACCGCACCCGAACTCGACCCGCTCTACGCCGACCTCTACGACCACGTGCTGCGCGTCTCGGAATGGACAGAATCGTTGCGCGACATGGTCACCACGGTGTTCGAGACCAATCTCTCGCTGCAGGACGCCCGGCTGAACATCGTGATGAAGAAGCTGACCAGCTGGGCGGCCATCATCGCGGTGCCGACGGCCATCACCGGCTTCTACGGCCAGAACGTCACCTATCCCGGTGTTCAGTCGGTGGCCGGTTTCCTCACCAGCACGGCGGTGATCGTGGTGATCGTGCTCGCGCTCTACGTCGCGTTCAAACGACGGGACTGGCTGTGAGACCGGATGCCGTGGAATTGGATGCCGCGGAATTGGATGTTGTGGAATTGGATGCCGTGGAATTGGATCCAGCCGCCAGGCTGCCCACCACCGCACCCGCATGGCTGTACGTCGCGACGAACCCGTCGCGACGGTCGGCGACGGTGCACGACGTCCACGGGCCGCCCCACCCCCGATAGCGCATCGTGACCGCGCCGACGGTGCACGAGAAGCCCGACATCCGGTCCCACACGGCCGGATAACCCGCGGCGGTCAGTCCCGCGACCCGGCCCTGCTGCGCGGCGTCACGCCAGTGCTCGGCCGCCACCGCGCGACCGGCGGCGACGTTGTGCGCCAGCGTGATGTCGCCTGCCGCGAGCACGTCCGGCGCGGACGTCCGCATGTGTTCGTCGACCACGACGCGGCCGTCACGCACCTGGAGTCCAGCCGCGACGGCCAGCCGCACATCGGGCCGCACACCCGTCGCCGCGACGACGAGATCCCCGGGCACCCTCTCACCGGAAGCCAGCAGCACACCGTCCTGGTCGACCGCTACCGCCGACGCCGAGGCGATGAAGCGCACCCCGCCCGCCGACAGCATCTCGACCACACGCGCGCCCACCTCGACACCGAAGCGACGCGCCAGCGGTACCGGTTCGGGCGCGACGATCGTGGTGTCGACACCGCAGCCACTCAGCCCCGACGCCGCCTCGCATCCGATGAGGCCGGCACCGATCACCACCGCCGAGTCCGCATGCCGCGCCGCCATCTTGAGCGCGACCGCATCGGCGAAGGATCGCAACGGCAGCGCCATCTCCGCGCCGGGCACCGTCAGCGGCACCGCCTTCGCGCCGGACGCGAGCACCAGATGCCAGTACGGGTAGCGCGCCCCACCCGCGGTCACCACCTCGCGCGCGTCGACGTCGATGTGCTCCACCTGCACACCCAGGATCAGCTCGATGCCGTTGCGGTCGAACCACCCGGCGCTGTGCAGATCGAGATCGGCAGGCCGGCCGCACAGGTACTGCTTGCTCAGCGGCGGTTTGGCGTACGGCAGGGCGGGGTCGGCGGACAGGATGCGCACCGGTATGTGCCGGTGGCGCGAGCGGAACGTCTCCGCCGCGCTCACCCCGGCGGCGCCGCTGCCGATGGCCAGGAATCCCGCTGCCACCATGGTGTCGGGTTACCACGCCCGCGGTGGCCTCAACCGGCAGGAATCCGCGGTCAGCGATTGGTCAGATCCGCTGAGCAGGTCGGGCCGGTGTGCGAGCATCGGCGGATGGAGCCAACCGGGGATCCCGAGGCCCGCATCCGCGATCTGGAGCGGGGCGTGACCACCCCGCTGCCGTACGAAACCGCGCCGGTCGCCCAGCCGCCCGGCCTCCCGCCGGAGCCCTATCAGCAGTACGGCTCGCCCTATTACGCGCCGCCGCAGCAGGTGGTGCGCAAGCGCACGGTGCCGGTGTGGCTGATCGCGGTCGTTGCCGGCGTGATCGTCGTCGCGGGCATCCTCGGGGTGATCGGTTATTTCGTGGTCGGTACCACGTCCACCACGGGCATCCCCGGCGTGTCCGGCGGCGGCGGTCGGGTCGGGGTGCCGGCCGTCCCGAGCGTGCCTGCGTTCCCCTCGCTGCCCTCGATCCCGGCGATGCCGGGTGCGGGTCCCGGCGGCGAGGTTCTCACCGTGACCGCGGGCGGGTCGCTGTCGATCAGCGGGATCGGCGAACACCAGACGGTCATCTGCGATCAGGGCACCGTCAGCATCAGCGGCATGAACAACACCGTCGAGGTGCAGGGCGCCTGCGCGGCCGTCACGGTGTCCGGCATGGACAACACCATCACCGTGCAGTCGGCGACCGTCATCGGCGCATCGGGTTTCGACAACAAGGTGACCTACCGCGAAGGCGATCCGCAGACCTCGGAGTCGGGCAGCGGCAACGTCATCGAACGGGGATGACGGCGACACGACCACGCCCGCCGTCGTAGTCTGACGGGCGATGGCCCTTCACCTCCATCGGGCCGACCGGACCGACCTGCTCGCCGACGGCCTTGGCGCGATGCTCGCCGTCGCCCCGTCCGACCCGTTCGCCGAGGATCTTGTGCTGGTGGCCGCGCGCGGCACCGAACGCTGGCTCAGCCAACGGTTGTCACATCTGCTGGGTCGCGGCCGCGGCGCCGACGGCGTCTGCGCAGGCGTGACCTTCCGCCACCCCCGCTCGCTGATCGACGAACTCACCGGGGCGAGCGGCGCCGATCCCTGGGCGCCCGACGCGATGGTGTGGCCGCTGCTCGAGGTCATCGACGAGTCCATGGATCAGCCGTGGTGCGCGACGCTGGCCGCCCACCTCGGTCACACCTCGCACGGGCAGGAGAAGGAGCTGCGCCACGGCAGGCGCTACGCGGTCGCCCGCCGCATCGCCGGGTTGTTCGCCTCCTACGCCAGGCAGCGCCCGAGTCTGCTCCTCGACTGGGCCGACGGCCACGCCCAGGGGGCCGATGCCGACCTGAGCTGGCAACCCGCGCTCTACCGGGCGTTGCTCGCGCGCGTCGACGCTGACGCTCCCCCGGTGCGGCACGCCGAAACCGTTGCCCGGCTTCGTGAATCGCCGACCGAGTTGCCCGATCGGCTCTCCCTGTTCGGGCACACCCGGCTACCGGTGACCGAGATCGAACTGCTGCACGCGCTGAGCGTGCACCACGAACTGCACCTGTGGGTGCCCCATCCCAGCGACGACCTGTGGACGGCGCTGCGCGACACCAACGGGACGGTGCCGCGGCGCGCGGACACCAGCCACCGCGCCGTCGGGCATCCGCTGCTCGCCACGCTGGGCAGGGATCTGCGCGAGCTGCAGCGCAGCCTGCCCGCCGCCCCCGACACCGACGCCTGCCTGGGTTCGGCGGATCGACCCGCGACGCTGCTGGGCCTGCTGCAGTCCGACATCTCGGCCAATGCCGTTCGGCCGCAAGGGCGCCACTTCGACGCCGCCGACCGGTCGGTGCAGGTGCACAGCTGTCACGGCCCGGCCCGCCAGATCGACGTGCTGCGCGAGGTGCTGCTCGGCGCGCTGGAGGACGACCCGACGCTGGAGCCGCGCGACATCCTGGTCATGTGCCCCGACATCGAGACCTATGCGCCGTTGATCGTCGCCGGCTTCGGGCTCGGCGACGTCGTCGCGGGAGGCCATCCCGCGCACCGGTTGCGCGTCAAGCTCGCCGACCGCGCGCTCACCCAGACCAATCCCCTGCTGGCCGTCGCAAGCCAGCTGCTCGCCATGGCCGACGGGCGGGCCACCGCGAGCGAGGTGCTCAATCTGGCTGAGACGGCGCCGATCCGGTACCGCTTCGGGTTCACCGACGACGATCTCGAGGCGATCAAGGACTGGGTCCGCGAGGCCAACATCCGCTGGGGTTTCGACCGCGAGCACCGCCGCCCCTACGGCGTGGACTTCGTGCAGAACACCTGGCGCTTCGGCATCGACCGGGTGCTCGCCGGGGTGGCCATGTCGCAGGACTCGCGCACCTGGCTGGACACCACGCTGCCCCTCGACGACGTGGGCAGCAACCGGGTTGAGCTGGCCGGCCGCCTCGCCGAATTCGTCGACGCACTCCGACTCACCGTCGAAAATCTGAGTGGGACAAAGTCTCTCGATGATTGGTTGGTCGCGCTGCGGCGCGGGCTCGACGCGATCACCGGCGCCGCCGAGGCCGATACCTGGCAGGGCGCCCAGGTCGACCGGGAGTTCGCCGAGATCCTGACCCAGGCCGGCCCGCGCACCGGCAGCGTGCTGCGGCTACCCGACGTCAAGGCTCTGCTGGACCGCCGCCTCGCCGGCCGACCGACCCGCGCGAACTTCCGCACGGGCACGCTGACGGTCTGCACCATGGTGCCGATGCGCTCGGTTCCGCACCGGGTGGTGTGCCTGGTCGGCCTCGACGACGGGACGTTCCCCCGGCACGGGGTGAGCGACGGGGACGACGTGCTGGCCCGCGACCCGATGACCGGGGAGCGTGACATCCGTTCCGAGGACCGCCAACTGCTCCTCGACGCGATCGGCGCGGCGACCGATCGGCTGGTGATCACCTACACCGGCGCCAACGAATACTCCGGCCAACGCAGGCCACCGGCGGTCCCGCTGGTCGAACTGCTCGACGCCATCGACGTCACCACCGAGGCCCCGGTCCGCGACCACATCCACATCCGGCATCCGTTGCAGCCCTTCGACAGTCGCAATGTCACACCGGGGGATCTCGGCACCGCGCCGGGTGAGCCGTTCACCTTCGACGACACGGCGGTGACCGCCGCGCGGGCGGCGACCGCCGAGCGCACGCCGAAACCGCCCCTGATCGGTGCGGCGCTGCCCGCGCCCGCGCCACATGACGTCGCCCTCGACGATCTCGTCGACTTCTTCAAAGACCCCGTCAAGGGGTTCTTCCGGGCTCTGGACTACACGCTGCCGTGGGACGTCGACGCGATCTCCGACGGCATGCCCGTCGAGGTCGATGCCCTGGCGGAGTGGAAGATCGGCGACCGGATGCTGGAGGATCTGCTGCGCGGCATGACTCCGGAGCAGGCCCAGCAGGCCGAGTGGCGCCGCGGCTCGCTGCCGCCGGGGCGCCTGGGCTGGCGCCGCGCGCAGCAGGTCACGGCGCGGGCCACCGCGCTGGCCGCGGCCGCCCAGTACCACCGGACCGCGACCCCGCGCGCGATCGACGTCGATGCCGCCGTCGGCGGCGGGCGCCGAGTCACCGGCACCGTGCCGCGGGTGTACGGCGAGACGATGGTCGACGTCACCTACTCCCGGCTCGACGGTCGACATCTGCTCGCCTCGTGGATCCGGTTGGCGGCGTTGACCGCTGCGCGGCCCGGTGACGACTGGACCGCGGTGTGCATCGGCAGGGCCCGCCGCGGTGAGCAACCCCGGCTGCGTGCGCTCGGTGCGCCCGGTGATGCCGCCGAGGTGCTGGCCGATCTGGTTGCCCTCTACGACGAAGGCCGGCGCGCACCGATTCCGTTGCCGCTCAAGACGTCCTATGCGTGGGCGGAGACCGAACACCAGCGCGGCACCCCGGACCGCGAGGCCGGGTGGAAATGGAAGTCGGGCAAGTATCCCGGGGAGGATGCCGAGCCCGCACACGTCGCGGTGTGGGGACCGAACCGACCGCTGGCCGACCTGGTGGCCGCCGGGCTGCCCGGGTTCGCGGCGCGGTTGTGGTCACCGATGTTGCGCGCCGAGCGGAGCGCGTCGTGATGGAGCCGTTCGCCTTGCTCGGGCCGTTGCCCGCGCCGCGCACCACCACGCTGCTCGAGGCGAGTGCGGGCACCGGGAAGACGTACACGCTGGCCGCTCTGGTGACCCGCTATCTGGCCGAGGGTGTGGCGACGCTCGATCAGATGTTGCTGATCACGTTCGGGCGCGCGGCGAGTCAGGAACTGCGCGAGCGGGTCCGTGCGCAGATCCTCGAAGCCCTGCTGGCGGTGACCGATCCGGCCCGCGCCGAGGACAGCCCCCTGCTGCGCCACCTCACCTCGGGCACCGCGCAGGATCTGGCCGACCGGCGTCAGCGGTTGCGCGACGCGCTTGCCGGATTCGATGCCGCCACCATCGCGACGACACACCAGTTCTGCCAACTGGTGCTCAAGAGCCTCGGGGTGGCCGGCGACTCCGATTCCGGGGTGCAGTTGGTGGAGGATCTCGACGACGTGGTGACCGACATCGTCGACGACCTCTACCTCGCGCATTTCGGGCAGCAGCGCGACGATCCGCTGCTCAGTTACGAGGCGGCCGCGCGGCTGGCGCGGGAGGTGGTCGGCGGCGCGCACGCCGAACTGCGCCCGGTCGCACCGCCGCCCGGCCTTGATCCTGCGGTGCGGGTGGGCTTCGCGACCGCGGTGTGCGCGGAACTGGAAAGGCGCAAACGCCGACTGGGCATCCTGCACTACGACGATCTGCTGTCGCGGCTGGCCGACGCGCTGGAGGACGACGGCTCGCCGGCGCGCAGTCAGATGCGGCGGCGCTGGTCGATCGTGATGGTCGACGAATTCCAGGACACCGACCCCGTGCAGTGGCAGGTGGTCGACCGCGCGTTCACCGGTCATTCCACGGTGATCCTGATCGGCGATCCCAAACAGGCGATCTACGCCTTCCGCGGCGGGGACATCGTCACCTACCTGCATGCCGCGTCGACCGCCGACCGGCAGCACACGCTCGACGTCAACCACCGCAGCGACGGTCCGCTGGTGGCCGCCCTGCAGGTCGTCATGCGCGACGCCGAGCTCGGTGATCCCCGGATCGTCGCGCGCCCGGTAGCGGCCGCCCATCCCGCGCACCGGCTGGCGGGTGCGCCGAACAACGCACCGCTGCGGCTGCGGGTCGTCCGTCGCGACCAGTTCGGCGTCCGCCCCGACCGGCCCATCCCCATCGACCGGCTGCGCGAGCACATCCCGCGCGATCTGGCCGCCGACGTCGCCGCGCTGCTGGGTTCGGGCGCCACGTTCTGCGGCGAGCCGCTGACACCCGGCGATGTGGCGGTGATCGTCGAGAGCCACCGCGACGGCAGGGCCTGCTTCGACGCGCTGGCCGCCGCAGGCATTCCCGCCGTCTACACGGGCGACACCGACGTGTTCGCCTCACCGGCGGCGGCCGACTGGCTGTGCCTGCTCGAGGCCTTCGACCAGCCGCACCGGTCCGGTCTGGTGCGCGCCGCGGCCACCACGATGTTCTTCGGCGAGACCGCGCACACCCTGGCCGCTCAGGGGGACCGGCTCACCGACCGGATCACCGAGACCGTGCGCAACTGGGCCGACCACGCCAGGGAGCGCGGGGTGGCCGCGGTGTTCGAGGCGGCCCAGCGGGCAGGCATGGGTGAGCGGGTGCTGTCCTGGGTCGACGGCGACCGCCACATGACCGATCTCGCGCACCTGACCCAGCTACTGGGTGAGACCGCGCACCGTGAGCACTTCAGCCTGCCCGCGCTGCGCGACTGGCTGCGCGCCCAGCGCGAGGACCGCAGCGGAGCGGCCGAACGCAGCCGCCGTCTCGACAGCGACGCCGCCGCGGTGCAGATCATGACGGTGTGGGTCAGCAAGGGCCTGCAGTTCCCGGTGGTGTACCTGCCGTTCGCCTTCAACCGCAACGTGCAGACCCGCGACGTGGTGCTCTTCCACGAGCCCTCCCCGGCCGGCGACATCCGATGTCTGCACATCGGCGGCGAACAGAGCCCCGACTTCGCGCAGGTGCAGCGGCAGGGTCGCCGGGAGGCCGCCGGGGACGACGTGCGGCTGACCTACGTGGCGATGACCAGGGCCCAGTCCCAGGTGGTCGCGTGGTGGGCGCCGTCGCACGACGAACCCAACGGCGGCCTGTCGCGGTTGCTGCGCGGCCGCCGACCCGGTGAGCCCGTGGTGCCCGACCGGTGCGAGCCGCCCCGCATCGACGATCCGGACGCGGTGGCGCTGCTGCGGGCGTGGGCCGATGCGGGCGGGCCGGTGCTCGAGGAGTCGGAGATCGTCGCCCCGCACCCGCTGCCCCGCCCCGCCCCGCCGGATGGGTTGCGGGCGCGCCACTTTCACCGGCGCATCGACACCTCGTGGCGCCGCACCTCCTATTCGGCGCTGATCCGCGCCGCCACCGGAACGGAGACGACGGGGACGACGGGCGGCGTGTCCAGCGAACCCGAAGTCCTCGAACTCGACGACGAGGCCGCCGACGTCACTGTCTACGAACCGGTGCCCGCCGGTGCGGACGTGCCCTCGCCGATGGCCGAGCTGCCGACCGGTGCGACGTTCGGCAGCCTGGTGCACGCCGTCCTGGAGGCCGCCGACCCCCAGGCGGCCGATCTGCGCGGCGAACTGGCGGACCGGATCACCGAACACGCCCGGTGGTGGCCGGTGGAGGTCGCACCGGCCGACCTCGCGCAGGCGCTGGTCCCGATGCACGACACGCCGCTGGGCCCGCTGCTGCCCGGCGTCACGCTGCGCGCGATCGGCCTGCGCGACCGCCTCCGCGAGTTGGATTTCGAGTTCCCGCTGGCCGGCGGCGACCTGCGGGGCGTGGCACCGGTGATCACCCTGGCCGACGTCGGCGCCCTGCTGTCCGCGCACCTGCCCGCCGACGATCCGATGTCGGCCTACGCGGAGCGCCTGGGTGACGGCGCGCTGGGTGCGCAGTCGTTGCGGGGTTACCTGAGCGGGTCGGTGGACGCGGTGCTGCGGGTCGACGGGCGATACGTCGTCGTCGACTACAAGACCAACTGGCTCGGTGAGCCCGGAGGCAGTCTGACCGCGGCCCACTACCTGCGACCCCGCCTCGCCGAGGCGATGCTGCATTCCGACTATCCGCTGCAGGCCCTGCTGTACTGCGTTGTGCTGCACAGATTTCTGCGCTGGCGGCTGCCCGGTTACACGCCCGAGCGGCACCTGGGCGGGGTGATCTACCTGTTCGTTCGCGGCATGTGCGGCCCGGCCACCCCGACGGTGGACGGCCACCCCGCCGGCGTGTTCAGCTGGTATCCGCCCGCGGCGCTGATCGACGCGATGTCGGATCTGCTCGACGGGTCGGAGACACTGATCAGATGACCGATTCCGGAGATTCCCGTGTCGCGGTGTATTTCGACTTCGACAACATCGTGATCAGCCGCTACGACCAGGTGCACGGCCGCAACTCCTTCCACCGAGACCGGTCGCGCAGCGATGGCGCCGCCGAGTTCACCGATCGGCTGGCGCGCGCCACCGTCGACGTCGGCGCCGTCGTCGACTTCGCCTCCTCGTTCGGCACGCTGGTGCTCACCCGCGCCTACGCCGATTGGTCCGCCGAGGTCAACGCCAACTACCGGGGGCAACTGGTGAGCCGCGCCGTCGATCTGGTGCAACTGTTCCCCGCGGCGGCCTACGGCAAGAACGGCGCCGACATCCGGCTCGCCGTGGACGCCGTCGAGGACATGTTCCGGCTGCCCGACCTGACACACGTGGTCATCGTCGGCGGCGACTCGGACTACATCGCGCTGGCTCAACGCTGTAAACGCTTGGGCCGCTACGTCGTCGGGATCGGGGTGGCCGGAGCGTCGAGCCGTTCCCTGGCCTCGGCGTGCGACGAGTTCGTCACCTACGACACGCTGCCCGGGGTGCCCATCGCCGAGCACGACGACGAACCCGACCCGCAGGTCGCGGCGACGGCGTTGCTGGCCCGCGCCATGCACATCGGCCTGCAGAAGGACGACGTGGATTGGCTGTACAACTCCGCGGTGAAGGCGCAGATGAAGCGGATGGATCCGTCGTTTTCCGAGAAGCCACTGGGCTACCGGTCTTTCAGCGATTTCCTGCGGTCGCGTGACGAGCTCGTCCAGCTCGACGAGAGCTCCACCGCCCGCAGGGTCCGGCTCCGCGGCAATGCGCCGTGACCTCGTCCGTTCTCGAGCCGTTCCGCGACGTGTTCGAACCCGCCGATCTGCATGTGGCACAACGCCTCACGGAGCTGACCGCGGAATCCGACCCGTCGGTCGCCCTGGCGGTGGCCTGTGCGGTGCGAGCGCTGCGGGCCGGTTCGGTGTGTGTGGATCTACGCTCGGTGGCCGGCCAGATCGGCAGGCCCGAGCTGCCCTGGCCCGATCCTGCGGACTGGCTGCGCGCGGTGCGCGCCAGCCCACTGGTCGACAGGGGCGTGCTGCACCTGATGTCAGACCGGGTCGCTGATCTGCTCTACCTGGACCGGTACTGGCGCGAAGAGCAGCAGGTGCGCGACGACGTGCTGGCGCTTCTCGCCGCGCCGCTGCCGGCAGAGGCGCCGTCACTGGCGCGGCTGTTCCCCCGGGGTTGGGACGAACAGCGGCGCGCCGCCCAGGTCGCGCTCACCCAGTCCCTGACCGTGCTGACCGGCGGGCCGGGCACCGGCAAGACCACCACGGTCGCGCGGCTGCTGGCGCTGCTGGCCGAACAGGCCGAGCAGGCGGGCAGGCCGCGCCTGCGCATCGCATTGGCGGCGCCGACGGGCAAGGCGGCCGCGCGGCTGCTCCAGGCGGTGCGCACAGAACTGGACCGGCTCGACGCGCAGGACCGCGACCGGCTGCCCGAGCTGACGGCGTCCACACTGCACCGGCTGCTGCGCCCACGGCCGGGCAACACCTCCCGGTTCCGGCACCACAGGGAGAACCGGTTGCCGCACGACGTGATCGTGGTCGACGAGACGTCGATGGTCTCGCTGACGTTGATGGCCCGACTGCTGGAGGCGGTCAGGCCGGACAGCCGGCTGATCCTGGCAGGCGATCCCGATCAGCTGGCGTCGGTGGAGGCCGGTGCGGTGCTGGCCGACCTGGTCGACGGGCTCGGCGCGCGCACCGGGGTGCACATCGCGGCCCTGCGCACGTCACACCGCTTCGGGGAGAGCATCGGCGCGCTGGCCGCGGCCATCCGCGACGGTGACGCCGACCGCACCGTCGAGGTGCTGCGCGCCGGTGGTGACCACGTCGAATGGCTGGCCACCGAGCAGCCCGCCGACCGGTTGCGTCCCGTGCTGGTGCCGCACGCACTGCGGTTGCGCGAAGCCGCGATCCTCGGCGACGCGCGCGCGGCGCTGCAGACCCTCGACGAACACCGACTGCTGTGCGCGCACCGCCGCGGCCCGGCCGGGGTGGCGTTCTGGAACCGTCAGCTCGAGCGGTGGATCTCAGAGGCGACGGGCGAACCGGTCTGGGCGCGGTGGTACGCCGGGCGCCCGGTGCTGGTGACGGCCAACGACTACGGCCGCAAGCTCTACAACGGCGACACCGGCGTGGCGGTGGTCCGCGGCGAATCGATGACCGTGGTGATCGGCGCGCAGGAGTTCGCCGCCGGTCGGGTCGCCGACGTGGAGACCATGCACGCGATGACGATCCACAAGAGCCAGGGCAGCCAGGCCGACGAGATCACCGTGCTGCTGCCGACCGAGGAGTCCCGGCTGCTGACCAGGGAACTGCTCTACACCGCGGTCACCCGCGCGAAGCAGCGGGTGCGGGTGGTCGGCACCGAGGCCGCGGTCCGCGAAGCCGTCGGCAGGCGCGCCGTGCGAGCCTCGGGCCTGGCGCGCAGACTCGCCTGAGCGGGCGCGAACGCTCACTTCCTGCCACCGGCGCGCCAATTCCTGCCAGGTGAAATGAACCCGTGCCGCTGCGGGTTGATCCGGGCATAGCACCACAGAAGCACACACGAAGAGGTCCGATCATGTCGATCACCACGAAGTACACCATCACCGCCACCGCCGCTGCCGCCCTCGCGGCAGGCGTCCTCGGGCTGGCCGCACCGGCGCTGGCCGCCCCTACCGGAGGCAACGCCGCCGACACCATCAGTTCGCTTGAGGCACAGGGCAATCGGGTCGTCGTGACCCGCCAGTCCGACGCCCCACTGGACGAGGCATCGGTCGTGTCCGTCACCCGCGGACCCGCGATCCCGCAGAGCGTCCCCTTCGCCACCTCGCAGGGCGACAACTCACGCTCGGTCCGCAGCCAGACCGTCTACGTGACGGTGCGGTGACAACGAACGGAGAAAAGGGGCGCCCCTGAACCGGGGGCGCCCCTTTTTCGTGGAACCAGATGACGCCGGATGTCACGGCGAACCGTCCACGACAGGAGAACCCCCGTGAAACACACGATCACCGCAACGACTCTCGCCGTCACCGCCGCGGCGGCCATCGCCATGGCCGGTCCGGCCGCCGCCGCACCCCGGGGTGGCGGTGACGCGGAGACGACCATCATGGCGCTCGAGGACAGCGGCAACCGCGTCGTGGTGACCCGGTTGTCGACCACCCCGCTCGACGAGGCCTCGGTCGTGTCCGTCACCCACGGCCCCGTCGTGCGCGGCGGCGTCCCCTTCGCCACCTCGCAGGGCGACAACTACCGCTCGATCAGCAACCAGACGGTGTACGTCACCGTGAAGTGACTGCCCAGCCGCTATGATCGGTGAGCCATGCGGGTCGACGGGCGGGACATCATCGTCTCGGGAAGCCTGCTCCAACCGCTCATCCGGCGCACCAACGACATCCTGCGGCTCGCGTTGGCCGCGCTGTCCCTCGTCGTCGTCGTCGCCAGTTCGCTGATCACCCGCAACGAGTGGGATGCGCTGGAGGAGTCGATCTCCGAGATCGTCGGGGTGTTGAGCCCCGGGCAGTCCAACGCCGTGTACCTCACCTACGGCATCGTGATCCTGGCCCTGCCGTTCATGATCCTGATCGGACTGATCCTCGCGCGGCAGTGGAAACTGCTCGGCGCGTACGCCGCGGCCGCCGTCATCACCGTGCTGTCCCTGTCGATCACCGGCAACGGCATCGCGGCCCCGCAGTGGCACTTCGACCTCACCGACCGGCTCGACACGGTGGCCTCACAGTTCCTCGACGACCCGCGGTGGATCGGGATGCTCGCCGCGGTGCTCACCGTGTCCGGCCCGTGGCTGCCCGCCCGGTGGCGGCGGTGGTGGTGGGCGCTGCTGCTGGTGTTCGTGCCGATCCATCTGGTGGTGAGCGCGGTGGTGCCGGCCCGGTCGCTGCTCGGCCTGTCCGTCGGCTGGTTCGTCGGCGCGCTGGTGGTCCTGGTGGTCGGCACCCCGGCACTGGAGGTGCCGCTGGACGGCGCGGTCCGTGCGCTGGCCCGCCGGGGCTTCCGGGTGTCGGCACTGACGGTGATCCGGCCCGCCGGGCGCGGTCCGATGGTGCTGACGGCGACCGCGGATCCGGCGGGCCCGCAGGGGGACGCGGCCATCGTCGAGCTGTACGGGCCGCATCAGCGCGGCCGCGGGTTCGTCCGCCAGTTCTGGCGCAAGCTGCGCCTGCGCGACAGCGAGACGGCGCCGTTTCAGACCTCGATGCGCCGGGCCGTCGAGCACCGGGCGCTGATGGCGCTCGCCGTCGGCGATCTCGCGCTGTCCAACACCGCGCCGATCGCGGTGTCGGCGCTCGACCGCGCCTGGACGCTGTACGCGCACCGGCCGGTGCGCGGCACGCCGATCGACGAGTGCGCCGACCAGACCCCGGTGGCCCGGGTGTGGGATGCGCTGGGTGTCCTGCACAGTCAACAGATCTCGCACGGCGACCTGCGCGGCAAGGAGATCACCGTCGCCGACGGCGCACCGCTGTTCGGCGGTTTCACCTCCGCCGAGTACGGCGCGTCCGACGCTCATCTGCACTCCGACGTGGCCCAGCTGCTGGTGACCACCACCGACCTCTACGGTGCCGACAAGGCGGTGTCCGCGGCGATCACGGTGTTCGGCGCCGGGCGTGTCCTGACGGCGTCGCGGCGGCTCACGAAAACCGCCATGTCCAAAGCACTTCGGGACTCGGTGTCGAATCCGGCAGGCGTCATGGCGAGCGCGCGCGACGAGGTCAAGCGGCAGACCGGCGCCGAGCAGATCGCCACCGCGACGATCACCCGGTTCACCCGCAGCCAGCTGATCCAGACGGTGCTGCTCGTCGCGCTCGTCTACGTCGCCTACCCGTTCATCAGCTCGGTGCCGGTGTTCTTCTCCGAACTGCGAACCGCGAACTGGTGGTGGGCGGTCGGCGGATTGGCCGTCTCGGCGCTGACCTATCTCGGCGCCGCGATGGCGCTGTGGGCGTGCGCCGACGGTGTCGTCAGCTACCGCCACCTGACGATCATGCAGGTGGCCAACACCTTCGCGGCCACCACCACACCCGCCGGGGTCGGCGGGCTGGCGCTGAGCACCCGCTTCCTGCAGAAGGGCGGCCTCGGTGCGCTGCGCGCGACGACGACGGTGGCGCTGCAGCAGTCGGTGCAGGTGCTGACCCACGTCACCCTGCTGATCTTCTTCAGCTTCGCGGCGGGTGCGACGGCGGACCTGTCGCGGTTCGTGCCCAGCGCGACGGTGGTGTACCTGGCCGCCGGGGCGGCGCTCGGCGCCATCGGGGTGTCCCTGTTCGTGCCGAAGCTGCGGCACTGGCTCGCCACCGCGGTGCGGCCCCGGCTCGAGGAGGTCGTCGCCGACCTGATCGAGCTGGCCCGCGAGCCCAAACGCCTGGCACTCATCGTATTGGGTTGTGCAGCAACCACTCTCGGCGCCGCGCTGGCGCTGTGGGCCAGCATCGAGGCGTTCGGCGGGCACACCAGCTTCGTCACCGTCACCATCGTCACGATGGTCGGCGGCACGCTGGCCTCGGCCGCGCCGACGCCGGGCGGGGTCGGCGCGGTGGAGGCCGCGCTCATCGGCGGGCTCGCCGCCTTCGGGGTCCCCGCGGCCGTCGCGGTGCCCGCGGTGCTGCTCTACCGGATCCTGACGTGCTGGCTGCCGGTGTTCATCGGCTGGCCGATCATGCGCTGGCTGACCCGCCGCGACATGATCTAGACCGCCGGCAGACATTCAATCGCCGTGAGACAAACCGGTGCCTTCGCGGCCCACTTGCGGCACGGTTTCGCGGTGACCCGTGTGATTCGCTTCAACGCCTTCGACATGAACTGCGTCGCCCACCAATCCCCGGGCTTGTGGAAGCATCCCGACGACCAGTCCTGGCGGTACAAGGACATCACCTACTGGACCGAACTGGCGCGCCTGCTCGAGCGCGGCCGCTTCGACGGGTTGTTCATCGCCGACGTGCTGGGCACCTACGACGTGTACGGCGCAGGCGACGAGGCCGCGATCCGTCAGGCCGCGCAGGTTCCTGTCAACGATCCGATGCTGCTGGTGTCCGCGATGGCCTACGTCACCGAGCACCTGGGGTTCGGCGTCACCACGGGCACCGGCTTCGAACATCCGTATCCGTTCGCCCGGCGGATGTCGACGCTCGATCACCTCACCGGCGGCCGCATCGGGTGGAACGTGGTGACCGGTTACCTCCCCGCGGCGGCGCGCAACATGGGGCAGACCGACCAGCCCGCGCACGACGCCCGCTACGACCACGCCGACGAGTACCTCGAGGTGCTGTACAAGCTGTGGGAAGGCTCCTGGGAGGACGACGCGGTCGTGCGCGACCGGGCCCGCGGCGTGTTCACCGACCCGGACAAGGTGCACCACATCGGCCACGACGGAAAGCACTTCAGCGTCCCCGGCATCCATCTGTCCGAGCCGTCGCCGCAGCGCACACCGGTGCTCTTCCAGGCGGGCGCCTCCCCGCGCGGGGTGCGTTTCGCCGCGGAGAACGCCGAGGCCATCTTCACCGCAGCGCCGACGAAGGCGCTGCTGCGCGAGACCGTGTCGACCATCCGGCGGGAACTCGAGATCGCCGGCCGTGACCCGTACGCGGCCAAGATCTTCAACCTGTCGACCATCGTGACCGCGTCCACCGACGAGGAGGCGCACGCCAAACACGCCGAATACCTGTCCTACGGCGACGCGGAGGGCGCGCTGGTGTTCATGTCCGGCTGGATGGGCGTCGACCTCGCCCGCTACGGCCTCGACGAGCCGGTCGGCAACGTCGACTCCAACGCGATCCTGTCCGCGGTGGCGGCCTTCCAGTCCGCCGATCCGGACGGCCGGGAATGGGCGGTCCGCGACATCGCCGAGTGGGGCAAGATCGGCGGCATCGGCCCGCGGTTCGTGGGTTCCGCCGAACGCGTGGCCGACACACTGCAGGAGTGGGTCGAGGAGACCGACGTGGACGGCTTCAACCTCGCCTACGCCATCACCCCGGGGTCGTTCGCCGACGTCGTCGACCACATCGTGCCCGTGCTGACCGAGCGGGGCGCCTATCAGGCCGACTACGCGCCCGGCACGCTGCGCAACAAGCTGACCGGCCGGGGCGACCGGCTACCCGAGGAACACCGCGGCGCCACCTACCGGGTCGGCGGCACACGCTCGACGATCATCGACCGCCCGTCGACCGTGCCGTCCTCGTCGGCGTCGTCGGCAGGCCAACCCACGCGAGGACGCTGACATGACGATCCAACTGCACTGGTTCCTGCCCACCTACGGCGACAGCAGGCTCATCGTCGGCGGCGGCCACGGCATGCCCGCGGGCGCGGCGCACGGTGACCGTGACGCGTCGATCGACTATCTCGGCTCCATCGTGCGTGCCGCGGAATCGTTCGGTTTCACCGGCGCGCTGATCCCCACCGGCGCGTGGTGCGAGGACGCGTTCATCACCGCCGCGCTGCTCGCCCGCGAGACGACGTCGCTGGCGTTCCTGGTCGCGTTCCGGCCCGGCCTGGTCAGCCCGACGCTGTCGGCACAGATGGCCGCGACCTTCGCCCGCCACGCCCCCGGACGCATCCTGCTCAACGTCGTCGTCGGCGGTGAGGCGCACGAACAGCGGGCATTCGGCGACCATCTCGACAAGGACGCCCGTTACCAGCGCTGCGACGAGTTCCTCGAGGTCGTGCGCCGGCTGTGGGCCGGCGAGACGGTCACGCGCAACGGTGAACACATCAGCGTCGAGGAGGCGGCGATCCCGACGCTGCCGAACCCGGTGCCGCCGTTGTACTTCGGTGGCAGCTCGGCTGCGGCCGGACCGGTCGCCGCCAAGCACGCCGACGTGTACCTGACCTGGGGCGAGCCGCCCGCCGCGGTGAGCGAGAAGATCTCCTGGATCCGCAAGCTCGCCGAGGACGAGGGCCGCCCGGTGCGGTTCGGCATCCGGCTGCACACGATCTCCCGCGACACCGCCGACGAGGCGTGGGCGCAGGCCGACCGGCTGATCGGCGCGCTCGACGACGAGACGGTCCGCAACGCCCAGAAGGGACTGCACCGCAGCGACTCCGAAGGCCAGAAGCGCATGCTGGCGCTGCACGAGGAGAACCGTCGCGACGGCAGCTGGAAGGACGCCCGCACCCTGGAGGTGGCGCCGAACCTGTGGGCCGGTGTGGGATTGGTGCGCGGCGGCGCAGGCACGGCGCTGGTGGGCAGCCACGAGGACGTCGCCGACCGGATCGCCGAATACGCCGAGATCGGCATCGACGAATTCATCTTCTCGGGTTATCCGCACCTGGAGGAGCTGTACTGGTTCGGGGAGGGCGTGGTGCCGATCCTGCGCGAGCGCGGCCTCTTCGCCGCGGACACGAACACCGCGGCGCCCGCGGCCATCCCGTTCCTCGGGGCAGCCCGGTGAGGCTCACCTCGGCCGAGGAGGCGCTGACGACGGCCGCCACCCTGGCGGGTGAGTTCGAGGCGCAGGCCGCCGACCGCGACGCGTACCGCCGACTCCCCCACGACGAGGTCAAGGCGCTCAAGGAGTCCGGGCTGCTCGCACTCACCGTGCCCACCCGCTACGGCGGTCTCGCGGCACCGGCGGTGGTGGTGGCCGAGGTGTTCCGCCTCCTCGCTCACGCCGATCCGTCCCTGGCGCAGATCCCGCACTCGCACTTCGTCTTTCTGGAGGCACTGCGGCTGCAGGGCACCGAGGAGCAGCAGGTGTACTTCTACGGCCAGGTGCAGGCCGGGGCGTTGTTGGCCAACGCCCAGAGCGAACGCGGCCCGCACCCGATCAACGTGGACACCACCACGCTGACGGTGCAGCCCACGGGTGACTATCTGCTGTCGGGCCGGAAGTTCTACGCCACCGGCGCCCTGTTCGCCGACTGGATCCTGGTGCGGGCATCACTGGACGACGGGCAGCCACCGTCGGCGTCGACACCCAAGGCGGTCGCCTTCGTCGCCCACGATGCCGCTGGCGTCGAGGTGGTCGACGACTGGGACGGCATGGGGCAGCGCACCACCGCGTCGGGCACCGTCACCCTCGACGACGTCGCGGTACCCGCCGACCACGTCGTCCCGTTCTCCCCGATCTTCACCACGGCGACGACGTACGGCGCACGGGCGCAGTTGTGGCACAGCGCCATCGACACGGGTATCGCGACGGGAGCGCTGGCGGCCGGGGTACGGCAGGCGGCCCGGGCCCGGGCGCATTTCGAGGCCGAGGTCGATTCGGCGGCCGCGGATCCGACGCTGATCGCCGCGGCCGGTGAGCTGGCGGTCACCGTGCGCGGGGCGCGGGCGCTGCTGTCGGAGGCGGCCCGGTCGGTGGATGCCGCAGAGGCCGAGCTGACCGCCGAGTCGACCGCGGAGGCGTCGATCGCGGTGGCGACGGCCAAGGTCGCCGCGGTGCGCGCCTCGTTGGCCGCCGCCGGCGGGATGTTCGAATTGGGCGGAACGCGAAGTGCTTCCGCGTCGGACAACCTGTCCCGGTATTGGCGCGACGCCCGCACCCACACGTTGCACGATCCGACCCGGTGGAAGGTCCACCACATCGGTCGGTACACGCTGTCGGGCACACCCCCGCCGCGGCACGGCCAGATCTGAGGTGCCTCAGGTGTAGAGCGTGATCGGCTGGACGTCGCCGGTGAGGAAGTGCGCGCCGACTTCGAGCTTCTTGTAGTCCAGCGGATCGTGCAGCGAGTGGGTGCGGATGTTGCGCCAGTACAGGTCCAGGCCCACCTCGCTGCGGGCCGAGCTCGATCCGGTGACCTCGTACACGCGGTGGGCGACCTCCAGCGCGGTCTCGGTGGCCACGATCTTGACCTGAGCGATGCCGATCTCCACCTCGGCACGGTCGGCGGCGGTCACCGCGTCACCCCGGGCGATCACCGCGTCGAACCTGCGGTTCCACTGATCGGTCAGCGCCTCGACAGCGGCAGTGCGGGCGAGAAGTTCACCGAATGTGCGCTGCACGAACGGGTCCCGCGAGTAGTGCGGCGCGTCGCTGAGCAGCCAGCTGCCGCGCCGCTGCAGGGTCAGCTCGCGGGCCCGGGCGAGCGCACCCTCGGCGATGCCGAGATACAGGTTGGCGAAGCCCAATTGGACACCGGGGGTCACCAGCGTGGAGTAGGGCTCCTCGCCGACCTCGCCCAGCACGTCAGCGGCGTCGACCCGCACGTCGGTGTAGTCGACGCTGCCGCTGGCCGAGAGGCGCTGACCGAGCGCGTCCCAGTCACCGGCGAATTGCACACCCGGGCGATCGTGGTCGAGCACCACCGCCAGCACCGCGGACCCGGTGGAGGCCATCACCAGCGTGACGTCACCGGTCGAGGCGCCGGTGGCGAACCTCTTGCGCCCGTCGAGCCGGTACCCGTCACCCTCGGGCACCAGCTTGAGGTCGGGGTCGACGGGATTGACCGCGTCACCCCACAGCCAGTTGCCGCTCGCCGACGCCGAGAACCAGTGCTGCCACCGGGACGGGTCGCCGAAGAACACGATGCTGCCCTGGTTGGCGTAGTGGTAGCTCAACAGCTGCGCGATCGAGCCGTCGCGGCGGGCCAGCCGGCGGACGGCCCGCACCCCGGTGGACCAGTGGCCGCCGTGACCACCGAACTCGGTGGGAATCAGCAGATTCGGCAGGCCGGATTCCTTGAGCAGCCTCAGTTCGGCATCGGGTTCGGCGTTGGCGCGGTCGCGCTCCAGAACGTCTCGGGCCAGGGTGGCGCCGACCTCGTCGGCGACGGTGTCCCACCGCTGCCATTCGGCATCGGTGCTCGGTGTGGTCCAGGGTGTCCGCGGCACCGGCGTCACGCTAGTCGCACCCGGGGTGTGGATCACGGGTTCTGTTCTGCACGAGTCAAAGTCGACGACCGGTGGCGGCGTCGAACAGGTGGGCCCGGTCGGCCCGGATGTCGACGGCCACCCGGTCGCCGGGTACCGGTGACCGACCCCACGACGCCACGGTCGCGGCCTCGACGACGGCGGTGAGCCGGTGGCCGCCGACCGTCACGATCAGCACGTAGCGGGGGCCGAGGAGTTCGACGATCTCCAGGGTGCCGGTGCCTGCGTCGTCGGGGCGGACGATGAGGTCCTCGGGCCGCACCCCCAGGGTGACCGCCCCGTCGGCGGCGCCGGGCAGGCCGAACCGTACGCCGTCGGCCACGAAATGTCCGTCGTCCAGCGTCCCGGTGAGCAGGTTGGTGCTCGGTGAACCGATGAAGCCCGCCACGAACGTGTTGGCCGGCCGGCGGTAGAGCTCCTCGGGAGTTCCCGCTTGGGCGACGGTGCCTGCGTCCAGCACGACGAGTTGGTCGGCGATGGTCATCGCCTCCTCCTGGTCGTGCGTCACGTAGAGCGCCGTGATACCCGAGTCCTGCTGCAACGCCCGGATTTCGGACCGCAGCTCGACGCGCAGCTTGGCGTCGAGGTTGCTCAGCGGTTCGTCGAACAGGAACAGCGCCGGGGTGCGCACCAGGGCGCGGGCGATGGCCACGCGCTGCTGCTGCCCGCCGGAGAGCTGGCGGGGCTTGCGGTCCAGCAGCGCGGTGATGCCGACCCGTTCGGCCGCCTGCCTGGCCCGTTGGGCGGCAACGTCTTTGGCGACTCCGCTGTTGCGCAGCGGGAAGCTGATGTTGCGCTCCACCGACAGGTGCGGGTACAGCGCATAGTTCTGGAAGACCATCGCCACGTCGCGCTCGCGCGGCGTGGCGGTCGTGACATCGCGTCCGCCGATGTGCACGGTGCCGCTGTCGGCGGACTCCAGACCGGCGACGATGCGCAGCGTCGTGGACTTCCCGCAGCCCGACGGCCCGACAAGCACGGTGAGCGAACCCTGGGGCAGGGTCAGGCTGATCCGATCGACGACGGTCGTACGGCCGCCGGATGTGTCGAAGGACTTGGTGAGGTCTGCGATGTCGACGATGTTCACTTGACGGCTCCGGTGGTCAGCCCGCCGACCAGGTAGCGCTGGGCGGCGAGCGCGAGGACGTAGACGGGGGCGATGCCGAGCAGGCCCGCGGCGGCCTGTTGGCCGAACTGCACGTTGCGGTCGCCCTGGAACAGGGACAACCCGACGGTCAGCGTCTGACTCTCCTTGGTGACCGCCAGATAGACGGCGAACAGGAAGTCGTTGTAGCTGAGGAAGAACACCACCAGCAGCGCCGCGACCACACCCGGCCACAGCAGCGGCAGAACGACTTTGGCGAACACCCGGGCGGGGGTGAGCCCGTCGACGGCGGCCGCCTCGTCGATCTCGACGGGGATGCGGCGCACGAATCCGTCGAGCAGCCACGCCGCGACCGGCACCGAGGCGATGCCGTTGACGAGGACCAGTCCACCGACGTTGTTGGTCAGCCCGGCGTAGCGCAGCGCGAAGAACAGCGGGATGATCGCGACGATCGGCGGGGCGCAGTAGCTGGCGAGCAGGACGCTGAGCAGCCGGTCACCGCCGGTGCGGCGCGCGGTCACGTACGCGGCCGGGGTGGCGACGGCCACCGCGAGCACGGCGGCGCCGGTGGCCGAGATCCACGAATTGGCCAGCATCGTCGTCAGGTCGATGGTGTCGAACACCCTGACGAAGTTCTGCCATGTCCAGGTGTTCGGCAGCAGACTGGAATTGAGCACGTCGTCGGCGGGCCGGACCGCCAGGGACAGCAGGTAGGCCACGGGCAGCAGCGCGATGACCAGCGCCACCGCGATCGTCAGGCGGGCCTTCACCCTTCGGCCCGCACCATCCGAGCCCGCACGGTCGTCACCGCCGTGGCGACCACGCCGACCACGGCCGCGAACACCAGGGTCTGCGCGGCCGCGGTGCCCATGTCGAAACTTCCCCGCAGACCCGTCTGGTAGATCACGAACGGACTCAGTGCGGTCGCGAATCCCGGTCCCCCGGAGGTGATCACGACGATCGTGTCGAACACCTTGTACCCGATCACCAGCTCGAGCGTCGCAACAGCCAACAGGCTGGGCGCGATCGCCGGCCAGGTGACCACGGTGAAGGTGCGCCACGGGCTCGCGCCGTCGACGCGCGCGGATTCGACGAGTTCGGGCCGCACCACCCCCAGCGCGGCGAACGCGATGAGCGCCGCGAACGGGGTCCACTGCCAGATGTGGATGAGACCCAGCACGATCAGTGCGCCCACCCCCGAGCCCAGCGGGTTGAACCCGCCGAGACCGAGGGCCGCGGCGATACCGGCCAGCCCGCCACCGACGGGGGCGAGCAGCAGCTTCCAGGCGACCCCCACGAGCACCGGCGCGGTCACCAGCGGCAACAGCAGCAGCGCACCCGCGACACCGAATCCGGCGCCGCGGTGGCGCAGCAGCATGGCCAGGCCGAGGCCCAGCAGCGTCGTCACGACGGCGACGACGATCGCGAACAGCGTGGACTTCCCCAGTGACGGTGCGAAAGCCGGTGCGGCGAAAGCCTTCTGGAAATTCTCCACGCCGGTGAACACGCGCAGCGGATGGGCCAGTGAGGATCTGGTCAGGGCCAGCGCGACCAGGTACACCGTCGGGTAGACCAGGAACAGCAGCAGGCCCGCGATGGCGGGCGCGGCCAGCCACAGCGGTACGCGCCGGGTCATGTCGCGGCGCTCTCCCAGCTCTTCTGCGCGTTGTCCAGCGACTGTTCGACCGTCTGGCTGCCGTTGATGGCCAACGCGAGCTGGTCCACGAGGTCCTGCAGCAGTTTCGGCGCGCCGGCCTGCTTCGGCCACACCAGCGGATGACCGTTGAGACCCTGCCGGATCGGGTCGATGGCCTTGGTGACCACCTTCGCGTATCCGGCGGATTCGAGCACCTCACCGCGCACCGGGTCGATGCCCGCCCCGGCGGTCGAGGACACCAGCTGGTTCTGCGGCGCGGCGGTCGCCCAGTTGATGAATGCCGCTGCGGCGTCGCGATTCTTCGTCGCCGTCGAGATGCCCAGTCCGAACCCGGCGTCGAGCGCGGTGCGCGGGGTGGTGTTCGTCCCGCCCACCGGCAGCGGCAGGGCGCCCCAGCGCCCGGCGATCTTGGACGCGGTCGGGTCCTCGGCGCGCAGCGCCATGTCGGTCCAGGTGTCCAGCAGCGCGCCCTGGCCGGACAGGAAGGCGGTGTTGGCCTGGTCGAAGCCGATCTGCAACGGCGTGGGCAGCGCCGAGGGCGCGACGGCGACCAGGTGCTTGAGCGCGGCGACCGACGCGTCCGAGGTCAGCGCCGGTTTCCCCTGCGCGTCCAGGAGATTGCCGCCGTACCCGGTGAGCCGGTTGATGTAGGAGCAGCCGAGGATCATGGGCACCTGTTGGCCGGAGACGATCGCCCCGTAGGCCGCACCCTTGGCGTCGGTGGTGATCTTCGCCGCCGCCGCGTCGTACTCGTCCCACGTCCGGGGCGGCTCGACGCGGTAGCGCTCGAACAGCTCGGTGTTGAAGAACAGGATGTGCACGTCGCCGTCGTAGGGCAGCCCGTAGCGCTTGCCGTCGAGCAGCGTGTACGGGTCGTAGATCGACGGCAGATATCCCGAGACGCCGATCTGTTGGGCGTTCGTGTCGATCCACTGCGTCAGATCGGTCAGCGCTCCGGCGTCGACGAGGTCGCCCAGTCCGAAGTAGAAGTAGTCGAAGATGTCGAATTCGCCTGTGCCGCTCTGCACGTCGAGAATCTGCTTGCTGGTCAGCTGGTCGTACGGCGCGGGGGTGACCTCCAGCCGGCCCCCGGTGGCCTGCTGCCACTTCGGCGCGAGGACGTCACGGAAGGACGTGACGTGCGGCTGATTGACCAGCAGCTTGAGCGTGACACCGTCGAACTTGCCCGACAGGGGCGCGGTCGAGGGCAGCGCGTCGGTGCCGCCGGACGACCCGCAGGCGGCCAGCACGGGAGCCAGAGCCGCGGCACCGCCGGCCAATCCGAGGAGTTGCAGCGCGCGGCGGCGCGGGAAGACGGAGGTGTTCACGACCGGAGAGGGTACGAACGACTACGCCCCACCGGCGATGAATAAACTCAGCCCGATTGTGGGGCGGGACCCCGCGCCGGCGTCAGCAGGCCTGGCCGGCGAACACGGCGCCGGCGATCAGGGCGACCACGATGGCGATGTTCGGCATGCCACTCGACAGCGCGAGCACCACGCCGGCGACGCCGGCGATCAGCACCGACACCATCAGGAAGGCGAGTCCCCAGTTCACCGGGTGGGGCGCGTGGACGCCGCGAGTCGGTTTGCTGTCGCGCTGGACCAGTGCGCCGTCGCCGATTCCGACCATGATCGTTCCTCTTCCTGTGACCGCAGACACACTATAACGGGTGCGTGTCCTGCATCACAGCAAAGCGTGCGATGTCGGGTGGGTGTCGGGATGCGCGCCGGTAGCGTGGGCGGCGGTGAGGATCGGCAGATGGGGTGTGCTGGCCGTCGCGGCGGCCATGCTCGTGCAGTGCGCTGCCCCGCCGGACCGGCCCGATGCGCCGGATCCGCCATCGACTCCAACGCGCACTCCCCCGCCGCCCGCGCCGCGCCCACCGACCGTCAGCCCGGTCACCGCCGCCGACCTCGGCGCGTCCTGGCGGCCGGGGTGCCCGGTCGGCCCTGACGGGCTGCGCCGCGTGGAACTCGACCACTGGGCGCCCGACGGGCGGCTCCATCGCGGCGAGCTGATCGTGGCCGCAGACCTGGTCGATGCCGTCGTCGAGGTGTTCACCGCGCTGCGCGACCAGCGCTACCCGATCGAGAAGATGCGCAGTGTGGCCGCCTATCCAGGCGCCGAGGACGAAGTGTCGATGCGCGACAACAACACCTCGGCGTTCAACTGCCGCGGCATCTCCGGGTCCCAGCGCTGGTCGTGGCACGCCTACGGGCGCGCGGTCGACATCAACCCGCTCGTCAACCCCTCCGTCGACGCCGACGGTCGCATCGAGCCCGCCACCGGCGGACCCTGGCTGGACCGGTCGCGCACCGACCCGGGCATGCTGCGCGACGGTGACCCGGCCGTCAACGCGTTCCTCACCCGGGGCTGGCAGTGGGGCGGGCACTGGCGCAGCCCGAAGGACTACCAGCATTTCGAGATGGGCACCCGCTAGTCGCCGAGCAGCACCTGGGGCAGCGGAGGGACCACTTCCGATCCCCCGCGGAAAGGCCCGGCGGCCGGCCCGTTCATCGACCCGACTCGCACTGGAAACATCCGGCCACCACAATGGCGCGGGTGACCGATGTCGTGAATGCGCCTTCCGCCGGATCCGCCGAGGTCAGCGTCGCGCACGCCGGACCCACCGGGCAGACCAGGTCGGGGATGTCCGCCGACGCGCTACGGGCGGCGGTGTCCGACCACCTGGTGTACTCGATCGCGCGCCCCGCCGCGGTGCTGGGCCCCGAGCACTACTACCGCGCCCTGTCGCTGGCCGTGCGCGACCGCATGCAGAAACGCTGGATGGCCACCACGCAGGACTGGCTCGACCTCTCGGCCAAGGTCACCTGCTATCTGTCGGCCGAGTTCCTGATGGGGCCGCAGCTGGGCAACAACCTGCTCAACCTGGGCATCGAGGATCAGGCCAGGGCCGCGCTGGCCGATCTCGGCCAGGACCTCGACGAGATCCTCGACTGCGAGGGCGAGCCGGGCCTGGGCAACGGCGGGCTCGGCCGGCTGGCAGCGTGCTATCTCGATTCGCTGGCCACCCTGGAGCGGCCGTCGATCGGCTACGGCATCCGCTATGAATTCGGCATCTTCCGGCAGGAGCTCGCCGAAGGCTGGCAGGTCGAGAAGACCGACAACTGGTTGGTGCGCGGCAACCCGTGGGAGATCGACAAGCCCGACGCCAGCTACATCGTCAACTGGGGCGGCCACACCGAGCAGTACACCGACCTCACCGGGCGGCTGCGGGTGCGCTGGGTCCCGCAGCGTCAGCTGCAGGGCATCTCCTACGACACCCCCGTGCAGGGCTACGGCGTCACCACCTGCAACACCTTGACCCTGTGGAGCGCGCGGGCGCTGGAGTCCTTCGCCCTCGACGCGTTCAACAGCGGCGACTTCTACAAGGCCGTCGACCAGGAGGTCGTCTCGGAGACGGTCTCCAAGGTGCTCTACCCCAACGACGAACCCGAGGCGGGCAAGCGGCTGCGGCTGCTGCAGCAGTACTTCTTCGTGACGTGCTCGCTGCAGGACATCCTCGACATCCACACCAAACGGGTGGGCCTGCCGCTGCAGAACCTGCCGGACAAGTGGGCCATCCAGCTCAATGACACGCACCCCTCGATCGCGGTGGCCGAGCTGATGCGGCTGCTGATCGACGACCACCAGCTCGGCTGGGACGAGGCGTGGGACCTGACGGTGCGCACCTTCGGTTACACCAACCACACACTGCTGCCCGAGGCACTGGAGACGTGGCCGCTGCGCATCTTCTCCGAAGGGCTGCCCCGGCATCTCGAGCTGATCTATGAGATCAACGAGCGGTTCCTCGCCGAGGTCCGCGACCGCTTCCCCGGTGACGAGGCTCGGGTCGCACGGATGTCGCTGATCGGCGAGGACGGCGGCAAGAGCGTGCGGATGGCGCATCTGGCGACCGTCGGCAGCCATTACGTCAACGGGGTCGCCGCGCTGCACTCGGAACTGCTCAAAGCCAGTGTGCTGAAAGACTTCTACGAGCTGTGGCCGGAACGCTTCGGCAACGTCACCAACGGGGTCACGCCGCGGCGGTTCGTCGCACTGTCCAACCCCGGGTTGCGGGGGTTGCTCGACGACACCATCGGCCCCGGCTGGCTCACCGACCTGGATCTGCTGCGCGGGCTGGAAAATTACGTCGACGACTCGTCGTTCCGGGATCGGTGGCGACAAGTCAAGCGGGCCAACAAGTCTCGCCTGGCCGAGTACGTGCATTCCGTGACGGGCATCGAGCTGGATCCGGCGTGGATGTTCGACGTCCAGGTCAAGCGCATCCACGAGTACAAGCGCCAGCACCTGATGGTGCTGCACATCGTCGCGCTCTACCACCGGCTCAAGACCAACCCCGGCCTGACCGTGCCCCCGCGGGCGTTCCTGTTCGGCGGCAAGGCCGCCCCCGGGTACGTGATGGCGAAGCGGATCATCAAGCTGATCACCGCCGTCGGCGCCACCGTCAACAACGATCCCGATGTCAACCGGTACATGAAAGTGGTGTTCCTGCCGAACTTCAACGTCAAGAACGCCCATCTGGTGTATCCGGCGGCCAACCTCTCCGAGCAGATCTCGACGGCGGGTAAGGAGGCCTCGGGAACCGGCAACATGAAGTTCATGATCAACGGCGCGCTGACCATCGGCACCCTCGACGGCGCCAACGTCGAGATCCGGCAGGAGGCCGGTGCGGAGAACTTCTTCCTGTTCGGGCTGACCGAGGACCAGGTGGAGGCCGTCAAGACCGAGGGCTACCGGCCGCAGAGCTTCGTCGAACGCGATGCCGAACTCGCCGCGGTGCTCGAACTCATCGCCGCGGGCACGTTCACCCACGGCGACACCGAGGTGCTGCGCCCGGTGGTCGACAACCTGATCGATCACGACCCGTTCCTGGTGCTCGCCGACTATCGCTCCTACGTCGACCGGCAGGCCGAGGTATCGCGGGTGTGGCTCGACGACGACGTGTGGTCGAGGATGTCGATCCGCAACACCGCCCGCAGCGGCATGTTCAGCTCCGACCGCGCCATCCGGCAGTACTGCGACGAGATCTGGGGTGTCGGCCCGATGTCGGTCGACCTCCCGTGATTTCGGCGTGTTTGTCGTCGCTCACCGTCGACAACCACGCCGAAATCGCAACGGCTCGGTAACGGCCCGCGCGCCCCGGCCGCAGAAACCGGCGCGGTCGATAGGTTCGCGCGCGTGGTCTCCCTCCGACAGCACATCCGCCGCGCCGCGCGCGTCACCGTCGCGGCCCTGCTCACCGCCGGTGCCATGAGCGTCGCACCTCAGGCACAGGCGTTCTCCCGCGAAGGCCTGCCGATCGAGCAGCTCGACATCCCGTCACCGTCGATGGGCCGCACCATCCGGGTCGAATTCCAGGGTGGCGGACCACATTCGGTGTTGATGCTGGACGGCCTGCGCGCACGGGACGACTTCAACGGCTGGGACATCAACACCGCGGCGTTCGAATGGTTCCACGAGTCCGGGGTGTCGGTGGTGATGCCCGTCGGTGGGCAGTCCAGCTTCTACGCCGACTGGTACCGCCCCGCCAAGGGCAGCGCCGGAGCGCTGACCTACAAGTGGGAGACCTTTCTGACCAACGAGCTGCCCACCTGGCTCGCCGCCAACCGGGGGCAGGACCCGTTCGGCAATGCCGTGGTGGGACTGTCGATGTCAGGCAGCGCGGCGCTGACGCTGGCGGCCTACTACCCGCGCCAGTGGAAGTTCGCCGCGTCCCTGTCGGGCTACATGGCGCCGTCGCAGGGACTCTGGCCGCCGCTGATCGACATCGCGATGCAGGACGCCGGCGGGTACGACTCGTTCGACATGTGGGGGCCGTCCGGGTCACCGGCATGGCAGCGCGCCGACCCGACGCTCAACATTCCCCGGCTCGTCGCCAACCGCACCGCACTGTGGGTCTACTGCGGCAACGGGGTGATGTCGGACCTCGACACCGGCTCGGACTTCGGCGGCAACTTCAGCGCCGGCTACCTGGAGACGATCACGCTCAACTCCAACAAGGAGTTCCGCGACAAGTACCTCGCCGCTGGCGGGCGCAACGCGGTCTTCAACTTCCCGCCCAACGGCACCCACAGCTGGGGGTACTGGGGTGCGCAGCTGCAGGCGATGAAGCCCGACATCGTCCGGCTGCTCGTCCCACCGCCGCCACCGGCACCGGCACCACCCGTGCCGGCGCCGGCACCCCCGCCGCGGTAGCTCTACGTACCGGCAGGCACCAGCTCGAAGATCGGGATCACGCGGTCGGTCAGCTTCTCGTACTCACCGAAACCCGGCGCCGCTTCGACGATCCTGCGGTACAGGCTGTCGCGTTCCTGGCGGGGCAGTTCGCGGGCGGTGACGTGGCGCGGTGGTTCCGCACCGATCTCCACCTCGGCCTGGGGGTGGGCCCGCAGGTTGAAGGCCCACGACGGATCCTTGTCCCGCCCTGCCGCCGACCCGACGACGTAGACGGTGCCGTCGAAATCGAAGTAGGCGATGAGGTTCAGCCGCGACTCGCCGCTCTTGGCGCCGGTCGAGGTCAACAGCAGCAGCGGGAAGCCTTCGAACTGGCCACCCACCTTGCCGCCGTTGGCCCGGAACTCCTCGATGTTGTGCTGGTTGAATTCACGCTCTTGTGTCATCTGGTCGGCCACGCCGATCATCGTATGGCGGGGGCGCCGTCGCTGGGCGAGGATGGCGGTCATGGACCACGTCACCTTCATCCCGACGCCCGGGCAGATGGTCTACACGTTCGGCGGAGCGGCGCCGGTGCTGCGGTTGACGCCGCCCACGGCGTTGACGCTGTGGACCGAGGACGCCTTCGGTGGCCGGATCACCAGCAGGGCGGACGTGGCGACGACGGCACTGGACACCGAGGACCTCAACCCGCAGACCGGTCCGTTCTGGATCGAGGGCGCCGAACCCGGTGACACCCTGGCCGTGCACCTGGTCGACCTCACCCCGGCACGCACCTGGGGCGCGTCCTCGCTGATCCCGTTCTTCGGCAGCCTCACCAGCGTGCCGGTCAGCCCGACGCTGCAGGACCCGTTGCCCGAGCGCACCTACATCTACGAGTACGACTCCGCGGCTCACACCGTGGCGTTCGCCGCGCACGGCAGTGACTTCCAGGTGGGGCTGCCCGCCAATCCGATGCTGGGCACCGTCGGTGTCGCTCCCGGCCGGCGCGAGGTCCGCAGCTCCCTGGTGCCCGACTCGTTCGGCGGCAACATGGACACCCCGGAGATGGCGGCGGGGGCCACCTGCTACCTACGGGTCAACGTCGCCGGCGCACTGTTCTCCCTCGGGGACGGGCACTACCGACAGGGTGAGGGTGAATCCTGCGGCGTCGCGGTCGAAGGGGCCATGAACGTCACCGCGATCGTGGAGCTGATCAAGGGCGGCGGGCCGGCCTGGCCCCGGTTGGAGACCGACGAGCATCTCATCTGCGTCGGCTCGGGCCGTCCGCTGGAGGAGGCGTGGCGGGCGAGTCAGGTCGAGATGGTCACCTGGCTCGGGGAGCTCTACGGCCTCGACCGGCTCGACGCCTACCAGCTGCTGACCCAGATCTCGCTGTCGCCGATCGCGAATGTGGTGGACACCAACTACAGCGCGGTGACCAAGATCGAGAAGCGGTTGCTGCCAGCGGCCGCGGCCTACGGCGGCGTGCACGGCGAATTACGGTCAGCGGCACGAGGTTTCGGCACCATCACCTACAGCTGAGGAGTGCACGCATGGATCTGGGCCTGGCAGGCAAGCGGTTCGCTGTCACCGGCGGAACCCGCGGCATTGGCCGCGCCATCGTGGAGGGTCTGCTCGCCGAGGGCGCGGCCGTCGCGTTCTGTGCGCGCTCACCTGAGGCGGTCGAGGAGACGCAGGCGGCGCTGACCGGTGACGGTGCCCGCGCCGCGGGGACGGCGGTCGACGTCGCCGACCAGGCCGCCCTGGCCGGGTGGGTGGCGGACACTGCCGAGCGGTTCGGCGGCCTCGACGGCGTCGTCGCCAACGTCAGCGCGCTCGCGATCGCGGAGTCGCCCGAGACCTGGCGCACCACCTTCGACGTCGACCTGATGGGCACCGTGGGGCTGGTCGACGCGGCGCTGCCGCACCTGCTGGCCTCCGGCGACGGCTCCATCGTGACGATCTCGAGTGTGTCGGGCCGGGAGGTCGATTTCGCGGCGGGCCCCTACGGCACGGTGAAGGCCGCGCTCATCCACTACACCCAGGGGCTGGCGTTCAAACTCGCCGGGCAGGGGGTGCGGGCCAACACCGTGAGTCCGGGCAACACCTATTTCCCCGGCGGGGTGTGGGAGAACGTCGAGCAGAACAACCCCGAGCTGTTCGCCTCGTCGCTGGCGCTGAATCCGACCGGCCGGATGGCGACACCGCAGGAGGTGGCCAACGCGGTGGTGTTCCTCAGCAGTGCCGCCGCGAGTTTCATCACCGGAACCAACCTGGTGGTCGACGGAGCGCTCACCCGCGGGGTGCAGTTCTAGCTTTCCGCCAGCCCGCGCAGCAGCACCGCCAGACCGAATTCGAAGGCGTCGTCGGCGCGTTGCGGTTTGGGCGCGCCGGTGCGCAGCGCCGCGGCCAACTCGGCGCCGACGTCGGCGCGGGTGCGCCACGGCTGGTCGGGGGCGGCGACGTCGAGGGCCGCCCCGAGCACGAACGAATCCATCAGTGTGATGGCGCGCAGGGTGTCGGCCGGGTCGAAGCCGGCGCGGGTCAGCGTCGTGGCCAACGCGTTGTACATGGTCATCGCGTGCGGGCTGTTGACGGCGTACTCGGTCAGCAGCGGGATCAGCTGCGGGTAGCGCGCGAAGCTGGTGCGGTAGGACCGCAGGATGTCGGCGACGACGTCACGCCAGGGTCGCCCGGGGTCGTCGCGCGGCAGCGCCACCCCTGACATGGCCCGCTCCCTGAGCAGTTCCACGACATCGTCGCGCCCGGACACGTGGTTGTAGAGCGAGGACGGCTGCACGCGCAGCGTGCGCGCCAGGGCCGCCATGGTGAACCCACCCGTGGCGGTGACGAGATCCAAAGCCGCCGAGGCGATCCGGTCGGTCGACAGAAGCGGTGTGCGTGGTCGGCCCACGACGCGAACTCCCCTCTTGCGGGTTCGGGTGCCTGCGTCCACAATAAACGAACGCCATTCGTTTCAGGAGCCGGATGATCACGCTGACCGCCCCCGCCGCGCCGCCGCTGTCACGTTCGACGGAATCGGACCGCCCGCCGCTGCGCGTCGCCCTGGTGCAGCACCGCTGGCGCGACGACGCCGTGGAGCTGGCAGCGGCCCTGCGCGCCGGGATCGACCGGGCCGCCGCTGAGGGGGCGACCGCGGTGTTCCTGCCCGAGATCGCCCTGCTGCGCTATCCCGCCGACCGGCCCGGTGGCCCCGACGCGGCCGCGCTGGCCGAGGATCTCACCGCCGGCCCCACGTTCACCCTGGCCGCCGAGGCCGCCACGGCCAACGGGGTTTTCGTGCACGCCTCGCTCTACGAACGGGCGCCGGGTACCGACGGGCTCGGCTTCAACACCGCGATCCTCGTCGCGCCGGACGGCACGCTGGTCGGCCGCACCCGCAAGCTGCACATCCCGATCTCGGCGGGCTATCACGAGGACACCTATTTCCGGCCCGGCCCCGACTCCGACCCGTATCCCGTCTACGCGCCCGACGGGCTGGGTGCGCGCATCGGCATGCCGACCTGTTGGGACGAATGGTTCCCCGAGGTCGCGCGCAGCTACGCGCTGGCCGGCGCCGAGATCGTCGTCTACCCCACCGCGATCGGGTCAGAGCCGGTGTTCCCCGATTTCGACACCCGACCGCTGTGGCAGCAGGTCATCGTCGCCAACGGCATCGGCAGTGGCCTGTTCATGGTGGTGCCCAACCGCACCGGCGACGAAGGCGCCCTGACCTTCTACGGTTCGTCGTTCATCTCCGACCCCTACGGCCGCGTGCTGGTGCAGGCGCCCCGCGACGAAGAGGCGGTGCTGGTCGCCGATCTGGATCTCGATCAGCGCCGCGACTGGCTGGAGCTGTTCCCGTTCCTGCTCACCCGCAGGCCCGACACCTACGGCGCCCTCGCCGAACCCGTCGACCCGCGACAACCGTACGGCGCCGGGCACGAGGCGACGGCGGTGGTCCGGTGAGCACGACACTGTTCACCGGCGGCGTGGTGTGGACCGGTCGCGGGGAGACCGATGCGGTGCTGGTCACCGATGGTGTCGTCACCGCACTCGGGGACGATGCGAAACGGCAAGGGCGGCAGTCAGATCGGATCGATCTCGACGGCGGCTTCCTGATGCCGTCGTTCGGTGACGGGCACGCCCACCCGCTCTACGGCGGGCTGGAGGCGGTCGGCCCGGCGGTGCGGCCGTGCACCTCGGTCGAGGAGATCGTGCTCGCCGTCAAGCAGTACGCGCAGAGTCATCCCGACGAGGAGTGGATCGTCGGCGCCTCCTACGACGGCAGCCTGGCCCCCGGCGGCCTGTTCGACGCTCGCTGGCTCGACGCCGCCGTCCCCGACCGTCCGGTGGTGCTGCGGGCGTGGGACTACCACACCGTGTGGTGCAACAGCGCGGCCCTGCAGCGCGCCGGCATCACAGCGGACACCGCAGACCCGGTGCTCGGTGAGATCCCCCGGCGCGACGACGGATCGGTGCTCGGCACCCTGCGCGAGTGGGGCGCCACCGATCTGGTGATGAACGTGATGCCTGCGCGGGACGAGACCGTCCGGATCGACGCGCTGGACACCGCCGCCGATTACTACCTGGCGCGCGGTGTGACGTGGGTGCAGGACGCCTGGGTGGAACCCGGTGACGTCGCGACCTACGTCGAGGCGGCCCGCCGCGACGCGCTGAGGATCCGGTTCAACCTGGCCCTCTACGCCGACCCGCGGCATTTCGACCGGCAGATCACCCGATTCGCCGAACACCGTCAGCGCGTCGTCGATGCGGGCAATCCGCTGCTCACCGCGAACACCGTGAAGTTCTTCGCCGACGGCGTGGTGGAGAACGAGACCGGGGCGCTGCTCGCACCGTACTGCTCCGGGATGCACAGCCACGAGAACCGGGGCATGCGCAACTGGGAGGGTGATTCGCTGGCCGAGGCCGCCCGGCGGGTCGACGAACTCGGCCTGCAGATCCACATCCACGCGATCGGCGACGCCGCGGTCCGCCAGGGCCTCGACGCGATCGAATACGTTGCCGCGCAGAACGGTCCGCGCGACCGGCGACCCGTGCTCGCGCACTGCCAGCTCGTCGACGACGCCGACCTCGCGCGCTTCGCCGCGCTCGGTGTCATCCCGAACATGCAACCGCTGTGGGCGCAGCTCGACGCGTTGATGACGGTGCTGACGGTGCCGCGGCTTGGCGCCGAGCGCGCGGACAAGCAGTACCCGATCCGCACCCTGGAGTCCTCCGGGGCGCCGCTGAGTTTCGGTTCCGACTGGCCGGTGTCCTCCGGTGCACCGCTGGACGGTATCGCGGTCGCGGCGTCGCGGCGTACCGCCGAGGGCGACCCCGACGGCGGCTGGACACCGCACGAGATCCTGCCGATCGATCAGGCGCTGTCGGCATATACCGCGGGGGTCGCGAATCAGGCCTTCTCCGATAACGATTGGGGCGTTATCGCCCCCGGGGCCAGTGCGGACCTGGTATGGCTGGATCGCGACCCACGGACCACCCCGCCACTGGACCTGCCCGGTGTGGGCGTGCGCGCCACCTATCTGCGTGGCGCACCGGCCTACCGGGCCGAGAACCGAAAGGGCTGACATGACCACACACGAAGGCCATCTGAAACGGGCGCTCGGCCTGCCGTCGCTGGTGCTGTTCGGGCTGGTGTACATGGTGCCCCTGACGGTGTTCACCACCTACGGCATCGTCACCGAGACCTCCGGCGGCAGGCTTCCGCTCGCGTACATCGTCACGCTGATCACGATGGTGTTCACCGCGCTGTCTTATGCCCGGATGTCGGCGGCCATCCCGGTCGCGGGTTCGGCCTACACGTACACCCAGCGGACCTTCGGCGCGCCCGCCGGTTTCCTGGCGGGCTGGTCGCTGCTGCTCGACTACCTGTTCCTGCCGATGCTGAATTATCTGGTGATCGGTCTCTACTTGAATGCGGCGGTGCCCGCGCTGCCCGCCTGGGTCATCGTGATCGTCTCGATCGCCATCGTGACCGTCCTCAACATCGTCGGCATCGTGTCGGTGGCGCGGGCCAACTTCCTGATCATCGCGATCCAGGCGATCTTCATCGTGGTGTTCGTCGTGCTGGCGGTGTCGAAGGCCACCGGATACGGCACCGTGGACCTGATGGCGCCCTTCACCGGTGACGGCACCGCCGGCGGCATGAGCCCCATCCTGGCCGGTGCGGCGATCCTGTGCCTGTCGTTCCTGGGTTTCGACGCCGTGTCCACGCTCTCCGAGGAGGCCCGAGACGCCAAACGCACCGTGCCGCAAGCGATCATGATCGCGACGATCGTCTCCGGCATCATCTTCGTCCTGCTGTCCTACGTCTCGCAGCTGGTGTTCCCGTCCAACCAGTTCGCCGACGTCGACACCGGGTCGACCGACGTGATGCTCGCCGCGGGCGGGTCGTTCGTCAACACGTTCTTCACCGCGGCCTACGTCGCGGGCGCGCTCGGTTCGGCACTGACCTCGCAGGCGTCGGTGGCCCGCATCCTGTTCGCGATGGGCCGCGACGGGATCCTGCCGCGCACGGTGTTCGGGCACGTGTCAGCCAAGTTCAGCACCCCGGTGTACGCGATCCTCACGGTCAGCGTCATCTCGCTGCTCGCCATCTGGATCGATCTGGCGATCCTCGCCTCGGTGGTCAGTTTCGGTGCGCTGGTGGCGTTCTCGGTGGTGAACCTGTCGGTGATCAAGCACTACTTCGTCGACATGCGGGAGCGCAACATCCTGCTCAACGTGATCGCGCCGGTGATCGGCTTCCTGCTCACCGCGTGGCTGTGGACCAGCCTCTCGGGCACCGCACTGACGATCGGATTGATCTGGCTGGCCATCGGTTTCGTCTGGTTGCTGGTGGTGACCCGCGGATTCCGGCGGCCCACCCCGGTGCTCGACCTCGAGGAGAGTGGCTCACTCGCCGAGAGCGACAGGGCGCGCTGACTCGGCGCTCCACTGCGACCACGATCCGGGGAACAGGGCGGCGTCGACACCCACCGACGCCAGTGCCGCGACGACGACCGCCGCGGTGACCCCGGACCCGCAGTAGACCGCGGGCTCGCCACCGACGTCCAGCTGTGCCAGGTCGGCGGCGGGCCGCAGGGTGCCGTCGGGGTTCAGCAGCCCGGGGCCTGGCAGGTTGCGGGCACCCGGGATGTGGCCGGCGACCGGGTCGACGGGTTCGGAGTCGCCGCGGAACCGCTCGGGCGCGCGGGCGTCGATCAGCACCGCGGCGTCGGCCGCCTCGTCGGCGGTGACGGTCCTGCGGGCCCCGGCGTACAGATCGTCGTGGGTCACGGTGACGTCTCCGGGTTCGGGAAGCACTGTGCCGGAGGACAGTTCACCGTGCCATGCGGGCAGCCCACCGTCGAGGATCCGCACGTCGGCTATCCCGGCCGCGGTCAGCACCCACCAGGCCCGCGCCGAACCGGCGCGGTTCCAGTCGTCGTAGACCACCACCGGCACTCCGGTGCGGATCCCCCACCGCCGAGCGGCCGCCTGCAGCGCCGCGCCGGAGGGCAGTGGATGACGGCCGCGGCCGGTGACACTGTGGTCGGACAGCTCGTCGTCGAGCGACACGTACACCGCACCGGGCAGATGCCCCTGCTCGTAGGCGGCCGTCCCGTCCGGCTCCGGCAGCGACCAGCGCACGTCCAGGATCGTGACGGGCTCACCGCGATCGATCGCATCGGCGAGTTCGGTTGCGGTGACGAACACGTCGCGGCGGCTCATTGCTGCACCGCCAGTGCCAGCACGTCGTCGGCCGACGGCGGACTCGACGGGTGATAGGACAGGCACCAGGGTTCGACGACCCGGTGGAAGGACTCCCCTTCGGTGGCCACGTAGAAGTTCCCGGCCCGCAGCCGGCTGATGTCGTCGACGAGACCGCCCTTGGCGCGGGCCATCTCGCGGGCCGTCTCGATCTGGGCGGGCGCGTTGAGCAGGCCGTAGAACTGGGTCGCGGCGTTGCCCGCGATGTTGAGGTTCAGTCCCCTGGGCGCCTGCGTGGCGAAGACCAGACCGAGCCCGTACTTGCGGGCCTGCGACGACAGCGCCAGGGTGCTGCGGGTGCACGCGGTGAATCCCCGTGCGGGCGCGAAGTTCTGGGCCTCGTCCATCACCAGCAGCCCGCCGAGCGGCCGGTCACCGGCGGGGTTGCGTTTGATCCACGCGAACAGCGCCATCTGCAACTGGTTGACGAAGCTCTGTCGCTGTTCGTCGGACGGCAACCCGATCATGCTGATCACCGACACCCGGGCGCGGTATCCCGGGTCGGGTGTCAGCAGTACACCGGGGTCGACCGGGGTGCCCGCGCCGCCGAACAGCGGATCGTTGACCATCGCCGCCTTGAGGTTCTGCGACAGGTCGCCGGCGATCTGGTGGGCGTCGGCCATGTTGCTGACGTGCTCGGGCAGGTCGGCGAGCAGCCGGACGAAGCCGGCCAGCGTCGGCTCCGGCGTTCTGCCGTAGTGCTGCAACGCTTCTCGCAGCACGGCGCGGGACCGGGTGGCCTTCGGCGTCTTGCCGGTGATGAGCGCCTGCGGCTCGAGCGCGGAGCAGGCCGATTCGACGGCCTCACCGAATTCATCGTGATCGTCGACGACGCTGGCGAAGTCGGGCAGCGGCTGGAAGGCCAGCGGCCGGCCGCTGGTGCGCCGCGGGGTCCAGATCCGCACCTCGGTGGTGCGCAGATACTCCTCGGCACGCCCGTCGTCGGAGGGGCGCCAGCCGCCCGGTTTCTGCGGCCACGCCGTCCCCAGCCGCGACAGATCGTTGTTGGGATCCAGCACGATCGACGACACCCCGCGCAGCGCGCACTCCTCGATCAGCCGGCGGATGAGGACGGTCTTGCCCGAGCCGGACCCGGCGAAGATCGCCACGTGCTTGCGCAACGCCGAGAGCCCGATCGACACCGGCTCGCCGGTGTGCAGGTCCGCGCCCAGCGGCACCTCGGTGTCGGGGACCGCGACGACGTCGAGCTCGGGTTCGGGCTCCGGCTCCGGCTCGGGTTCGGGTTCCGGTGCTGGTTCGAGCTCGTCGACCGTGCCGTCGCCGAGGATCTCGGACAGCAGCGCCGTCCGGTGGGCGGGCTTGCGGGCCCGCAACCAGCCCGGCAGGTCGGGATCGTCGTCGGCGAGCAGATCGCGCAGCGCCGTCATCGTCCGGACGTCGTCCTCGGTGAGCGGCGCGGTCGTGCCGCCCCACGCGTGGAACGCGGCGATCTCCTCGGTGGTCCGCTTGCCGGTGGGCCACGGCGCGTTGCGCAGCAGGACGAGCTGACGCCGGCCCGCACCTGGCCCGAATCCCGCTGCGCTGACGGCCTTTCGAACGCGGCTCAGCGCCGCGCTGGCGTTGTCGGTCGCCACGGCGCGGAATGCCCAGTGCCGTTCGTCCTCGGTCGCGCTGTCCAGCGTCTCGCGCAGCCGCGCGTGCAGCATCACCTGAGCGCCGGGCGGCGGATCGCTGGCGAACGTCTGCTCGCCGTCGCGCTCGGCGATCCACGCGGTCAGCGCGGCGCCGAGCAGTTCGGGGACCGTGATGTCCTCCCCGTCGGGGGCGATGGCGGCCGCGGGGACGGCACGACGGCGGTATTCGGCGAAGCGCCGGTCCAGCGAGGCGGACACCGGCGCGGTCCCCGGGGCAGGGGCGTCCCACTGCGGCTGCGCGTCGGCGCGCAGGTGGTGCAGTTCGACGGCCTCGCCGTGCGAAAGGCAGTCGCGCACATGGCTGTCGGCGCGGATCAGCAGTTGGCGCGGCGTGTAGGACGGCGCCTCGTCGAACGCCGCGCTGGCGATCGGCCAGGTCGGGTAGGGCGGGGCGAAGCCGACCGACGCGTAACTCGAGGCGAACCGGCGCTGCAGGATCGCGCGGCCCACGTCGGCGGTGGGCAGCGGCGTCAGAACACCCGTCACGCGGAAGCGGTCGGCCACCGCGGCGCCGGCGTTGTCGCGGATGTGTTCCCATACCGCGGGCAGGCAGGCGACCACCGGAACGGTGCGGCGCAGCGTCTGCCGCAGCGCCATCAGCCCGTGGGCGACCTGCTCGAGCACCAGGTCGTCGGCGTCGACGGCCTGCCCGGTGGCGGCCAGCGACTGGGCGATCAGCGTGTCGATCTGGTCGACGGCCAGCACCGACGGGCCGGCCAGCGCGACGAGGCGGGCGATGTCACGCACGCACTCCTGAGCCGACGCGGGCGCGGCGCGCAGCCCCCACGGGCCGCGCTCCTGTGCGGTGAACTCCTCGCTGCCCTGCAGGAACCCCTCGCCGATGTCGTGGGCCATGAAGTCGTTCGACGCCACCAGCACGAGGGCGCGCAGCACCTGATGGCATTGCCGCACAGTCTCTTTCGCGACCGTCGACGGCACCTTCGACAACGCCATGATGAACCGGTACAGCGTCTCGGCGTCGAGGTCGTCGTCGCCGGCGATGGCCCGGCGATCGGCCCGCGAGACGTGGGCCAGGGACGCCAGCTCCCACAGCACGTCCTTGAGTTGGGTCTCCATGCGCCTGCCCGGCCGGCCCAGGCTCTCCAGCATGCCGGTGCGCACCGACTCCCAGAAGCTGGCCGCGTCGAGGAGTTCGACGACGAAGAAGTACCCCTCGGCCTCCTGCACGCGTTCCCTGATCTGCCCGAGCAGATGCGTCTTGCCCGAACCCGCCGGACCGCGGATCACCACCCCCAGCGGGGCGGACGTCTCGTCGCGCCGGGCGTCACCGACGGCGGCCATCACGTCGTCGACGGCGGCCTCGTTGAGCCCGCTGACGTGGGTGGCCGCCTGCGGACGCCACAGGTCGTCACTGGTCGGCGCCCAGGTCAGGCGCAGGGCGGCGAGCGCATCCCGCTGCGCGGTGTCCATCACGCCTCGATCGCGATCAGGTGCTTGGGCCGGTCGCCGATCAGCACGGCGGCGGCCCGATCCTCGGCGGTCAGGGTCTTCTGGTTCTCTTCCGGTATCACGCTCACCCCCGGCGCTCGGTGCAGGGCTCTCAGTGCCGCGTCCACGTCGTCGCGCGGCAGCGCCACTGCGGCGCGCAGCCGCGCGAGTGGAACCCAGCCGCCCGGTCTGCTTGCCAGCTCGCGGTAGGCGGACCTGATCCTGTCCTCGGCACTGGCGGCCGTGGCGCCGAAGACGTCGGCCAGGCTGAGGTCACCGGCGCTCAGGTGGCGGGCGAGCCCGGCGAGCACGGTGTGCAGCGCCCTGGTCGCGCCTGCGGCCCGCGGGGGCGGTGGCGCGTCGAGCAGGTCGCGGCACATCCGCCAGCCCCGGTCGGTCAACTCGTGGACGTACCGGTTGCCCAGCCGCTCGGAGTCGACCAGGCCCAGTGCGTTGAGGGTGTCGCGGCCGGCCTTGTCGAGCGTCGGGCCCAGGCGCGCCAACTCCGGGTTGGGCACCGGTCGCGCCTCGGCCATCAAGACCAACAGCACCGCACGTTCAGTTCCCGTCAGCTGCTCCGGCGTCGCAGTCACTCCGCCCACTTAACCAGCTACGGCAGGATGGCGTTCGGCATGGTCGATCCGCAGGGCACTCCCCCGACGTCACGGCGCCGCCACATCGTGCGGTTGGCGCTGTTCGCAGCGCTGCTCGCGGTGTTGTTCTATCTGACCGCCGTGCAGCGGGTCATCGACATCGCCGCGGTGCGCGATCTGGTCGAGTCGGCCGGGCCTCTGGCGCCGCTGGTCTACGTGGCCGTCTCGTCGGTGCTCGGCGCGCTGCTGGTGCCCGGTCCGCTGCTGGCCGGCGGCAGCGGGTTCCTGTTCGGTCCGGTGCTCGGCACGGTCGTGACGCTGGGCGCGACGATGGGCTCGGCGGTGCTCACCAGTGTCGCGGGCCGGCGGGCAGGCCGGGACAGCGCCCGCGCGCTGCTCGGCCCGCAGCGCACCGCCAGGGTCGACGCCCTGGTCCGCCGCGGTGGGCTGTGGGCGGTGGTCGGGCAGCGGTTCGTGCCCGGGGTCAACGACGCGCTGGCGTCGTACGCGTTCGGGGCGTTCGGCGTCCCGGTCTGGCAGATGGCGGCAGGCGCGCTCATCGGGTCGGCGCCCAAGGCGTTCGCCTACACGGCGCTTGGTTCGACGATGGGGTCGTTCTCCGCACCGCTGCTGATCGCCGCCATCGTCGTGTACTGCGTGACCGCCGTCGCCGGCGTCTACGCCGCGCACCGCGGCTTGCGGGCCTGGCGGTCCAAGGAGTGACCCGGCCCGCGATCGTCCTCACCGACGAATTCCGCCGTGCGCTCGAGCTGCTCGCCGGTGGCGGGCACGTCTTCCTCACCGGCAAGGCGGGCACCGGCAAGTCGACGCTGATCCGCCGCTTCACCGCCGACACCGACCGCAGCGTCGTCGTGGTGGCACCGACGGGCATCGCGGCGCTCAACGTCGACGGCTACACCATCCACCGCCTGTTCGGCTTCCGCGCCACCACCACGCTGGAGGACATCCGCGACGGTGACTACCGGCCGGGCCGCTTCGCCAGGACGCTGGCGTCGCTGCACACGCTGATCATCGACGAAGCGTCGATGGTGCGGGCCGACGTCTTCGACATGGTCGCCGCGGCGCTGTCCCGGTTCGGCCCCGCACCCGGCACGCCGTTCGGCGGGGTGCAGATCGTGCTGGTCGGCGACCTGTACCAGTTGCCGCCGGTGGTCAGCGAACACGAGGCGGGCTTCTTCAGCACCACCTACCAGACCCCGTACTTCTTCTCCGCCCGGTCGTTCCGCCGTGAAGACTTCCCGACCGTCTCGCTCACCACCGTCTTCCGTCAGCTCGGCGACGACCGGATGACGGCCATTCTCAACGAGATTCGCGAGGGCGTGCTGCTCGGCCACGCCCAGGAGCAGCTCAACGCCCGCGCCGACAAGGACTTCGTGCCGCCCGACGACGAGTTCTGGCTGACGCTGGCGCCGACGAACCGCCTGGTGACCGCGCGCAACCGGCAGCAACTCGAACGCCTCCCCGGTGACGAATTCGTCCACCAGGCACGGTCGTCCGGAGATCTCGGCCTGTTCGAACCGCCGGTCGAGGAGACGCTGCGGTTCAAGGTCGGCGCCCAGGTCATGATGCTCAACAACGACCAGGGCGACAGGTGGGTGAACGGCAGCATCGGTCGCGTGGTCGGGGTCGGGTACGACCGGTACGGCGCGGTCGTCGAGGTCGAGTTCCCCGACGGTTCGTGCGCCGACGTCGCCCCGTTCAGCTGGGAGGCCACCCGCCCGGTGCTCACCGGTGCGTCGCTGGGCCGGGAGGTGATCGGGTCCTACACGCAGCTGCCGTTCAAGTTGGCGTGGGCGATCACGATCCACAAGAGTCAGGGCCAGACGCTGGACCGCGTGGTGGTCGACCTGACCGGCGGCATGTTCTCCACCGGGCAGCTCTACGTGGCGCTGAGCCGCTGCACGTCTCTGGCCGGGCTGGTGCTGAAAAGGCCTGTGCTGCCGAAGGATCTGAAGACGGACCGGCGGATCGCCCGGTTCCTGCGTGGCGCCGACGACGACTCAGGCGCGCGGCGGTTCTGCGCCTTCGGGATGCTGACGGTCGGTGACGAGGGCCGGATGTCGCGGCCGCGGCCGGTGGAGCTCGCGGTGGCGTTCGACGACGGCACGGCGGTGTCGACGCTGATCAATCCGCAGCGCGACCTGGCCGATGCCCGAAGCGCCTACGGCATCACGGTCGCCGATGTGCTGTTCGCTCCCACCCTGCGCGAGGCGTGGGCGGTGATCGCGCCGATGCTCGCCGGATGGACGCCCGTCGGCGCCGGGGTGGACGACCAGCTCGGCCTGCTCGACTTCGAGCTCAAGCGGCTGGGGCACGTCACCGCGATGCCACTCGGCGTCGACCTGCGGGCGCGGATCACGGGGCGCACCGCACTCGAGCGGGCCCGCTCCGCGCTGCGGGCACACCGCGACGCCAACGCCGACACCGGAACCGCCGGGTCGACGGCTTTCGACGAGCCCGATGCGATCGAGGAATTCGGGTTGCTGGTCAGCCGGGACCCGTCGGCGCCGACGCCCGCCGCCGACCATCTGCCGGGGTTGTCGGCACTGCTGCGCATCAGCCGCGACGTCGGCGCCGTGCTGCTGGGCGCGCAACCGGAGCCGAGCGCGGCGTCGACGTGGGACGCCGCCGCGCGGCAGTCGGTGGCCGACCAGTTGCGGTCGGCGGCCGCGCGGGTCCGGCTTCCCGCCGACGCCCGCACCCGCCTACAGGCCGCGGCCGAACTGCTGGGCGTCGATGTCGATGACGTCGTTCCCGAGGCGACCGACCCCACGGACGTCGCAGACATCGGCACCGTGCTCACCGCCGGTGCGCGCATCTGCTTCACCGGAACGGCGCAGGACGCCTCCGGGCGGGAGGTGGAGCGCCAGCAGATGGAGACGCTCGCCTCCGCCGCGGGTCTGGTGCCGGTCAAGACGGTGTCGAAGACCCGCTGCGACGTGCTGGTGACGGCCGAGGCGGGCACGCAGTCGGGTAAGGCCCGCAAGGCCGCCGAGTACGGCAAACCGGTGTTCGGGGCCGACGAGTTCTTCGCCTGGCTCGCCACCCGTACTTCGTCCACCAGGGGCTGACGGCCGCGAGCCGTCACCAGCCGGAGGTGCCATGATGGCGGCGTGCCGATGTCCGCCGCCTCCGCCGCCTTCGCTTCCGACAACGCCGCCCCCGCGCATCCCGCGGTGCTGGACGCCCTGATACGCGCCAACGACGGGTTCGCGCCCTCGTACGGCAGCGACGACCTCACCGCGCGGGCGTCTGCCGCGTTGCGCGAGACGTTCGACTCCCCGGGCGCCGAGGTGCTGTTCGCCTTCACCGGCACCGCGGCCAACACCATCGCCCTGGCCTCGGCGGTCCGGCCGTGGCAGGAGATCCTGTGCAGCGATGTCGCCCACGTGCTGGTCGACGAAGCGGGCGGGCCGGTGCGCCTGTCCGGCGCGCAGCTGACCCGGCTGCCGAGTGTCGACGGCCTGATCGCCACCGAGGAGTTGGACCGCCGCGTCGTCCGGCGCGGCCCGGTGCACCACTCGCAGCCCCGCATCGTCACCATCACCCAGTCCACCGAGAACGGCCGGGTGTGGTCGGCCGCGGCCGTCAAGGACTTCGTCGACCACGCACACGACCTCGGTCTGCTGGTGCATGTCGACGGCGCCCGGATCGCCAATGCGATTGCCGCACAGAGCATGTCCCCGGCCGACGCGATCGGCGACGCGGACATCGTCACTGTCGGTGGCACCAAGAACGGGATGCTGTTCGGTGAGGCGGTCCTGGTCCGGCGCCCCGAGCACTTCGACGGTATCGCCTTCGTGCAGAAGCAGATCGGCCACCTGTCGAGCAAGCAGCGCTTCGTGGCCGCCCAGTTCCTGGCCTCGCTCGAGGACGACCTGTGGCTGCAGATCGCCGACAGCGCGAACGCGATGGCCGGCGCGCTGGGCGCCGGTCTGGAACGCCAGGGTTTCACGCTGGCCTCCCCGGTGGAGGCCAACGAGGTGTTCGTCCGGCTGTCTCCCGACGCCGTCGAGCGGGTGGCCGCCTCGTACCTGATCCATCAGCCCGATCTCAACGAACCGGTGTGGCGGATGGTGTGCTCCTGGGCGACCACGCTCGAGGACGTGGACGGCGTGCTGGCCGCCCTGCAGTAACCGCCCGCGCGCGGCGTCATCACCCGCACCTGCCCACTCCGAGCGACAGTGTCGGCGGATACCGAGCAGATCTCACCAAGCATCGACACTGTCGCTGAGGTTGGGCCGACTCGGCACTAGGTCGAAAATCCGCCCGCGCGGCCCTACCGTGTCCACCATGCCCGTAGGACCCGTCGACGCGTCGATCACCCCCCGCTACGCCGGACCGGCCACGTTCGCGCGGTTGCCGCGGCTGGACCAGGTGACGTGCGCCGACATCGTCGTCGCAGGCATCCCCTTCGATTCCGGGGTCTCCTACCGGCCCGGGGCCCGGTTCGGCCCAACGCATGTGCGGGAGTCGTCGCGGCTGCTGCGGCCCTACCACCCGGCGATGGACGTGTCCCCCTTCGAGCTCGTGCAGGTCGCCGATGCCGGCGACATCGCGGTGAACCCGTTCGACATCGGCGAGGCGATCGAGACCATCGAGGGTGCCGCGGCCCAGCTCACCGCCGGTGACACCAGACTCGTGACCATCGGCGGCGACCACACCATCGCGCTGCCGTTGCTGCGCGCCGCCGCCGCCAAACACGGCCCCGTCGCGCTGGTGCATTTCGACGCCCACCTCGACACCTGGGACACCTACTTCGGCGCCGCCTACACCCACGGCACCCCGTTCCGCCGGGCGGTGGAGGAGGGCATCGTCGACACCGAGGCCCTGTCCCACGTCGGCACCCGCGGCCCGCTGTACGGCAAGAAGGACCTCGAGGACGACCGTCGCTTCGGGTTCGGCATCGTCACGTCGTCCGACGTCTACCACCAGGGAGTGCGCGAGATCGTCGACAAGCTCCGCACCCGGGTGGGGTCGCGCCCGGTGTACCTGTCGATCGACATCGACGTGCTGGACCCGGCGCACGCCCCCGGCACGGGCACCCCGGAAGCCGGCGGCATGACCAGCCGCGAGCTGCTCGAGATCCTGCGGGGCTTCCGCGGACTGAACCTCGTCGGGGCCGATGTCGTCGAGGTCGCACCCGCCTACGACCACGCCGAGATCACCGGTATCGCGGCCGCGCACGTCGCCTACGACCTGGTGTCGCTGCTGGCGCTCGGACGGGACGCCTGACCCGATGCGGTAGGCTGGTGTCACGTCGGCCAGTTCTTCTCGGCCGGCGCGTCGTGAAACGCTCGCCCCCACCTGTGGCGCCGGCAACGCAGCCAGGCCGCCCCCGCTGAGGGCTCGTGGACCAACACAGCTCGTGTCACGGCGATCGATGGTGCCCACCGGCACTCTCGCCACCCTGTGTTGAGGACCGCGCACGACGTTGCGCCGCCTCGGCACACCGATGCCTGAAAGGCACTCGAAAGTTGAACAGCGACAAGACCTTCGCCGACCTCGGCGTAGCGCAATCCCTGATCGCCGCACTCACCGCGCGTGGCATCACCTCTCCCTTCCCCATCCAGCAGGAGACCCTGCCCGACACCCTGGCCGGCCGCGACGTGCTCGGCCGCGGCAAGACCGGCAGCGGTAAGACCCTCGCGTTCTCGCTGCCCCTGGTCAGTCGTCTCGCCGGCACCAAGCGGCGCCCGTCGCACCCGTCCGGCCTCGTCCTCGCCCCGACCCGCGAACTGGCCACGCAGATCTCGGCGGCCCTCGCGCCGCTCGCCGCCGTGAACAACCTCACGGTCACCACGATCTTCGGTGGTGTGTCACAGCACCGGCAGGTCGTCGCGCTCAAGGCCGGCGTCGACATCGTCGTCGCCTGCCCGGGCCGGCTCGAGGACCTGATGAAGCAGAAGCTGGTCAGCCTCGACAACGTGGCGGTCACGGTGATCGACGAAGCCGACCACATGGCCGACCTGGGGTTCCTGCCCGGTGTCACCCGCATCCTGGCCGCCACCCCGTCCGACGGTCAGCGCCTGCTGTTCTCCGCGACGCTGGACAACGGCGTCGACAAGCTGGTCAAGCGCTTCCTGCGCAACGAGGTGCTGCACTCGGTGGACAGCCCCGAATCGCACGTGCCCGCCATGACCCACCACGTCTTCCACGTGGCCGGACCGCAGGACAAGAAGGACCTGGTGCACCGGCTCGCGTCGGGCACCGGCCGGCGCATCCTGTTCATGCGCACCAAGCACCACGCCCGCAAGATGGCCAAGCAGCTCACCGACGCGGGCATCCCGTCAGTCGACCTGCACGGCAACCTGTCTCAGCCGGCCCGCGACCGTAACCTGGCCGCGTTCAGTTCCGGCGAGGTCCGGGTGCTGGTGGCCACCGACATCGCCGCGCGCGGCGTGCACGTCGACGACATCGAACTCGTCGTGCACATCGACCCGCCCGCCGAGCACAAGGCGTACCTGCACCGCTCCGGCCGCACCGCGCGCGCGGGCAGCGCCGGCGACGTGGTGACCGTGGTCCTGCCCGAACAGCGCAGGGAGACACAGGCTTTGCTGCGCCGCGCCGGCATCCAGGTGGCGCCCGTGCAGGTGACCGCCCAGTCCGAAGCGGTCGAGAAGGTGGCCGGCGAGGTCGCGCCCTACCGGGCACCCGCTCCCCAGCCGCGGGCCACCGCTCCGGCGTCTCGGCCAGCCTCTGCGCAACGGCCGTCGGGTTCGTCGCGGCGGCGGTCGCGGCGCCCCGCGCAGGCCCACGGCCGGTCGACGGAGAACCGCGCGAGGTCAGGGCAGCGCTAGCAAGCGCTGACCTCACCGGCCGGTGTGGCGAGGCGGGCCCGGGGGTATGGGGCCGCCATGACTGAATCTGGCTTGATCGTGATCGGCTCGGGTCCCGCCGGCCTCAGCGCCGCGGAGGCCTACCGCTCCCAGCGGCCCGACGATCCGGTGCGCATCATCAGTGCCGACGGCAGCCAACCGTACGATCGGCCCCCGCTGAGCAAGGATTTCCTGCGCGGCGAGAGCGACGATGTCACCCTGCACCCCGCCGACTGGTTCACCGAACGCACCATCGAGGTCACCCTCGGCACCACCGTGCAGCACATCGACACCGCCGCACGGTCGGTGACCGTCGACGGCACCCAGTACAGCTACGGCGCACTCGTGCTGGCCACCGGTGCCAGCCCGGTGCCGCTGACGGTGCCCGGCGGTGAGCACGCCCTGCAGTTGCGCTCACTCGACGACGGTGAGCGGTTGCGTGACGCGGCCGGCTCCGCCCGCAGTGCCGTCGTGATCGGCGCGGGTTTCATCGGGTGTGAAGCCGCGGCATCGCTGACGGCGCGCGGTATTTCGGTGACGCTGGTGGCTCCGGACGAGTTCCCGCAGCAGAAGCGGCTCGGCGACGACGCCGGACGGCGGCTCAAGGCGCTGGTCGAAGCGACCGGCGTCAGGTACCTCGGTGGGGTGAAGGTGACCGCCGTGGAGTCCGGGAAGATCCGCCTGGACAACGGCGCCGAGCTCGAGGCCGATCTCGTGCTGGCCGCCACCGGAGTGCAACCCAACAGTGACCTGGCCGAGAGTCTCGGTGTGCCGCTGCAGGACTCGCGGGTACCGGTACAGGCGAACATGAGCACCGGGGTGGACGGTGTGTACGCCGCGGGTGACGTCGCGTTCGCCGTCAACACCGCGGCCGGTCGCGCCCTGGCCGTCGAGCACTGGTTCGACGCCGAGAATCAGGGCAAGGTCGCAGGCACCTCAGCCGCGGGTGGCGACGCGACATGGTCTGACGTGCCGGGCTTCTGGACGACGATCGGCGACGCCGACGTCAAGTACGCCGCGTGGGGCGACGGATATGACCGCAGCCGGTTCGTCGACCACGGCGACGGTTTCACCGTGTGGTACGCCAAAGGCCCTGCGACCGTCGGGGTGCTGACGTATCTGGCCGACGACGACTACGAGCGGGGTGAAAAGCTCGTCGCCGCAGGCGAACCCCCGCCGGTCGACATGTCCTGAGCTGCCGCCGGGCGGTCACTCGTCCTGCGCGGGCCCACGATGCAGGACACGCGCCGCGACGAACAGCGCGATCGTCGACGCGAGCAGCCAGCCACCCAGGACCCAGTAGGGCAGCGCCCGTTGGTAATCCGGGAAGTACGTGGCCGCGTGCACGGCGGCCACCGCCGCTCCGCTCGGCAGGGCGTGGTTGAGGAACGCGAACGGTTCGGGCAGCAGCGTCGGTGACACCGCACCACCGGAGGACGTGTTGCCGAGCAGGACGAACACCAGCCAGGTCGGGATGATCGCCCACTTGTGCACCATCGTCAGCATCGCCGAGTTGAACATCGCCGCCACCGCGATCTGGACCGCGACCAGGAACCACAGCTGCAGGTAGGGCGTTTTCAGGGCGCCGAGGATCGGACCGGACACCGCCGACAGCAGCGCCCCGCCGACCACAGCCAGGAAGACCAGACAACACAGCCAGCCGCGCAACGACAACCCTTTCACGTTGGCTCGCAACTGGAACATGCTCACGAAACCGAGGATCGTCGCGGCGATCACGAGGTAGAACGTGGCCAGCCCGCCGGGGTCGCTGGGCGGCAGCGGGTGCAGGTCGTCGATCTTGAGGGCGTTGTCACCGCCCTGGTCGATCTGCGTCAGGGCGCGCGACGACGACGGGTCGCTCGCGCTGGAGATGAGCAGTTCCGGTGGGGATGCGGTGGCGTCGATGACCGCCGCGAGTTCCTGGGCGTTCACCGCCTGCTCCGCGGCCTGCCGGTTCGGGTACTCGCGCGGCGAGAATTCGTCAGGGCTCGCCGAGAGGTCCTTCAGGTACTGCGGTGCCGCAGGACCCACCAGACCGATCGGCATGTGCCGCGGCACCGGCCGGCCCAGCGCCGTCGTGTAGGCCGCCGTGAAGGAGGCACCCAGCACCAGCGCGATCCCGAGCACGGCGAGGATGTTGCGCAACTGCGTCGGCGTCACGCCCAGCGGACGGCTCAACGCTGCGCCGCCGCGGTCTGCCGCTGGTTCAGCCGTTCCCGCTGCGGAATCACCACGTACTTGGGGTCCTTCGTCGACGCCACACCGGCTTCGAACACGCCGAACCGCTGCAGCGCACTGCCGGCGAGCAGCGCGGCACCCGACGCGGCGACCGCCCAGCGCCGGTTCCCTGAGACCACCGCGCCCACCGCCCCGGTCACGGTCAGGATCTCCGACCACTTCCGCAGGGTGTGTGGCCGCCCGGTGGTGTAGGCCTCCGCGACCAGACCGAGTTTGCGTTCCATCGTGCGTGACGCCGCCACTTCGAGCACCGCGCCTGCGACCGCCATGCGGCGCGCCGGTCCGGTCTGCGACACCGGCGCGGCGAGCATGCCGAACCCGGCGCCGCTGGCCGCTGCCGACCCGGTGAACACGAACGGCAGGTACGGGTGCGCCTCGTGCCAGGCCGGAACCGCGGTCTGCGACAACAGCACCGCCGTGTAGGACGCCACCCCGGGCGCCACCGCGGCGGCCTCCAGACCGGCCGGGCGCGCGGCCCAGGTCAGCAGAGCGCCCAGGCGGGAACGCCGCAACCGGCGCGGCATCAGCTCGACGGCGCCGGCACTGCCGGCACCGACCCCGTAACCGCTGAGGATCCAGGTGCCCATGCTCATCGGCGAACTCGGTTTCGCCACCCGCAGCATGTGGTGGAAACGCTCGGGCCTGCCGAGATCGCCGACCAGGAAGTACATGCTGGCCAGCAGGCTCGCCAGCGCCCCCAGACGCGACACCCGGCGCAGGTCGGGCCGGCCCGTCAAATCGGCACCGGCCGCCAGCAGCGCGCAGCCCGCGGACAGTCCGCCAGAGAACAGGTACGCCGCGATCATCCAGTTCCACACCGGCGTCTTGAGGATCTGTCTGCCGTAGTACGAGCGGAACTCCGCGGGCGGCACCGCCGTCTTCTCTCGCGGCATCAGCCGCGCCCGATGAAGGCCGAGACCGCGATGCCCACCAGCGCCGAGGCGGCCATGCCCGCAAACCGCCACATCGCACCGGCATCGCGGGTCGGCACCACCGGATCGGGCGGCAGCCCGTACACCTCCGGCTCGTCGAGCAGCAGGAAGAACGCGCCGTCCCCACCGACCCCGTCATCGGGAGACTCGCCGTAGAGCCGCGCTTCGGTGACGCCGCGGTCGTGCAGCGTCTGCACCCGCTGCGCCGCCCGCTCCCTCAGCTCGTCGAGCACCCCGAACTGGATGGAATCGGTGGGACACGCCTTCGCACAGGCGGGTTCGAGGCCGTCGTGCAGCCGGTCGTAGCACAGCGTGCACTTCCACGCCCGGCCGTCGCCCTCGCGGCGCTCGATCACGCCGTAGGGGCAACCGGACACGCAGTACCCGCAGCCGTTGCAGATGTCCTGCTGCACAACGACAGTCGAGAACTCCGTGCGGAACAGCGCGCCCGTCGGGCAGACGTCCAGGCATCCGGCGTGGGTGCAGTGCTTGCAGACGTCCGACGCCATCAGCCACCGGAAATCGGGCAGCTCGCCCACCATCTCGACGGTCTGCCGGGTGATCTCGGGCATGCCCAGGTCGACCGGAGGTTTGCCAGTTTGCTCGATGAACGCCACGTGCCTCCACGAGTTCGCGCCGAGATTGCCGGTGTTGTCGAACGACATGCCCAGCAGGTTGAACCCGTCCCCCTCTCCCGAGACGGGCACGTCGTTCCACTCCTTGCACGCCACCTCGCACGCCTTGCACCCGATGCACACCGAGGTGTCGGTGAAGAAGCCCACCCGCGGCGGGTGCTCGGTGTACCCCGCGTCGCCCGCCGGGTCGTGCAGCGGACCGTAGAAACTGTTGCCGCTCATGGCGTGTCCTCCGTGTGGTCGGGCGAGCGGTGGGTGGTGTCCAGATCGGTACCGGTGGCAATCGTGATGCCGGCCCGTTCGCGGTAGTCCATCAAATACTGCAGCAATGCGGGTCCGCGCGGCCGGCGGCCGGGCCGGATGTCACAGGTGGCCACCTTGCTCTCCTGGATGAAGACGTTGGGGTCGGCGACCACCCCGAGCAGATCGTTGACGACGTCGCCGTCGATCAGACCCGAGCCGCCCCAGTGGTAGGGCATCCAGATCTGGTGCACGACGTGGTCGTCGACGCGCAGCGGCCGCATCCGCTCGGTGACGAAGACGCGCGCGTCGACCGCCGCCCGGCTGGTCACCACGTGCGCCCAGTCCATGTGTGTCAGACCGCGTTCGGTGGCCAGTGCCGCCGACACCTCGACGAACAACCCGGGTTGCAGTTCGGACAGGTACGGCAGCTGCCTACTCATGCCGCCCGCGGTGTGATGCTCGGTGAGCCGAGCCGCGGTGAACACGTAGGGGAACACCTCACCGTGCGCGTCCGGCCAGGACGGATTCGACGGATTGTCCTGGCGCCCGTACACTTTGCGCGCCGGATTGCCCTGCTGCAGGTACAGCGGATTACGGACGGGTGACTCGTGCGGTTCGTAATGCGTCGGCAGCGGCCCGTCGAGCACCCCGTTGGGGGCGAACAACCACGCCTTGCCGTCGGCCTGCATGACGAACGGATCGTCACCGCTCAACGCCTCGACGCCGACCGCCTGTGCGTCGGGCCGGTAGTCCGGCGGCTTGTTCTTCTCGAAATCCGGTGTGTCATAACCGGTCCACTCGTTCTTCTCGGCGTCCCACCACACCAGCTTCTTGCGTTCGCTCCACGGTCTACCCTGCGGATCGGCCGAGGCGCGGTTGTACAGCACCCGGCGGTTCAGCGGCCAGGTCCAGCCCCACTCGTTGTCATAGGGCCCCTGCTCGGTGTGCGGCTTGCGCCGCGCCGCCTGGTTCACCTCGTCGGCGTAGACCCCGCTGTAGATCCAGCATCCACTCATCGTCGAGCCGTCGGCCTTGAGCTCGGTGTACCCGTTGACCGCGCGATCGGTGGCCAGATCGACGCCGCTCATCCGGCGCAACACGTCCTCACCGGAGGGCTCGTCGCCGTCCACCCGGTAGTCCCACGACAGGTCGAGCAGCGGGCGGTCCCGCTCATCGGTTGAGCCGGCGAGCTTTTCGCGCAACTTGCGGCCGAGGTGGTAGAAGAACCACAGTTCCGACCGGGCGTCACCCGGCGGTTCGACGGCTTTCTCCCGCCACTGCAGCATGCGCTGGGTCTGGGTGAAGGTGCCGGCCTTCTCGACGTGTGAGGCCGCCGGGAACAGGAACACCTCGGTGCGGCAGGTGTCCGGCGAGATCTCGCCTGTCTCGATCTCGGGGCTGTCCCTCCAGAACGTGGCGCTCTCGATCTCGACGAGGTCCCGCACCACCAGCCAGTCCAGGTTCGCCATGCCGAGGCGTTGCAGCTTGCCGTGCGCGGAGCCGACGGCCGGGTTCTGCCCGAGCAGGAAGTACCCGGACACCTTGCCGTCGACCATGTCCATCACGGTGCGGTAGGTGCCGTGGTCACCGTTGATCCGCGGCAGGTAGTCGAAGCAGAAATCGTTCTCCGGTGTCGCCGCGTCGCCCCAGTACTCCTTGAGCAGCGACACCATGTAGGCATCGGAGTTGTACCAGAAGCCTTTCTGGTTGGCGTTTCTGATCGTGTCGATGTAGTCGGCGAGGGTCTCCTGCCCCGCGCTCGGCATCGCGAGATACCCCGGCAGCAGGTTGAACAGCGTCGGCACATCGGTCGACCCCTGGATGCTGGCGTGCCCACGCAGCGCGAAGATCCCACCGCCGGGTCGGCCGATGTTGCCCAGCAGCAGCTGGATGATCGCGCCGGCGCGGATGAACTGTGCGCCCAGCGTGTGTTGTGTCCACCCGACGCTGTAGACCAGTGCCGCGGTCTTGTCGCGGCCCGAGGCCGACGTCCACTTCCGCACCACGTCGAGGAACTGTTCGGCGGGCACCCCGCAGACCCGCTCGACCATCTCCGGGGTGTAGCGAGCGTAGTGCCGTTTGAGGATCTGGTAGACGCAATGCGGATCCTGCAGCGTGGGGTCGGTGAGGATGTCTGCTGCACCCTCGATGGGCGCCCCGCCGGAGCCCTGCTGATCCGGCGCCGCGCTCTCCTTGGCGCGCGCCCCGCCTCCATGGGAGTCGGTGTTCTGGTACTGCCAGGTCGACGGATCGTAGGACGCCGTCGCCTCGTCGTACCCGGAGAACAGACCGTCGAGGTCCTCGGCGTCCTGGAACCGCTCGTCGACGAGGAACGACGCATTCGTGTACGCGGTGACGTACTCACGGAAGTCGAGGTCGTTGGACAGGATGTGGTTGATCACCCCGCCGAGGAACGCGATGTCGCTGCCTGCCCGCAGCGGCACGTGCTGGTCGGCCAGGGCGCTGGTGCGGGTGAACCGCGGATCGATGTGCACCACCTCGACGCCGCGTGACTTGGCCTCCATCACCCACTGGAACCCGACCGGATGGGCCTCGGCCATGTTCGAGCCCATGATGACGATGAAGTCGGAATTGACGAGATCCTGCTGATAGTCCGTCGCCCCGCCGCGACCGAAGGAGGCCCCCAGACCGGGAACCGTGGCGCTGTGTCAAATACGCGCCTGGTTCTCGATCTGTAGTGCGCCCAGCGCGGTGAACAGCTTCTTGATCAGGTAGTTCTCTTCGTTGTCCAGCGTGGCACCGCCCAGGCTGGCCAGCCCCATGGTGCGGCGCAGCGTGTTGCGGTCGGAATCGAACTGCTGCCAGCCCTTCTCGCGGGCGTCGAGCACCCGGTCGGCGACCATGTCCATCGCGGTCTCGAGGTCGAGGTCGGACCATTCGGTGGCGTACGGCGCGCGGTAGCGGATCTTGGTCAGCCGCTGCGGTCCGGTGACCAGCTGCTTGCTGGCCGACCCCTTGGGGCACAACCGGCCGCGGGAGATGGGGCTGTCGGGGTTGCCCTCGATCTGCACGACCTTCTCGTCTTTGACGTACACCTTCTGGGCGCAGCCGACGGCGCAGAACGGGCACACCGAGTGGGCGACGTGGTCGGCGTCGGCGGTGCGCGGCGTCAGGGTCAGTGAGCGGTGCGACTGGGCGGCATGACCGCGGCCCAGCTTGTCGTCACCGGTGAGCTGCCGGTAGACCGGCCACGATTGAACCAGCTTCTTGACGTCCAGCTTCTTGAAGTCCACCGAATGCCCTCCTCCACGCCGTCCTCGTCCGATCCAACCGTCGGGGCCGGTGGATGGCAAGCGGAGTACCCCGCGGGACATCGGATGACGCACACCGGTCGCCCCGGTCAACGAGCCAGGTCGCGTGACCCGTCGGGGCGGCGCCGGGTGACCCCGCGCGCGTCGAGCGCTTCGAGCAGGGGCACCGCGACGCGCCGCGTGGTGTCCAGCGCCCGTTTCGCCTCGGCGACGGTGAACGGCGCGGGCATCTCCGCGAGCACTTCGGCGGCGCGGATGTAGGCCTCGGGGCCGAGCACCACACCGTCGGCGATCCTGATCAGCCGGCCCGTGCGCACGGCTGCGGCGAGTTCCTTTGTGCGCAGCCCCAATCGACCGAGTTCGTCGGCGTCGGGGGCGCGGAACGGCTGCACCGCGAACTGGTTCTCGAGTGTCCGCACCGCCGCGTCGACCCGTTCGGGCAGCGCGACCCCAGGCCGGCGGATCCGCCCGTCGGCGACCTCGAGATCGGTCCCCGCGGTCAGGGCCGCGACCAGGTCGACTGCGGGCAGCCCGAGTTCCCGGCGCAGCTGTTCGGCGGGCATTCCGGCGGCGATGTCGTGATCGGCCGACCAGCGCCGCACCGCCGCGGACAGAAGCTGTCGTCGCTGCGTCCACCAGGATTCGTCGACCGCCCACTCCCCGACCCGGGTGCCGTCCCGCGGAAAACCCATGGCGCGCAGGTCTTCTGCACGGGCGATCACCGGCGGACCCACCCGGCCGGTGGCCAGCTCCGCGGCGCGGGTGCGCGCATCGCCGCGCCTGCGCAACGCCGGCGGCGCCACGTCGAGCACTTCGACACCGGCGGCGATGCGATGCTCGCCGGGGTCGCGCAGCAGCCCCACGTCGCCGATCCGCAGCGGCAGCGGCCGCGTCAACCGTAGCCGCGCCCCGGCCGCACCGAGCGGACGCACCCGCACGGGCACTGCCGCCGATCCGAGGTGCAGTACCAGCTGCTCGTGCAGTTTCCCTGGCGCGTGCAGCGCGACGTCGATCTCGGCGGTGTCGCGCCAGGCGTCCGGGGTGCGCACCGTGTCACCGCGCCCGATGCTGCGGTGGTCGACGCCGCGTAGGTTCACCGCGACGCGGGCCGCCGCGCCGACGGTGTGCTCGTCGCGCCCGAGCGACTGCAGCCCCTTCACGGTGACCTGCCTGCCGTCGTGGGTCAACGCGTCACCGACGCGCAGGGTGCCCGCGGTCAGCGTGCCCGTCACCACGGTGCCCGCGCCGCGCACGGTGAACGAGCGGTCCACCCACAGCCGCACGTCGGCGCCGCGGTCGGGCGCAGGCACACGATCGGTCAGCGCGACCAATTCTGTTCGCAGCGTGTCCATCTCGGTGCCCAGCACGACCGGCGCGTCGGGCAGCCGGTCGCGCACCTGCGCGATGGCCGGGCCGGGGTCGGCGAGATCGGCCTTGCTGATCACGACCAACACGTGCCGGACCCCGAGTGCCTGCAGGGCGGCGAGGTGCTCCTCGGACTGGGGCATCCACCCCTCGGAGGCGGCGACGACGAACATCACCGGGCTGTCCCGGGGCAGCGCGCCGCAGCCTGCGAGCATGTTGCCCACGAACCGCTCGTGGCCGGGCACGTCGACGAACGCGATCTCCCGATCGGCGATGCGGGTCCAGGCGAAACCCAGATCGATGGTCAGCCCCCGGCGCTGCTCTTCGGCGAGCCGGTCGGGCCACATCCCGGTCAGCCGGTGCACGAGGGTGGATTTCCCGTGGTCGACGTGCCCGGCCGTCGCTACGACGAACACGACCGCACCGCGGCCAGCAGCGCCGCGTCGTCCTCGGGCGCGACGGTCCGCAGGTCGAGCAGGCAGCGTCCGTCCTCGATCCGACCGACCACCGCGGGGTCGCCGGTGCGCAGCGGTGCGGCATAATCGGCAGCCAAACCCACGGCGACACTGGGCAATTCGACGTCCGGAGCGCCCCCGCCCCCGACGGCAGCCACACACTCGACGACGTCGGCGCCAGGCAGCTGGGCCGCCAGCGCGGTCGCCCGCGCGCGCAGGTCACCCACGTCGGCGGTCAACGCGAGCGCGACGGGCGTGGGGGGTCCGGTGAGCGTGGCCTCCAGCGCGGCCAGCGTCAGCTTGTCGACGCGCAGGGCGCGGGCCGCGGGGTGGCGGCGCAATCGCTCGACCAGTTCAGCCGAGCCGAACAGCAGCCCGGCCTGCGGCCCGCCGAGCAGCTTGTCGCCACTGGCGGTGACGAGGTCGGCGCCGTGCCGCAACACGGTCGTCGCATCGGGTTCGTCGGGCAGCAGGGGGTGCGGGGCCAGCAGCCCTGACCCGATGTCGACGACCAGCGGCGGGTCCAGGGTCGCGAGCTCGCGCACCGACACCGCTGAGGTGAAACCGCTGACGTGATAGTTCGACGGATGCACCTTGAGCACGAATCCGGTGTCCGGACCGATCGCCTCGGCGTAGTCCCGCAGGTGCGTGCGGTTGGTGGTGCCGACCTCGCGGATCCGCGCCCCGGTCGAGGTCATCAGCTCGGGCAGCCGGAACCCGTCACCGATCTCGATCAGCTCACCGCGGCCGACGATCATCTCCTTGCCTGGCGCGAGCGTCATCGCGGCCAGCAGCAGCGCGGCGGCGTTGTTGTTGACCACGTGCACGCCCTGTGCGCTGGGCACCGCGGCGGCCAGCGCGGCCAGCGCACCCCGGCCGCGGCGGGCCCGGCGCCCGGTCGCGAGGTCGAACTCGACGTCGGTGGCCCCGCTGGCGGTGGTCACGGCCTCGATCGCGGCCCGCGACAGCGGCGCCCGGCCCAGGTTGGTGTGCACCACAACGCCGGTGGCGTTGATGACGGGCCGTAGCGTGGCCGCGGTGCGGGGCAGCGCCGCCACGGCGTGGTCGGCGACCTCCTCGGGGGCGATCTCACCGAGCCGCGCCCGCTGCTGCGCGTCGGCGACCACGCTCTTGACCAGCGCCCGACCCAGGGTGCGGGCCGCGTCGACCAGTCGCGGATCGGCCAGCACCGCGTCGGTGCGCGGCACCAGCCTGCGCGGGTCAGCCACGGCGGATGCCGGGGACTTGGCGGAGGCGGACGGGAATCGAACCCGCCAGCGACAGGAACTGCCGCTCGACGATTTTGAAGATCGAGCCGGTCACCAGACCGGATACGCCTCCCTGTGCCACCGGTACATCATGGCAGGGGCAGCATGGACGGCATGACTCAGCGGCTCACCCAGTACGCCCACGGCGGCGGCTGCGCGTGCAAGATCCCACCCGGTGAACTCGAAGACGTGGTCCGCGGGCTGACGCACGCACAGCCCCGCGATCCCGTGGGTGAGCTGATCGTCGGCCTCGAGGACGGCGACGACGCGGCGGCGGTGCGGATCGCCGACGGGACCGCGCTGATCGCGACGACCGACTTCTTCACCCCGGTCGTCGATGACGCCTACGACTGGGGCCGTATCGCCGCCACCAACGCGCTGTCGGACGTCTACGCGATGGGCGGACGACCGGTGGTCGCGGTCAACCTGCTCGGCTGGCCGCGTGACGTGCTCCCGTTCGAGCTGGCCGCCGAGACATTGCGCGGCGGCATGGACGTCTGTGTGGAGGCGGGCTGCCATCTGGCCGGCGGGCACAGCGTCGACGACCCCGAACCCAAGTACGGCCTGGCGGTCACGGGTATCGCGGATCCGAACCGGTTGCTGCGCAACGACGCCGGCCGGGCCGGTGTCCCGCTGTCGCTGACCAAACCACTCGGTATCGGGGTGCTCAACAGCCGCCACAAGAGCACCGGGGAACGTTTCCCCCAGGCCATCGAGGCGATGACGACGCTGAACGCCGCTGCGTCGGTCGCCGCGCTGCACGCCGGGGTCGAATGCGCCACGGACGTCACGGGTTTCGGGTTGCTCGGGCATCTGCACAAGCTGGCCCGCGCCAGCGGGGTCACCGCGGTGCTCGACGCGGCGGCGGTGCCCTACCTCGACGGGGCCCGCGAGGCGCTGCGCGACGGCTACGTCAGCGGCGGCACCCGCCGCAACCTGGAGTGGGTCGGCCCGCACATCGACCTGTCGGTCAGTGAGGACGAGGCGCTGCTGCTCGCCGACGCCCAGACCTCGGGCGGGTTGTTGATCGCCGGCGAGATCCCCGGCGCCCCCGTGATCGGCGAGTTGATCCCCCGCACCGACCACACGATCATCGTCCGGTAGCCCCGTTCCGCGAGCGCGCGCGTCTGTACACCTTTTCGCGGCGTGTCGCGTACCGCAGCGCGCGCTCGTCGCGGCCGACCGTGACGTTCCGGTACATCGTCAGGTGGCACCGGCGAGCAGCGCCGCGGCGATCTCGTCGGGATGGGTCAGCATCGCCTCGTGCGTGCCGGGGACCATGACCGGCTCGACGCCCAGGCGGGCTGCCAGTTCGTGACCCGGGGCCGCCAGCGCGATGTCACGCTCGGCGAGGAGGTAGGTGATCGGCACGCCCAGCGTGTCCAGGCCGTCGATGTCCAGGGCGTCGAACATGTACTCACCGGGTTGTGGGGTCAACTGGTCGAACACCAACTGCTGCAACGCTTCCGGTTCGTCCGGCATGAGCACGGTGCGAAGGGTCCCGAAGTCCACTCCGATGGTGCCCTCGGGTGATGCGTCGGCGGTGGACCGCAGCCACGCCGCGGTGTCGGGGCCCAGTGCGGCGGCCATGGACTCACCCCGCCGGGGGATGAAGGCGCTGAAGAAGGCCACGTGGGACAGGCGGTCGACGATCCGCGGCGCGGCCCCCGTGATGGGGATGCCCGCGAAGCTGTGCCCGACGAGCACCACGTCGCGCAGGTCCCGGCTCTCGACCTCGTGGACGATGTGGTCGACGGCGTCGGACAGACGCAGGCCGCGGGGGTCGTCGCCCATCGCCAGGCCAGGCAGCGTCAGAGCGAAGGCGGCGTGGCCGGCCTCCCGGACCCGTCGGCCGACGGGGTGCCAGGACCAGCCGCCGTGGTTGACACCGGGGACGAAGACGAAGTTCACGGTCGGCCTCAGTCGAGGCCGGCCCAGAAACGCGTGAGTGCGTCCGCTCCGCGCTGCGGGTCCTCCACCATCCACCAGTGCCCCAGCCCATCGAGCACCTCGGTGCGCGCACCGGCGCGGTCGGCCGCGCGGCGGCGGTTGTCGTTGGCCCCGATGTAGGGATCGTCGGTGGGCAGCAGCGCCAACCCCGGTCGCGCAGAGGCCGATTCGAGGTTTCGCCCGGCCTCGGCCATCGCCGGCTGGGCCGCCGACCGGTACACCGCGAGGATGGCCCGGCCCATGTCCGCATTCTGGTGCTCGGCGATCGCGGCGGCGATGTCGTCGGTGATGCCCAACGACACCATCAGCTCGGTGCGGGTCGCCAGATCGCCGCCGAGCATCGATTCGATCGCTTGCTCGCCGGCTTCCGGCGTCTGCCACACCTGGGCAAGGTCATGCCAGACGTACTCGGGGTCGAACAGGCCGACGACGTCGCTGACCCAGCTGCGGACCAACTCGGGCCGGTGCATCATCACGTTGACGACGTGGCCGCCACCCCAGTCGTGGCCCACGAGATCGATCGGGCCCTCGATGCCTTCGAGCTCGGATTCGAGCCAATCGCGGTAGTCGACGAACGTCGCACCGAAGCTGTCGGGCAGCGGCGCGCCGAAACCGGGTGGCGACAACAACACCACGTCGTCGCGCCCCAGTACGGACACCAGCGGACCCCAGATGGCCGCGGTCTCGGGATTGCCATGGACGAACACCACTGTCATGACTGCCAAGACTACGGACAGCGGTACGGCGCGGCCGAGACGGCCGCGCCGTCCCGCGCTCAGTGGCTGTTGTTCGACGCGATCTCGACCTCCGCGGTGGCCTGGATGAGCGCCAGCAGCTCCTTGTCGAGGCCGGGTGCGAACTCCTCGCGCCGCTCCGGGGCGATGGTCATCGGGAACCCCTCGGGCATGACCGCCGTGCTCAGTTCGGTTCCGTCATTCGACGGTGACGCCCCGCGGTACAGCTTGTCCGCCTGACTCTGGTCATCGGAGCTGAAGGTGTACTGGATGCTCTGCAGCCCCTGGTCCAGCAGCTTCTTCACCTCGGGGAACTGCTCGGCATTCGTCTTCGGGATGGGAAGCGCCGCACCCCAGTTGACGCCGAGGCTTTCCAGCGCCTTTGCATACGCGTTCTCGTGGGCCTGGTCGCGGACGATGAGATAGGCGATCGTCGACCGGGCCGCCTTGTTGTCGGTCATCTGGTAGATGCGGCATTTCTGCAGCCTGCCGGTCGACTCCAGCATCAGGTTGTACAGCAGATCGAGAACGAGATTGCCACTGTTGTAGACATATGAGCCGGACCACGGGTTGCCCGCTGCGTCCACCGGCAGGGCGCCCTGAGCGCCCACCAGATAATGGTGAATGTTGCTGGTGTCCAAGGCGATCTTGAGCGGGGTGGCGCCCTTGGCGCCGGGTTGGTCCACCGGATCGGTCTTCTTGCCCTGGTACTCCGGCGACCCGTCCAGCAGACGCGCGATGGTGGTACCGATCAGCTCCACGTGGCTGATCTCCTCGGTGCCGACGCCCTGCAGCAGATCCTTGTACGGCTTCGACGTGGTGTCACCGCGAAAGTTCATGCTCTGGAACAGGTATTGCATCATGGTGCGCATCTCGCCGAACTGGCCGCCGAGGCCTTCCTGTAACGCGTTCGCCGCGGCGGGATCGGGCTCGTCGATCGCGATCTCGTTGATGAGCTGTTGGGTGTGCAAATACATGGTTGTCCTCCCGGAGTGGTAGGTGAGCGCCTCAGCGCAGGGTGTTCTGTTGCCGCTCTGTCGTTGACCATCGGACGGCCGGTGTCATCTGCTCGCACTCGCGACACTGCGCCCGGCGCAGTCGTCGCGACGAAGTCTGCGCAATGGTCGACAGTGCCTGCCGACAATGCCGTGGTACCCCGGGCACCCTCACCCAAACGTGGTATTCGGAGTGCTCACCACCGCGTAGACTGAAGGAGTCAGGCAGGTCAAGATCGAATTTCCCGTCATTCGACCATATTTCGCGACGATTGGCGGGTTTCGAACCCTCCGAGATGGCTATCCTCGGACCACGGGCATCTGAGCTCGTGTAGTTGCGTCGAGTCCCGGCGCTGCCACCTGATCGGGACAGCCGCTCGGCATCCTCGACGCACCACGATCTCAAGGAATTTCATGTCTTCACGCAATACTTTCGCCCGGTCCCTGCACGACCTCGGTGCCGCAGCCTGGTTCGGTGGCTCGCTGATGGGCGCAGTCGGTGTCAACGGCGCTGCCGCAGCGGTCCAGGACTCGCACGACCGTGTCAGGACAGCCGCCGTGGGTTGGGCCAAATGGGCGCCGGTCAACGCCGCGGCCATCGGCGCGCATCTGCTGGGCGGCGCGTCGATCCTCTACGCCAACCGCGGACGCGCCAAGCACCAGTCCGGCGTCACCGCCAACACCGTGGTGAAGACCGTGCTGACCGGCGCCGCGCTCGGCGCGACCCTGTACAGCGGCATCCTGGGAGCCAAAACCACTCAGGGGAGCAATGATTCGGCCAACGGCGCGACGGATCCGTCTGCGTCCACGCCCGATGACGTCGCACAGGCGCAGCGCCAGCTGCGGTACCTGCAGTGGGCACTTCCGGCGATCACCGGCGCGATCGTGGTCCTCGGCGCTCAGCAGGGCGAACAGCAACGGCCCACCGAAATCCTCGCCGGCGTCGGGAACAAGCTGACCCGGCGCGCGAAGGACTGATCGACCCCACCGACGACACCCCGGGGTCGACCCATCGTGACGTCGATCCCGTTGCAACAGAAGGAGACACCATGACAGAGCATGACAAGGCCGACGAGGCTCGCAAGGGCCTGATCGCGTCGGTGAAGGGCAAGGCGAAGGAATTCGTCGGTGCTGTGACCAACAACGATTCCCTGACCGCCGAGGGCCAACTAGAGCAGACACAGGCGCGGGATCGTAAGGACGCCAACGCCGTCGAAGCGGTCGCCGATGCAGAGGCCGAACAGGCCCGCACCCATGCGGCCGAGGCCCAGCGGCAAGGTGCCCACGCCCGCAGCGCCGTCAACGCCGAAGCAGCGGCGGCCGAGAACGCCGTGCAGGCCGAGCAGGCCGACACCAAGCGTTCCGTCGAGGACGCCGCCACCGCGCGAGCAGCCGAGGAGAAGGCGCAGGCCGATCTCGACGCCAAGCGCGAGGTACAGCAGGCCAAGGCCGACGAGCAGGCCGAGATCGCCGCCGCGGCGCGCGAGACTGCCGACGCCGTCGATGAGCAGGCGAGTGTCGAGCACATCACCGCCACTGCACACGAGGAAGCCGACCGGATCCGGTCGCGCGCCGCACACCTCACCAACGAAGCCGACCTACCTTGAGCACCGGCACAACACAGGAGTCATCGATGAGAATCACCACAATCCCCTTCGCCGTGCTGGGGTTTCAGTACAAGATCGTGCGGTTCCCGCTCCAACTGATCGAGGACAGAGTGGTCTCCCGCATGAACGCGGAGGCCCCCGCGCGTCTGTTCTACGAGCGCTCGTTCGGTGCGATGGACGCGGCGGTCGGCAACGCGATCGGCGACTCCGCGCTCAAGACGCGCGGTGAAGCGCTTGCCGAGCGCAGTGACGCGCTCGGCCGCGCCGCCCGTCTCGATGCTGCTGCGGCGCAGAAGGAAGAGCGTGCAGCGGCAGAACTGAGGGAGACCCTCGACAACGCCGCCGGCAAGAGCAAGCAGGCACGCGAATCCGCCGAACGCGAAGTCCAGCAGGCGCGCACCGACGCCGAGGAGCGCAAGTACCAGGCTGAGCAGGCCGCGGGCGAGCAGGCCGAATCGGGTAAGCATCAGGCCGACGAAGTCGCCGCACGCCGGAAGAGTTCTGTCAACGAGGCCAAACGCGTTGCACAGGACAACATCCGAGCCAATGAGGACAAGGCCCGCGCGGCGGCGAAGTCGAAGCTCGACGACGCCGAGGCCAAGCAGTCCGAGGCTGACCAGCGTCGTGCTCAGGCCGACCACGTCGAGCAGCTGGCCGAGGCCGAGAAGCAGAAGCGCCGGGCAGCGGCAGCCCGCAAGCCCTGACCTACGTACAAGAAATCACCGCGTTCGGCAGTCTGCCGGGCGCGGTGATTTCTGTGACGGGCCCTCGCCGGCCCGGCAGCGTCATCTCATCGCTGCGGAAATGATGTCGCGAGCGCGGTCGAGCATCGACGCGAACGGTCCAACGACGACGTTGCGAAGCGCCGACTCGACGCCGGGGTGAGGGCGAGTCGGCGCGATCGCCTGAGCGGCCTGCACCGCGGCCACCATCTTCTTCAGCTCCGCTGGGTCGAGGTCCCGCTGGAGCCGGTCGAACTCTTCGGACTCCTCGCGTTCGGCATGGTCCACCACGGTGGCTTTGAAGATGATGAGGGCGTCCATGAACTCGGTGGAGTCGATGTCCATCTGCTCCAGAGCCGACAGCTGCTCCTTGGCCTCGTGTTCCTCGCGCAGTCGAGCGTCGACGATGATGTCGCCGCCGTCGATGTCCCGACGGGCTCGCGGGTGAACGACCATCTCTTCGGCCGTCTCATGCACGGCCAGCAGCTGACGGAGTTCGACGAACGCCTGTGCCCGCGCCGCGGATCCCGACGCGTGTACCACGTCGTCGAACATGTCTCTGATCTGATTGTGCTGCCCTCGAAGGAAGTCGACCACGTCGTCGGTCGAATTCACGAACGTCTCCACCACGGTGAGTAACCTCTGACTTTGTGTGCTCCGGACGTGGCCGCGAGAGCTGCGCACCACAGGGGTGAGTTACCTCATCGAGGTGTGACGAAACGTGTGCGGACCCGAAAAGTCCCGGCGCCGAATTTCACACGTGTTCGGCCGGCACGACGCCCTCGCGCACCGCGGCCAGAGAGCGCGCCAACAAGCGGGACACGTGCATCTGCGAGATCCCCAGGTGCTGGGCGATCTGCGTCTGCGTCATGTTCTCGAAGAAGCGCAGGTTCAAGACCAGCCGCTGGCGCTCGGGAAGTGCCGCCAAAACCGGTCGTACCGACTCGATCTCGAGCACTTTGTCGTACCGGGAATCCAGATCACCGAAGCTGGTGGCGACGGTGCGGCGGCCGTCGCCGTCATCGCTGCCCGTCGGTGCATCGGATGACATCGTCGAGTAGCAGCTGAAGGCGATCTGCGCCTGCACCACTTCCTCGTAATCGATGCCGAGATGGGCGGCGATCTCACCGGCGGTGGGCGCCCGCCGTAACGTCTGCGACAGCTCGTCACGCGACCGGTTCAGTTCCAGGCCGATTTCCTTCAACCGGCGCGGGACTTTCATCGCCCAGCCGCGATCACGGAAGTGGCGACGCACCTCCCCCATCATGGTGGGGACGGCGAATGCCAGGAACTCGGCACCGTTCTCCGGATCGAAACGGTTGAGCGCCTGCAGAAGTCCTACCCGCGCGACCTGCACGAGATCGTCCAGGGGCTCGCCTCGGTTGTTGAATCGGCGGGCGATGTTGTTGGCCAGGGGGAGGCACAATTCGATGATCTGTTCGCGCTGGCGCCGATACTGCTCCGACCGTTCGTCGAGCGACGCCAGGTGCCGGCACATGTCGGCCACGCCGGCGTAATTCGGCCGCGCCGCCTGCCGGGTCGACGTCCTCCCCGACGTGGCGCGCCCCGACAGCCCCAAGGACGCGGTCATCGTGTCGACGAGGTGTCGGACATCTGGACGAGCCGATCGACCCAGGAGGTTTCGGAGTACTGGAACGGTGTCGTCGAGGTCAGGAAATCCCGCAGCGGCCCGAGCACCTCGGCGCTGTTCGTCTCGTGCGGGTAGTGACCGGCTCCGGGGATCGCCACGGTCACCGCGTCGGGGACACGGGCCGCGAATGCGCGATGGTGGGCCGGCGGAATGGTGGTGTCACCGGACCCCCACACCAGCAGCACCGGGACGCCGTGCAGCAGGCCGGTCTGACGCTGGGCGCTGACCGCTTGCCCTTTCCAGTTGATGACCGACCGGGCCGTCCGGATGAAGGCGGTGCGCTGCTTGGTGTCGCGCAGCCCCGACAGCACGTCGGCAATCTGCGCCGAGTCGGCCCCCGACACGACGGACGGAGCCACGGCCAGCGCCCGGCTCAAGACGCCTCTGGGTAGCCGGCTCAGGGCGGACACGACGGCGTCGGCACCGGGCAGCGTGGCCGCGCGCAGCGCGACACTGACCTCCGGCCCCAGTCCGCCACTGCTGATCAAGGCGAGTCTGTCGATCCGCTCGGGGAACTGGTAGGCAGTCTGGAGGGCGACTCCGCCCCCGAGGCTGTGTCCCACGAGCGAGAAGCGCCGGTGTCCGAGCGACAGCATCAGATCACGCAGGGCGCAGGCGTGTGCGCCGAGGGAATAGTCCCCGGCGGGCGGATCGGACTCACCGTGCCCGGGCAGATCCGGAGCGATCACGGTGTGGGTTCGCGCCAGATCCTCGATCATGTGGCGCCACGTCAGGCGCGTACCACCCAGACCGTGGACCAGCAGCAACGCCGGACCTCGTCCGGCCACTGTGTAGGCGATCGACCCGCCCGACAGGCGGACGCGGCGGTCGGTGTTCAGCGAATCAGCGATGAGTTCAGCTCCAGTCGTGGTCGTGCTGGGCACCGGAGCGTCAACGAGAGCGAGGAAAACCGGCCGGTTGAGAGAAACAACTTGACGTGGAGTACCCCTTCGCCGGACATCGACGCGTGACGTCGGCCACGGCACGCGTCACGCCCCGTGCCTATGAGGTGTGGGGCCGTGGGCAGCGGAGGGACCGTTCTGGTCCAGGCGATCAGCGCGCGCGAGCTCGTCGCGGGCTTCGCCCAGGGTGACCCGTCGCTTCTCGACGCGCGCGTGCCTGCCCCTGCTGGCGGCTTCCGCGCGGCGGCGCTTGTCCCGCCTGTTGCGGCCGAGCCAGGTGAAGGCGCCGAGCAGTAGCACGATGGCGGCAATCACGGCGATCAGGACGATGGTGTTGGTGCTCATGGGAATTCCTCGGATCTCGTGCCTGCGGTCGGGTGCGGCTACCGTCGGGCGAGTTCCCATCGGGCGTCACGGCGGGCGCTCCGATGATGACGATCATGTGGCGCCTCGGCCTTCTGTGAATCTTCAGTAGACACCCCGCCCAGGCCGGTGTCAACAGTGTTAACACACGGTGTTGGTCTATGGTGTTGGTCCGGATGCATTCCCCCACGACAAGGATCACGATGGCCTCGACAGCCGCTGAGGGAGACCTGGCCGACCGGCCGATCTCGCGCACGCTGATTCTGCAGACCGCGCTGACGATTCTCGATCGCGACGGCGAGAGCGGATTGTCGATGCGCCGTCTCAGCGAGGCCCTGCAGCGGGACGCGACGGTGCTCTACCGGCACGTGCCCAGCAAGGGCGCGGTACTCGACGGCGTGGTCGAGATCATCCTCGGTCAGCTCGTGGTGGACAGCGCCGACCCCGACTGGGTCCACCAGTTGCGAGTGGTCGCCCATGACTTCCGGCGACTGGCGCTCGCACATCCCAACGCCGTTCCCCTGCTGATGACCCGACCGCTGGCGACCCCACTCGGACAGCGACCCCCGGGAATGTTGCGCCCCCTCGAGGGCGTGCTCGCATTGTTGACGGCGGCCGGTTTCTCACCGCCCGACGCGCTGCACGTCTACCGAGTGCTGTTCGGCTACCTGCACGGCCATATTCTCGACGAACTCCAGGAAATCGTGGAGCGTCCCGAAGAATCCGACCACGTGCTGCGCCTGGGTCTGCACCGGCTTCCGGTCACCGAGTTCGCGAACCTTCGCGAGCTGGCCCCTGTGCTCGCCGCCTACGACGGGGCCGCCGAGCTCGACCGCGGCCTCGATCTGCTCCTCGGCGCACTGGCATCGGGTCAGGTGAGACAGTGAGACACATGAACACCGCAGCGAGGACCGACCGGTCCCACGTCCTGGTCACCGGGGCCGCCGGTTACGTCGGCAGCCACATCGTCAATCAGCTCCTGGCGCAAGGCTATTCGGTGCGGGCTGCGGTTCGGACACCGGCCCGCGCGGATGACGTCCGCCGCACGGTCGCCGCGGGCGGCTTCGATGCCGACGCGGTGGAGTTCGTCTACGCCGATCTCGGGTCGGACGAGGGATGGGCCGACGCCGTCGCCGGGACCCGGTACGTCATGCACGTCGCCTCCCCGTTCCCGGCGGCGAACCCGCGCACCGACGACGAGGTCATCACACCGGCCCGCGATGGCGCGCTGCGGGTGCTGCGCGAGGCGCGCGACGCCGGCTGCACCCGGGTCGTGATGACGTCGTCGTTTGCGGCCGTCGGCTACTCCCCCAGGGCGAATCACCCATGGACCGAGCAGGTTGGACCGATCCGGCTGACGACAACACCGCCTACATCCGGTCCAAGGCCGTCGCCGAACGGGCGGCCTGGGACTTCGTCGCCGACGGCGGCCCACTCGAGCTGACCACAGTCGTGCCGGTGGGCATCTTCGGCCCGACGCTGGGGCCGCACCTGTCGACGTCGGTGCAGATCGTCCGGTCGATGCTCACCGGTGATGAACAACCGCTGCCGGCCCAGTACTTCGGTGTCGTGGACGTGCGCGATGTCGCCGACGCGCATCTGCGCGCGATGACGGCCGACGATGCCGCCGGGCGGCGGTTCCTGGTCGTCGCCGACGAACCGGCGCTCAGCTTCGCCGAACTGGCCCGCATGCTCGGCGTGGCTGCCGAGGACGACACCCGCGGCCTCGGCGACCGCCCGCAGATCAGCAACGCCCAGGTCAAGCGGTTGCTCGGCTGGCAGCCGCGCCCACTGCGGCAGACCATCGACGACACCGCACGCTCCCTGCGCGACCTGGGCCTGGTCTGACCTACAAGCCGGAGGCGATCAGGTTCACCACCGAGGCCACGATCACCGACCCGAACAGGTAGGACAGCAACCCGTGCTTCAGCGCGGCGGCGCGCATCCGTGACGACGTCAGGTTCGTGTCCGAGATCGCGAAGCTCATCCCCACGGCGTAGGCGACATAGGCGAAGTCGCTGTAGCGTGGGGGCGCGTCGGTGTTGAAATCGATTCCGCCGACCGGCTTCTCGCGGAAATAGATCTTCGCGTAGGTCAACGCGAACAGGGTGTGCACCGCGAACCAGGAGATCACCACGCTGCCCACCGCGATGGCCGGCGTGAGCGCAGCGAAGTGGTGCGGGCGCGCCTTGGCGAGCAACAGCCCGACCCCGACGAGGCTGGCGAGGGCGCCGACGAGGATCAGCGCGAACACGGTCCGGCGGCCGGGTTCCTCGAATTCGGCGTGCGCGGCGGTCCGGTCTGCGTCGAACGGCCAGAGCACCGACCACGTCCACACCAGGTAGGTCAGCGCCAGGGCGTCCCACCCGATGAGAATCGAGAACCACCCGAAGGTCACCGAGGCGAGCATCCCCGCCACGAGACCGACGACCGCCGCGCCCAGCACACGGACGGCGGGGGTGTGGCGGGCCGAGGTCACCCCCGCAGTCAACCAGTCGAGGCTGCCGACCGAGGAGACGACGCACCCTCAACAGACCCTGCAATCCCGCTGGTTGACATCCGTCACACGACGCGCCGGAAACCTCGCGACACTCCCGTGCGGAGGACGGCGGTGTCAGCGCCGTGCCCTATGTTGGGGCACTCCGGTCAGACACCAGAGACGGTAGGGAGGGTGAGTGAACGACCACGGCGGGGGCTCGGCTGCCGACCTGCTCGGAAGCAACCGCGACCTGCAGGCTTCGCCGACCGTCCGGTTGCTGGCCGCGACCAACCTCGGGTTGTACTCCACGCTGATGGATCGCCATCTGTCCGGCGGGGTGGTCGCCGAGACCGACCTCGTCGTCCGGCTCGAGCGTGACCTCGTGGACCTCGGCCCCGACGTCGAAGCTCCGTCCGGGCTCGCGCTGATCAAGACGTGGCCCAGCCAGGGCTGGCTGCACCGCGTCGTCGACGAGCGCACCGACCAGAACGTCTGCCACCTCACCCAGGAGGCGCGCCGCGCCGTGGACTTCCTGCGCGGCATGCGCCGGCAGGACACGATCGCCACGGGCGGATCGATCAACGGCATCGCGGGTCGGCTCAAGCAGGTCGCGATTCGTGTGGGCAACGATCCAGCCCGTATCCGCAAGAGCATCGAGGCCGAAATCGAGGCGCTGCGGCGCGAACTCGACGATCTCGACGCCGGTGACCGGCCGGAACCCGATGTCACCGACGCCTACGACGAAGCTCGGGCGATCGCCCTGCAGATGGAACGTCTGATCACCGACATCGGCCAGTACGGCACGATGATCGAGCAGGCCACCGCCGCGCTCGACGAGCCGATCGACAGCAACGTGGAGTACCGCGACCGTCAGCGTCAGATGTACGCCGATTACCAGGCCGCCTGGGACTCGCAGGGCCGCGACAGCCACCGCGCCTTCCTGCGGATGATCAACGATCCCGACCAGCGGGCGGAATTTGAAGCCGACGTCGCCGCGGTCGCCTCGGCGCTGCCCGGCCTCGACCCGGCTCTGCGCGCGGTGATGGCCGGTTTCTTCGAGCTCGTGGGCCATCAGATCGACGAGGTCGAACGCATCCAGCAGCGCTGCGCCCAACGCGTGAAACGGTTCACCGCGTTCGGCACCCTCGAGCAGAGCCGCGGTGTGGCCCGTCAACTCAACGAGGCCATCGGGGCCGCGCGCACCCTGTTGAAGACCTCGCTCACCGATTCGCGGCTCGACCTCGAACTGCCACTGGCCCGCCACGCCATCAGCTCCGTCGGCGCGCTCAGCTTCAAGATCGGCGACCTGTCGAACCCGAAACCGGCCGCACCGTCCGACGGAGACGTCGATCTCACCAGCTTCGCCGCGCTCACCACCCAGGTCGACGCCGCCGCGATGGCGGACATGATCAACGGCGCACTGCCGGTGTCGCTGCCCGAGGCGGTCGCCAAGCTGGAGAACGCGTATCTGGGTCACGTCATCGTGCTGTGGTCGTGGGCGCTCAAGCAGCCGCACGACGACACCGCCGGGTCCACGACGGTCCGGTTCAGGTCCCTGGACGGCCGTGACCGTGAAATCGCGGTCCCCACCTTGTCTTTCACCGAGCCCATCACCGCAGGAGTGGCCACGTGAGCACGAACGTCACCGATGAATTCGCCGCATTCTCCGAACTCCCCCAGGTCGACCAGACGGCCCGGCCGCCGCATCAGCGTCGGCCCCGGTTCGACGGTGACGTCTCCGAGCTGCCCGACCGGGCCTGCTGGGCGCTGCAGCACCTGCTGACCCGGCGCTACATCAGCGCCGTATCCGACGCCGACATCTACGCCTGGGTGCTCGAATACCGTCACCAGCTGTCGGTGCGGCTCTCCGAACTGGACCTGCAGCTGCGGGTCGTCGACGGCACCGACGTCGCGTTCGTCGAGCAGGCCCGGTACGAATCCGCCAAGGGCATCAAGCTGTTACGGCGCGAGCCGCTGGGCACCTACGATTCGATCCTCGCGCTGCACCTGGCCCAGATGATGCGCGCGGCCGGTGGGCAGAGCGTGTTGATCTCCCGCGAGGAGATGCACAGCCTGTTCTCCGGGGTGCTCAACGACGTCGACCGCGATGCGGTGACGTTCGCCGGCCGCATCGACGCCGCGATCGCCCGCCTGGCCGGCCTGGAGATCCTGCGCCGCAGCCGCGACGACGAGGACAGCTACACCATCAGCCCCGTGATCACCGCGGTGATGACCGCCAGCGTCATCACCGAACTGCAGCAGCAGTTCGAGCTGCTGGCCGGTGGCGGAGCGAGCGCGCAGGAGACCGACCTTGACTGAGCAATTCCACCTGTCCCGGCTGCAGGTCATCAACTGGGGTGTCTTCGACGGTTACCACTCGATCCCCTTCAGCGAGGGCGGTGCCCTGATCGCCGGTGCCTCGGGCAGCGGCAAATCCTCACTGCTGGATGCGATCTCGCTCGGCTTCCTGCCCTTCAACCGGCGCAACTTCAACGCCTCCGGTGACAACACCGCCGCCGGGTCCAGCGCCGGGCGGCGCACCGTCGACAAGTACGTGCGCGGCGCGTGGGGGCAGCGCAGCGACGGCGGCACCAGCCGGGTGATGTACCTGCGCGGCGACGGAACCGCATGGTCTGCCGTCGCGGTCACCTACCGCAGCGACTCCGGGCGCACCGTGACGGGCCTGGTGCTCAAGTGGCTGACCGGTGAGTCCCGCAACGACTCGTCGAGCCGCTTCGTGCTCGGTGAGGGTGATCTCGGCATCGAAGAGGTCTGCAACCGTTGGGCTGCAGGACGATTCGACACGGGCGTCTTCAAGGACACTCGTGGCGACGGGAAATCTGACGGCTGGCGGTTCACCACCAAGGTCGAATCGCAGTATCTGGCGCAGCTGTACGCGACCATCGGCATCCGCGCCTCCGACGCCGCGCAGCAGCTGCTTGGCAAGGCCAAGTCGCTCAAGAGCGTGGGTGGGCTCGAGCAGTTCGTCCGCGAGTTCATGCTCGACGAGCCGGCGAGCCTGGCCCGGTTGCCCGAGGCGCTCAAGCAGATCGATCCGCTGGTCGAGGCCCGCGAGCTGCTCGCCGTCGCGCAGCGCAAGCGCAAGATCCTGGGAGACATCGAGAAGATCCAGCAGCGCTACGCCTCGGAGTCGACGGACCTGGGCATCATCGACCTCGTCGACCTGCCGATGGTGCGCGCCTACACCGATCATGTCCGGCTCGCCCAGGGCCCGGCGCAGATCGCGCAGCTCGACACCACCATCGATCAGCTCGACAACGAGTACGAGGACGTCACCCGCGCGCTCAACATGGCCAAGGAGGAGGCGGATTCGCTCAACGCCCAGATCAGCGGCACCAGCGCGAACATCGGGCCGCTGCAGAGCCAGGTGACCGCCGCCGAAGCCGAGGCCGAGCAAGTGTCGCGCCGCCGCAGCGCCTACGAGGACCTGCTCGCCGCGCAGAACATGGAACTGCCCGACACCGCCGACGATTTCTGGAACCTGCGCGAGGACCTGCTCAAGCAGGCGACCGAGCTCCTCGCCAAGGTCGAGCGGCACCGGGAGGCGTCCACCGACGCCGAGTACGCCCAGAAGGCGGCCCGCATCACGCGCGACGACGCCGCCAAGGAGCTCAAGCGCGTCGAGCACGTCGGCTCGGCGCTGCCGGAGTTCGCGTTGCTGATGCGCGACCAGATCAGTGCCGCCATCGGTGTCGACGCCGCTGAATTGCCGTACGTCGCCGAACTGTTGGATCTGCGGGCCGACCAGACTCGGTGGCGCACCGCGGTGGAGAAGGTGCTGCGCGGGGTCGGATTGCGGCTCATGGTGCCCGACCAGCACTGGACGGCGGTGCTGCAGTTCGTCAACGAGACGAACATGCGTGGCCGACTGGCGCTGCACCACGTGCGGGCCAAGATGCTCGGCGCCGATCCGGCGGATCCCGAGCCGAACACGTTGGCGGGCAAGCTGTTCGCCGTCGATCCCGCGCACCCGTGTGCCGCAGAGGCCGTCGACGTCATCGCCGCCGCCGGTGACCACATCTGCGTCGACACCCCCGAGGTGTTCGCCCGGTTCCGTCGCGCGGTGACCGACACCGGGCTGTACAAGGACTCCGACCGGCTGGCGATCAAGGACGATCGGCGCCCGCTCAAACAGTCCGAATACCTCTACCAGGGCGACGTGTCGGCGAAGATCAACGCGCTGACGGTCGATCTCGCCGCCGCCGAGGAGGCCTACCAGAAGGCACGACGCGTCGCCGACGACATCGCCGCGCAGCGCCAGCAGTGGCGCGACCGCGCGGCGGCCTTCAAGGCGGTGTGCGAACAGTTCCCGCAGTGGAGCCACATCGACACCGAAACCGCCGACGGGCATGCCGACCGGTTGCGCGACCAATACGAACTGCTGCTCGCCGACAACCCCGACATCGAGGCGCTCAACGCCCGCGCCGACGAATGCTGGTCGCAGATCCAGAAACTCATGACGCGGCGCGGGGCGATCCAGACCCGGCGCGACGACCTCGACGCGCGGCGCACCCGCCTGCTGGAACTCGCCGAGCGGCTGTCCCCGGCGTTCGTCAGTGAGCCGCTCACCGAGCTGCTGGGCCGCTACGCCGGTCAGCTGCCGGTGAGTCTCGAGCTGCTCGACCCCGAACCGCACCGCGACGCGCTGTTCGGCGCGATCAAGAAGGAACGCGAGCAGCTGCGGGAGAGCCGTCGGCGCTCCTACGACGAACTGGCTCGCATCCTGAACACCTTCGACACCGCGTTCCCCGATGCGATCCCGAACGATTCGGACGATTTCGACGAGCGGGTGCACGACTACGTCGCGCTGTGCAGGCACATCGACGAGCGTGAGCTGCCCGAGGCCTACGAGCGGATGATGCGACTGGTCACCGAGCAGGCGCCGGACGCGATCCTCACGCTGCACCGGGTGGCCGAGCAGGAGGCGCGGCGCATCACCGAGCAGATCGAGCGGGTCAACACCGGCCTGGGAGCCGTCGAGTTCAACCGCGGCACCCGGCTGACGCTGCGGGCGACGCCGCGCAGCCTGACCGCGGTGTCGGAGCTGACCGAGATCGTCCGGGCCATTTCACGGCGCATCGCCGAGGTGGGCCTCGGTGACAAGCAGGCGATCCTCGACCAGTACGCCGACATCCTGCGGTTGCGCAATCGGCTGGCCTCCACGGCGCCCGAGGACAAGGCGTGGACCCGGGATGCGCTGGATGTGCGCAACCGCTTCACGTTCGACTGCGCCGAGTGGGACGTCGCGACCGACGAGCTGATCCGCACGCACAGCAACGCCGGCGACAACTCCGGCGGCGAGCAGGAGAAGCTGATGGCGTTCTGCCTCGCCGGTGCGCTGAGCTTCAACCTCGCGGCGCCCGGTGACGCGGGCTCCGACGAAGCCAACAGGCCGGTCTTCGCGCAGCTGATGCTCGACGAGGCGTTCTCCAAGTCGGATCCGCAGTTCGCGCAGCAGGCGCTGCAGGCGTTCCGCAAGTTCGGTTTCCAGCTGGTCATCGTCGCGACCGTGCAGAACGCCACGACGATCCAGCCCTACATCGACAGCGTGGTGATGGTCAGCAAGACCGAGGCGACGGGCCGCAACGCCCGTCCGGTCGCGACGGTGGCCACCCGGTCGATCGCGGAGTTCACGTCGCTGCGCGATCAGATGCGGGCGAAGGTCCCGGCCCTGGCGCACTGAGCGCGACGACGCCGGCTCTGGTGGCCGCTGCTCCCCCATCCGGCGACACCAGAGACCGGCGCGTCTCGCAAAGGCTCCGCGCAACCCCTCACTGCGCGCGCCTCGACAGTCACGACGAGAGAAACCACCAGCATCGTACATAAACATCACTGTTCGCGAGAAACAGGCATGTTTACTGAGTGATGTAACCGCAGCGCATCGGCATGAATGCATGGTCTGCCTATACTTCGGGCGCGCTGATATCACGAAGAGACGGGGAGCTTCCCAGTGGCCGAACGGCTGGCGTCCGGCCGACACCATCTCAGCCGCGAGGAGGTGGCGGCCAACCAGAAGAAGCGGCTGTTCAAAGCGCTCGCTTCGGTGATGACGGCCAACGGCTACAGCACGACCACGGTCGACGCCGTCATCAAGGAGGCGAAGGTCTCGCGGGCGACGTTCTACCAGCACTTCGAATCCAAGCAGGATCTGTTCATGGCGGGTTATGCCCGCATGCAACGACACGTCATCGACGCCATCCGCACCGTGCCCGCAGTCGGTACGCCCATGGAACGGTTCGCGGTGATGCTGGACCGCTACCTCGGCTTCATCGCCCTCGACCCGGCCACCGCGCGGCTCTATCTGCTGGAGGTCTACGCCGCAGGCCCCGACGCGATGCGCCGCCGGGTGGAACTGCAGCAGGAGTTCGTCGCCGGGGCCGCGCTCATCTTCGGCGCGCACACCCAGGAGGAGCGGTTCGCCTGCCAGGCACTGATCGCCGCGATCTCGACGTTGGTGACCAACGCGTTGACCGGCGGGGACGCCGAGGCCGTCGCCGCGTTGCGGGCGCCGATCCTGCAGTACGCCGAGCGCGTGATGGGCTCCGGACCCCGACCGATGCATGATGGTCATCGATGACAATCGAGTCGCTCGGGCTGCGGGAACGCAAGAAGTGGCAGACCCGCCGAGCGATTCGCCGTGAGGCCCTGCGACTGTTCACCGAGCGGGGGTTCTCCGACACCACGGTCGAGCAGATCGCCGAGGCCGCCGACATCTCCCCGCGCACCTTCTACCGGTACTTCAGTGTGAAAGAGGCCGTCCTCATCTCGGCGGACCACTCGCCGCTGATCGTGGCGGCCTTCGTCGCCGCACCCCGACATCTCACACCGATCGCCGCCTATCAGCACGCGGTGGCGCACGTGTTCGCCTCGCTGACGGACGAGGACCGGGCGGCCGACCTGGTGGGTCAGCAACTGCTGTACCAGGTGCCTGAAGCGCAGGGACTGATCTACGCCGAGTTCGTCAAGCTGATCGAGCTGATCACCGACGCGCTGCAGCAGCGTCTCGACGAACCGACCCCCGAGGCCGACCGCCGCGTCCTGGCCGGCGCGATCGCCGGGGTGATCCTCGGCGCGGCGCACAACACCCCGCTGCCCGAGCGGGCCGTCCCGCAGGCGCTGGCGATTCTCGATTCGAGGATGACGTGGTGACGACGACGGCGGCCGCGACGACGTGGGCACCCCTGCGCTCACCGGTGTACCGCGCGCTGTGGATCGCGCAGCTGGTGTCCAACCTGGGCACCTGGATGCAGACCGTCGGTGCCCAGTGGATGCTCGTCGGCGATCCGCGTGCCGATGTCCTGGTACCGCTGGTGCAGACCGCGACGACGCTGCCGGTGATGCTGCTCGCGCTGCCCTCCGGGGTGCTGGCCGACCTGATCGACCGCCGCCGCCTGCTCATCGCGACTCAGGGCGCGATGGCCGCTGGTGTGGCGTTCCTGGCCACCCTGACGGGTTTCGGGCTGACCACCCCGGCGGTGCTGCTGATCGTGCTGTTCGTGATCGGCTGCGGGCAGGCCCTCACGATGCCGGCGTGGCAGGCGATCCAGCCTGATCTCGTTCCTCCGCAACAGATCCCCGCGGCGGCCGCGCTGGGCAGCATGAGCATGAACGGGGCCAGGGCCATCGGCCCCGCGATCGCGGGGGCACTGGTGTCACTGGCGGGCCCGACGCTGGTCTTCGGGCTCAACGCCGTGTCGTTCATCGGCATCGTGGCGGTGCTCGTGTGGTGGCGCCGCCCGCCCGTCGAACGGAACCATCCGCCCGAGCGTGCGCTGGCAGCGTTGAGCGCCGGCGGCCGCTACATCCGCAGTTCCCCCACGGTCCGGCGCATCCTGCTCCGCACGGCGCTGTTCATCGCCCCGGCGAGCGCGCTGTGGGGCCTGCTCCCGGTGATCGCGGCCGACCGGCTGAAGCTGTCGTCGGCCGGTTACGGCGTGCTGCTCGGCGCGCTCGGCGTCGGCGCGCTGCTCGGTGCGCTCGTGCTCTCCCGGCTGCGGTCGCGCTTCCAACAGAACACACTGCTCGCGGTGGGGGCGGCCGGTTTCGCGGTGGCGACCGCGGTGCTGGCGCTGGTCCCGAACGTCGGAGTCGTGATCGCCGCCCTGGTGATCGGCGGCTCGTCGTGGCTGCTGTCGCTGTCGACGTTGAACGCGTCGATGCAACTCAGCCTGCCTGGCTGGGTGCGCGCCCGGGGACTGTCGGTGTATCAGCTCATCTTCATGGGCGGGCAGGCGATCGGCTCGGTGGTGTGGGGCGTGCTCGCCGAGGGCACCACCAGCGTGGTGAGCCTGCTGGTCAGCGTCTGCCTGCTCACCGCGTGCGGGGTGTCGGTGCTGTGGTGGCCGCTGCTGAAGAGCACCGGCAACCTCGACCTGACCCCGTCGTCGCACTGGCCCGAGCCGACGCTGGTCTTCGACCCGGAACCGCTCGACGGTCCGGTGCTGGTGCTGACGTCGTACCGGGTCACGCCCGACAACGAGGAGGACTTCGTCGCCGCGATGACGGTGCTGGGTCGATCGCGGCAGCGCACCGGCGCCTCGCAGTGGCGGCTGTACCGCAGCGTCGAAGAGGAATGGACCTACATCGAGTCGTTCGTGGTGCGCTCCTGGGGCGAGCACATGCATCAGCACTATCTGCGTCTGACCGGGCAGGACCAGCTGATCGAGCAGCGGGTGGAGAAATTGCTTGTCGACGCGGCGACCTCACACCACTATCTGGCCATCCGCAGCTCAGGCTGAGACCGGCTACTCCCCGCTGCCCACCGCGGCGGCCGCGGGCAGCCGTCCTGCCGGATAGGGCAGATCGATCCCGTGCTCGTCGAACGCCCGCAGGATCTCGCGCCGCAGCCGACGCTGCACCGACCACTGCGCGTTGGGCCGCGTCTTCACGGTCATCCGCAGGGTGACCCGGTCGGCGAGCAGTTCCTGGACGCCGAGCATCTCCGGCTCGCCGATCACTTTCGCCGCGATCTTCGGGTCGTCGATGGCGTCCTGAGCGGCTTGGACGGCGACGGTCTCGGCGCGGCCGACGTCGGCGCTCAACGCGACGGGCACCTCGATCCGGGCCACGGCATAGTCCTGACTCATGTTGCCGACGCGGGCGATCTCACCGTTGCGGACGTACCAGAGCGTGCCGTCGATGTCGCGCACGGTGGTGACGCGCAGCCCCACACTCTCCACCTCGCCGACCGCGTCACCGAGGTCGACGTTGTCACCGACGCCGTACTGATCCTCCAGCAACATGAACACGCCGGTGACGAAGTCCCTGACCAGGTTCTGCGCCCCGAACCCGATGGCAAGGCCGACGACTCCGGCCGAGGCGATGAACGGGGCGATATTGACACCGAGGACGTTGAGAATGCCCAGCGCAACCCACACCAACAGCACGATGGACACCGTCGACTTGAGCACCGAGGCGATGGTCTGCGCGCGCTGCTGACGACGTTCGGCGGTGCGCGCATTCGTGGGGGCACGATCGCGCAGGCCCCGCAGCAGCGGCGGCCTCTTCCCCGACGGCTGGTCGGTGGTGTCCCTGCGGGATCGTCCGGTGGCGGCACGGTCGATCATCCGGTGCAGCACGAAGCGCGCGATCAAGACGACCAGGATGTACGCAACGATGCGGATGGGAACTTCGAGCAGCCAGTGCCGGTTGGTTTCGGTCCATTCGAAGGCGAGGTTGTATACGTCCATCATCTCGACGGTACGTCTACCCACTGCGGTGAATGCAAATCGCGGCCCCAGGCAAATCGCGGTGCCGCTGAACCACATTGGACATCAGAAGGGCCACTTGTCGGTGCCCCGTCATACCGTCTGCGCATGGCAGCGCGACGAGACTCCGGCGGCGGCGGTATCGCCGGCGTCATCGGCGTGCTCTTCGTGCTGGGCCTGATCGTCAAGTACATCTGGTGGATCGTCGGCATCGCCACCGTCATCGGGGTGTCGATCGCCGTCTACCACGTCAGCCAGGCCGCCCTGCGCCGGGCGGACGAGCGGCGCGAGCTCGCCGAGCGCCATGAGGAGGAGCTGAGGCTGCGCGCCGAGCGTCAACGCCGCTGGACACTGCTCGGGGACAGTCGCGCGGTCTACGGTGAGGCCGGCGCGGAGCCCACACGCGCGATCGTGTCACCCACGGCCGAGGCCACGAGCGACCTCCCCGTGGCGCGCATCGCCGCCACCCCGGCCGAACGGGCCGCTCTGATCGGGGACCCGGTCCCGCGCCCTGTCGCCGCCGTCGCGGTACACCGCGCTCGTCACCGACTGCGCTCGGCTCCTCGACATGCCGCTGCAGGGGTATCGCGCGTTCGTCACCGAGTACGTCGACGTCGTCGAGGCGCTGCCGCGGGCCCTCGAACATGCCCGCGGCTCGATCGATATCGGCAGCATCACGTTGGACATGGAGGTCGACGATGCGTTGTTCGCCCGCACGCAGCGGCGTCTGACGGCCCTGAGCCAGGCGTGATCAGGGCCCGGGGCGCTCGCGCGGAGGCCATGCGGGGGCGCCCAGTTCCCGCGACACCGCGCGTGCGGCGTCACGCAACGCATCGACGGCGTCCGACGGCAAGGGCCACCGTCCCGTCGGGACCACCAGCTCGATGGCGCCGACCGTTTCACCGGTGGCGTCGAAAACAGCTGCAGCCAACCCACATTCGCCGAGCACCGCCTCCTCGACTTCGGTGGCGAGCCCGCTGCCACGCACCTCGGCCAGCTCCCGGGTCAGCGCGTCGACATCCGTGACCGTGTCACCGGTCATGCTGCGCAGGGGACGCGCAGGCACGGAATCGGTGTAGGCCAGCAGGACCTTGCCCAGAGCGCACGCGTGCGCGGGGATGACGATGCCCACCTCGGGCATCTGCCGCGTGCCGTCGGGGCGCGGCTCGTGGGCCACCACCACGACCTCGTCGTTGAGCAGCACCGCGGTGCGCACCGCACATCCGGTACGCGCGGCCAGTCCCTCGGTCCACACCGCGACCCGCGACCTGAGTTCGAGCGTGTCGAGGTAGATGTTTCCCAACCGGAGCGTCGCGGGGCCCAAACGGTAACGCCCCGAATCCTTTTCCTGCTGCACCATGCCGTGGGCCAGCAGGGTCCGCACCAAACCGTGCACGGTGGACGGCGCCAGGTCGATGGCCGCGGCGATCTCACCCAGGCTCATCCGCCTGCCCCCACCGAGGACGGCGAGGATGCGCAGCGCCCGGTCGACCGCTTGGATCACGCGCGCCTCCCCTCGTCGACCTCGTATCGGACTCTTGTGCCCTCCGCAGCATAGGCGTATGGTCCAGATCACATTCGACATTATCGAATGTCTTCCGAAAATGCCGAATGCGATTCCTGTCGAGCACACCCCGATCGGAGCCCCCGTGGACGAGCCATCCCTGATCCAGAAACTCGCCGCCGAAGCCCTCGGCACCGCCTTCCTCGTCTTCATCGGCGTGGGGTCAGTACCCGCGACGCTCATCGTGAATGGCGACGCTCCGTTCACCATGGCCGATCTGGGCATGATCTCCTTCGCCTTCGCCACCATCGTCGTCGCCACCGTCTACGCGCTCGGACACATCGGCGGCAACCACATCAACCCCGCCGTCACGGTGGGCCTCGCCGTCACCGGGAGGTTCCCCTGGTCCCGGGTGCCCGCCTACATCGCCGCCCAAGTGGTGGGGGCCATCGCCGGCGCGGCGGCGATCCTCGGAGTGCTGGGCACCGCCGCCCGCGATGCGGGACTGGGCGTCGCGTCATACACCGCCGAAACCAGCGTGTTCCAAGCATTTTTCGCCGAGTTCGTCGGTACGTTCATCCTCGTGTTCACCGTGTTCGGCGTGATCCACCGCAAGGCGGCACCGGGCTTCGCCGGAGTGGCCATCGGCCTGGTGGTCTTCGCGGCGATCATCCCGGTGGCTCCCACCACCGGCGCGTCCATCAACCCTGCCCGCACCGTCGGACCGATGCTCGTCCAGCAGCTTGCCGGTGGCACCGTGCACTGGAACCAGCTGCCCGTGTACCTCGCCGCAGAACTGCTCGCCGGTGTGCTCGCCGCACTCGCCTATGTCCTGATCTCACGCACCCGAGCCGACCTCACCACGGCGGCGTCGACACCCGTCGAAGCCCCCGCACCCGTGACCGCAGCCTGAAAGGAACTCCGCCGTGAAGAAATTGATCAACGATCCCGCCGATGTCGTCGCCGAGGCGTTGCGTGGCATGGCCATCGCGCATCCCGAACTGCGCGTCGACCACACCCACCGCATCGTCTACCGCGGCGATGCGCCGGTGTCCGGCAAGGTCGGTCTGATCTCCGGGGGCGGATCGGGGCACGAGCCGATGCACGGCGGGTTCGTCGGCCCCGGCATGCTCGACGCCGCGTGCGCCGGTGACATCTTCACCTCACCGGTGCCCGACCAGATGCTCGAGGCCACCCGCACCGTCGACGGCGGTGCGGGCGTTCTACACATCGTCAAGAACTACACCGGCGATGTGATGAACTTCGAGATGGCCGCCGAATTGGCTGCCGCGGAGGAGATCTCGGTGGAGTCGGTGATCATCGACGACGACGTGGCCGTGCAGGACAGCACCTACACCGCCGGCCGCCGCGGGGTCGGCGCCACCGTGCTCGCCGAGAAGCTGGCCGGCGCGGCCGCCGATCAGGGCCGCGACCTGAGCGAGGTCGCCGATGTCGCGCGACGCGTCAACGCGGCCGCCAGGAGCATGGGGGTGGCATTGACGTCGTGCACCGTTCCCGCGGTGGGGCATCCGACGTTCGACCTGCCCGAGGACGAGATCGAGGTCGGCATCGGTATCCACGGCGAGCCGGGCAGGCAGCGCATCCCGCTGCGACCCGCGCGCGAGGTGGCGGAGTTGATGCTCGATCCGATCCTGTCGGATCTGAATTTCGCGGGCCCCGACGGCGCCATCGTGTTCGTCAACAGCATGGGTGCCACGCCGCTGATCGAGCTGTACGTGATGTACGCGGAAATCGCCGCCATCCTGGAGAAAGCGGGGGTGCAGATCGCGCGCTCCCTGGTCGGGCCGTTCATCACCAGCCTGGACATGGCGGGCTGTTCGGTGACGCTGGTCCGCGCCGACGACGACCTGCTGCGGTTGTGGGACCACCCGGTCAACACCCCGGCACTGCGGAAGGGTTGCTGAATGACCGAGGGCACAGTCGATCTGGCCGGAGTGGAACGCTGGATCCGCGGTTTCGCCGGTGTCGTCGCGGCCAACGCCCAGCACCTCACCGACCTCGATGCCGCGATCGGTGACGCCGACCACGGCATCAACATGAACCGCGGCATGGCGGCGGTGGTGGCGGCGCTCGACGAGGGACCGCAACCCGATCTGGCGGCGCTGGGCAAGAAGGTGGGAATGACGCTGGTGAGTTCGGTCGGCGGGGCCAGCGGTCCGCTGTACGGGACGTTCTTCCTGCGCATGGCCACGGCACTGGGTGCGGCCCAGTCCGTCTCGGCACCCGAATTCGCGGCGGCGCTGCGCGCCGGTGTGGAGGGAGTGCTGCAGCGCGGCCGCGCCGAAGCCGGCGACAAGACCATGTTCGACGCGCTGGCACCCGCACTCGATGCGCTCGATGCGGGCCTGGCCGACGGCGCCGACCTGGCCGCCGCGCTGGCCGCCGCCCGCACCGCGGCCGAGCACGGTCGCGACGCCACGGCGCCGATGGTGGCACGCAAAGGCCGCGCCAGCTATCTCGGGCAACGCAGCGCAGGCCACATCGACCCGGGCTCGGCGTCCGCCACGATGCTGATCGCCTGTGCGGCAAACGCTTTCGGAGGGTCGTGATGACCAATGTCGGCATCGTCGTGGTGTCGCACAGCCGCGCGCTGGCACGCGCCGCGGTCACCCTCGCCCAGGAGATGGTGCACGGCAAGCAGGTTCGCATCGCCGTCGCGGCCGGGCTGGACGACACGACGCTCGGTACCGACGCGACGCAGATCGTCGACGCGATCGGCGCGGCCGATCAGGGCGCGGGTGTGGTGGTGCTGATGGATCTCGGCAGCGCGGTGCTCTCGGCGGAACTGGCACTCGATCTTCTCGACGACGGGGTGCGCGACCGGGTGGTGTTGTGCCCCGCTCCCCTGGTGGAGGGCCTGGTGGTCGCCGCCGTGGCCGCGGCATCCGGTGCCGACGCGGCCGAGATCGTCGCCGAGGCGTGTGGGGCGTTGGCGGGCAAGGCTGCTCAGCTGGGCGCCGGCGTCCCCGGCACCTCGACCGCCGAGGTCACCGACGCACTCACCGGCAGCTTCACGGTCGCGAATCCGCACGGGCTGCACGCGCGGCCCGCGGCCCGACTGGTCCAGGAGGTGCGCCGCCGCGACGCCACCGCCCAGGTACGCAACGTGCGGGCCGACTCGGATTGGGTTGATGCCGGCAGTCTTTCGAAGATCGCGACGCTCGGGGTGCGGTCGGGCGACCTGGTCGAGGTGCGCGTCTCCGGCACCCAGGCCGCCGAGACGCTGGACCACATCCTCGCGCTCGCGGCCCGCAATTTCGACGAGGAACTGCACACCGCGCCACCCCCTGCACCCGTCGCCACCGCGGGCCACCCGATCGGGGCGTCTCCCGGGTTGGGTATCGGCCCGGCCCGGTCGGCACAGTCGGGCCCCCTGGTCGTGCCCAACGAGATCCCCGGTGATCCTGGAGCTGAGTGGCACCGGGTGAGCACGGCGATCGCCGCGGCGCGGCGCACGATCAGCCAGTTGCGGGTTCGCACTGCACGCGATGTCGGTGACGCCGAGGCCGCGATCTTCGACGCCCACGATCTTCTCCTCGACGACGCCGAACTCCTCGACAGAACACGGCATCTGATCGATGCCGGCCGCGCCGCACCGGCCGCGTGGTCGAGCGCTGTGGCCGAACTCGCCGAGGAGTTCGCCGCCCTGCCCGACCCGTACCTGCAGGCGCGCGCCGCCGACGTCCGGGCGGTCGGCGACCAGGTGTTGCGGGGCATGCTCGGATCGGCGGTCTCGGGCCCGCGGTCCTCGGGTGTGCTGATCGCCGACGAGCTGACCCCAGCCGAGGCGGCCGAACTCGACGCCGGCACTGTCACCGCGGTACTGATGGCGTTCGGCAGCCCGCAGGCACACAACGTCATCCTGCTGCGCGCCAAGGGCATTCCCGCCATCGTCGGAGCCGGCACGTCCGTGCTCGACGTCACCGACGGCACCGTGGTGGCCGTCGACGGCACCCGCGGCGAGTTCGCCGTCGATCCGCCCGCCGACGAGCAGAGGAAGTTCCGTGACCGCGTCGAGGCACTCGCCCGCCGCCGCGAGACGGCGCAGCAGCACGCGAGCCTCCCGGCTGTGACGCGCGACGGGGTGACGGTCGGCGTCGGCGCCAACATCGGCTCGGTGGACGATGCGCGGGCCGCAGCCACCCAGGGCGCCGACTTCGCCGGGCTGGTGCGTACCGAATTCCTGTTCCTCAGCCGTCCCGACGCGCCCAGCGTTGACGAGCAGGTCTCGGTGTACCGCAAGATCGCCGAATCACTCGATGGGCGACGAATCACGTTGCGCACCCTGGACGTCGGCGGTGACAAGCCGCTCGACTTCCTGCCGACGCCGGCCGAGGTGAACCCTTTCCTGGGCGTGCGCGGGCTGCGGTTGTCGCTGGCTCACCCCGGCCTGCTCGCCGAGCAGCTGCTCGCGATGGCGCTGGTGGCACAGCACAGCCCGGTGAGCGTGATGTTCCCGATGGTCAGCACGCTCGACGAGCTGCTCACCGCGCGGCGGATGCTCGACGAAGCGGTGGCCGCGGCCGGACGCACCCGTCCAGACGATCTGCAGGTCGGCATGATGGTCGAAGTGCCCGCCGCCGCACTGAGATCCACTGCCTTCGCCCGCCACGTCGACTTTCTCTCGATCGGCACCAACGATCTGACCCAGTACGCGCTGGCCGCCGACCGCACCAACGACGCCGTCGCCCCCATCGGCGATCCGTACGACCCCGCCCTGCTGCAGCTGATACACGCCACGTGCGCCGGAGCTCAGGACCGGGCCACAGTGTCAGTGTGTGGGGAGTTCGCCGCCGACGAGCAGGCCGTCGGGTTGCTGCTCGGCCTCGGTGTCGACAGCCTGTCGGTGAGCCCACCCGCCATTCCCGGGACGAAAGAAGCTGTGCGCGTGGTGGATCGCGATGCCGCCAGCAGCGTCGCTCAGCAGGCGCTGGACGCCGAGTCCGCCGCGGTGGTGCGGCGCCTGGTCTCCCCTGACTGAGCGGCCTTACTCGCTGTCGGAGCCGGCGTGGGACATCGCGGGCTTCTTGGCTTCCGCCGGTTCCTTGGCTTCTGTGTGCTCGTCGTCCCGCTTCTCGGCCTTCTCGGTTTTCTCGGCCTTCTCAGCCTTTTCAGCCTTCTCGGCTTTCTTGGCCTCCCTGGCCTCTTTGGCGTCTTGGAGCCGCTCCTCGCGCCGAGCCACCGCTTCCTTCCACTTCAGCTTCAGCTCGTGGCGCAGCGACGAACGCTTGGTCTTGGGGGCGTCCTGCGTGACGGCCTCGGGCGTGGCGTCCTGCGCGGCAAGGCGCTTGGCGAACAGGGACGTCGGCTTCGGCGCGGGCGGGCCGGTCAGGGTGGGCGGGATGCCGGTCTGCATGGCGGGCCGGTGGTAGGCGGAGTCGATGATCGGGCGCAGCATCTTGTCCATCGAGGCGACGAAGTCGGGGTCGAAGTGGAATGCGACCATCGGGGCGAGGATCGGCAGCACCTTCGTCGGGATCAGGATAGTGGTGGTCGAGCCGCCTGCGTCGTTGTAGTCGATGGTGTACATGGTTTCCTGCCCGCGGATGTCGAAGTTCGACTGCTTCACGTGCAGTTGCACGGCGCCCATGATGGCGTTCGACACCGCGAGGAAATTCCAGGTGTCGTCCGGAAAGTCGGCGATGCCGTCGTATTCGGCCTTGACGATGATGATGTCGTAAGGGGTGACGGGTGTGGGCAGGTCGGCCAGCTTGCCGATGAACCGCTTGTCGGGTGCTCCGTAGATCGTGACGTTGAGCTCCGAGGGCGGCGGGACGTTCTCCTTGCCGCTGGCGCGGTCGGCTTCCAGGCGACGCAGCACCTCGACGACCGCCGGCGCGCCTTCACTCACGCCTCCGATGGTCTTCGGCCCGGCGTACTGCGGGTCGTACACCGCGGCGTAGAGGTTGTCAGCGCCGACCTTGACCGAGGAGTAGAGCTCCTTGCCGGGGAAGGGCACGTTGACGCGGCGGTCGTAGGTGGCGAAATAGCCACCGAACGCCTCGGCCATCTGTTCCTCGGTGAGCTTCGCGTACTTGCCCTGCCCGCCGAGGAGCAGGGCGGTCGACGCATTCGCCACGCCTGATGACAGCGCAATGACGAGAGCTCCGAGCAGTATGGCCAAGCGATACATGTTTCCACCCCGCAGTGTTGTGTTGTCGGCGCCTGGCTCACCCGCAGCCTGACGCATTCACGCTACGGCGCCACCCAGGTCGAGGAATCGGGGAAATCCCCCGTCGTTGCTGTCCCGACATTCCTGGTCATGTGCTGTGAAGGATCAGGGTGCGCCTGGAGAAAATGGTGTCACGACACCCCGTTCACGGGTCGTAAGCTGGGCCGCAGAAGATTTCGCCGGGTCGCGTTGCTGTTCAGGAGGTTGTTCGCGTGTCGCGTCTGCAGGTTGCGACGTCGGAGCTCGTCGCGGTGTCGACGGAACTCGAGATGCTCGCCCAGACCCTGCGATCCGGCCTCGGCACTCTCGACAGCGATATCTCCGACCTGCTGGGTGGCGGGTGGTCCGGGCAGGCCGCGACCGCCTACACCGGAGTCTGGCAGGAGTGGCACCAGGGCGCCGCTCAGGTCGTCGAGGGGCTCGGCCGGATGTCCAGTTTGTTGCAGGAAGCCGCGCAGCGGTACGGCGCGACCGACACCGAGTCCGGCGAAGACGTCTCGGGGGCTGGTCTGTAGTGAGCGCCTTCAGCGTCGACCCTGCCGCTCTGCTCTCCGCAGTGGACCGCATGTCGGCCTTCGACTCGGAGCTGGAGGGCCACCTGGCGCAGGTCGCCGGCAGCGTGAGCCGCCTGGGTACCTCGTGGTACGGCGACGCCGGCGAGGCGGAACGCGCCGCGCAGGACCGGTGGAACGAAGGCGCACGCGAGATGCGTGAGGCGTTGGCGCGGCTGCGCCAGATCGCCGAGGGTGCGCACGAGAACTATTCGTCGGCCGCGCAGACGAATCAGCGCATGTGGGGTTAGTCCGTGACGGCTCCCATCACCGTCGACCCGACCACTCTCTCCACCACCGGCGCGACAGTATCCAGCGAAGGTGACGCCGCGGCGGCAGCCGTCACAGCGTTGTCCTCCGCACTGTCGGGCGCAGGCGCGCTGTTCGGGCACGACGCGGCAGGTGTGGTGTTCGGCCAGAGTTACACGCAGGCCGGTCAGTCACTGCTGGATGCTGCGGCGTCGGCGGTAAGTGCCTGCGGCAAGGTCGGATTCGGCGTTCAGATGTCCGCGCTCAACTATGCGCGAGCCAATGCCGCGTCCACAGTGGGCGGCGGAGAGGTATCCGTAACGCAGCCATCAGCGCCCTCAGAGTTCGCTGCGCCGTCGATGCCGCCGCCGATGGGCGGCGGCGTGGTGGCGCCGGTGGCCTGGTCGCTCGTCGAGTCGTTCGTCGGTGACGTCTGGCCGGATGGTGATCCCGAGCAGATGCGGACCGCCGCGACGGCGTGGCGGACCTTCGCCACCGCGATCAGCGCAACTGCCGGGCCTGTCGCTACCGCAGGGACGACGTTGGCGGGTCAGCAGATCCCCGAGGCGGGCCAGATGGGCGGAGCCACCGGCGAGATCAGCACCGGGTTGACTGACATCGCTGCGCAGGCTCAGACATTGGCCACCCAGGTGGATGCGTTCGCGGCTTCCGTCGAGGCGACGCAGAACGCGATCCGCGCGTTGCTGCACCAGTTGAGCTTCGCCGGGATCCTGGAGGCCGTCGGCGACATCTTCGGTGGTGAGAACCCCTGGGACAAGGTCAGAGAAGTCGCGGACGAGATCAGGACTGTCCTCGACAACATGAAGCGCGAGGCCGATGCTTCTCGCACCTTGTTCAGTCAGGGCATGAATGCGCTCGACTCCGCGACCACGTCGCTTCAAAGCTGGGCGACAAAAGAATTCGTCGAGGTTTTCGGCGAAGATGTCGGCACCGCTCTGTCGCAGGACTTCAAGGCGCTGGTCGGTTTTCCCGCCGGCGCGTTCAAATTCCTCGGGGTCACCGCGGAAGGTCTGCAGCAGCTCGACCCCACCCGTTTTGCCTACGATCCGCAGGGCGCACTCGACGCCTGGAAGAGTGTCGCCGAATCAACTGCCGTGGTGACGAATCCGGCCTTGCTCGCCGAGAAGGTGATCTCGGATCCGCAGGGCAGTCTCGACACCGTCAAGGGTCTTGTCGATTGGAAAGATGTCGAGGAGGGTGACCCGTTCCGGGCGCTCGGCTACAACGTGGTGCAGGTCGGGTCGCTGTTCCTGCCCGGCGTTGGTGAAGCCGCGCCGGCTGTCGACGCCGCCTCGTCCGAAGCGAGGGTGGCCGGAGCGGAAGCGCGCGCCGCCGGTGCCGGTACCCGTGATGCAGCAGCCGCGGCGGGCAGTCGACTCACCTCGGCCACCGAAGGGATCAGCACCAAGGCCGGGGAGATCGGCACCAAACTCGACGGCATCAAAGTGCCTGAGGCGCAGGGTGTTCCTGGTGCGGGTGGGCGGGCTCCGGTGGAGGCGCCGCCCGTGCGGGGTGAGCCGCCTACCAGCCAATCGGTAACTCATCCGTCCCAGCATGAACCGCGTCCGCAGGAGCCTGGTCACCAATCCGTATCGGACCATCCCCCGCCAACGAGAAACACAGCCCAAAACCATTCAGCTACGGCAGATATTGACGGTGGCCACGATCAGGCAATGCGCCCGGCTCATGGCTCCGCCACGACGCATGGTGGACTATCGGCGGAGCAGACGGGCCCAGCAACAGGTGGGCGGGGAATGCCGCGCGAAACGTCGGCAACCAGCAACGGCGACACTACTTTCGGAGGTCACACACCGACGGAGGCAAGTGACAACTTTGTCCGTCCCAGTGGTCCAAGCCCCTTTCCTGATCCTCCTATGGGTGAACCGACGGCTGGGAATCACGGACTAGCGAGTGACTTACCCGTTCCGCAGCGCAGCGAAAGCAATGGCTACGAACACAGCAGCGGCGACGGCTATGGCGGGGGGAACTCGACTGCCGGTAGCTCGCCAGACGCCGACGGAAACCAGCAAACTTGGAACAAGGCATCGGATGACAATGGTGCACTCGCGAACGAGGGCGAACGTCACAATAGTGAAGGCTACGACCCGCGCGGCCACGATGACCAAGGTGGCGAGACACACAGTGGTGATGCCGCCAATGAACATAGTGATGCTGAAGATTCAGCACTCTTCGACGCGAATGGTCACTATCTTCCCGACAGCTTGCCGTCGTACGAGGAACTCCTGGACATGACCGCTACAGAGCCCGATGCCGCTCATTACTGGTCCGGACGCGACTCGAGCGGAGTGGGTGTCGGACCGGACGGCTCAGGCATTGCAGAACAGATCGCTTCGGGAAATGGCGGGACCACGCTGGAATTGACTCTAGAAGCACATGGAATGGACCCTCTGCCCAAGTGGGATCGAGCCGATCCGGAATCGGTCAGATTCTGGGAGCAAGCCTCGGCGGCCTACGCCGACAACGCGAGTGGCGAGGTGACGGCGGTCGTCGGAAGCAACCTGCGACCGGGGAACATATGGCAAACAGTCGAGATTCCTCGCCTGATGGACAACCCTGATGTGACTCGCATAATAGAGATCGACCCGGACACGGGTAGACACACAGTCATTTTCTCACGGGGAAAGTAGGTCTTCGATGAGCCAAGGATCAGTCGTCAGCGAAGCGATCGAAATATACTTGCGGAATTACCCGGGCAACAATGACGTCGAATTCGACTCGCACTTTGGCACGACGAGGGCCGCATTGATGAAAGATCAGGTTCACCAAATCCTCAGGGAAGCAATGAAAGTAGAACCTGACTGGACTCGAATGTCCTTGAATGAAGCAGGCGATTTCGTTGAGGGAGAGATGCTCAAGAGACATCCGGAACTGTCCACGGAGGCCCTTCGAGCCATAGGGAACTACTACACCTACCTGATGAGGTAACTCAGGCGTGTCCGACGCGCAAGACTCCGGACGAGACGTTCCGGGTGTGCGATGGTCAGTCCGGCGCACTCGACGGACCCGACTCTTGAGGATTGCCGCCAAAGAGCACCACCCTCAGGTCGTAGGCTGGGCAAGAACATACCGGTGGGGTGAGGAGGTACGTAGCCATGACCCTACCTCGACACGTTCTTCTTGCGCGAGGAGCTATTTTCGGTCGGCGTCGAAGCTGAAACTGACCAACTTTTGTTTTTCCGATCTCTTGGAAGAAGGGCTTTTCGAGATCGGAGAGGTGACCGACGATCTGGGATTCGTCAGGTGGCCCGAAACGACCGACGACGCGATTCGGCGGATACGACACCTTTACGTCGCGGGGTATGCCGATGCGAAGTGTGGCCGTGGTGTTGCTGGCTCAACCTGACCAAATACGGAGATCAGGTGGCTCGTCGCGTGCCGAGAAACCGTTAGGAACCTGAACCGCGCGACGATACCGTTCGAAGTGCCAGAACATGTTGAGAAGCGGCGAGGAGGGCCAGAGCAGTGGACCTGGGGTTACGCGGCCGCACTGTGGAGTCCACGTTGATCGAATACAGCGTGCTGCTGCGATGCTCAGGCGAGTACTTCGTGCTCATCTCGTCGCCACTGCTACTGGAGAGCAAGGGTCTGCGCTACGCCATCACGCCAGAGAAATATTCCGACGAACGTTTCGGGCCAGTTCGTCGACTGGTGGGTCAGAGGATCGCGGCGGCCACCGTTAACACGATTGGCGCTCTTCAGATTTCGTTCGACGACGGGACCACACTCAACGTGCAACCCGACGACGCGTACGAGGCGTGGAACGTGTCCGGACCCCGTGGCGCGCTGACGGTGTGCATGCCCGGCGGGGAACTCGCCATTTGGACCGCACAGGCACAATGACTGGCAGGAAGGGCAGATGGACAGTGACTTCAGCTTCCTCAGTGACTACGACGGAGAGTTGCTGAAAGCTGTTCTCAAGCGGCGTGATCCTACCTTGGCCGATCGCCTCAAGGCTGATGGCCGTGTATCACGCCCGGACGCGAAGCTGATCATGAACGTGCTCTCCGAGGAGTTCATCGACAATCTTGATGACGAGTGGGAGCCGACCCCGTACGGCAAA
>Ga0247757_10000016_pt1 | contig 120360 bp, 100 predicted proteins | sample UWRJL126311R4_FD_180929 | JGI IMG/M metagenome (GOLD analysis project Ga0247757, IMG submission 180929) | Plant litter microbial communities from Arlington Agricultural Research Station in Wisconsin, United States - UWRJ-L126-311R-4 | ecosystem: Environmental > Terrestrial > Plant litter >...
CGTCCTCCGTCGGTCCGCACGGGACGCAGCAAGTCTCGCAGTTCCCCGCGGTTCCGAATTTCGTCGCGGCCCCCGGCTTCACCGCCACGCCCGGCTTCGCACCCGCGCCCGGTTTTTCACCGGCTCCCATGGGCACGGCGCAGATGCCGCAAGTCCCCGCGCCGGCCACGCGCGTGGACGTGAATGACAAAGCGCGTCAAATCGGCACGCAGATTGCCGCCACCGGCAAGGGCTTCATGCCCTACGACAAACTCGCGGGAAACACCGATCAGCTCGCGCAAGACTACGAGCGCCTGCGGCTCAGCCACGAGCTGTCGCGCGAGATTGCGCTAGAGCGCGATTTACCCACGCTCCTGAACAAGATCTTGCTCACGATCTTCAAGTTCGTGCGAGCCGATCGCGGGGTCATCTTTCTGATGAATCCGCAAGGAGAGCTCGTGCCTGGCGCGAGTCAACGGCGCGACGGCACCGACGCGCCCATCCCCGTGTCGTCCACGATCATGAATCACGTGATCAAGGAGCGGGCGACCGTGCTCACCCACGACGCGGCCATGGATTTCGCGGCCTCCAAAGGCAAGAGCATGATCCTGAACCGGATCAGTTCGGCCATCGTCGCGCCGCTCCTGCACAACAACGAAATCTTGGGCGTGCTGTGGCTCGACAGCGAGACGCTCGCGCAGTTCCAGCCCAAAGACATGGAGATCGTGACGGCCATCGCGGCCCAAGCCGCGATGTTCATCGAGATCAACATCTTGGGTAAAAAGGTCGAGCTCGAGATCGTCAATCGCGAGCGCTTCAGTCGCTTGCTCTCGCCGAACATCGCGCAGCGCGTGCTCTCGGGTGAGCTCGAGGTCAAAAAGGGCGGGCAGTTGGTCGGCGAATGCACCGTGTTCAACTCGGACATTCGCGGCTTCACGCCGCTCAGCGAGGGTTCGCGACCAGAAGCATTGGTCGATCTGTTGAACGAGTACTTCGAACAGATGGTCGAAGTCTTGTTCAAGTACGAAGGCACGCTCGACAAGTTCATGGGCGACGGCATCATGGCGCTGTGGGGGGCCCCCGTGGCGCACCCGGACGACGCGCTGCGCAGCGTGAGTTGCGCGCTCGAGCAGATGGAAGCGCTCGGTAAGTTCAATCGCCTACGCATCGACGCCGGCGCACAGCCCCTCGCGATCGGCATCGGCATCCACACGGGCCCGCTGGTCGCGGGTTACATCGGCAGCTCGAAAGCATTGTCGTACACCGTGATCGGCGATACGGCGAACACCAGCGCTCGCTTGTGCGGCGTCGCCAACTCCGGGCAAGTACTGGTCAGCGAAGCAACCCTCGCCAAACTGAACGGCAAGTTCGTGTACGAAGAGCTGCCTCCCGCCCATCTCAAGGGCAAGGAGAAGCCGTTCCGCGTGTTCGACGTGAAGGGCCTGCATCCGAGCGTTCAAGTTCCGGTCGCGATCGGGACTTGAAGCGCTCCACGCCGTACTGGAAATAGGTGGCGTCGATCTCGGCCGAGTAGGCGCGGCGCTTGAGCTCGCGCGCGGCCAACGAGCCCGTGAACAAGCCGCCAAATGGCTCCCACACGACGTCCCCGGCGTGCGTCGATGATTCGATGATGCGCGCCATCAAATCCAACGGCTTCTGATTCAAGTGCACCGCGCGACCGCCCGCGATCTTCACGCGCTCTTCGCCGCGCACCGGACCTCGCTCCCAGACGTTGGTCACGCCGTGCGGGCAGTTGAACTTAGCGCGCATCTTGGCCCAAGCCGCTTGCGACACCGGGCCGTGGCCATCGAGCGAAAAGTACGGGCGACCCGCCGGATCACCGAAACGATTCGCGAAGTCGGTCAGCTGCTGCATCGCTTCGGGCGGCGGGAAGTACCAGAGGTGCCCTTGATCGAAGTATTTTCGGGTCGCGGCGTTGTGGACGCCGCACGCCTCGTTGGCCCGCTTCTGCGGTAAGCCCGTGCGCTTCCACTCTTCGAGCAACCATTGCTTCAACGGTTTACCGGCGACGCGCGCTTCGAACACGTATTGAACGCAGACCTCGGTCACGACCGGGAAGCGGCGGATCTTTTGCGTGTTCACGTTACCCGCGATATGCCCAACTCCCTTGTTCCAGGTGTTGGAGTTCACGTAACGAAAGCCGTGTGCCTCCAAGATTGGATGCGCGGCGGCCCAGCCAATCTCCGAATTCCAAAACCAAAGCGTGGTCGCGGCACTCGCCGCCTTGCTCCATGCGGCCACGTGCGGATCGTACCAGCCAGGGATATCGAGGTGATCCGAAGTGTCGCCTTCGAAACCGAGTACACCGTACGCGCCGTCCGAAACGATCGCGTCGGGCGCAGGCCAACCTGCGTAGCAACTCAGGGCGTCCGCGTGCTCGAGCCTGACCGCGGCGTCGGTGAACAGAGCGGCCGCAGGGGTCGATTGACGCGCCACTGCCCGGCCCCGCCCCACCGTGCTCGGCGCCCGAGACTTCGGAGCGCGGGCGTCGAGACGATTGTTTCCGCTCATTTTGGCTCGAAATATATCACCTTGCCGCGATGCGCTCCAAGCCATGACGCGTCGCGGCGCGTCATTCGCACGGCTCGAGAAGCCCTCGACAGCGTAACCTTCTCGGGGGAGAGTCCCGCCGGAATGGCTCACATCCTGGCCTTCGAGCGCCCCGTCGTGGAGCTCATCACCCGCGTGCGCGAGCTCCGTGAGCTCGCGAGCGAAGACGACCGTTTCGGCTCCGAACTCAAACGTCTCGAAGACAAGGCCGCCAAACTGGCGCGCGAGGTCTTCGCCAAGCTGTCACCGATGCAAAAGGTGCAGCTCTCGCGGCACCCGAATCGCCCGTACACCAACGACTATATTCAGCGTCTGTTCACGGACTTCGTGGAACTGCACGGTGATCGCCGGTTTGCGGAAGATGGCGCGCTGATCGCGGGCATCGGCAAGTACCACGGACGCAGCGTGGTCGTGGTCGGGCATCAAAAGGGCCGCACCAGCAAAGAGCAGACCAAGCGCAACTTCGGGATGCCGAACCCGGAGGGCTATCGCAAAGCCATCCGCATGTACGAGCTCGCCGAGCGCTTCAACCTGCCGATCTTCACCTTCGTCGACACGATGGGCGCGTACCCCGGGTTGGGAGCAGAAGAGCGCGGTCAGAGCGAGGCGATCGGTGCGGCGATCGAAACGATGTCGCGCATGACCGTGCCGATCATCACCAGCGTGATCGGCGAAGGCGGCTCGGGTGGCGCGCTCGCGCTGGGCGTCGCGAACCGCGTGCTGGTCTTGGAATTCAGTTATTACTCCGTGATCACGCCAGAAGGCTGCGCGGCTATCTTGTGGAAGAGCGCGGAACGCGCGCCGGACGCGGCGGCGCGCTTGCGCATCACGGCGCCCCACTTGCTCGAGTTCGGCATCGCCGACCTGATCGTGGAAGAGCCGCCCGGCGGAGCCCACCAAGATCACGAAGATGCCGCCAAACGGCTCGATCGCGTGTTGTATTCGACGCTCACCGAGCTGTCGTCGCTGTCCCGCGACGCCATCCGCGAGGACCGCTATCAGCGGTTTCGGAAGTTGGGCGCGTTCGTCGCATAATCGCCGTCGCGCTGGGTTCCTCACGTTTGGGTCAGCGCCGGCGCCGCTGACCCGGTCGGCCGCCTTCGAAAGGAAGCGCATGATTCTGATTGGACAATATGACTCGCCATTCGTGCGCCGAGTCGCGATCGCCCTCGCTCACTACGGCTTACCGTTCGAGCATCGGCCGTGGTCGGTGTGGGGCAACGCCGCCGAGATCGCTCGCTACAATCCGCTACGTCGTGTGCCCACGTTGCTCTTGGACGACGGCAGCGCATTGGTCGAAACCTTCGCCATCCTCGACGCGGTCGATGAATTCGGTCCATCGACGCGCGCGCTCGTGCCACGGTCGGGCCCGGAGCGTCGGCACGTGCTGAGGATTGCGGCGCTTGCGGGCGGCATTGCGGACAAAGCGGTGACGTTGCTTTATTCAGCGCTGGATTTGATGCAGCCATCGCCCGCTTGGAGTGAGCGCTGCCGCACGCAAATCGTCGAAGCCTTGGCCTTGCTCGAGGCCGAGCGCGGCGCACGCTCGTCGCCTCATTGGTTCGGGGACACGCTGAGCCACGCGGACATCGCGCTTGCTTGCAGCTACCGCTTCGCGTGTGAAGCGCATCCAGGGTTGGCTCTACGCGAGCGGTTCCCGAACCTCAGGGCTCAAGCGGATCGCTGCGAGGCACGGCCCGAGTTTCAAGCCGCTTACATGCCGTTGACCAATAACCTCACGAGCCCCTGAGCCGCGGGAGACACCCGCAGGCTCGGAAGGGCGAGGCGAGCCGCTATTGGCCCGAACTCAGCAGTGTGATTTCGTTCAGATCAGGCGCTTTGTCGCCGTCCAGGTCGGTCCACTCGTAGGCGTACCAAGCCTGATCCTGCTGATCGAGCGTCGGCAACAGCCCGTGAATCAACTGATAAGCGCCGGCCACGGTACCGCTCAGCCAAAGCCCTTGCTCGTTCAGGATCAGCGAGCCACTCGCGGGGTCGCGCGCAAACTGGATGATGAATTTGTCGTGGGACTCATGCTCGCCTTCGATCGGCAAACTGATGACCACCTCGCCCGTAGCGGATTTACGGTATTCGGTCGCGGTAGCGGTGACGTTGAAATAAAGCGGCGTGATCTGCTGGGCCTCCAAGTAGCCTTCAACGGTCTGAAAGAACGGCCCGCCTGCCACCACCAGCAACTCGCTGCTATCTGAAACGGGTCGGCCGGTAGTGATATTGAGGGCCTCGACGCTGTCTTGCTCCGCTTCGCTGAGCACGGGCTTGGTGGGGCAGTGGTCTCGCAGCGCCGCGCCCATGGCGCGCCCGGGAACTCGGTTGCCGTCACTGTCGTTCTTGCTGCTGTCCAAAATCACGGTCACCTTGCGAACCGAGCACAAGTTCGCAAGTTTCGTGTCGTGGCATTGCACGCAACGGTCCGCGTCGGCCCCGCTCGCCCCGCCTTCGCCGGAGCTGGCACAGGCGGTGACCCCGCAAAATTGGCCCTTCGCACAGGCGTTGCCGCAGGTTCCGCAGTTGTTGCTGTCTACGGCTAGGTCGCTGCAGCGCGCCGAGCAGCACGTCATGCCATTCCCGCAGCCCTCGCCCGTTCCGTCGTCATTTGCGCCACAGGCGGCCGCGCACACCCCACCGCCGCACTCGAACCCGGGTAAGCATTCGCTGTCGTCGATGCAGCGCTTGCAGTTGTGATCTTTGCCGCACACCCCGCTGGCACAGCTGGTCGTGTCATTCTTACAGCCCGGCGCGCATTCGTTCTCGTCCGTGCAGTATTGACCGCTCGGACAGTGGTCGTTCTTCGGCAAGCAATCGACACAGGTGCCGTCGTCCAGACAGAAGCCGCTCTCGCAACCCGGACAGGCAGAAGCCTCGCCCGCTTCTCCGCCGGCGCCGGCTTCGATTCCCCCACTCGTGGGTCCGCCGCCTTTGCCCTTACCCGCCGACCCCGAGCCGGTTGCCCCGCCCCTGCCACCGCCGGTCGCCGGTGGGTCGGTGTTCGTCCCGTTGTCTGGAGTTTTAATCGTGCAGGCAGGGCCTAAAAGAACCGCACCAGCGATCAGCGTCCGAGTCGCTCGTCCTATTCGAAGCATTTGAGTACCGCTAAAGGCAAGATCGACACCAAACCGACCACGCGCCGAATGACCGGCTACGGCGCAATGCCAGCTCGCCAGATCATGGCGATAGTGTCGCCCTGAGGCAAGATGTCATGACTCAATGACTATTAGTCCAGCATGCGTCAGCGCTTTGCTTTCACGGCCGCGCTGCCACGCAAGCGCGCGACCATTTCGATCAGCGCGCGCAGCTTGGGCTGCTCTTGAGTTCGCGCGGGGAAATACAGGCAAAGGCCGGGGCCCTTGCTGAGGAACGGCTGGAGGACGCGTTCGAGGCGACCGCTGGCGAGCTCTTCGGTGAGCGGTTCGTCTGGCAGATAGGCAAGGCCGGCCCCCTCTCGGGCGAGGGCAACCATCAGGGCAATATCGTCGACGACGATGCCGCCGGGCACGTCGACGGTGATCTCTTTGCCCCGGCGAACGAGCTCCCAGCGATAAACCACGCCGGATGCGATCATGCGCTGGCGAATGGTTTGATGGCGGGTGAGATCTTCGGGCTCCCGGGGGCGACCGGCCCGCGCCAAGTAGCCGGGCGAGCCCACGATGGACCAGGACGAGTGCTTGGTAATGGGCACGCGCACCATGTCCTTTTCGACGGAGTCACCCAAGCGGATGCCGGCGTCGAAGCCACCCTCCATCAGATCGACGAACGCGTCGTTCAGTGACACCTCGACCGATAACTCCGGATATGCCTCGCGCATGCGCATCAAGAGCGGGGCGAGCAGCGCCGCGCCGCTCACACGAGGCGCGGTGAGGCGTAGTTTGCCCGAGGGCCGCCCGCGGTAGTCACCGAGCGAAGCGAGCGCGTCCTCCACTTCACCCAGGGCGGGGCGGAGCCGCGCAAACAGGCTTTCCCCGGGTTCGGTGAGGGCGACACGGCGGGTGGTGCGTTGGAACAGCACCACCCCGAGCCGGCGCTCGAGCAGTTTGATCTTTTGGCTCACGGCCGTCGGGGTGATGTTGAGTGACGCGGATGCGGCCGTAAAACTCTTGTGCTGAGCCACCGCCAAGAACGTGGAAAGGCCGTCGAAGGGATCCTCCATGCTCGGATTATGAACTTCCAGTTCAAAGTGAATCAACTATCTTCACGATTCTGTTCTCAATCCACAGGGCGCATGTTGCCCGTGTCGGAAGCGAAGTGTGCTTCCGCCGCAAAGGGAGAATCGACATGACCAATAGCAAAACAAAGCGGGTCTGGTTCATCACGGGTGCATCACGCGGCATCGGCGCCGAGATCGCCCAGGCGGCCCTCGCCGCGGGCGATGCGGTCGTCGCCACGGCGCGCGATCCGAAAGGCATCGCGGCCCGGCTGGGCTCTTCAGACTCGCTCTTCCCACTCGCCCTCGACGGGACGAGCGAGACTTCGGTCGCCGCAGCGGTCGAGCAAGCCATCGCGCGCTTCGGGCGTGTCGATGTACTGGTGAACAACGCAGGCTTCGGCATCGTGGGCGCGATCGAGGAAACGAACGCCGAGCAGGTGCGCAAGATCTACGAGACGAACGTATTCGGCCTGCTGAACGTGACGCGCGCGCTCTTGCCACAGCTACGCAAACAGCGCTCCGGGCAGATCATGAACCTGTCTTCGGTGGGCGGCTACCACTCGGGGCCTGCGTTCGGCATCTATTGCTCGACCAAGTTCGCGGTCGAAGGCATCACGGAGGCGTTGCACGCCGAGCTCGCACCGCTGGGCATTGCGGTCACGGTGGTCGAGCCGGGCTATTTCCGCACCGAGTTCTTGGAGGCCAAGTCGGTCGTCGAGACGGAAACCGTGATCGCGGACTACGCCGAAACCGCGGGTAAGGTGCGAGCTTTCGCCAAAAGCGTGAGCCTGCAACAACCGGGCGATCCGGTGCGCCTCGCGAAGGCATTGGTCGACCTGGCCAACGCCGAGAATCCGCCGCTGCGCCTGCCGCTCGGCAGCGATTGTGTTGAGGCCATCGAGGCCAAGAACAGCTTCGTCGCGCAAGAGCTGGAGGCGTGGCGAGCGGTGTCACTCTCGACCGACTTCCCGCGTTGAACGGCGTCCGAGCGCGGGGCGCCGGGGTTGGGCGTTCAACCTTTCGGGGTGCGGCTTGGGTCGGCGACGTGGCCCGCGGCTCGAGCCGCCGCCTCGCGCAGCTTGTCTTTCTTGCTCATGCGCGTGCCTTTGAGCCCACCGTGCGGGTCGAGCGGGGGCGAGGCCAGCTCGCTGCGCTCGAAGCCGGGGACTTGCTCGCGGGCCAAGGTCAGGCGATGACGGCGCTCGATCAGCGCGAAGTGAGCGTCGTCGTTCGCGGTAACGAAGCTGATGGCGACGCCGCTCTCGCCCGCGCGCCCGGTGCGACCGATGCGGTGGAGATAATCAGTCGGCGAGCGCGGCAGGTCGTAATTCACGACCGCCGCCAAGTGCCGCACGTCCAGGCCCCGGGCCGCGACGTCCGTGGCCACGAGCACTTGCACATTTCCAGCTTGTAAACTGGCCAATGCCTGACGGCGGGCACCCTGGCTCAGATCGGCGTGAAGCTCGGCGGCCGCGATGCCGACACGACTCAGCTTGCTCGCCACGTGCCGCGCGGCATGCCGGCTGGCCACGAACACCAGTACGGTTGGCCACGCATGGCTGGCAAGTAGATGGCGCAGTAGAGCCGTGCGCTTGCCTTCGTCGACTTCGATCGCGCGCTGAGCGATCAGCGGTACTTCGCGCGCTTGCGCGTCGATGCGAATGCGGGTCGGAGTGCGCAGCAAGCTTTGCGCCAGCGTGTTCAGCGCGGGGGGGAACGTAGCGGAGACGAAAACGGTCTGCCGCTCACGCGGCAACAGTTCCAGGATGCGCGTGAGCTCTGCGCCAAAGCCGAGCGAGAGCAGCCGATCCGCTTCGTCCAAGACCAGCGTCTGCACACTCGAGAGTTGCAGCGCGTTCTTGGCCAGGAGATCCAACAAGCGCCCCGGTGTCGCCACCACGATGTCGGCACCGCCGCGCAGTGCCATCATCTGGGGATTTTCCGAAACACCACCAAACACGGCGCAGGTCTTGAGCCGGAGCGGGAGCGCATTGCCGTAGCTCGCGAACGTCGCCTCGATTTGCGTGGCAAGCTCGCGGGTCGGCGCGAGCACCAACGCTCTGATCGGGCGGGGGGTTCGGCGTTCCTCGCGCGAGAGCCGCTCGAGCAGCGGTAGTACGAACGCGGCCGTCTTGCCCGAACCCGTCTCGGCCGAAACCCACGCGTCGCCGCCCTGTAGCAGCGCGGGGATGGCTTCGCGCTGAACCCGGGTCGGCGCTTCGTGGCCCAGGCGTGCGACGGCGTTCACGAGCGGCGGGGACAGGCCCAAAGCGGCAAAAGGCATTTCTAGGCTCGTCCTAGCACTCTCCCCTGCGCGCCGCTCGGCAACTCGAACGCAGCCACGAGGTGCGATGCGGGCCCGCGATCGCCCCCTTCTCCGATCTTCTCTCGAGGCGGCCCGCTTAGGACTCGGTCCTCAGGCGACAAGCATCCAAAATTTCGCGCGTGCGGCTCGAGCCACAGCGCGTGACGCCGATCGCGCGGGCCGCGAGCACGAAGTCGAGCTCGCGCACGCCACCGGAGGCCTTCACTTGCACCTTTTCCGGCGAGCGCGCGCGCATCAAGCGCAGGTCGTCGAGCGTTGCCCCCGAGGTCCCGAAGCCAGTCGAGGTTTTTACCCAATCGACCCCGAGCTCGCCGCAGATCTCACACAGCCTGATCTTGTGGGCGTCGGTGAGGTAGCAGTTTTCGAAAATCACCTTCAGCTTGCCGCCGTGGCCGTGAGTCTCCGCGAGCACGGCCGCAACTTCAGAGCGAACGTAGGCCCAATCACCGCTCAGCGTGTGGTGCAGGTTGATCACCATGTCGAGCTCGGCCGCTCCCTGCTGAAGCGCGATTTTGCTCTCGGCGACTTTGGCCGCGGTCGCCTGTCCGCCGTGCGGAAAGCCGATCGTGGTGCTGGCTTTCACGTCCGAGCCGGCGAGTGCCTCCGCGCAGCGCTGCAGATAGGAAGGCACGAGACACACACTGGCGACATCGTACTCGAGCGCCAAACGGATGCCGGCTTCGAAGTCCGCCGTGGTCATCGTCGGCGCCAGCAGCGAATGGTCAATCATTTTGGCGATATCGCGGTACGTGAAGGGCGTGGGCTCGGTCATGGGCTGCGCCGCACTTTGCCATGAACATCAACGGTCTTGCGGGTCGTTTACGCGCGTGTCATCCTGTTCGTCCAATGTTCGCTTCGAGCACGCGCACGGTTACGAGCACCACGACGACGGGAAATTCCCGGGCTTCGTCTCGTCCGCGCACGCTTCAGTAGCGAACGCTGAAAACGACCGAAAACCCGCCGGAGAACGCGGGCTTTTCGGATCGCGAACGAGCCCCCGTTTCGCCGGCCAACGAAACGGAAAGTCATGCTCGAATCATCTGACCATCGAATCTTAGGCCAACAGCTCGATCTCTTTCACCTGCAAGAAGAGGCGCCCGGCATGGTGTTTTGGCACCCGCGCGGCTACGCGATGTACCGCGCACTCGAAAGCGCGGTCCGTTCGTGGACCGTGTCTTCTGGCTTCGAGGAGGTGCGCACTCCGGAGCTTTTGCGCAGCGCGATCTGGGAACAAAGCGGGCACTGGGACAATTTCCGGCAGCACATGTTCGCCTTCTCCGACGAGGGCAAGAGCGCGGCCATGAAGCCCGTGAATTGCCCGGGGCATGCGCAGATCGTCAAAAAACGCTCGCTATCGCACCGCGATTTGCCGCTCCGGCTCTCGGAGTTCGGCATCGTGCATCGCGACGAACCGAGCGGCGTGTTGCACGGCCTGATGCGACTGCGGCAGTTCACTCAAGACGACGGGCACGTATTTTTGGCCGAGGCCGACGTGGAGCAGGAAGTCGCGCGCTTCTGCCGCTCGCTGCACGACTTCTATCGCTCGCTCGGCTTTTCCGAGATCGCGGTCAACTTCGCGACTCGCCCCGTGCAGCGCGCGGGGTCGGACGCGGTTTGGGATCGCGCCGAACTCGCGCTTGCCAATGCCGCGCGGCGCGCCGGGCTCGCGTGCCAGCTCAAAGCGGGTGAAGGCGCGTTCTACGGCCCGAAGCTCGAATTCGAACTGGGTGATCGCCACGGCCGCCGTTGGCAGTGCGGAACCATTCAGCTGGACTTCGTGCTGCCGGAGCGGTTCGAGCTGAGCTACGACGACCGCTCGGGCGCGCGCGCGCGGCCAGCCATGTTGCATCGCGCAATGGTCGGGAGCCTGGAGCGCTTCCTCGGCATCTTGCTCGAGCATCACGACGGACGATTGCCTGCGTGGCTTTCGCCGGAACAGGTGCGTGTATTGCCCGTGCATCCCGAGCAACGCGCGTACGCGGAAGAGATCGTGCTTCGCTTGCGTGAGCAAGGGCTGCGCTCTGCACTCGACGGCGGCAACGAGAGCTTGGGGCGCCGAATCGCACTGGCGCACGGTTTGCGCGTTCCGCGGTTGTGGGTGGTCGGCGCGCGCGAAATGGCAGAACGCAGCGTGAGCGAGCGCGGGCCGGGTCCGGAGCGGCACGCGCGCCCCTTGCTCGATGCAATTAGTGAGGCCCGGCGCGCCTGCGCGGCCCCCGTATCGCCTCGAGACGGCAACGAGGCGAGCTACGGAGCGGCCAGTGACTGACCCCGGTCCAACGCGCACGCTGAACGTGCGGCGCGTGGCTCGCTGCGCGCCGCACGGCTCAGCGATTTTTCCAGAGAATTCGTGTTTCTGGCGGGTGACGCGGCCGGCCGCCGTCGAGCTCGCAAAACGAGCTCGCGATCGGCTTGACCCCCCCGGTGCTGCTAGCTAGGTTCCCCCGGCTCGCGCGGCCGTTTCCCGTCTCGCTTGCTTCATTCAGCATGGGCACCCTCGACGGCATCCGCACGATTGACGATCTTCGCTTGGACAATCAACGCGTGTTCATCCGCGTCGATTTCAACGTGCCGCTCGACAAGTCGGGTCAGGTCACGAACGACGAGCGCATCCGCGCTTCGCTGCCCACGATCAAGAAAGCGATCAGCGCGGGCGCGCGCGTGATCCTCGGGTCGCACTTGGGGCGACCCAAGGGCAAGGTCGATCTGGACTTCAGCCTCGAACCCGCCGCGCTGCGTTTGAGTGAGCTGCTCGGCCAAGACGTGTACTTGCCCGATGACTGCATCGGGGATGCCGCCAAGAAGCTGATCAGTGATTTGCGCCCGGGCCAGCTGGTGATGCTGGAGAATTTGCGCTTTCACGAAGAAGAAGAGAGCAACGAAGACGCCTTCGCGCGGGAAATCGCCGCCCTGTGCGACGTGTACGTGAACGACGCTTTCGGCACGTCCCACCGCGCGCATGCTTCCATTGCCGCCCTGCCGCGTCTCATGCGCGACAAAGGCATGGGCTACCTCTTGCGTGATGAAGTGACGGCCCTCACGCGGCTCACCGAGAGTCCAGAAAAGCCGTTCGTCGCCATCTTGGGCGGCGCCAAGGTCTCGGACAAGCTCAAGGTGATCGGTGCCTTGCTCAAGCGGTGCGATGCGATTTGCATCGGTGGCGCCATGGCCAACACGTTCTTGCAAGCCGCCGGCAACCCGATGAAATTCTCCAAGCTGGAGCAAGATCAACTGCCGCTCGCGCGCACCCTGCTCGAGCAAGCGCGTGATCGCGGCGTGCGTTTCGTGCTGCCGACCGACGTCGTGGTCGCATCGGACGCCAAAGCAAGCGACGGCGAAGTCGTGAGCGTGCGCTCGGTGCCCGAGCGGGCCATGGCTCTCGATATCGGCCCCGCATCGGTCAAGGCGATCGCCGCGCAGGTGGCCCGCGCCAAGACCGTGTTTTGGAACGGCCCGATGGGTTTGTTCGAAAATCCCGCTTTTGCGGCGGGCAGCATCGGCGTCGCGCGGGCTTTGGCCGAGAGCAGCGCGTTCACGGTCGTGGGCGGCGGCGACAGCGTGGCCGCGGTGGCCGGCGCGGGCCCCGAGATCGCTCAGAAAATCGGCTTCATTTCCACGGGCGGCGGCGCGTCGCTCGAATTGATCGAAGGCCTCAAGTTGCCGGGCGTCGAAGCCCTGCGAGGAAACCAATAAAATGGCACGAAAATACCTGATCGCTGGCAACTGGAAATTGAACAATGGCGGCCTGAAGGGCGTCGAGCTCGCCGCGGGCGTGGCCAAGGCTTCGAAGGAAGTCGCCGGTTTGGTCGAAGTCGTCGTCTCCCCGCCGTTCACGGCGCTGGCCGCGGTCGCCGCCGAACTCGAAGGCAGCCACGTGGAAGTAGCCGCGCAGAACTTCTACCCGAAAGACAGCGGCGCCTTCACGGGTGAGATCAGCGCACCGATGCTCAAAGAGTCGGGCGCCACGTGGGTCATCATCGGCCACAGCGAACGCCGCCAGTACTTCGGTGAGACGGACGCCCAGGTGGGCGAGAAGGTTGCGGCGGCAACGGCCGCGGGCATCAAGCCAATCGCGTGCATCGGCGAGACCTTGGCCGAGCGTGAAGCCGGCAAAACGCTGGAAGTGGTGTTCCGCCAGCTCGAAACCATCGTCCCCGAGCTGAACAAGAAGCCGGGCTTCGGCGTGATCGCTTACGAGCCCGTGTGGGCGATCGGTACGGGCAAGGTCGCGACCAACGAGCAGGCGCAAGAGGTGCACGCGGCGATCCGCGAGCAGCTCAAGAAGACCAGCGCCGAGCTGGCCGAAGTCACGCGCATCTTGTACGGCGGCAGCGTGAAGGCCGACAACGCGGCGGGCCTCTTGGCTTCTCCCGACATCGACGGCGCGCTCGTCGGCGGCGCCGCCCTCGATGCCGAGGGTTTCGCGAAAATCGCCAAGGCCGCGCCGCTCAAAAACTGAGCCCTGGCCCAGCCTCGATCCCCCGACTAGACTGCCGAGACCCCGGAGCACCGCATGGCCGATTTTCTGCACACCCCGTTTACCGTTCTGCACATCATTGCGTGCGCCTTCTTGATCCTGGTGATCCTCATCCAACCGGGTAAAAGCGGTGGGCTGGGCGCCCTCGGTGGCGGCGGGGCCCAGCAGGTATTCGGCGGTAGCGGTGCCGGCAACTTCCTGACCAAGACCACGTGGGCCACGGCGGGCATCTTCTTCTTCACCAGCATCTCGCTGGCCTACTTGTCGTCGTCCACGGACGAGTCGATGCGTAAGCACTCGCAAGCGCTGCAGAAGCAGCACGAACAGAACTCGCCGCTCTCGAATACGCCCACGAAGCCCGCGCCTGCGCCCGCTGGCAGCTCCAAATAACCGGTCCATCACGGAGTCGCGTGGCTACGCCCGAGGCTCGGCTCCGTGATTTGCTGCCTGACGCGCGCGAACTCGCGTTGCTCTTCGGAGCACGCGGTCTGGCCTGCGTCGCGGCCTTTCGTTCCGGCTTTCGCGCGCTGAGCGACGACGATTACGCGCGCATCTCGATCGCGCAGCATTTCGCGCAGCAGCCGAGCTTCGACCCGAGCGGCACGAGCTGGCTGCCCGCACCGTTCTGGGTGTACGGCGCCGCGTTCCGCGTGTTCGGCAACGGGCTGAGCGTGGCGCGCACGGTCGCGATCGCGCTCTCGCTCTTGGCGACGGTATTGGTGTACGTCTCCGCGAGAACACTGGGAACGAGCCGAATTGCGGCCATGGTGGGCGCGGTCTTGAGCTGCATGCTCGTGCCCTATTCGGCGTTCTTGGGCTTGGCGGCGTTGCCCGAGGTGCCCTGTGCCGGACTGCTGTTATTTGCCGCCGCCACGCTCGCGCTGAGCGATGTGAGGCTGCGCGCGCTGGGCGGGCTGGCTTCGATCATCGCTTGTCTATCGCGTTACGAGGCTTGGCCGGTGGCGGCGGCCTGCGCGGCCTTTTGCCTATGGGATGCGCTGCGGCAGCGACGCCTGGCCTACCTGGGCTGTGCCGCCCTGGCGCTCACGGGCCCCGCGCTCTGGCTTTTCGCGAGCCACGCCAACCATGGTGATGCATGGTTCTTCGTTGCGCGGGTGACCGCGTACCGGCGCGCCCTCGGAGGTATCGACGCTCCGCTTTGGCGCCGCTTGATCGAATACCCCTGGGCGCTTGTCTGGAACGCGCTCGGGCTGTGCATCCTGTTCCCGATCTTTCTATTCATGGCCCCCAAGACGCGGGCACCCGACGGCCCTCGTTATGCGCGTTGCGGCTTGGCCTTGCTCGCGCTGCTTTTGTTCATGATGCTAGGCAGCGTGCGCGACGGCGTGCCGACTCATCACTCGGCGCGCGTCTTGTTACCGCTCTGGTTTTTTGGTTGTGTGGTCGCCGGGCGCGAATTTGCGCGGCGCGCAACCGACGTGGCTGGGCGCCGGCGCGTCGCGGTGGTGGTCGCCGCGATCACCAGCATTCCGCTGGTCGAAGGCTTGCACTTGCCGAGCAGCGAGGGCTTCGCACAGCGCACGCTGGAGCTCGAAGCGGGCGACGCGGCGCGTATGGAGACGAAGCTCGGGCTCGCCATCGACACCACTGACTACGGTTACTTCGCCGTGCAAGCCGGCTTCGGCACCCCGCTCGGCACGAGCGTGCTGGATGATCACGACCCGCGCCGCCCGAAAGACCCGAACGCGAGCCCCTTCCGCTCGCCCGAGGCCCTGGAAGAAGCCCTGCGCGAACGCGAGGCGCGTTTCGCCATCCTGACACGCGCGCACGCTCCGCTGCTCAGCGCGCGCTGCGACGAGGTCTGGCAGAACGAAGCGTTCGTGCTCTTCCGTTGCCCAGCCCGTTCGACCAGCACCTCCGCCAACGCGGGCTGAGCCCCGACAATTTGGCCCGAGTCGGCGCGCCGTGCCTACGATGCGGCGGTGCTCGGAGTACTCGGTCGGCGCGGCGTCGAAGCAGGCATCAGCTTGTTTGCCGTGCTCGGCTTTTGCTACGTCCCGCTCGGTGGGCACACCGGCTTCGAGCACGCGAAGGCCGTTTTCAGCACGCCCGCTGCAAAACGTGCCGGCAGTGAGCTGGTCGATGCGTTGATTCGCGTCCGCGCCAAGCTGACGGGCGAGGTTCAGCAACTCGCGGGAAGTGGCCGGAGCGAGGCGACCCCGACGCCTCCGGCGCTGCCTTCGCCGAAGCACACCGGCTCGCATGTGGAGCCCTCGCATCGTCCACGGACTTCGCCGTAGCGACTCAGGGCCACAAAAGACCAAACCACCGGGGCTCGCTGCGGAGCGCCGGTGGTTCGAGTTCCCAGAAACTCTAGCCCTGCTGGAACCGAAGTGTCAACGCAATGTCGGCAGCATGACGCAGATGTTTTCGCTCGGTATCGGCCATGTCACCGACTCGAGAGCCATCCCCCAGGGTTACTTGATGGCGGCGCCGGTCAGGCTTGCGCCGGTGGCGGACGGTCCGAGCAACGGCTTGCGATCTCGAAACAAGGTCAGCCCGTAAACCAAACACAACAAGCCCACCCCCAGGCCCAGCAGTTTCACGGCCAGCGGCATGGGCCGGCTCGAACTCGTCGCGACCCCGGGCGCTCGGCTGCGGCCCGGTGCGCTCGCGCTCGGGCGGGAGCTGGGCGCAACGCTGACCGGGGCGCGCTTCGGTAGTGGCGTAGGGACGGGTAAGCCGCGTTCGAGCGCGCTCGCGGCGCGCTCCTTTTGCATGCGGCGTTCGGCGCGAGACGCTCGCGAACGAGGGCCGCGCGCCATGCGAGCTTGCTCCCCGCTACGAGCGGAGAGCCTCCGCGCCGCCGATGATTTCCATCAGCTCCGTGGTGATCGCAGCCTGGCGAGCGCGGTTGTAGATGAGCGTGTACTTGCCGATCATCTCCGCGGCCTTCTTCGTGGCCGATTCCATCGCGGTCATGCGCGAGCCGAGCTCCGATGCTTGCGACTCGTACAGAGCACGCAAGATCGAGACCTCGATGTACATGGGCACGAGGCGCTCGAGCAGTGCCTTGCGGTCCGGCTCGAACAAGAACTCGGGATTGGCCGCCCACTCGTGGCCTTCGGCGTTTTCCGCAACCGGCGCGGCGTCCTTCTTTTGCAAGGGGACGAGCGGTTCGGCGACCACGCGCTGGCTCATCGCGCTCTTGAACTCATTGTACACGACGTAGATCGAATCGACCTGGCCCTGCACGAACGGCGTCAGCACCTTACGCGCGATGTTGCGCGCTTGTTCGATGTCGAGCTTCTCCCAGACGCCGGACAGCACTTCCAACACTGGCGCGTTGCGACGACGGAAGTAGTCGCGGCCTTTGCGGCCGATGGTCACGATCTTCACGCTCTGGCCCGCCGCTTCGCGCTCGCGCCAGATGCGCGTCGCGGCGCGCAAAATGTTGGTGTTGAACGCGCCGCACAGCCCGCGGTCACTGGTGATCACCAGCAAGAGCACGGTCTTTTCGGCGCGGCGAGCGAGCAGCGGGTGTTGGTTCTCGGAGACCGCTTCTTCGTCTCCGCCCTGACCCGCGACTTCGGCCAGGACCTGCGCGGTTTTGACCGCGTACGGCCGCAGCGCCTGAATGCGATGCTGGGCGCGCGTCAAACGAGCGCCCGCTACCATCTTCTGCGCGCGCGTGATCTTCTGCGTCGATTTGACGCTCGAGATCCGCTTGCGGATAGCCTTGAGGTTAGCCAATTCGGCTCACTCCTTGTTCGCGACGAACTGCTTGCCGAACGTCTTGAGGATGTCGACCAGCTTCTTTTTGACGTCGTCCGTGATCTCTTTTTTGGTGCGGATGTCTTCCCAGAGATCGGCGTGCTTCTCGTCGATGAAGCGGTACAGCTCTTCTTCGTAGCTGCGCAGCGACTCGACGGGGAGCTTGTCGACGTAGCCCTGGGTGCCGGCGAAGATGATCACGACCTGCTTCTCGACCGCGAGCGGCACGTACTGGCCTTGCTTGAGCAGCTCGACCAAGCGCTGACCGCGATCCAGCTGCGCGCGAGTGGCGGCGTCGAGATCGCTCGCGAACTGAGCGAAGGCTTCCATCGCGCGGTACTGCGCGAGATCCAAGCGCATCGTGCCGGCGAACTTTTTCATCGCCTTGATTTGCGCGTTGCCACCGACGCGGCTGACGGAGATACCGACGTTGATCGCGGGTCGAACACCCGAGTAGAACAAATCGCTCTCGAGGAACATCTGGCCGTCGGTGATCGAGATCACGTTGGTCGGGATGTACGCGGAGACGTCGCCGGCCTGCGTCTCGATGATCGGCAGCGCCGTCAGCGAGCCGCCCGAGTACGGATCCTTCTGGACTTCGAGCTCGGCCTTGTCCGGGCGCGCCTCGAGCGCCTTCGTGGCCGAGTGCTTGGCTTCTTCACCGAGGTACGCTTGGCCGTCGATGCCCTTGAACTTGCTGTCGCCCGAGGGGACGGTCTGGCCCTTCTTCACCACGTAGTAGCGATCGGCGAGCTTGCACGCGCGCTCGAGCAAGCGGGAGTGCACGTAGAACACGTCGCCCGGGTACGCTTCACGGCCCGGCGGGCGGCGCAGCAAGAGCGACATCTGGCGGTAGGCGACGGCTTGCTTCGACAAATCGTCGTACACGACGAGCGCGTGGCGACCCGTGTCGCGGAAGTACTCGCCGATGGTGACGCCGGTGTACGGCGCGAGGTACTGGAGCGGCGCGGTTTCGGACGCGGCCGCGAGCACCACGGTGGTGTATTCCATGGCGCCGTGCTGGGTCAGCTTGTCGACCACCTGAGCCACGGTCGAAGCCTTCTGACCGATCGCGATGTACACGCAGAAGACGCCTTTGCCCTTCTGGTTGATGATCGCGTCGATGGCGATGGCGGTCTTGCCGGTCTGGCGGTCGCCGATGATGAGCTCGCGCTGACCACGACCGATCGGGATCATGGCGTCGATCGCCTTGATGCCGGTCTGCATCGGCTCTTTCACCGGTTGGCGCTCCATGATGCCGGGCGCCTTGAGCTCGATGCGGCGGCGGATCTTCGATTCGATCGGGCCCTTGCCGTCGACGGGCTGGCCGAGCGCGTTGACGATGCGGCCGAGCAAGGGCTCGCCCACCGCGACGTCGGCGATGCGGCCGGTGCGCTTGACGATATCGCCTTCTTTCACGCCCGTTGCGTCACCCAAGACGGCGACACCGACGTTGTCGGACTCGAGATTCAGCACCAGCCCGATCACGCCGCCCGCGAACTCGACGAGCTCACCGGCGAGAGCGCCTTCGAGGCCGTAGACGCGCGCGATGCCGTCACCGCTGGTCAGAACCGTACCCGTCTCGCTGACGAGAGCGGCGCGGTCGAAGTTCTGAATCTGCTTCTTGATGATGGAGGAGATTTCGTCGGCGCTGAGCTGCATGGCGTATTTTCTCGAAGCTTTCGGGTCTAATGAGCGAAGTCTGAACTTTTCGGGTTGGGCGCTACGCCCAGATCACAGCGAGCCTAGTTGACGCTCGATTTCGGCGAGGCGGCCTTTGACGGAGCCATCGATCGTGTTGTCCCCGATGCGGGTGACGACGCCGGCGATGAGCGACGGATCTTGCTGACGGTCGATGGCGACCTTGCGCGAGGTCGCGCTCTCGAGCTCTTTCATCAAGCGCTCGTAGAACGACTCCGGGAGCGGGCCTGCGGAAGTCACCACGGCGCGCACCACGCCGGCTTTTTCGTCCGCGAGGGTTGCCAGGCGGCGCGCGATTTCCGGCAGAGAAGAGAGCCGAGTGCGCGCCGCGAGCATGCGAATGGCGTTCAAGCCCACGCCGCTCAGGCCCACCTTACCAGCCACGTCGACCAGGATGGCCTGACGCTTTTCCGGATCGACCATCGGGTTGTCGAGCACGGCTTGTAGCTCGCGGCTGCCCGCGTACGTGTCGGCGAAGCTCTTCACCTGCTCGGAGAGCGCCACGACCTGCCCGGCTTCGACGCCGAGCTCGAAGATTGCCCGAGCGTAACGCTCGGCAACGTCACCACCGCCGCTCATACTTTTCCTCGCAACGCCGTGGCGGCGTTCTTGATCCCAGCCAGGTATTCTTCAGCCAAGCGCGTTTGATCGGCGGCCGTCACGCGCGAGCGCAGTGTGCTCTCCGCGGAGCGGAGCGCGGCGCGCGTCATCTCCGAAAGTAGGCCTTCTCGGGCGGCTTTCAGCTCTTGGCCGATCAGGGTCTGGGCGTCGCGTTCCATGCGCGCGCGCTTCTCCTTGGCCTCGGCCAAGATGCGCTTGCGCTCGCTCTGACCCGACGAACGCATGTCTTGCCGAACACGCTCGATCTCTTGGTCGACGGTGGCGAGCTTTTGCTCGTAGTCGGCCAGGCGCGCTTCGGCATCCTTCTTCATCTGCCCGGCTTCCTCCATGCCGCGCAAGATGGTGGCTTTTCGTGACTTGAGGGCGGCCGCGATCGGCTTCTTCGCGAAGCGAACGAGCAACCAGTACAGGACTGCGCTGTTCAGCAGCATCGCCCCGAACGGCAGGGGCGTGCCCACCGGGCGCCACAGCAGGTTCGGCTCGACGTCGTCGCGCTCGCCCAAGAAGCCGTACCAGAAGTTGTACTCTTCGAACTTCGGGACGTGGTGCGCGTGGTCTTCCGCGCCCTCTTCGTGTTCGGCGTGCTCGCCGTGTTCGGCCGTGCCGGAGGCGACGACGCCGGAGTGATCGGCGTGATCGCCATGCTCGTGGGCTGGGTCGTCGGCGAACGCCGGCAATGCGACGGTACAACTGGCGGCTAGAGCAACCCCCAAAAACCAATGACGTAGGACTCGGGCGTGCATCAGTTGACTCCCTGCCCCGCGACTCGTTCCACGATCATTTGCGCGACTTTCTCGGATTCGGCGCCGACGGCGACGCGAATCGAATTCACTTCGGCCTCGATTTTGCGGCGGCCATCTTCCACGATGCGCGTGGTGGCCTCGCGCGCTTCACGCAGGATCTCGGCCTCCAGCTTGCTGGTTTCGGAGCGCAGGAGCTCGCGCTCGTCGGCCGCGACCTGTTGCACGCGCTCGAGTTCCTTCTCGTAGCGTTGCAAGAGTTCGCCGGCCTTTTCTTGCAGTTCGCGGGCCGTCGCGCGCGCGCCCTCGGTCCGCTCCTCACGCAAGGCGAACACCTTGAGCACGGGGTCGAACAAGAGCGGCTTCAGCACCACGATTAGCACTGCAAAGACGACGATCTGTAAGAGCACCGTGCGATCGAAGTCGAGCGGGACTCCACCGGCCATGGCCTTGACGGCGCCCATTTGAATGTCCGCCGCGGTCGTTCCAACCAGTTCTAAAAGCATGCTTCGTCTAACCTCGCTCCCGTGGGCGGCGTGATGAAGTAGCCGAAATACGGGCGAAATCTTGCTGCGCACTCATGAGGCGCGCGCGGCTCGTACCACCTTGGCGCCGGTGTGTCTAGACCACCGCTCCAATTGCGTTCAGCGGCGTTCAGCCCTCATTCCAGCCAACCTGCACGGCTGTTTTCCAACTCCCGGACGCCGGTTCGGTCGAGCTCGGCGACGAGCTCCGAATACGCGCGCCCGGTGTGCGGATCGCGTGCATCGGGCATCACGTCGAGCAGCGGCAACAACGCGAACGCCCGCCGCGTCAGCTCTCGATGCGGGACGACCAATCCGGGCTGATCGACCGTTTGGCCGGCGATGAACAGCAAGTCCAAGTCGAGGGTGCGCGGCCCCCAGCGCTCGAGCCGCACCCGGCCCGCGAGGCGCTCGATTTCCAGCTGCAACTCCAGGAGTGCCCACGGTTCGAGAGCGGCCCGCACGCGGATCGCCGCGTTCAGGTAGTCCGGCTGCGCGGGTCCCAGCGCCGCGCTCTCGTACAGCGCAGAAAGCGCGCTGATTTGCGCGTGGCGCTGCAAATGTCGCACAGCGCCACGAAAAAACTCCAGCCGGTCCCCCAGATTGGAACCGAGCCCGAGCACGTAGTCTCGAACGACGCCCGTCACGCGCGCACGGTAGCAGTCGACCGGGCTTGCTAGCGACCGGAACCTGCCTTACTCGATGTCGGTGTTCGGATTGAACGGCGGCGAGTGGTTCATCGTGGCTTTCGTCACGGTGATGGTGGTCTCGGCACGGTATTGGCCGGCCGTGGGCATACGCCTCGGCGCACGACTGGGTGGGACTTCGGCTCCGCGCCCGAGTGACCCTCCGCCGAGTCCTTAGCGCCATTTGGGGGGGTGAAACCGCCGCTTGAAAGCCGCTACACTCTCGCCGTAGTGACCCCCCACCTTGAGGCCGGCGGAGACACCGGCAACAACGAGGAAGGTGGCTCGCTCATTTTCGTGAGCGACGCCTCGGCGGAGGCTGAACGTCTCACGACGGCGTTACGCGGACGCGGCTATCCCGTCATCGACGTGCCGCTCGGGTTGCTCGTCAGTCGCGTCTCGGTGCAGCGCCCTTCGTTGATCTTGTGCGACGCGGACGCGACGTCCGCGCTCGAAACCATTCAACGCGTGCGCGAAACCCCGGGGGGCAATCGCATCGACGTGCTGTTCCTCGGCGAGCCGGGTCGCAGCGTCGAAGAAAACGCGGGCGCGTTGCAACAACAGGCCAGCGGCGTGTTCGTGCGCCCCGTGGATGACTTCATCCTGCTGCGTAAAGTCGAGGCGTTGATCGGCCTCCCGACTGGTCGGCACGAGTTCAATGCGCGCAGCTCGCCGACCAACCGAGCCCCGGTGCTGGTTGCGGCGACGCGCCGCCCCTATCGCTACGACGCGGGTAAGACGGATGCGCCGCGCGAAGCACCGTCGTCGCCGTCAGCGTCTGCTCCCGTACACGCTCCGCCCGCGACCAATCCGGGTACCGAGCCCGGCCCCTCGAGCGTGCGCAATTCCGAGGCGACGCCCGACAGCCAGCCGCATTCGAGCCGCCCCTCGACCTCCACGCATTTGCTGCCTCCTCGCACGCAAGAACTGCCGCAGACCAAGCTCAGCCCCGCACTGGAGTCGCTTCTGGCGACCGCCGAACGACGCGTGCTCTCCGTGCGCAACTCCTCGATGCCGCCTTCGGATCGCCTCTCGCCGGAAGCCGAGCTGGAAGCGATCTTGCCCGCCGACGTGCTGGACGCCTTGGACGAACCGCTCGACTTCGATGACGACGACGACGACGCCGACAGTTCGATCGGAACGCACAACGGCCCCGAAGCGGAGTCGAGTTCACGCTCCGGCACGAAGACCACGGGCGCCGGCACGGCCAGCGGCGGCAACAATGCCGCCCTCGAGCCGGGGGACGCCGGGCCGCGCAGCGCGGGCGAGAAAACGGCGGCGCCCCCCAGCGGCACCGATCAGCCGGCATCGGACCCCGCGTCGCAATCTTCACGCACCACCGAGCCACCGGTGACTCCGCCCCGACACACCTCGCGCAGGCTCACCGAGCAACCCTCGCGGTTGCCGCTGGAAGAGCCTGCGCCGGCTCGTGCCAGCTCACTTTCGGGCATCACCGCGCACGGGCCGATCACGGACCTGCCGCCCAGCTTGGCCGCGTCGCACTCGGAGGCGGCCGGCGGCCCCGCGCCGCTGCCATTCGCGCGTCCCTTTGCCGATCGTCCGCCGCCCGATTTCGGCGCTCCGCCCGGGCATCCCGAGCTGCGCCGTGAATCACCCAAGCTCGACATTCCGGCGTCACTCGGGACCGGTGATGCCGTGCGGGCGTTCGCCCGCGTCGTACGCGCACGCTACACCGGTGCGCTGGCCTTCGAAGACACGACCGGGATTCGCCGCGTCCTGTTCCGTGATGGTGACTTCGTTACGGCCGCGTCAGGCGCTGACGGTGAGTCATTGGTCGCTTTCCTCACCCAGAGGGGTGATTTGCCGGCTGACGTCGCGGCGAGAGTCGGGCGCAAGCTGCCGCAGTTCGGGAGGCACGCGGGAGCCGCTTTGATCGCGCAAGGGCACCTGCGCCAGGACGACTTGTGGCCGGTCCTGCGCGCGCATGCGGAATGGCTCGTCGGCCGCATCGTGTTGCTCGAGAGCGGGGCCGTGAGTGTGGAAGGCGACGTTCCGGTGCGCCTGCAGGCCGAGCCGGCCGTGTTCGGCGGCGCGACGGGGGCAGAAGTGCTGGTCGAGATCGTGCGGCGTGCGGTTTCACCGGCGCAAGCGCTGCAGCGCTTGGGCGGTGCCAATACCGTGCTGCAAAAGGGCGACAACCCCGCGTTGCTCGGTGAGTGCGCGATCGCGGACGCCGAGGCCGAGATCGTGCGCGCGATCAGCGAAGAGCCGCTGAGCGAGACGCTGCGGCGCGCGGGCCACAAAGATTTTGCAGCAGTGCTCTACGTGCTGGTCGAGCTCTCCGTTTTGAGCCAGGCCAGCGGCGAGCGGCGCCAACCGCGCGAGCCGCAGGAAAAACGATCCGTGAGGCCCGACCACTTGGATCACGCGGCGCTTCGTGCGCGAATCCTCGCCCGCAAGGCCCTGAGCGAGGAGGGGGACTACTTTGCCCTGCTGGGCGTCGCGCGCAGCGCAACGAGCTATGACATTCGGCGCGCCTACGGTTCGCTCAGAGACGAATACGATCCGAGCCGAATTCTGACCAGCGAGACGGTGGATTTGCGCGACGACGTCGAGCTGATTCTGGAAGTGCTCGCCGAGGCGTTCGAAATTCTCGAAGACGACCTGCGACGCGAACGCTACCGCCGCGCGCTCGACGCAAGCCCATAGGCCGCGCGTTTTCCAGCGCTCTGGGAAAAACACAATCGATAGTGTTGTTCGAGTTGCACAACTCGTGCACACGCACGCCTCGCGCCCTCGTCCTGCGCACGCATCACAGGGTGCGTGTGACCTCGTCCGTGCAGGCAACTAAAAAATCGGAGGCCGACGAAAACGCAACGCTGTTCACACAACTGACAACCCAAGTGTGTTATCGCGAAGCACGATGGGGATGGACTTGGAGATTACATGTCACAACAGAACGTTGCGGAAACAGCTCTAGATCCCTATGAGGAGGAGAGTGCACCGCAATCATACATAGCGGAACTGAACCCGAAACGAAGGACCGAAGCCAGCGCCCCCGATTCCGCCGTGCTCGTAACCGCGAGCGCACAGCCTGCAGAAGCACCCGCCGCCCATCGGCTCGTGCGCGCGCTGGTCGACGCTGGCGTCGACACGTTCTTCGGTATTCCCGGCGGCCCCGTGTCCCCGGTGTTCGACGCGATCTTGAATACGGAAGGCGCGCGGCTGATCGAGTCGCGCCACGAGACCTCCGCCGCGTTCGCGGCCGCGGACTACTATCGCGCGTCGGGTCGGGTTCCGGCGGTGGTGGTGACGGCGGGTCCGGGCGCGACGAACGCGGTCACGGGCGTCGTGTCCGCGCACTTGGAACGAGTGCCCATGCTCCTCATTTGTGGGGATGTCGCCTGGGCGGCAGAAGGCGGGCGGCTCTTGCAAGACAGCGGCCCCGAGGGCATCGGCATCGAGAAGATGCTGGGTCACGTCACGCGGGCCACGATCCGGGTCACGCAAGCGAAAACCGCCACCGCGCAGGGCTTGGCGGCGCTGAACGCGGCCAAGAATCCCGCTAATCCGGGGCCGGCGCTGTTGGTTTTGCCGATTCAACTCGGCCGCGGCCCAGCCCCGCTCTCTCTGGTTGAGGCGCCCGCGGTTCAATACGTCGCGCGCGCTTCGGCCGATACCGTGCAACAAACTGCGGACTGGCTGGCAACGGCCGAGCGCCCGTTGCTGGTGATTGGCGCGGGTTGCCGCCCGCATGCCGCGACCATTCGAAAGCTGGTGGATGCGTTCGACATCCCGTTCGTGACTACACCCCAAGCCAAGGGGCTCGTGAGCGAGCTCCACCCGCGTTCGCTACGTCACGGTGGACTCGCCGCGTCGTTCTGGGCACGTGAGTACATCGGTCGCGGGGTAGACGCCGCGCTCGTGCTCGGGACTGATTTGGACGATTGCTCGATCGGACCCACGCGCTACATCGCCGAGGGCGGCCGACTCGTGCACGTCGATCTGAACGCGTCCGTGATCGGGCGCAACTTGCCGACCGCACTGGGCGTGGTCGCCGACCTCGGCGCATTCGCAGAAGATCTGCGAGCGTTCGTAGTGAGTGAAGGCTTACGCCACGGCAAATCGCAAGCGACGATGCGTGACCTGCGCCATCGCTCCCCGTGCGAGCAAGCAAACTTCGCGACGGACACGAGCCCGCGCATCACGCCCCAGCGCGCGATCGCCGATTTGCAGGCGGCCGCGCCCGAAAACACCGCGTTCATCACCGACATCGGTGAGCACATGTTGTTCGCGCTGCACTACCTGACCGCGCGCTCACCGGAGAGCTTCACCATTCATCTCGGCCTGGGCAGCATGGGTTCGGGCATCAGCGGTGCCATCGGCCTCGCGCTGGCCGACCCCGATCGCCCGGTGGTGTGCGTGTGTGGTGACGGCGGCATGCAGATGGTCGGGATGGAGGCGCTCGTCGCGCTCAAGTACCGCTTGCCGATCGTATTCGCCGTGTTCAACGACGCTCGCTACAACATGGTCTACCACGGCTACCGCCAAGTGTTCGGCCGCGAAGCGGAGTGGGAATCCCCGTGGACCGATTTCGCGGCTTGGGCTCGCTCGATGGGCATGGCCGGGCTGCGCGTGAATCACCCCGGTGAGATCACGGCCGAGCAGCTCGCACGGCTCCGTGCGACGCGCGTGCCGGTGGTGCTCGACATTCGCATCGATCGCGATGTGAAGCTCACGGGCGGCGGGCGCAACGAGGCGTTGCAGCACATGTCGATGCTGAACAAGGATGCGCGCTGATGCACGCGCGCATCGCCGGGCTCGGCCAGTGGTTTCCGGATCGCGTTCGCAGCAACAGCGAATGGCCGGAGGCGTTCAGCGCCCAAAGCCGCATGAAGCAGGGGGATCGGGCGCTGGTCGACGTGCCGAGCGACGAGCGCGACCCAACGCTTCGCATCGTCAAGCGCTACTTGGCCGAAGAAGAGAACGATCCGTTCTTGGGCGCGCTCGAACGGCGCGTCGCCGACGCGAGCATGACTTCGGCCGAAGCCGAAGCGCTTGCGGGCCAAGCCGCGCTGCGCGACGCGGGCGTCGACCCGAGTGAAGTCGATGCCATTTTCTCGTGGGCCCTGGTGCCCGATCGAATCATGCCGACGAACGCTTGCCGCGTCGGCGATCTGATTGGCGCCAAGCGCGCGTGGTCGACCAGCGTCGACGCCGCGTGCGCGAGTCCCATCACCCACTTGAACTTGGCCGCCGCGCTGATCGAATCGGGGCGCGCGCGCACGGTGCTGCTCACGCAATCGCATTTGTGCACGCGCACGTTCGCGATGTCCCACCCCGCGGCCCCCAGCGTCGGTGACGGCGCCGCCGCCATGCTCGTCACCGCCAGCGATACGCCCGGGATCTTGCACACGCACAGCATGACGCACGGCGAGCATCACGATGCCGTCGTCTGGTGCAGAGGCAAGACCGACGAGACGGATCCCCCATGGTGGGAGGCGGGTGGTCCGCTTTCGATGGGCAGCCGCTCGCCGGATGCGACGCGCGCGTTGATGCAAGACACCGTGCCGACCGCCGCGCGCACGGTGGCCGAGCTCGCGCAACGCGCGGGTTTTGCCGTGGATTCGATCGATGTGCTGCTCAGCGTTCAGCCCCGTCGCTGGGTGCCCTTGGCGATCGCCGAGGCGCTCGGGCTCGGGCCGGACGTCGCCGTGCAGACTTATCGCCGCTATGCCCATTTGGGGGGCGTGGGCCCTGTCGTCAATTTGATCGCCGCGCGCGACGCGGGCAAGCTCACTCAGGGCGCGCGCGTCGTGATGTACGCGCAAGGCGCGGGCTTCACGCGCGCGGCGGCGGTCTTGAGCTGGTAGGTCGCTGATTGACCAAGTTGGCCAGCGCGGTCCACAAATCATTCGCGCTGACCGGCTTGGTCAAAATGCCGTTCATGGTATCGGCCAAGAACGCGCGGTAACGCTCGCGCGTGGCGTCCGAGGTGACGAACACGGTGCGCGCCGCGAGCGCCGGCCGCTCACGACGCAGCCACTCGAACAGCGCGCGGCCATCGACCTCGGGCAGCGCGATCTCCGTGACGACCGCGTCGGGGCTCGAGCCGGAGCTGAGCAGATCGATCGCTTCTTGACCGTCGCTGGCCATGATCACGTCGCACGAGCTCGCGAGCATGCGCGCGTACGCTTTCAAGATGCGCTCGTCGTCGTCGATCACGAGCACCGTATGGCGCTTGCTGAGCGGACGGCGCACCGCCGCGTCGCGGTTCTGCAAGTACGCCTTGCGCATCGTGGCGTGATCCGGGAGCGGGAGCAGCGCGATGAACGTGGCGCCCGAGCCGTGCACGCTCTCCACGATCAAGTCGCCGCCCAAATCACGCATGATCGAGCGAGAAATGCTGAGGCCGAGGCCCGTGCCCAAGCCCGAGCGCTTGGTCGTGAAGAAGGGATCGAAGATGTGCGAGAGCGCTTCCGAAGCGATACCCGGGCCCGTATCCGAGATCGAGATCGCGACGTATTCGGTGTCGGCACGAGTCGTAATGCGCACGCGGTGCACTTCACGCTCGACGTCGTTGATGGCGTGGGCCGCGTTGATCAAGATGTTGACCAACACTTGCGTCAGGCGCCCATGGGGCACCACGACTCGCGGGAGGGCCCGCGCGTAGTCGCGCTCGATGTGCGCGACCATGCCGATCTCGCGGCCCACGAGGCGCAGGGCTTGATCGACGACATCGTTCGCGTCGAGCATCTGCGCTTCTTCGCGATCGCCGTCCGAGCGGGCAAACACTCGCAAATCTCGCACGACGCTCCCGATGGCGGAGGACGCGGCCAGCATTTCCTCCAGCAACTGACGGCCCTCGACGCGTGGCGCGCCGGTCAGCGCGAGATCGTGCAGCATCTGCACTTGCTCGGGCGTCGCTCCCCAGCCACGCGTGGCCCACACGCTGAGCTCGTGGACCACGTTGGCGAGCGGCGTCATCAATGACATGCAGGCCTCGATGCTGAGCTGCAGGGCCATGAGCGGGTTGTTGATCTCGTGGGCAACGCCTGCGACGAGCGTGCCGAGCGCCGACAGCTTTTCGGTGTGAACCATGGCCGCGCGGCTGTGTTCCTGACCTTTGCGCAGCGTGGCCCGCAGCTGCGTTCGATCGAAAAAACCGTGGATCGCGCGGTCGTCAGCGGCCGGCCAAACCAGCACTTCGTCCGCTCCGTGTGACAGCGCGTCGAGCGCCGCCACTTCGTCCACCGCGACGAAGCCGAGCGGGGCGCCACCGACGCGTTGCCGCAAGCGCGGTAAGAGCTCGGCGGCCGCGCCATCCACCACCAAAATCTGGGTGTCGTGGGTGGCGTAACGATCGGCAAGCGTCGCCGAGATGCGATCGGCCGCGTTGGCGCTCGGCACGAGCACCCACACGCCGACTCCCGCTTCTGGCTCGAGCAGGTTTGACTCGTCGTCTTTGATCACGGAACCTGCTGCTGCTCCGCGTTCGATCTTACCATGTGATTAGCGTCGAACCGTCGAATCGATTGAGCAATTTCGTTTCGAGCTTGGCCTCGATACCACATGCCTCGAACGCACCCACCGCGCCCCCGGCGATTGCCGACTCGATCCATAGGTATTCCTCTCGGTACACCATCTCCATCTTGCGCGGACCGTGGCGCACGATCTCCCAATGCCCGTATTGAAACGTCTGACGACGCGCCGCCAGGCCTTGCTCGGTGAGCCGCACGGGATCGTGAGACAGCAAGCGCAGCATGGTTCGGCCCAGCAAGCTCGCGGCAAAGGTCGTGGCGTTGGTCCGCCAGATGTCGTGCATGCCTTCGTGGACTTCGGCCGGTGTACGCAATGACGCGCCCGCGAGCGCCAAGCGAATCATGTAGTCACGCAGTGGGTACATGCGGACCGGCGACCAACGTTCACCCTCGAAGAACTCCCGATAAAGCTGAGAACGCCCCGCGCGTTGCAGCACCGTTTCGAAAGACCTCAAGTAGAGCCCACGCACCAATGCAGACGGCGGGACCACCTCCAAGCGACTCACCAGATCGCAATGCGGTGCGACGACCTGGATGGCGCGATCCACCGGACGATGCCGAAGGCTGGGGGAGTCCATGACCGCCATCTGATTCTGAGGTTTGGGTGTCCGTTGCTCTGCGCAGTCCCCCAAAACTCTCTCGTCGATCGAAATAGTTAACACGACGGCTGGCTAAAAGTGAACTCGATCAATCACGCCCCAGATTGCCCTCCCGAGTCGGGGACTTCACCTACACGACCGTCTAGCGTCGTCCACCGACTGTACCGAGTCTACCTACCCATTTGAGTGATGATTGGCGGTGATTTCCGCGCGCGGGGCGCCTCAGGGCACGTGAAACCGGGCCGTTAGCCAATTTTCCGGCCGCACAACCGCCGGTAGCCGCGGGCCCCGGCGCGATTCCCGCGCGCGCTCGGGCCGCTACTCAGCCGCGTGACTTCCCGACGCTTCTACCGCGTCGAGCACGTCGCACTCGAGACTTTCACCCTCGACGGACAAAAGCAGGATGCTCTTCGGGTGGAGCTCGCCACGCAGAATCTTCTCGGCCAGGGGCGCTTCTACCAAACGCGCGATGGTTCGCTTCATCGGTCGCGCACCGAGGGTCGGATCGAAGCCTCCATGGTCGAGCAAGAACTCGACTACGTCGGGTCCGAAGTCCAAGCGCAGGCCCCGCTGCGCGGATAGAGCACGGCCAACCCCTTCCAACAAGCGGCGAGCGATCTCGCGCACTTCCTCGCGAGCGAGCGGCGCGAACACCAACACTTCATCGATTCGATTGTATAGCTCGGGTGCCAGCGCGCTGCGCGCCGCCGCCACGACCCGTTGTTCGAGGTCCGCGCGGTCCTGTGCTTCGTTGCCAAAACCGACGCGGCGACGCGGCGAGCTCCCGCTCTCTTCGGCTCCCAGGTTCGACGTCATCAGGATCACGGTGTTCGTGAAATCGACGGTGCGGCCGCGTCCGTCCGTGAGTCGCCCTTCGTCGAACACGGCGAGGAACGAGGTGAGCACGTCCGGGTGCGCCTTTTCCAGCTCGTCGAGCAGGATCACTTGATACGGGCGGCGACGCACCGCTTCCGTCAGTTGCCCGCCCGCTTCGTGACCCACGTAGCCGGGGGGTGCGCCGATCAGGCGCGCGATCGCGTGCGGCTCCGAGAACTCGGAGAGATCGACGCGAGTCATGGCCGTATCGCAATGGAACAGCACTTCCGCGATGGCCTTGGCGCTTTCGGTTTTGCCCACGCCCGTCGGACCCAGCAACAAGAACGTGCCGATTGGACGACGAGAGCCGAGGCCAGCGGCATTGCGGCGCAAGATGCGGGCGATGCGCCGGATTTGCTCGCCGTGTCCCACGACGCGCTCGGCCAGGATTTCTTCCAAGCGCAGCATGCGATCGCCATCCGCCTCGAGCAGCCGATCGACCGGCATGTCGGCCAGCTCGGCGACGACTTCGGCCACGCTCTCGGGCGTGACTTCGGGCTTTCCGCGACGACGCGTGCGCGCCCCGGCTAGATCGAGAATCGATACAGCTTTGTCCGGCAACGCGCGCCCGGGCAGGTAGCGCACCGACCAGCCGACGCCCAACGCCAACGCCTCGGTTTGATACCGGACCTGATGGTGCGCTTCCAGACGCGGTTTGAGCGCGTCGACGATCAGGTAGGCGTCTTCGCGACTCGGTTGTTCTACCTCCACGAGTGAGAAGCGACGCGCCAAGCCGGCATCTGCCGCCAGCGCCTTTTGAAAGTCCTCGGGAGTCGTGGCGCCGATGCATGGCAACTCGCCGCGCGAGAACGCAATCTTCAATTCGGACGCGATTTCTTCGGCCGCTTCGCCGACGAACAGCTGATGAATCTCGTCGAAGAACAGCACCACCCTGCCCTTGGCCGCGAGCACCTCCTTGCGCAACACGCCGATGCGCGAAGCGAGTGCACCGCGCACACCGGTGCCCGCCACGAGCTCACTGACCGGGATCTGCACGATCACGCGATCGTCCAGCGACATCACGTCTTCCGCCGCGGCAATGCGCTGCGCGAGTCCACGCACGATGCTCGTTTTGCCCACGCCCGCGATGCCGACCAGGCACGGGTTGTTGCCCTCGCGCTTGGCGAGTACGTCGAGCGCTTGTTCGATCACCGAGTCTCGCCCAACCACGGGGTCGAGTTCGCCGCGCGCGGCCGCCAAAGTGAGGTTACGGCCCAAGGCCGTGAGCGTTGGAAACTTTTGCGGGTCGAGTTCGAAGCGTTCCCACGGCTCTGGCTCTTTGTGCACGGGTTTCTCGAGCACGGGCATGGGGGGCAGCGCACGCGACAAAGTCACGCGCGAGCCGCTGCTCGGCAATGCCATCACGGGGACCACCACGCCCGCCCCACGCGACTCGGGAGCGGAAGGTGCGCTGGCCGAACTCGTTTCCACGCTCGCACCTCTTCGAGGCGGCGGGTAGAGCGGCACTTTGACGGCCTTCGAGGCGCGGCGCGGAGCGAGCGGCAGTTCGCGCGGTTGCTCGGGCGCCGCGCGACGTCGCCCGACCAAGCCCAGGCCAACCTGCACCGCCTGAGTTCGCAAGCGCGAGGTGTCGACGTTCAACGACTCGAGCACACGGCGAGCCGAGCTGCGCGGTTCGCCCACCAGGGCCACGAGCAGGTGCACCGCCGCCGCGTCGCCATCGCCCATGCGCCCCGCAATCTCCCGCGCCCGTTGCAGGCACGACTTGATCGGCTCTTCGAGTTCTTCTTCGATGCCCCGCGCGGCACGCAGCAGCTCCTCGACGCCCAACTTGCGCTCCCGGAGCAAGTCACACGCCGGACTCGGACGCGCGGCGATCGCGGCCAGCAGGTGCGCACTCGAGACGCGCTCCTTTTGCTTTTGCGCGAGCTCATCCGCGATCCGTTTCACGAGAGCGAGTTCCGACTCGAAGCGGGCACCGGTCATCACCTGAGCGATCTGCCTGGAATCAGGAAAACGGCCAACTTTTCCAGTATTTGGCCAGCCGTCCAGCAGGCCACGCTAGCGGTTGAACAGCTCGCGGCCCTGCGCGTAATCCCAAACCGTGACGCGACTCGCACCGCCGACCGCGACCAGCGGCTCGGATCCCGAAATCGCTAGGTTTTTGTCCTCGACCACGGCCGCCAACCAATCATCGTCCGTGCCCGGGATCTTGGCCGCTAGCTCGCTCTGCAAACGCGGGCGCCCGTCGAAATCCGTGACCAGCAAGGTCCAGCGCCGCGCTTGGCCGGCACCCGGGCTGTCGACCAAGACGAACGCCAACACGTCGGTGTTGGCGGCGGCGGCATAGACCGGCGCCGGCACGCGAAAACGCGCCAGGACCCGCAAGTCGGCCGTCAGCCTTAGGTGCGAGACCTCACCCGCCTTACTGACGGCAAAGAATTCGTCGAGCCGCTTGCCCGGCAACAAGCGAATGGGCGCCTCCGCGCCGGTCGAGAAAGCGAATTCGCTGCGGCTTCCGCGGGGTGCCTTACGCACGAAGCCCGTCGTCGTTCGGCACACGACGGCGTTGTCGCGCAGCTGCACCATTGGTTCGGTGCAGCCGTCCACGCGAACACTCGAGTCGAACGCCAAAAAGGGACCTGCCTCGCTTTCGAACGGATAGGAGTAAAGCTGCTCGTCCACGGGGTAGTAGACGAAAAAGTGACTCGGCTCTTCCAGATCGGGAAAGAGTCGCGACCCGGGAAGGAACGTGACGTGAGGCGCCATCTTCGGCTGCTTCGAGCGCGAGTCCAGACGAGTCACGCTGGACGCACCGACGGCGAACAACGAACCATCGGCACCGGCGGCCACCCCACGCACGGGACCGACGCTGGCCTCCGTCACCACCTCCCCGTGTTTGCTGTCGCGAAACGTGACTTTGTCGAGACTCGCTTGCGCGAGCCGCGCCGTCCCGAACGCTAGCAGCGTGCTCGGGGAGACTGGAGCCGCAATCTCGAGGCGCTGCTCGCGCAGTGAGCGTAACGTTTGCACCACTGCGGACGGGAGCGGGGCTGTCGTCCGCGCCGGTGCGGGCGCCGGCGACTCAGCGATCGCGGAGCCCAAAGCGGGTACGAGCGCGCTTCGCGACGAATGGGGCGGGGGCGACTGCCTTCCGGAACGGTTACTTTCGGAGCGACACGCTCCGAGCGTGCCCAGCCAGGCGATCACGAGCGCGGCGCGCCGGATTGTTCGCGTGGCGGTCATGATGCTACGTTGACTTTCCCGCCCGGTCCTGCCCGAGCGCAAGCACAATGTTTCGCTATCTCTCCCTCAACCAGCTTACTCGTCACGTGGCCGCATTGCTTGCCGGCTCGATGCTCGTCTCGCTCGCGCTCGGAGGCACTAGCTGCAGCCGTTTCACGCGCACCAAGCAATGCCGCGCGTTGATCGCTCAGGTCAATCCCGCCCTCGATGACGTGCTCACCATCACCCATGGCCCTGAGCGCGGAGGCGCGGGTGGAAGTGGCGGCGGAGGCGCGGGCGAAGGCGGTAGCGGAGGTATCGGCGGCGGCCTCAGGGCTAGCGGCGGCTACGTCGCGGCGGCGGGTCGCTACGAGCGTCTGGCCAAACAACTCGGGCCAATGGAGTTCGGCAGCGAGGAAATGGCCAAACTCGTGGCCGAATACGCGGGGATCCTGAACAGCGCTGCGGAAAATCTGCGCTCGCTCGCCAGCGCGCTCGACGCGAACAACTCACCCGAAGCCGATCGCATCAACCGCGAGCTCGAGCGCATCGGCGCGCACGAGCGCTCGGTCGTCTCGCGCATGGACAACTGGTGCCAGCCGTAAGGCTGTGAGGCGCGGCGTCAGGGCCCAGAGTGCCCAACCCATGAACACGGCTAACCTCTCGCAATGACCGACGCGGCGCGAACAACGGCGGCACGAGCAGCGTACAGCGGCTGGGGGCAACGCGCGCGCTGGGCACCCTGCTGGATTCGGTGCGCGAGAGCTGGGGCGGCTATGACGTGCGGCAACATCACCAACAGGGTGAGTTTCATCACGACGTGTTCGTGCGCGTGGTCGATGCCAAACCGGGCTTGCCCGGTGAGTATTTGGTCATCTCGACCAACGGCAACGGCGGCGTGAAAGAAGCGGCGGTTGGTGCAAGCCGGTAACCCGATCCGCCGCGTTCGAGTTCAGTCGTCGCGCAGCAGTGGTTCGCGCACGGCCGCGTACTCTTCGATCAGGGCGCGCGCTTCCGGCGCGACCTCGCTGAAGCGAACCCCGAAGCCCGCCGGAAAATCGTCACTCAGTTCGTCTTGCATGTACTCGACAGTGCCGAAGACGCTGCACGTTGGGCCGGACGGAAAAGTCAGGCTCAGCTCGATCGGGGCGCCCAGCGCGGGCGGCTTCTGGTAGGTCGCGACGAACAAGCCCCCCCGCGAACAGACGTCGTTGCTCGACACGGGACGAAAGAAATTGTTCTTGGTGTGAGCGACGAGCGAAACATCCACGCGCTCGGGGCGGCTCATGCCCCGCTCGATCGTGCGCTGCATACCGGCAATGGCGGCCGCGATCTCGCTCAGACGTCGATCCTCACCGGGCCCCGGTGATGTGGCCGCCGTGATCATTGGTGCCAAGAGCTCGCGGAGCAGGGCCAGCTGCTGTCCGGCGAGCTGCGCGAGATCGTGCGGAGCCGCGTCGTACAGGGTGACTTCGAGCTTCGGGCGCGCCAGTGACTCGAACCCTCGACGCAACTGCTCTCCCTGCGCGTCCGCGGCTTGGGCCGCACGCTTGTCGGTAACGGCGTGCGCGAGGGCTTCACGAATGCCCTTCAACTGGTCGTCGAGCAGGCTGAGCGATCCGGTGACACGCGCCACCGGATCTTCGTCTTTGCCGCCCATGCGCTGCACGCGCACGAAGGCGTCTTTGATCTCGGCCCAGCGCGCCTTTTGCGCGTCACTCTGGCGGCCGCGCATCTCAGCCAGCTTGAGCAAGTTTTGTTCGGCGCCACGGGTCAAGGTCTGCGCTTCGCTCGTGTAGTGATCGTCGATCAAGCGCTCGAGTTCGGCTTCGTTCATCGCCGCCGCCACCTTCTCGACCATTTTGTTCATGTTGCGATAGCTGCCCTGCAACTTGAATGGCGGCTCGCTGCGATAGCGATCGTCCTGCGAAGCGGAGGCGATGTACTCTTGGTTCACTCGCAGTAGCGTGCGTTGCACTTGGAACAATCGCCGGAAGAGCGCCACGAACTCTTCGATCTCGGCCGCGCTGTAGCCATGGGTCAGCTCCGACGCGGGGATCTCCTGACCTTGCGCCATCGCGATCAACTTCTGAACGTCCGCGGGCTCTCGGCTGGCGAGCGGCGCGAGTACCGCGTTCGAAGTGAGCGCATTTTCGAGGTAGCTGAGCGCGAACGCCTGCTCCTTGCCTTGCAGAATATCGCCCAGATTGTAGGTATCAGCGCGGTTGGCCAGCATGTCCGGGATTTGAAAGCGCGCGCCCGATTCCGTGTACGGGTTGCCGGCCATCACCACGCAGAACTTCTTGCCGCGCAGATCGTACGTCCGGGAGCGTCCATTCCAAACCCCTTCGATCCGGCGCTGGGCGTCGCACAGCGAGATGAACTTCTGAAGTAGCTCGGGGTTCGTGTGCTGAATGTCGTCGAGATAGAGCATCACGTTGTTGCCCATCTCGAGCGCTAGATTGATCTTCTCGACCTCTTGGCGCGCGGTCGCGTTGTGCACCTCGGCCGGATCGAGCGAGACCACGGCCGTCCCCAACGCGGGGCCGTTGACCTTGACGAAAACCAGACCGAGGCGGCTGGCCACGTATTCCATCAGTGTGGTCTTGCCGTAGCCTGGCGGTGAGACCAGCAGCAGTAACCCCATCAAGTCCGTGCGCTTGGTCTTGCCGGCGGCTCCGAGTTGCTTGGCCAAATTGGCACCCACCAGCGGCAGGTACACCTCGTCGATCAAACGGTTGCGCACGAAGGAAGTGAGCACGCGCGGGGCAAATTCGTCGAGCCGGAGCCGCGCCCGTTCTCGCGCCGCGACCTCGGTCCTCAGCTTTTTGTAGCTGCGGTAGCGGGGGGCACGCTCGGTGATGAAGCCACTGACGCGCTCCAAGAGCTCGTCGAAAGACAGGGCGAGTTCGCGATTTTTGATGCGAGGGTGCGTGCCGAGGAGGCCGGTAATCACCGTCTCGGTCGGAGCCGACGAAACGGTCACCGGTTCACCGCCGAGGGCAATGAACCGAGCGACCACCTCCAGGCGATGTCGTTCGAGGGTCGGGTTCGGGTTCTGCTTCAGGAATGCATCGAGGTAGGCCAGAGCAATCCCGAGCCGCTCCGGTCCGTGAGCGGCGAGCAACGAAAGATCTTCTTCGAAACCACGCCGAGCCGCCAGCTCTTCGAGGTGCTTTTGAAACTCGGACTGCAATTGCTCGGCGCGCGCACTGACCGTGAACTTGGGGCGCGGCTCGCCGAGCTCTTCGACCAAGTAGCGCGCGGCAGAGCTCGCGGGCAGCGCGCTGCCCAAGTTCACACTCTGCGCGAAGCCAACGATCGGAGCTTCGAACTCACGCGCGAGCGCAAGACTCGCACCCTGGTCGTGGAAGACCCGGCGTAAGCGAGCGATGCTCTCGGCGCGCCGCGACAGCAAATCCTGCTTGTCTTCGGGCAGCGATTGCCAATACAGCCAGGCCAATCCGCGCGCATCGGGTGAAAAGCGAAGCAGGCCCGCGCCCTTTTGCAAGGCAAGGATTTTGCTCAGGATCAGGGCGCCATCGGCGTCGTGGACACCGGGCTCGTAACCTTCATCCAAACGCTCGGCGGCGAAGGCGCGCACGAGTTCGGGCAAGCGCTCATCGCGCAGCGCGCTTTCCAAAGCCGACAAACTGGAACCCGCGCGACCCGACTCCGCGTCCAGCAGCATCGACACGGCCAGGAACTCGCCGCGATACACGTCCGCGTTCTCGGACACGAGCGCCTGATCCCAGAACTCGCGACCACGTTCCAAACCCTCGTCGCGGAGCGGCTCGTAAAAGTCGGTCCCCGTGAGGTGGCTTTGGAGGCCACCCTCTCGCGTCACGACCGTCAGTTCGAGCGGCTGAGTATTGACGAGGAAGCGGTGCTCGCCAAAACGGATCGTGTCGTCTTCACCCCCCGAAAGCTCGGTCTTGTCGCGCAACGCGCGCAGCGCCGTCTGACGCGCGGACTTCAATTTCGAATCGAGCTCTTCGGCGCGCACCGAATCTCCCAGTTCGAGCAGTTGCCCGCGCAGCTCTTCGAGCTTTCCGAGCGTTGGATCCGAGACGAAGAACGTATTCAGCTCATCGACGCGCTTGAACGTCTGCGCACGACGAACGATGCCGGACAGAATGCGCTCGGCGGCGAGCGCGAAGTTCTGCGCCCGCCGCTGGCGCTCCTCGACGATCGCTTGCCGGCGGGTCGCGATCGCATCCAACACCTCTTCGCGTTTGTCGGCAATATCCGGCGCAAATTCCGCAAATTCACCGAAGCGACTCTCCAGCTCTTCGAGCTGTAGCATCAGCTTACCGAGCTGCTCGTCGCAAGTCTCGGGCGTCTTGGCCAAGCTCAGCGCGCTGACCACGTTCTGACCCAGCAGCTTGAACTGCACCGCGAACTCGGCGCGGCCCTCGCCGGCCGACAGCTCCTGGTAACGGCCATCGAAAATGGCGCGCGCCCGATTCTGTTTGGCGAACGCGGTGCTCGTGCCATCGAGGATCGTCGTGCGAGCGGTCGGGTCGGCGACCTTGAGGCCATTGACCGTCTCCGCGAGCAAGGTCAGCCCTTCGTAGATGCGATCGAGTTCGCTGCGCGAGCTCGCGAGTTCGCCCGCGGTCTTGGTCGACTCGACCTTGCGCACCAATAGGTCGAGCTCGTCCAAAAGTGGTTTGAACGCGTCGACCGACAGGAAGAATTCGACACAGGCCGCGCTCACTTCGTCGAAGCGCGTGCCAATCACGGTCTCGAGCTCCCGCACACGGGCTTGATCGACGTAGCGAACCTCCTTGAGCGAGACGAGCGACCCGCGCTGCTTCTTCAACGCGGTCAACGCTCCCAAAAACGCATCCACCGTGCGCAGATCGGAGGGGCGCAGCTTCTCCAGCAGCTCTTTTTGGCCATCTTCCGCGGAGCGGACGGCTTCGCGCGCGATTTTTTCCTGCGCGCGCAGCTTCTCGAACTCGTCGATGATCAGCGCCGCGCTGGCTTGGGTTTCACGCACCACGCTCGCCAGATCGAACGCCTCGGCATGACCCAGCCAATGGTGCGCGTCGAGTAGGCGCTGAGAAAAGCCCACGACGTCCTCGAAGCTGCGTCGCGTGGGCGCTTCGAGCGTGGCAAGCTTCTGAACCGTCAGCGCCTCGCTGATGCCTGCCACCAGATCGGCGTTGCCGACCTTGGCCAGGTACGAGCCGTCCGTCGGTGTGGACGCCGCAAACTCCACCGTCGTGAATGGCGTTTGCCAAACTTGCACGGGGTGCACGCGAGTCGCCTCTTGGCCGGGTGTGGCGCGAAAAATCAGCATCGTGCCGTCGGGGAACAAGCTGTACCCGTGGCACCGGATCGGCGTTTGCACTTCCTTCTTGATCAAGTTGTACGGCAAAAGCTCGTACTCGCCCTCCTCCTCACGGTAGAAGACGAACAGCACGTCCTCCCCATTGGGAGATGGCAGCACGCGCTCGATGCGCAGATCGGCATTGCTGTCCCAAACCTTGTGCTCGCCCGATTCCAGGTAGTAACCCGCGGGAAAGATGATGCCGTGGTTCTCTGGCAACTCCAGGCACGACTGGCCAATGGAGTCTTCTCGCAGCACGTGCGCGGTGCGGGGGTTATAAACCAGGTAGCGAGTGCGCTCTTCGCGGAAAGGCCGGATCTTGAGCAAGATCAGGCTGCCGAGCTTCGCGTAGGCGATCTCCGCGTCATCCAGCGTCTGGTTGGGATCGTCGACCGGTTCTCGATACACGCCGAAACCGTCTTGCGTGTTGTTCTCGATCTTGACCGTCAGATCACCGCCCACGGTCTCGACGAACACCTCGTTCAGGATGTTGATGTGCGGGTGCGGGCCCGAGACCTGGTTCTCGCGCGTCGTCGGTGTCCACGCGAACGCGTGCGGTCGCGGCGGACGAGCGTCTTCTTCACCGCGCGCATCCAGGTACGAGACTCGGCTTTGCGCGTCGATGGTGAAGCGGAACACCTTGACGTCGCGTGCCGTCGCGCCGATCTGAGTGACGATCAAGAGGCGCGTATCGGTGCGCCTGAGTTGGAGCAGGCGAGCGTCTTTGTAGTAGCGAAAGACGTCCGAGAATTCTCGCGTGAAGTCGGGATTGGCGAGGAACGACAGCGGTCCGTCGAAGGGCGCGCTCGACAGGTCGAACGTCTCGGCGCTACGCTGAAAGCGGTACGTCGAGAGCGCGTCACTCGGCTTGGTCTCGCTCTTCAGCCCGATGAACACCTGAAAGCCGAACAGCAAGTGGCCGGCGACGCTCACCACGTCGCGTGGCACGCAGTTGTTCTCGGTGCGTACGCGATCGGTCGCGAGCAACGCGAGTTCGCGCCCGCCGAAGAGCTTGGAGCGCGCGCCGTTCAGCGCTTCACAGCGCTTACCCAGCTCGCGCGCGTGATCCAGCAAACGTCGGCGAATGACTTCGTAGCTACCGCCTTCGAGCGGGGGCTCATTGGCGATGGATTGCTCGGCCGCCATGGTGCGGCTGGCTCAGCGAGGCTGCGGCTTCTGCACTTCTTCGACCACGATGTCACGGTTGCCGACTTGCGTCGCGAGCGGCGCGAGCTTGTCGAGCGCTTCCGCGAGCCCGGCGCCGCCGTTGCCGTTCATCAAGCTCTGCACCAACTCGCGCAACGTATCGCTCTGCTCCAGCGCGCCATCGACCGATTGGCCCATGGAGATCGCGCTCATGAAGCGCTCCAAGAACTGCCCGTCACCACCGACGATGTTGATGCGCGCGTTGCCCATGGCCTGAGCGAGGATCTGAGCCTGGGCGGCCACCACTTCTTTGCGAGCGCGGATCTTCTCCAACTCGACGCTCTTTTCCTTGTCCAATCGCAGCCGGAACTCTTCGTGGCCGCGTCCGGCGCCGTCGAGCAGCTTCATCGATTCGGCTTTTTGGGCGAGCCCAGCCGCCTCGGCGACCAGCTTCTCGCGCGTGACCTTGGCCTCGACCAAGCCTTGCTTCTCGATCGCGGCCGCGTCCGCTTCGCGGACTCGCACTTTTGCCAACCCCTCTGCGGCGGATTCGGCCTGCACGCCTTCGGCAATACGAATTTTCGCGCGCGCCGTTTTGTCCGCGGTGTCGAGCTCGGAGTCTGCGAGCAAGATGCGCTCGCGGGCCTTGAACTTGGCGGCTTCCTCGCTGGCTTCGGCCGCCTTCACCTGCTTGACGAGGACCTCCTGCGCGGAGGCTTCGGCCGCGATCCGCACCGACTCCTTCTTGCGCGTGGCCTCGGAGGTGTTGCGCAGGTCTTTGATCTGCTCCTCTTCGGCGGCCACGTTCTTTTCGACCGCGATGCGGTCACGCACCACGTTCGCGATCTCCTTCTTTTGGAGCTCGACTTCTTTGTCGCGCGCGATGCCCACCAACGCGACTTCGCGCTCGCGACCGATGGCTTCCAGCGCGCGTGCCTTCTCGACGCGCTCGGTCTCGACGGCGATCTCGCGCTCACGCGCCTTCTGCGCGATCGCCACGCCACGTTCTTTGTTTTGCTCGGCGATCTGCGCTTCTTCTTCGTTCTTGGTCGTGATGAGCACGGTCTTTTTGTGCTCTTCGCTGGCGACCCGCAGAGCCTCGTTGGACTCGCGGGATTGCGCGACCGCGACCTCTTTGTTCTTCTTGGCCTCCGCCTCCGAGCGGCGTTGCTCGAAGCGGAACACGGCTTCGTCGGCGGTCAGGTTCTGGCTGCCGGTTTCCATGCGTTCTTTTTGGCGCAGCTCGTTGGTCTTCAGGTTTTGAATCACCGTCAGATCGGTGATCTTGCGGATGCCGTCGGCATCCATGATGTTGTCCTTGTCCAGCGCTTCGAGCGGCGTCTGCTCCAAGTAGTCGATCGCGGCATCGTCCAAGATGAAGCCGTTCAAATCCTTGCCGATCACCTCGATGATTTTGTCTTTGAAGGCGTCGCGCTTGGTGTACAGCTCCTCGAAGTTGAAGTGCTTGCCCACCGTCTTCAGGGCTTCCGCAAATTTCGCAGAGAACAACTCCGACAGGGCTTTGGCGTCACTGGCGCGCTGGCAGCCGACCGATTGTGCGACCTTGAGCACGTCATCGACCGTCTTGTTCACGCGCACGAAGAAGGTGACGTTGATGTCGGCGCGAATGTTGTCGTTGCAGATCAGGCCCTCCTTGCCGCGGCGGTCGATGTCGATCGTTTTGACGGAAAGGTCCATGATCTCGGCGCGATTGATCACGGGGTAAACGATGGCGCCCGTGAAGGCGACGACCGGCTCGCTGCGCATCGTGTTCACGACCAGCGCGCGACCTTGATCGACCTGACGGTAGAAGCGTGACAACAACGCCAACACTCCGAACAGGAGCAGGACGATCACGCCGACGACGATCAGAACCGGAACGAGCCCAACGACTTGAGGATCCCCAGTGTTCATTGCGCAGAAAGATCGCACGACTTCGCGCGCAGCGGATCACCAAAAACACGAACTGAACAGACGTGAGGGGCTAGACGCGTTCGCGGATCGATTTTGGCAAAGAGTCGATCTCGTCCATCTCTAGCGGCTCGACGAGGAAGGATTCGTGCTCGCGGTCCCAATCCACGATCAGCATGTGGTCGCCGCGCTTTACCGGTAGCTCACGGTCCACACGAATGCGCACCACGAGGCCGGCGCCGCCGTCTTCGAGAGATGCCTCACCGAACGTCGAGGTGACGGTCCCGGTGCGCACCACGCACGTCTTACCAATCAAATCAGTACGCGAGGTGCCCTTCCGATGTGCGAACACTTTGGCCAACGGGCGGGCCGAAAACGACGTCAGCGGCAGGGCGAGGACGGGTGAGCCGAACAGCACGATCCAGCTCAGAAGCGTCTGCGCACCGGCCGGAAGGGCGCGCGACACGAGCTGCATCGCGATCGTGCACACGAGCCATGAAAACGTGATGATCAGGCTCAAAACTACCGTCACCGGCACGGATCGCAGGTGCAAGGCGTGGAGCAACGCGGCCACCGCCGAGGCGTCACCGCCATCGCCGTCGGCGTGGTGCGCTGAGTCGCCTACATCCGCCACATCACCGGCGTCACCGAAGCCATCGAAGTGACCGTCGGCCGAGCCATCACCCAGATGGATTGCACCGAGCACGACGAACAACCAATACACGAGCACGACCCCCAGCAGCACCGTGTACACGGTGCCCGGGAACGAGAGCGCGAGCCCCAGCACTTCACTCATAGCGGTCGCGCACGCAGCTGATCCAAGATCGCATCCAGGCTTGCGACGATGCGGTCGACCGCGGCGTCGCTGACGCCCGTGGGATGCGTCGGCGTGACACCGGCAAACGGAGCGGGGGCGCCTGGAGGATCGAGTGCGCGCGTCGCGAGTGCGGGGCCATACGTCATCAACAGCGCGCCGATCGCTTTCCCACCGGGCGTCTTGGCGAAGATATCGGAGTAGCCGACGGACACGTTCGTCGCCGCGTACACCAGCGCGTCGTAAAACGAAGCGATTTTTGGATTGCGTCCGCGTTCAGCGACGTAGAAGGCGGCCGCCGCGCTGAGCACCGTGAGCACGATGGCGTTCGCGGGCTCCCGCGCTTGGTAGTCGCGCATCTTCTCGTGCAGGCGAGTCATGGCTGGGCCCGGTCCGCTGCGAGCGGTGCAGGCCGCCAAGAGACCCAGTGTGATCAGGGCGCGCTCGTTCATCGAGACTGCCCAGCATAGCCCGCTTCCGCCCAACCTGGACAATCACCGAGATTTTTGGGCCTTCCTCTTGACCTATCGACTGATAGGCCACAGACTATCGATCGATAGGTCGATAGGGCCATCGAGAGGATTGTCATGAAAGAAACTACGTCCGAGGTGCGTCTGCGTTATCCACTCCACGCGCTGCTGATGGTCGGAGTCAGCTGGTGCTCATACGCGGTCGTATTGTTGGCTTTGGCCTTGTTCATGCTGCCAATCGTGCCGCTCGCGCCCGTGTTCGTGATGATCATGGTCGCCCTCGGTGGGCTTCTGAGCTCCGTTCACGAGTACGCGAGATCCGTGGCAAGACCCGCGCAAGCGACTAGGCTGCGCAGCCGAGCCGATGGGAAAATCCCCCAAGCCGCGCGTGGCGCCCAAGAGCCGTGCTGACGCCGAGCCGCCGGCGCGGCGCGAAGAGGTGCTGGAGACCGCGCTCACGCTGGTGTCCGAGCACGGTGTAGCGGGTGCGTCGCTGCGCAAACTCGCCGCCGAGCTCGGCATCAGCCAGCCCAGCCTGTACCACTACTTTCCGAGCAAGGACGCGCTCGTCAGTGCCGTTGTCGAGTATTGCGCTGACAAGATGCTGGCCTCGGCGCTCGACCTCCCCCCGCCCCAACGACGAGAAGAACTGCCGCGCTTTGCCATGCGCGCGGTCGTCGATCTTTGGTCCGGTGAGCGGCACCCGCGCTTCGTGCGTTTCATGTTCGTAGTCGCGCTGGAGAGCAAATCGAACCGGGCTTTCATTCAGCGCGTCTTCGAGGAGCGGCTTTATCCCGGCTTTACTCTGCTCGCCAACGCCTTTGGTCGCGACGAAGCCGAGCGCCGCGAACTGCGCCACATCGTGTGGATGGTGGTCTACTCGCTGGGTCTCTCGTTCTTGGAGCAGCGCGCGCTGTTCGGCATGCCCCGCCCGAGCCAAGACGTGCTCGACCACGCTGAATGGGTCGTGGGCGCGGCAGAGCGCTTGCTGCGCATGCACTCGGACCCGGGCTAACCCTTTTTCTTCTTCTTTTTCTTGCGCGTGCTCTCGCGCAGCCGGTGCTCTTCAGCGCCAACCACGACCGTCCCGTACCGGTACTGGATCAGCCGCTGATAGGTGCCAGTCTCGTCCCCGCCAATCATCCACAGGTCGCGCGGGTCGCGGTCCGTCTCGACGCTCGGCAGCCAATGCCGGCTGGACGCCCAAGCGAGCAGGCTGGGTCGGCCGAGCACATTGCGCGTGACGACCACGCCGCACGCAGGGCGCGAGCCGAGGCCCGAGCACACGCGCGTCGCGTACAGTTCTTCGTTACCGATCGGACGCCAGAGCCATTGGTGGTCGACGGCGAGCTTCGCGCGCGTCCCGAGTTCGGTGCTCGCCGCGACCGGAAGCAGCTCGAGGACTTGCGCGAGTTGCGGCTTGTCGATCTGACGAAGCAGTTCGAGGCTCGTGCCGCGTTTGATGTCGAGTACGACCTCGACGCTGTTGGCGGGTCCCCCGCAGCAGCGAAAGCCAATCGTTCCGCTGGGCGTCGCGGGCCGTTGCGCGCGCGCATTGGCGCAGCGCCCGACGATCTCGCCGTCGGCCGAGTTGCCGCCACGCACACTGACCAAACCCGCGCCGGCACCCCGCCCCCAGTCGCTGGCCGTCCACTCCCATGCGCCGCCGTGCAGATCGCGCACTCCGAAGTCGCTGCGACAAGACACGCGAATGCCGGTGGGCCGCATCACCGGTACGGCGCCGGTACCGCAACGCTCGGCGCGATAACTCTCGCCGTACTCGTAGCGGTGATTGTCCGGCCCTTTGCAGGCGCGCTCCCATTCGAGCTCGCTGCACAGGCGCTTGCCGCGCTCCGTGCACAGCGCCGCCGCCGCGTCGCGAGTCACGTTCGTGAGCGGAATCGCCCCTTCTTCGTTCGGGTACGGGAAAACGTCCATGTAGTAACCCTTGAGGATTACCTGTTCACCCGGCATCTCTTCGTCGGCCACCCGGGGCAGGCTGCCCTCCGGAGTGCCGGCGACGAGCGGGCCGCGCGGGATCCAGACCATGCCTTGGCGTGGTTCGGGCGGTACCTCCGGCGGCGAGATCGACGAGCTCGACGAGCTCTTGGGCGCGCTCTCCCGCGTGGGGGCAGCCCGCTGGGTCCGGCACGCGACGCAAAAACCGAGGCCGATGAGGATCGCAGCGAAGCGCTGCGTGCTCACGAGTCGGAGCGCTCGTCCCGCTCGCGCAGACCGAGCTCCTTCATTTTCAGCTGCAGACCCTTGCGCGAAATCTTGAGTAAGCGGGCCGCGTGGGTGACGTTGCTCGAGGTTTGATCCAAGGCTTTGACGATCAGCTCGCGCTCGAGGCGACTCATGGCCGCCTTGACCTGCTCCTTCAAGCCATCGGCGGCAGCCGCGACGGCCGCCTCGCTGGCCGGCTGCGTCGCGGGCGGATCCGGGGTCGAAATGTCACGCACCTCGGACGGCAGATCCAAGACCTTCAGCTCGCTGCCATCCGAGAACAACACGGCCCGCTCGATCACGTTCTCGAGCTCGCGGATGTTGCCCGGCCAGGGATAGGAAACCAGGTGCGCCTCGGTATCGGCTTCGACGCCGGTGACGCTCTTTTTCAAGCGAGCGTTGAACTTGTCGATGAAATGCTTGGCTAGGAGCGGGATGTCCGTCGCTCGCTCGCGCAGCGAGGGCAAGCGGATCGGCACGACGTTCAGGCGGTAGTACAGATCCTCGCGGAACGCGCCGGCCGCGATTTCACGCTTCAGATCGCTGTTCGTGGCCGCGACCAAGCGAACGTCGACGCGAATGGTCTTCACGCCGCCCACGCGCTCGAACTCGCTCTCTTGCAGGGCGCGCAGCAATTTGACCTGCATCTCGACCGGGATCGAACCGATCTCGTCCAAGAATAGCGTGCCGCCGCTGGCGAGTTCGAAGCGCCCGGGCTTGGAGCCCACGGCGCCGGTGAAGGCTCCGCGCTCGTGTCCGAACAGCTCGCTTTCCATCAGATCCTTGGGGATCGCGGCGCAGTTGACCTTGATGAACGGTTTGTCGCGCCGCGACGAGTTCTCGTGTAGCGCGCGGGCCACGAGCTCTTTGCCGGTGCCGCTCTCGCCGGTGATGAGCACGGTGGTCGGCGTGTCGGCAACACGGTCGAGCACCGCGTACAGATCCAAGATGCTGGGGCTCTGACCAATGATGCCGTAGCGGGCCGATTCGCGCGCGTCGGACTCGGGGCGCGTGGCTTCCGCCGCCGAGAGATCACGAGTGCGCAGCGCCTTGCGGACGATCGCACGCACCTCGGCCTGATCGAAGGGCTTGGTCAGGTAATCGAAGGCGCCGGTTTTGAGCGCCTCGACCGCGTTGTCGACCGTGCCGTGCGCGGTGATCATCACCACCGGTAGCTCGTCGTCGATCGCGACGGCGCGGCGCAGAAGCTCCATGCCGTCGAGCTTGGGCATGCGCAGATCGGTGATGATCAAGTCCAGGTGGTGCTCTTTGAGCACTTGCAGCGCTTGCTCGCCGTCTTCGGCCAGGTGCACGTCGTAGCCGTCGCGTTCGAGCTGCGCGCTGAGCACGCGCCGAAGGTTCGGTTCGTCGTCGACGACTAGGATCTGTTTGCGTTCAGGGAGCATCGACGAACCGTCCGAATCGGGGAACTTTGCGGGTCACTACGGGCAGCGCGAACCTGCCGCCCCGGGGGCGAGCAGCGACGAACAATAGAACAGGGCGGCCTTACCACCGCCCGGGGCACCAGCGGCAATGATGTCGCGGTTGCCGATGTGCGGCGTGACGATGGCCCGACCCAACTCATCGCCGTTTTCAGCGGAAGAGATGAACTTCGAGTCGACGAAGCTTTCCTCGTCGGCGAGGTCTGCATCGTAGATCAGGAGCGCGCCTGCGTTTTCTTCGTCGCGCACGGTCATTTTCGGCGCGCCGACGACCACTTCGCCGTCACCGTCTCCGTCGAGGTCACCGACGGCCAGCGCGGCACCGAACTCCGATTGTTCGCAGCCGCTCAAGCTACTGGTCGAACCACAACCGAACGAGTTGAGCAGCGCGCCCCTCGGCAAAGACGAAAGGCTGCACTCGCGGGAGTCGGTCCCGGGTAGGTCGAACAGCGCGGCGCCGTCGATCACGTGCACGTTGACGTTGTCCGACACCACTAGATCATCGGCGTCATCGCCGTTGACTCGGCCGCTCGCCAGCGCGCGGCCCAGTCCATCGACGTCGCCCAAGCAGCCGACGTAGGCCGAGTTGCCGTCATCGTCGGTCTTCCACAAGAAGACTCGAGACTTGCCCGGCACCGCCACCGCCAACACCCGCCCGCCGTCGACCGCGAGCACCGCGAGCGATTGACCGAAGCTCGGATCGTCCGCGTCCGCGTCGTCGGGCAAACCGAGCGCGCTGAACTCGAGGCTCCGCGACGGATAAAACCACGCAATTCGCTTCTCGGGCAAGCTCGCCAGCAGCACGGGGTCATCCGTGCGGTCGGTGGCCATCGGGTGGTCGTAGGGTTGGTTCTGGGCGAAAGTCACGGCCAGGAGCTTCTGCGCCACTTCGGGCATCTCCAGGGCGTACTCGGCGGTGTCTTTGCAACGGACGACCAGGCCCGACTTGTCCGCGGTTCCCGTGCCGACCGCAAAGCACAGCGGGCGAACTTGGTCAGGACCTTGTGCCTTGGCAAAGCCAGCGATGCGCGAAGACAAATAACAGTCCTGACTGCTACCGCTGCAATACCCGGTATCGATGGACGTGGTGCCTGGTGAATCGTCGTTACCGATGTCGTACAGCGCGGCGCCGGAGACGTTGGTCGCCCCGCCCACCAGTACCTCGGTCGTCCCGTCGTTGGTGGCCGTCGCCAGCGTGACGCCGAAGCCGCTCTTCATCGCGCCCGGCTTCTCGAACAACACGATCGGCGAATCAGCGGTCACGTCGTCGAAACGAGTCCACGAGCAGGCAGAGCTGGCGAGAGCGAGACCGCCGAGCACGAGCAACGAAGCGCGCATCAGAACTTTCCTCCGAAGAACAGGCCGCCGCCGGTGCTGGAGGCATTCGGCGTGAACTCGAAGCGAGGCCCGTGTTCGACGACGGCTACGTCTTGCAACGGGCGCGTGCGCGGCTGCAGGCGGGCGACGGGACGGGCCTTCAGTGGATCCTCGAATTCGAGCAACTTCCCGGCCTTGACCGAAGACTCCGGCAGCGGATCTTTGATGAAGTTGTAGGTCGCGAGTCCGCCGAGTACGCCCGCCACGACGAAGCCGGCGTCAGCGCCGACGGCGAACCACTTGCCGCGCGTGGCGCGGCTGTCGGAACCTTCCAAGCTGCCGTTGGCGCGGTCTTCCTTCAGCTGGTCGTACAGTTTGTTCGATTCCGAGCCGACGTAGATGGCCGCGCCCAAGAAGGCCGCGCCGATGATGGCCTGCGTCCAAGCGGGGCCGCGTGGATACTTGGGGATCATCTTCACGTGCAGCGGCAGGATCTGACCGCGCGGCACCACGATGGTGCCTTCGTAGGTCTTCCGTCCGTCGCTCTCGATGGTGACCTTGTGTTTGCCCGAGTCGAAGCGAACGTCGAGCGGCTCCTCGCCACTGCGCCAAACTCCCTTCGGCTGTTCGTCGATGCGCACCTTCACTTCGGGTGCCGACGCATCGATGCGCAGCACGCCGTAGTTGACGCGAACCATGCGCACTTCGAGTTCCTTTTGCTCGCCGTGCTCGAGTTCGACGCTGGACAGGAACGGCTCGAAACCAGGCGCCTCGACGAGCACGTCGTGCTTGCCACCGGGCACCAGTTCGCCGTGCGGAGTGTCACCCCAAAGCGGGTGTTCCTTTTTCTTGTCGTCGATCCAAATGTGAGCGCCAATCACGTTCGAGGAGACGCGCAGGAAGGCCATGAACTGCCCTTGCGACAGGTTCGCCTTCAGTTGGTGCACGTGACCCGGCGAGACGGCCATGTCGGCTTCACTGGCGTTGAAGTCGCGGAACTTCTCGACCACGACGTGGTAGTGGCCGACATCCAGCGTGAGGTTGGCGGGCGCGCGCGTCGCGACGACTTCTTTCCAACCGGGGTTCGCCGGGGCTCCCAGCGCGAAGCGCGCCGCATTGGCATCGGTGCGCTGATAGATGCGCAGCGGTGCGCCGTCGGGTTCGGTCTCGATCACGACGAGTGATTTCATCGCGTTCTGATCGTCGCCCGAAGGCAAGATGATCGGCGGCGGGGGCGGCGGAGGAGGCACCACGACTGGGCCCGCGTCGGCATCGACGCCGGCATCACCGACGGGCGTCGCCGCCGCAGCCGCGGCGGCCGCCGCAGCAGCCGCCGCCATCGCGGTGGCCTTGGCCGCTTCGAGCGTGGCGATGCGCTGGTTTACCTTGTCGACGTCCGGCGCGTTCGGGTCGACCTTCACGTACTCTTTGAACTTGGCGAGTGCGTGGTCGACGTCGTTTTGCTTCTGGTAACAGACGCCCGCGTTGAACAGAAACGCCGAGTAGGGATACGTGGTGTAACCGGTTTCGAATACCTCCGCGGCGCCCACGTAGTTGCCCGCGACGTACAGGGACTGGCCCTTTTCCATCTCCGAGCGGATCGCTTCCAGCCGCTTACTGGAGTTGTCCTTGGGTTGGGCCCAGGCACTGGTGCTGAGAATGGCCACCAATGCCAGAAGTAGAAGGACCGGTACGCTTCTTCGCGACAAAAAACCCGAGCTCACCGGGGCAAACATGAGCCTGGATCGTTCGCCGGCACAAGCCCGACTTGGGAAGCCCGAGCGACGTCACGAGAGCGGTGTGGCGGAGCGCGCTGGCCGAGTGGCCGGGGTTTCCCGGCGGACTGGAAGGTCGGCATCAGCCGTCCGACCACAGAACCGCAGCGAACGTGCGGGCATCGGGGCGTTGCGTGCGAAGCATTTGAGATATTGGAACGATTGCTCGTATGCTGAGGCTCTTGGACGCGGGCGGCCCTTACGAGATGAAGAGAATCAGCATGCGGAAGCACTTGAGCCTTTGGTTGGTCAGCGGTGCCGTCGCGGTGGTGCCCGCGCTGGCCCACGCCGAAGACGAGCCCAAGGCGTACCCCGAGTGCATCAAAACTCCGACGGAAGCCGAGACGAATGCGGCCAAAGGCGCCTACCAAGCCGGCAACGCCTCATTCGATGAAGCCGACTATCCGCGCGCCATCACTTATTGGGAAGATGCGTACCGGCGCGACTGCACCGCGAATCTACTATTGAAGAATCTGGCCCGCGCGTACGAGCTGTACGGTCAGAAGCGACAAGCGGTGGTCGCGCTCGAGACGTTCTTGGTGCGCGAGCCCAACTCGGGAGACAAAGAGCAAATCCAGCGCCGCATCGAAGTGCTGAAGAAGCAGATTACGTCGGAGAAAGCAGTCCCGACAGCGACCGCAACTGCGCAGCCCGCGGTCACCGCGACGCCTACGAACAACAATCCAGAGCCGCAACCCGCACCGGAGCCCGATGTTCACGCGGGCGCGCATCGCTCGATCGCGCCGTTGATCGTCGCGGGGGCGGGCGGTGTCGTATTGATCGTGGGCGCGGTGGTGTACGCCAAAGGCGCGAAAGACGTGAACCACTACGAGAGCATCTGCCCCGCGCACGACTGTGGAAATGACGAAGGCGCCACCGCCGACGCTTCTGCCGCGAACGATGCACGGAACAAGAAAATCGTGGGCGGAGTCGTCGCCGGTGTCGGCGCGGTGGCGCTTGCAGGCGGTCTGATCTGGTACTTCGTCCAGCCGCGCGGCGCGGTCACGACCGGCACGTTGCTCAAGCCGCGTGTCAGCCCGGCCGTAACGCCGGGCTTCGCGGGTCTCGCGCTCAGCGGCGCGTTCTAATCAGCGCCCGCCCCAGGTGGAACGGGCAGGCACGCGCGGTTTCGGCTCGGCGTCGTCGATCGGCTCCGGAGCAATCAGGGGCGCGGATCCCGCGTCGCTCTCTTCCACAATCTGCACGGGGGGCGGCTTCGACGCGTAGCGAAAGCCGGCGGGGTCCGGTTGCAGCGGCGGCGGCGTTTCGCTCGACGAACCGCCGCAACCCGCGAGCGCGCCCGCGACGAACACGGCTCCGAACAGAAGGCGGTGACGCATGATGGGCCGCGCTGTAGCACGGGTTTGGCCCCGACGAACAGTCGGGCCCAGGCGCTCCGTCGCGATTGCTCGATCACGCAAAAGCCACTACGTTGCGCGCTCCCTTCGCCAGCGAGAACCGGACCTTGAGCGCAATAGCAGCACACCCGTCGCCGAGGGTTCATTGATCGGTCGGCTGCGCGGGCGCGTCCTCACGGACGAGGCGACGGGAGCGGTAGTCCTCGACGTGCACGGCGTCGGTTATGACGTGCTGACGCCAGTGGGCACGCTCGGCCGAGCGCGGGTGGACGCCAACGCCGAGGTCGAACTATGGGTCCACACGCACGTCCGTGAAGATGCGCTGGACCTGTTCGGCTTTGCGACCGAAACCGATCGCCGGGTGTTCCGCCTGCTACTCGGGGTGCCCAACGTCGGCCCCAAGACGGCCCTCGGGGTGCTCAGCGCCATGCCGGTCGAGGAATTGTCACGGGCGGTCGAGCGTGGCGATCATGTGCGTCTCGGCAAAATCCCCGGCATCGGCAAGAAGACGGCCGAGCGGCTGGTTCTGGAGTTGAAGGAAAAACTACGCGGGCTCGACAGCAGCAGCGCGGCAAGCCCACCCGTCGAAAGTTTGGGAACCGAAGCCGATCGATTGCTCAGCGCGCTCGTGAATATGGGCTACCGTCCGGGCGAAGCGGAACGCGCAGTGTCGGCCCTCGGTCCGAAGCTGGGCACCGAACCACTCGGAAACTTACTGCGCGAAGCATTGGCCAAGCTCACCCCATGAGCCGGGAGACCCTTGACCCTGGCAAAGGGGCGTGGATAATCGCGCGCTTACGAGGGCATTCCCTCTGTTCGGTCCGCTCCCCTGGAGGACACCTGTGATCACGTGTTTGAAGTGCGGCAAGGAGAATCAGGACCACTATAAGTTTTGCTTGGGCTGCGGAGCAGAGCTCCCGCGTGCAGCCGCAGCGAAACCGTTCACGGCGGCGACGCCTCCGCAAGGCGTACCGGCCGTTGCCGCCATACCGGCTGCTGCGCCGCCACCGACGCCATCCGCGGCGCCCCCGCCCGTGGCACCGCCCCCGCCGATGGCGCCACCCGCCGCGGCGCGCCCGCCATCGGGAGCACCCGCTGGAGCGAGCGCGGCCGTCACCTGCCCGCAATGCGGTCACGTGAACGGCACGGGCAATCGCTTCTGCGCATCGTGCGGCTACAACTTGGGTGCGCTCGCAGGCGCGAGCCCTTCGGCGGCACCCGCCCCGGTGGCGCCTTCCGCGTCCAACTTCCCGCAGATCATTCTGACCGCGCTGCGCGCTGACGGCAGCGAGGCCGGAACCTATCGCTTGCCCGACGTTGCGCAGATCACGTTGGGTCGCGACACGGGGTCGATTTTCGCCGGTGACAGTTACTTGTCACCGCGCCACGCCACCTTCACTCGGCGCGGAAATCAGCTGTCGATCAAGGATGAAGACTCGCTCAATGGCGTGTACCTGAAGCTTCGTCCCAACGAGCCCTGCTTGCTCGAGTTCGGTGATTTGTTCCGCATCGGGCAAGAGATCATTCGGCTCGAAGAGCTCAAGGGGCAGGGTCGCTCGCCCGACAACGTCGAGCGCTTCGGCAGCCCGGCGAAGGGCTATATCGGCCGCCTCGCGTTGGTCATTGGCCGCGACACGACGGGCAACTCGTTCCCGATCCCCGAACGCGGCGTGCATTGTGGCCGCGAGCGCGGTGACATCTTGTTCTCGGAAGACGGCTACGTCTCGGGTCTGCATTGCAGCATCGCCAAGGGCCCCGACGGCAAGATCTACCTGACTGACGTCGGCAGTTCGAACGGCACCTTCGTGCGTCTGCGCAGTGAGCACACCGTCGGTGCGACCGACATCTTGCTCATGGGGCAGCAGCTGTTCCGCATCGACTACTGATCGCCAACGATGGCATCGCCCCGCACGATTCGAGTCGTGGCCGCCGTGATCGAACACGGTGGCCGTTACTTGATTACCCAACGTCGAGCTACCGCCGTCCTGCCGCTGCTCTGGGAGTTCCCCGGTGGCCGCGTCGAGGAGGGCGAGAGTGATGCCTCCGCGCTCAAGCGTGAAGTGCAACATCGGCTGGGCGTGGATATCCAAGCCGGCAAATTGATCAGCTTCGTCAGTCATCCGTACGACCACTACGTGGTGGAGCTGTACCTGTACGAGGGGCGACTGCTCGAGGGCCAACCGCGCGCGGTCAACGTCAGTGATTTCCGCTGGGTCGCGAGTGAGGACTTCGAGGCGTATTCGTTCACGCCCGCAGACGAAGCCTCGATGAGCCGATTGCTCGGTCTGTAAACACACGCGCAACCGTCGCTCTGAGCGCACCGATGGGGTGGGGTGAACGCTCGCAAACTCCTGCGGTCGCTGGGCGCGACACTGCTCGACTTACTCTCGCCGCCGCGTTGCTTGGCGTGCGAGGCCCTTGGACCGGCGAGCTCCGGCTATTGCGTCGGTTGCGGCGAGCCACAGCCGCTGCTCGATGTGGCTTGCCACGTGGCCTCCGTGCCGGTGTTCGCTGGTGCGCGCTACGCGGAGCCACTGGTGTCGGCGATTCACCGATTCAAGTACGGGTCCGCGCCGGAATTGTGCGCGCCCCTCTGCCGTCACTCCGCGCGCGGTATCGATTTGCTCGGCATCGAGCCGGGCGATGTGTGGGTGCCCGTGCCACTTCACCCGCTACGCCTGGCCGAGCGTGGCTACAATCAAGCCGCGCTCGTCGCACTGGAACTCGCGCGCATTCAACGCGCTCGAGTCGACACGCGGCGGCTGCTACGCCTCCGGCACACGGAACAACAAGCCAAACGCAACCGACACGGGCGCAGCGAAAACGTCGCTGACGCCTTTCGGGTTCGAGATACTTCCGCGTCGCCTCGGCGAGTGGTGCTGGTCGACGACGTGGTGACCACGGGCGCAACACTTTCGGCCTGCATCGCCGCACTCCGCGCGGGGGGTGATGAAGTCGTCGGCTGTGTGGCCGTCGCCTTTGCGGTCACTTCGACCGATTGAGACTTTCTCACTGGTGGCTGAGCAAATGCGGGCATAATCGAGCGCTCTGGTCCTTGGAGTCCGGATTGGTCGATCCCGCGCAAGACGTTCAATACTACTGGCTCGTGGCCGACGGCACGCGCTTGTCCGGCACCGAAGCCGAGCTGCGCGCCGCGCTCGGTCGCGGCTCGCTCGGCCCGGCGACCCTCGTTTGGCGCGCGGGCTGGCCGGAGTGGTTGCCTGCCGATCGCGTACCGGAGTTGGCTTCGGCGATCGCGAGACTAGCCGCGTCGGCACCCGTGATCAGTGATGCTTCGCAGCGTCCCACCGTGCGTGAGCTGCGCAAACCGAACGCTTTGTCACCCGAGCCGCCCCGCGCCCACGATCTCGCGCGCGATACCTTGGCGCCGAGCAGCTTCGGGACGCTCGGCCCCGCGCGGCGTCCTTCGTCGGGGCGCTCGTCCAAGCCGCCGCCTCCACCAATCCGCAGTCGGGCGCCCATGCCCACCCTTTCGGAAGAGCAGGACGTCGCACCGGCCACCGCCACGCTGCGTCCGCCCGGTGCGGTTCCGCCGCCCGCGCGGGGCGTGCCCGTGCCAGCTTTAGACTCCGCGCCCCGCGCAGCGATGACGCCCATTCCGGCATTCGGGCCGCCCGGGGGCAAACTCGATCCATCGCCCGCAGCGCCGCTCCCCCCGGTCGTCAATCGTGCCTTGTTGAGCGTTTCGGCGGCACCCACGCCGCCGGCATTGGACTCGACGCTGGAGGTGATGCCGCACGTGCCGGCGGAGGCCCACCGCACGCCGCTCCCGCTCGCCGCGGTTCCCGCGCCGCCTGCGACCGACGCGAATGACGACGAAGAGCCGAGCCGTCGCGCCCGCCAGCCATCGTTGCTGAAGGTCGGCCGCATTGGGCTAGACAGTCGTACGGTGGTGATGGCGCTGTCTGCGATCAGCGGCGCGCTGCTCGCGAGCTTGGTCGGCCTCGCATTATCGCGCTCGCCGGGCGAAGCGCACGCGCCGGAAGCGGGCGCGAGCGGTTCGAACGCGCCACCTCCACCGAGCGCCGCACCCATCGCGCTCGGCTGCCGCTTGGCGCTCCCCGCCGCGCGCCTCGCCGCCAGCGTGGAGCGCAGCGTGCCGCCCTATGCGGCCAAGATCGCCAACGAAGCGAGCTTGGCGTTGGGCTTCGCGGAGAGCAAGACCAAGGGGCTCGGCGTGCGCTTGGACCCGAGCACGCTCGATGTCTCTCCGCTGTTCGAAGAAGAAGGCAAAGACGCGGTGCGCGGCGTGGTGCCGCTGACGCGCTCGGGCTCACTGACCTTCTTCGCCGACCGCGACGACCACGCGCTCCGTTCGGCACACACCGTCGACGAGGTCCCGCCGTTCACCTTGGGTGTCAGCGACGCGGGCTTCTCGCGCGTGGTGGCCGGCAGCACGAGCTTGGTCTGGGAGCTCGACCCGCGCACGAAGATCACCGAACCTCGCTCGGCGCCACTCGCCGGCTACGGCTACGGCGTGACGTTCCGACGCGGCGGACAATCAGGGGCGATCTTGCTCGGTTTCGTCGCCAGCGACGGAGAAAAGAAGTCCGAACTCGTTGAACTGCCGGGCGCACCGAAATTCTTGGGTACGCCCGTGATCGCGGGCAGCAGCGCCGGTGCGTTGATCGCATTTGCCGGGCGCGACACGGCCGATGCCGCGTGGAAGCTGTTCGTGTCGCAGGCCGCGCCCGGCGCGGCGCCGAGCCCCGCGCGGCCGCTGATCGAAGGCAGCGGCGCGGGCGCGATTTCGCCCGCGTTGACGGCCCTGGGCACCGATCGCTGGCTCGTGCAATGGACCGAAGGCAGCTCGGCGCAGTACCACGTGCACGCGCAAAGCTTTGCCGCCGATCTGAGCCCGATCGGGCAAAGCATCGCGGTCTCGCCCAAGGGTGCCAACGCCGGGCAAGGCGCGTTGGTCACTTTCCCGAGCGGTGCGGCCACGCTATTCATTCTGACCACCGCCGGGCACGACGAACTCTGGGGAGCCACCCTCGCATGTCAGTGATCACCAAGGTTCGGTCGTGCGTGTTCGCGGCGCTCTGGGCGTGCGCAGTCGCGGCTGGCAGCGCGACCAGTGGCTGCGCAGCGATTGGCTCATCGAGCCAATCGACCGTAGCGCAGGGCAAGTACTACGCTTCTGGCAACCCGTACTACGATGATTTCTTCGTCGACTTGTACTTGCTCCAGGTCGGCATCGCGGATGCCGCGAAGACGCCCGAAGCCGAACGCACCGCCCTGGTCCGTCTATTGCAACTCGATACGCGAGCCACCCCGGCCGCGATTGAACAGCGCTTGCACGAAGAAGCACTGAAGTTGAGCCGCGCGGGTGTTCACCTGCGGCTCGATCCCAGTGCCCCGAGCGACAAGCCCGAGGCCGCCAGCGCCGTGATCCGCAGCAACGCGCGCCCCCGCGAAAATGCGGCCGCGGCACTGCTCAGCGGTGTGGAAACCTCCGCAACCAACTTGCTGCGTTGGTCACTCACCATGAAGCAGGGCGAGGAGGCATTGAATCGTCTGGAAATGATGACGATTCGCCTCGATGCAGACGTCGACAAAGCGTTCGCTCAATCGCGGGTCGGCAAACTGGGTGAGGTCAAAGACAACCTCGCCGACGCGCACAAGCTGATCCCGCTGATGCGCGCGCGCGGGCGCGAAGTGCGCGCCGACACCGAGCAACTCTTGGCCGCCGTGAGCAAGGGCATCAACACCGACGACGGCTCGATCGGGCCAGCGCTGGGGGTCGCGCCGCCAAACGGCGAGCCTCGACACGAGCCGGGTCGCCCCCCGGACGCGTTCAAAAAAGCCGCAGGCAAGCTACCGAAGAGCAAATCGCCCGCGGCGAGTCAACGCCCGAAGCCCACCGCCCCGGCTGAGGAAGGTGACCCACCCGCCAAGCCGCGTGCGAAGAAGCCTGCCGCCCCCGCACGCGACTTCGAACCCTAACGCCGAGACGCGCTATTCGATGGCGCGGATTGCAGGCAAAAAGCGCTCTGGCGGCACGAAATCATTGTAGCGCGCGGCTTCTTTGCCGCGCGAATCGAACAGCACGACCGTGGGCAAACCCCGCACCTTGAACGATGCCAACGCCGCTTCGACGTTCGGGTCGTCCGAGTTCGTGGCGTCGACCTTGACGTTGACGAAGCGCGCCATCTCCGGCGCCACCAAGGGCGACGAGAACGTGACCTTGTCGAGCTCTTTGCACGCGGCACACCAGGCGGCGCCGAAGTCGACGAGCATGGGTCGATTTTCACGCTGGGCTCGACCGCGCGCGGTCTCGAGGTGGTGTTCCCAAGTCACCACATCGGCGGGCTTGATCGCTCCTTCGATGCCCAGGAACAAGCCGCCGCTGAGCAGCACGATGCCGAGACCTTTGGCCACTTTGACGCCCAGGCCGGGCTCGGCGAATTCACGATGAACCGCGCCGAGCAGCGCTCCAATCACCACCACTGCGGCCATCAGCGCGAAGAACTGCCACGAGGCGCCCGCATACTTCGTGAGCACGGGGAAGGCGGTGCTCAAAAAGTGCAGCGCGAAGGCCACTAGCGCGATGCCGAGTACGGATTTGACGTGCACCATCCAGGCGCCGCTCTTCGGCAATTGGATGGCGAACGCGCCGACCAAGAAGAACGGCACGCCTAGGCCCAGGCCGAACGCGCTCATCGCGCCAGCACCGAGCGCCGAGCTCCGGGTATTGGCGATGAACGTGAGGATCCCGGTGAGCACGGGGCCCGTGCAGGGCGTGGCGATCAGCGCGCAAGCCATGCCCAGCGCGAACGCGCCCTTGAAGCCGATCCCGCCCATCACCGCCAAGCGATTGGTCAGCGCGGAGGGCAACGCGAACTCGAACGCGCCGAACATCGCGCTCGAAAGCACTAAAAATAGCAGTGCAATGCCGACCACGACGACCTTGCTCTGCAGCACCGCGCCGAAGATTTGCCCACTCTGACCCGCGACTACGCCCAGCGGCACGAGCATGGCGATGATTCCGAGCACGAACGAAGCGGACAGCGCGGCCCCTTGAAGCCGGGTCTTGGCTTGCGACGCACCGAACACGCTGACCGTCACGGCCACCATCGGATACACACAGGGCGTGAGGCTGACCACGAACCCGCCCGCGAACGCGGCGAGCGCGGCGTACAGCGGGCCTTTGGCGAGCGCGCGCGTGAACGCGTCACCCGCTTCCGGCGTCGCGGCTTGGGCCACGCCCGGCGCGATCAGGAAAAGCGCCCCCAGCGCGAGGGCGAGCGGAAAGCCGAGATGAACGGGAGCGCGGAGAGGTTTCACGATGGGTTTAACTTAGCACTACGCGGCGCCGCGCTGCCGGGAGCGCATCGCCCGCAGTAACCGGCGCGCGTGCGCGATTTCCCCGGAAAGTGCCACTTCCAGCGCCACCCGGCCACTCGTGGTTCGCTTGATGAACAGGCGCAAATATTGCCTCGCGGCCGGAAAATCACCCACCTCGTAGGCGAGTTCGCCGAGCACGAATTGGCCGTAGCCCTGACCGCATGGCGCGTCCGACAGCCGTTCGCGGAAGCCTGCGAGATCGGTGTTGCCCTCGCCCGCGGCCCGCTTCGCCAATGCGGCTTGCGCCAGGTACAGCGGCTTCTCGGTCGTGCCCCAGCGGGAAGCGCGCAGCAGGGCACCGGCCGCCTCCCGGTGGTGACCCATCAGGTACAAAATACTGCCCAGCGTCCATAGATGGAATGCGCGCCGCGCGGGCGGGCTGACGCGGCTCGCCAAACGCAGGTGCTCCACGGCGCGTTCGCGCTCACCCAACCCGAGGCAAGCGCGCGCGGCGTCTTGGCGTGCCACGTCGGGCATGATGTCCGCAGCGATCATCTGATCGGCGGCTTTTAGCGCCTCCGCGAAGCGGCGTGCCTCCATGTGCGAGAGGTAGAGCTGACGCAGCAGCAAAGCCCGCGTAGTCCGGTCCAGACCGGCGCTGATGGCCAGCCCGCGCTCGGCGTACTTGGCGCGGGTGCCCGAGGTGCGTGCGAGCGTCGCCTTCCGGAGCAAGAGCTCCGGGGTCGGTCGCGGGGCACTGCTCGCGCGCGTCCTAGGCATCTAGAGGCAAGTTAGCAGCACCTGCACACACGTCCAGATTTCGGCAGTTTCTGTCTGGGGCGCGGCGCTTTGGCGCGCGGGAAATCCCGCGGCCAGCTCGGGGCCAGGCCGGAAAATCCGCGGTTGCCCTGCGCGCCGGAAGCGGGCAAAAGCCACGGGACCGCATGCGCTCGCTCGGCTTGCTCCTCTGTCTCACACCTCTCCTCACGTGCGGCATCCTCGGCTGCGGCCACCCCGCGACCGACAAGGAGTGTCAGGAGATCGTGGAGCGCATCGCCACGCTCGAACTCGAGAAGCAGAGCGGCAGCACCGATCCGAAGTCGGTCGGCGCCCAGGTCGATGAGACCAAGAAGGCGCTCGCCAACAACACGCTGAAGGATTGCGTGGGCAAGCGCATCACCGAGCGGGCCATGCAGTGTGTGCGTGCCGCCAAGACCTCGCAGCAGATCGTCGACGACTGCTTCAAATGACGCGCGTCTCGATCCCCGGGGGGGGAGCGCGCTTCGCCTGGCTGGCGGGTTGCGCATTGCTTACCCTGAGCTGCGGCAAGCGCCCCACCCACGACGAGTGCGAGGCCTTGCTCAATCACTACGTCGAGCTGCTCGTCAGTTCCGATCGCCCGGGCACGAGCGCGGCCGAGCTGAACAAGCTGCAACTGCAAGCGCGCGACAAGGCCAAGGAAGATCCGGAGTTCGGCGCATGCACCGAGCGCGTTTCACGACGCGAGCTCGAGTGCGCCCTGAGCGCCCCGAATGCCGACGTGCTCGAGCAGTGCTTGCTCTGAGCGCGCGTCGTCATAGGTATTTCGAGAGCGCCTTCACGGCGGCAGGGATGTCGGGGCGCGTCATCATGAAGCTGGCAAACGGATCGCCAACTTCGAGCACGCGCCCCGGCAAAGTGAGCATCGTGAAGCGCGAGGTGTCGAGCGCCACGTGCAGCTCGTTCCAATCGATGGGCGTCGACACGGTGGCGCCGGGGTAGGAGCGTACCGAGTAGGGCGCGACGATCGTACGCGACGGCCCGGTTTGACCGGTGTCCACGTACACCCGTGATCCGCGCTGATTCACGCGCCGCTCCATGGTGGCAATGGTTGGATTTTTGTCGGTCACCAGTCGACCGAGTAATTCGACCAACAGCTTGGCGGTGTCGAAATTCACGCCCGGGCCGAGCGGCACCAGGACGTGCAGGCCTCGTTGCCCCGACGTCTTGGGGAAGCCGATCAGGCCGACGTCATCCAAAATCACGCGCAAGTCCATGGCCAGGCGCACCGCGTCGGAAAAAGGCCGATCGGCGATGTCGAAATCGACGGTCAGAAAGTCGCACTGATCGAGCGCGCCCCGCTGCGCCGCCAGCACGTGCAGCGGGATGCAGCCGAGGTTCGCGATGTACACGAGCGCGTCCGCACTATCGACCAGAAAGAGCGTCTTTTTCCCCGACCCGGGCTCGTCTTCGTCTTCGATCTCGAGTCGCTCGATCCAATCGGGCGTGCCCGCGGGCACATTCCACTGGTAGAAATGCTTACCGGCGATGCCGTCCGGGTAGCGCACGAGCACGACGGGCCGCTCATGCAAGAACGGCAACATCACGTCGGCGATCGACGCGTAGTAGGCGCACAGGTCGCCCTTCGTGTAGCCCTCGTCCGGCCAGAACACCTTGCCCGGATTGCTGACGACCACGCGCTTCGCGGTGTTGCTCGGCGCACTTGGCGCGGCTGGCGCGACCGGCGGGCTCGCCGCGACGGGCAGCGCCTCCTTGACGGGCAGCTCCTCGATTAGCTCGCTGGGCGGTGCTGCGCGGCAATCACCCGGCGCAATGTCGCTCCGTAGTCCGCGATAGACGGGCGCACGCAAGCGCGGCTCTCCCTCGGTGAAGCCCAAAAAGCGCACGCTGACGACCAGCTCGGGGCGAACCCAAAGCGCACCTTTGGCATCTTCGGGTGGCTTGCCGAACGCGGGAAAGTCCGTGATGCGGCGCGTTTTGAGCGCCTGCTCGAGCGAGCTCAAGGTGGCGGCATCGAGCCCACTGCCCACCCGCCCCCGATAAAGCAAGCGTTCGCCCGAGTAACTCGCGACACACAGCGCCCCCAGAGCGGCACGGTTGCCCTTGCCGCGCATGAAGCCGATGACCACGAACTCGTCGTCGCGCTCGCTCTTCATTTTGACCCAGTCGTCCGAGCGGCGCGGACCAGGTCGATATAATGAGCTCGAGCGCTTCGCGACCACACCTTCCAAACGTTGCGTGCGGCACAGTTCGAACAAGGGCCGTCCATCCCCCTCGAGATGATCGAGCGCGCGCACGTAACCTTTGCCCCGCACCAGCTTCATCAAGAGCGATTTGCGAGCCAAGAGCGGTAACGAACGCAGATCGAAATCGTTCAGCGCGAGCAAGTCGAAGACCAAGTAACTCACCGGCACTTCATTCATGGCCGTACGCACGTCGAGCGGCTTGTCGGCGTGGATGCGCGGCGCAATGCGCTGAAAGCTCGGTCGCCCTTGGCCGTCGAACGCCACCACTTCGCCGTCGAGCACGACGCGCTCGGGAGCCAGCGCGGCGACGGCGCGGGCGATCTCCGGATAGCTCGAACTCGCGGCGCGTCCATTGCGGTAACGCAGAGCAACGGCGCGCGCATGCTTGTCGGCCACGATCCGCACCCCGTCGATTTTAAGCTCGTAAATGCGCCCTTCGTCGACCAACTCCGCGCCCGTGAGTGCGCACAGCATGGGCGTGAGCGTGCTCACTTCCAGCGGCGCGCGCACGGCGCCCAGCGCTTCCGCCTCGGTCTCGAGCTCACTCACGACCCGGGCGCGGTCGGCCAATTCCGAAATCGTGAGCCCCGAGAGCACGCTGTGCGGTTGCTCGACCAAGACGTCTCCGGGCGGGTGAGCAAATGCATCTTGCTTCTTGATCAGCAGCCACTCGTTCGAGTTCTTGTCCTTGCGGCGCCCCGTGGCGACCAACGCAAAGCGCCCATGCAGCTTGAAGCCGTCGAGTTCGAAGTCGAGCTTGCCGATGACGAGCCCTTCCTCGGCCGTCGTCTCCAAGTAGCGCACGCGCCCGATGTCCCAGGCGATCATCGCGCCCGCGCCGTAGTTCCCGTCCGGGATGACCTCTTCGAATTCCAAGTACTCGAGCGGATGATCCTCGGTCAGCACGGCGAGCTTCTTGTCCAGCGCTTGTAAGCTCGGGCCACGCGGCACGGCAAAGCTCTTCAACGTGCCCCCGACCTGCAGCCTCAGATCGTAGTGCGGGCGCGTCGCGTCGTGCAGATGAACCACGAAGCGCCCGCTGCGCGTCTCGCGCGAATTGGGCTTGTGCTCCGCGCCGAACGGCTCGTTCGTGCTCAGCGGATCGCGCTTCTCGCGATAGCGGGTGAGCGCGTCCCCGTCTTTGGTCTCCGGGCTTGCTGGAGTTTTGAGACCAGGCTTTTTCAAGCGCTCACCGCGCCCGAGCATAGCTCATTCGGCGAGCCGGATGTATCCTGCCCGGGAGCGGCGCGAGCTTCGGCATCCGCAGACGCGCCCGTAGCCCTGCATGAGCACGAGCAAGTTCCCCGTCACCCTCGCCATCCGCGCCTTGCGCGCGGCTCAGGTCGCATTCGAGCCTCGGCTATACGCCTGGGAAGCGCACGGCGGTACCGAGCATTCGTCGGCTGCGCTCGGCGTGGACGAGCACTGGGTGATCAAAACGCTCATCTTCGAGGACGACCAGAAGCAGCCGCTGTGCGTGCTGATGCACGGGGACCGTGAAGTATCGGCCAAGCAGCTCGCGCGCTTGATGGGCAAGCGCAGCGTCGGCCCCTGCCGCCCCGAGGTGGCCGACAAACACTCGGGCTACCAGGTTGGCGGCACGTCACCCTTCGGCCTGCGCCGCGCGATGCCCGTATTCATGGAGCGCACGATCTTGGACGCGCCCACGATTTACATCAATGGCGGCGCGCGCGGCTTCCTAATCGCGATCGACCCGCGCGAGGCCGAGCGCGTGCTCTCGCCCACGTTGGTCGACGTCGCGGTCGAGAAGTGAATCGTCATCAATCCTACGAATGAGTTGGCCTGTAGGCATGGCGCGCCGCGAAGCGATCTGATGATCGGTTTTTACATCGAAGTCCCCGCCCCCCACCGCGAGACACTGCGCGGAATGCCGCAAACTGTAGCCGCTTTTGACAGTGCGCGCCGCGGGGAGTCTCCGTTGTCCCGTCCATCGCGACGAGTGAGCGAATGAATTGGGATGGCCACGAAGTAACGCGCGCGGTCCGTGCGGCTGCACGCGATGAGCTCCTCAGCCGCGCCCAGCGCATGCGGCAGCCGCGCCTGCCCTCGCTGAATCGGATCGCATTGCCGCACCCAAACTGCCTCGCGAACCAACCCTGCGGGCACGCGGCAACAAGCCCCCCCCGCCGCAGATTGCTCGGAAATGACAATCCACAGACACCAGCGAGTTTCGTGCCCCCACACTCGCCAAAGCGTAGAGCAAACGCCATCGGCGTCCGCACTCCGCCAAATGTACTGTGCGAACACGTGACGTTTTCACGCCCTGACGCGGCGTCGAGCGACCATCTGCGCCAGAGCGACGATCCGCGCGGGAGCATCTCACCGGGCGCAAGCGGCGTCCGTGTGCAGGCGAGCCGCCGGCCCACCGCACCGTCGCGTCCGGTTCGCGCGGCGCAGACCGCTCGGTAACCCCGGGCGCTTTGAGCTGCGTTGCTGGACCGCGAGCGCCCCTCTTGCGTTAGACATTCAGCCAATCGATATCTCATATCAAGACTATCGCTTCGATTGCTGGCTCGGGAACGGCATGTTCGGTTCTACGTCGAGGGCAAGGCCGCCTGGCAGGCGGCAGGGTTTGCCTTCGAGCGTTGAGCCGAAGGCCTGCGGCGAGCGCGGCCCAGCGCGGCGTTTCGGTTTCGCCGAGCGCCCGCCGGGCTGCGCCTGTGTTCAGCAGTCGGCACTGCTTGATCGAAGATTTTCTCAAACCTCGAAGCCGCGCGTTAGCATGTAGTCATGGCTGCGCGCGCAACGTCTTCGGGCAACATCTCGTTTGGTTTGGTCTCGATCCCGGTCAAGTTTTACACCGCGGCATCGTCGGAGCAGGCAAGCTTCAATATGCTGCACAAGAAGTGCGGCGGGCGGGTGAAGCAGCAATACATCTGCCCGACCGACAACAACGAGGTCGTCGAGCGCACCGACATGATGAAGGGCTACGAGTACGCGCGTGGCCAGTACGTCACCTTCACGGACGAAGAGCTGAAGGCGATGGAAGCCGAGCGCAGCAACAGCATCGACATCGCCGAGTTCGTGCCGATCTCGAGCGTGGACTTCGTGTCCGTCGAAAAGACGTACTACCTCGGTCCGGACAAGGGCGGCGACAAGGCCTACCGCTTGCTGTCCGAATCGATGACCAAGAAAGAGAAGGTCGCGGTGGGGCGCTGGGCGAGCCGCGGCAAAGAGCAATTGGTGCTGATTCGGCCGTACGGCAAGGACGGCATCGTGCTCCACCAGTTGTATTACGCGACCGAGGTCCGCGCGTTCGACGAGATCGACACCGGCGCGACCTTCAAATTCAGCGACAAAGAGCATGATTTGGCGGAGAAGCTCATCGAGCAATTGTCGAGTGACAGCTTCGACCCGGAGAAGTACAGCGACTCGTACAGCGAGCGGGTGGAAGCGGCCGTGCAGCAAAAGGTCGAGGGCAAGGAGATCACGGTCGCCCCCGAGGCCCCCAAGGCGCAAATCATCGATCTGTTCGAGGCGCTGAAGAAGAGCTTGTCCGCGACCGCCGTGGCCGGCGCCGATGGCGAAAAGGGCCCGCTGCGCCCGCCGAAAAAGACGGCCCCCAAAGCGCAGGCCAAGAAGAAGTCACAGGAGGGCTGAAGCCGCACGCGGCCGGTCGCCGCGTGACTCCGATCGCACCATTCTTGGCCCGGCCGCCGCGGGCGCTCTATCACGGGGCGCACACAGGAGGTTCGCCATGAGAAGTCGCAAAGCCACACTGGTCGTGATCGAGTTCGGCGCGAGCTGGCCGCGTTGGCTGGATCCGAGCGATTCGGGCGACATGGCCGTGGTCGCGCAGCATTACGAAGGCGAACCGAGCTCGCTCATCACCCAGGTGGCGAGTAGAGTGACCCGCCTCGAGGCCAACGGTTGGCGCTTGCGCGCGGTGGTCCTAGTCTCGAACGGCCGTTGCGAAGACGACTCGATCGCGGCGCGTTCGATTTTGGCCCGCGGCCTACTGGCTCGCCTGCGCGCGGTAGGTGGCGGTCATTTTGCGCTCTCGGTCGACGAGCGCTTGGGCGTCCGCGCTCGCCACAACCTCACGCATTTGGCCGAATCGTTGGGCAAAGAGGCGGCCCGCTGCCGCGTCGAGCTGAGCGCGCACACCGGGGAGCAAGCTGCGCTCGAAGCGCAAGACAGCGCCGCCCTCGCCAGCTGAGCGGCGCACGACTCGCGGAACCGTTACGTTCTGCTAGTAAGCGCCGCGTGAACAGTCTCGAAGCTCAAGAGCAACACGCGCGGACGGCCTTGGAGTGGCCGCTCTTGCTCGATCGTATCGCCGGCCGCTGCACCAGCCGCGCCGCATCCGCTTACGTGCGCGCGTTGTTGCCGGCCGCCACGTTGGAAGAGGCCGAGCCGCGCTTGCGACGCATGCACGGCGCCCTCGAGCTATTCAACGCCGGGCACCCGCTACCCGTGCGCGAGTTCGCCGAGCTGGGCGAGCTATTCGAGCGCGTACGCGCCGACGGCGTGGCCAGCGGCCCCGAACTGTGGTCACTGGTCGGCGTGCTCGGCTTGGCTCACGATCTGCGAGGCTACGCCAAGACCCACCAAGCGGCCGCCCCGGACTTGGCGGCCGCAATCAGCAGCGACGCGAGCCTCGATCGACTGCGCGAACGTTTGAGCGTGTGCATCGACGAAAGCGGCTCGGTCTCCGACCGCGCGTCACCGGAGCTATCGCGCGCGCGCGGTAAATTGCGTGAAGCCCAGGGCGAGCTGAAGCGCCGCTTGGGGCAGTTGATGGGGCGGTTCGCGGATCTGCTGCAGGGTCAGTACTACACCGAGCGTGAAGGGCGCTTCGTGCTGCCCGTGCGTTCGGATGCGCATTTGCGGGTCGACGGCATCGTGCACGGTTCGAGCGCGTCGGGCAGCACGCTGTTCGTCGAGCCGCGCGAGCTGACCGAAGTCGGCAATCGCCTGCGCCTAGCCGAGGCGGAGGCGGCGCGTGAAGAAGCGCGAGTGTTGGTCGCGCTGTCCGCCGAGCTGAAAGCCGTACATGACAGCTGTGAAGCGGCTTTTTTTGCCTGTGTGGCGGCCGATCTGTGCAGCGCGGGCACGCGCTGGGCCGACGAAACGAACTCGGTCGTGCTCTCGCTCAGCAATGAACCGAAGCTCGAGCTGCGCGGCGCTCGGCACCCGCTCTTGCTATTGACGGACGTCGACGTCGTTGCCAACGACATCGTGCTGAACGCACGCCAAGCGCTGATCATTTCCGGGCCCAACGCGGGGGGCAAGACCGTCGCGCTGAAGACGGCCGGGCTGATCTCGTGGATGGTGCGCAGCGGGCTGCCCGTGCCGGCGCGCCCGGGCTCGGTCGTCGGTTGGTTCGAGCACGTGCTGTGCGACATTGGCGACGAGCAATCGATCGTTCATTCGCTGTCGACGTTCAGCGCACACATCGTCAACCTGTGCTCGATCTTGAGCTGTGCGAGTCCTAGCTGCCTGATCTTGCTCGATGAGATTGCGGCGGGTACCGATCCGGAAGAAGGTGCGGCGCTGGCGGCCGCCGTGCTCGAAGCGCTCACCGCGCGCGGCGCCGCCGTGGGCGTTACGACGCACTACGAGCGGCTGAAGGAGCTGGCCACCCAAAACGAGCGCTTCGCGAACGCCTCCGTGGGCTTCGACTTCGAGCGAATGGCGCCCACTTTTCGGCTGCATTTGGGGGTGCCGGGGCCGTCGAGCGCGCTCGCGGTCGCCTTGCGTCACGGCTTGCCGGAACCCGTGATCGCGCGCGCCAAGGCGCTGCTACCCACGCAAGCGCTGGATCGCGAAACCGCGTTGCGCGAACTGTCACGTGAACGGAGCGAGCTGGAAGCAGTGCGCCGCAACGCCGAAGTCGACCGCCAAGCAGCGAGTGAGCTGCGCGAAACTTTGGAGACGGAGCGGCACGCGTTTCGCGAACAAGCGGCGCGCGAAGTGGACCGCGATGTCCGCGATCTGCGCGTGGCCGTGCGCAGCGCGCGCAAAGAGCTGGACGACTTGCGTGCGCGCATCCGTAGCACGGCCGGAGATCCGAGCTTGCTCCGCGAGCTCGAACGCGGGGTGAGCCGCGTCGCCGCGCGCGTCGCGCTGGGCGGCGAATTCGACGAGCCGACTCAGGGCGCTGCAAAATTGTCGGCGCTCGAGCCCGAAGTGGGCAGCCTGCGCGTGGGTCAAACCGTTCGCCATCGCACGCTGGGAACCACGGGTCAGATCGTCGAGCTGTGCGCGAAGGACCAAGTGCGGATGATGATTGGCGCAATGAAACTGCTCGTCCCGATTCGAGAGCTGAGCGTCGTCGCAGAGCGAGACGTACCCAAGACGCCCGCGCGCCCACCGAGTAAAGGCAAAGCCGCAACGCAGGCGAAATCCGTGCTCAGTGCGCAACGGACCGACGCCACTACGCTCGACTTGCGCGGCGAGCGCTTCGACGCCGCGCTCGCGCGGGTGGATGCCTTCATCGACCGTTTGTATGGCATTAACGAAGTCGCAGGATTCGTGTTGCACGGGCACGGCACGGGCGCGTTGAAGACGGGCGTGCGCGATCACCTGCGCGCTTCCACTTACGTTGAACATTCGAGACCCGCCGAGCCGGACGAGGGCGGCGACGCATTCACCGTCTTCTGGTTGCGCGGCTAGCTCGACGCACGACACGACGATCTGCGGTAGCGTGCGCTCGTCGATGACTGCTCCAAGTACGCCCGCCTCAGCCCCCTCACGACCCCAGCACTCGATCCCGGCGGCAGATAGTCACGGACACGGGCGCGGTGGCGGAAACCGCTACCTCGTCAAGTTGGCGTTCGGTGCGCTGGGGGTCGTGTACGGCGACATCGGCACGAGCCCTTTGTACTCGATGCGTGAATGCTTCGCTGGAGGCATGGAGACCACGCACGAGAACATCCTCGGCGTGCTGTCTTTGATCTCGTGGTCGCTGATCATCATGGTCTCGCTCAAGTACATCGCGTACGTGCTGCGCGCAGACAACAAGGGGGAAGGCGGCATTTTGGCGCTGATGGCCCTCGCCAGCTCCAACCTACGTAAATCGCGCTCTTACCTGCCGCTGATCTTCTTGGGCGTGTTCGGCTCAGCGCTGCTCTACGGCGACGGCATGATCACGCCTGCCATCTCCGTGTTGAGCGCGGTCGAAGGCCTGGAGATCGCCGCGCCGCACCTCGAGCATTTGGTGGTGCCGATTACGATCGTGATTCTGATCGGCCTGTTCGTAGTGCAAAAACGCGGCACGGGTGGGATCGGGGCCATCTTCGGTCCGGTCACGTTCGTGTGGTTCGCGACCATCGCCGCGCTGGGCGTAAATCACATCATCCACTACCCCGCCGTACTCACCGCCATCAATCCCCTACATGGCGTGCTGTTTTTGGCGCAGCACGGGCAACGCGGCTTGCTCGTGCTGGGCGGCGTGTTTTTGGCCGTTACCGGCGGCGAAGCGCTGTACGCCGACCTCGGTCACTTCGGCCGCAAGCCGATCCGCATGGCGTGGTTCGCAGTCGTGTTCCCGGCGCTACTGATGAACTACTTCGGCCAAGGCGCGCTCCTGATTTTGCACCCCGAGACCATCGAGAACCCGTTCTTTCGCATGGTACCGAGCTTCGCCCTGTACCCGGTGGTGCTGCTCTCCACGTGCGCCACGGTGATCGCCTCGCAAGCATTGATCTCGGGCGTGTATTCGCTCACGAGCCAAGCAACGATGCTCGGCTTCCTGCCGCGGTTTTCGATCCGACACACCTCGGCGGACGAGCGCGGGCAGATTTACATCCCGAGCGTGAACTACGTGCTGATGTTCGCGGCCATCGGGCTAGTGCTCGGCTTCAAGTCGTCCCTCGCCTTGGCGGCTGCGTACGGCATCGCGGTCACCCTAACCATGATCATCACGACCGTGCTGGCGTTCTTCCTCGTGCGCTACGGTTGGGGCTGGGGCTATCACAAAGCGATCCCGGTCACGCTCGCGTTCTTCATTCCCGAGATGTTCTTCGTCAGCGCGAACGTGTCCAAAATCGAACACGGCGGCTGGGTACCACTGGCCATCGGCGCACTCATCTTCACGATCATGGTCACCTGGAAGCGCGGGCGCGAGATCTTGTCCGAGCGCTTTCGCGAGCAACTGTTGCCCCTGGCCGATTTCTACGACGTGCTGGCGGTCGAGCGCCCGGCGCGCGTGCCCGGCACGGCCGTGTTCATGACCGGCGCGCGGGACGGCACGCCGCCCGCGCTGCTGCACAATTTCCTGCACAACCGCGTGCTGCACCAAAACATCGTACTACTCACCATCATCACCGACGACACGGCGCGTATCGCGGAAGACGAGCGCTTCAAGCTCGAGAAGCTCGATCACGGCTTTTGCCGCATCGTCGGCCGCTACGGCTTCATGGAACAGCCGGACGCGCCGGCGTTGTTGATCGCCGCCAATCTGATTCACACCGTGGAACACACCACGTTCTTCCTCGGCCGTGAGAATTTGGTCGTGACCAAGCGCCCGGGTATGGCTCGCTGGCGCGTGAATCTGTTCTCGTTCATGTCCCGCAACGCGCTTCCCGCGACCAAGTTCTTCAACATTCCGCCCGACCGCGTGATGGAGATCGGCGCGCAAATCGAGCTCTGAAGTCGAGTGAGATCTGCCAGCGGCCGTAAGGCCGGCCACGCGCGCGAGCGAGGCGATCTGGCCTATCTAGCTAAGCCCTCGACCCTCCATCGAAATCCGCGCGGTCAAGGTATATGCCAATTGGACGCGCGACCTCGCCGGGCCAATTGCCAATGGCTGTCTCGCTTGAACTAGGGCGGGAATTCGCTGCCTTGAGCGGAGTTCGATTCGCGTGCTAGTAGCCGCTTTCACGCTGCGCTAACTGTGCAGCGTTGTTGCGGGATCCAGAGGGGATACTCGCCCGAACTGAGGAGCCAGCCTTGCACCGTCGACTCGGAGCGTCTGTTGCGTTGTTCGTGGCCAGCCTATGCGGCTTGGCATTGTCGTTTTCCCCGAGGCTCGCGCGCGCCGCACAGCCTCATCACGGGGGAGAAGCGAATCTCGTCCTGCCCGACTTGAGCAGCGTCGAGGTGCTGGGCATGAGTGGCAGCGCGCTGCTCCAGCTCGGCATGGTGGTGGCTGCGCTCGGCTTGGTGTTCGGCGTGGTCACCCTGCTGCAGGTCAAGAATCTGCCCACTCACAGTTCGATGGCCGAGGTCTCGCAGATCATCTGGGAGACTTGCAAAACGTACCTGATCACTCAGGGCAAGTTCATCATGCTGCTCGAGGTGCTGATCGGCACGATCATCGCGATCTACTTCGGCGTTTTGCAGCACATGGAACCCGTCAAAGTGGCCATGGTGCTTGCCTTCAGCGTGATTGGCATTCTGGGCAGCTACGGCGTCGCTTGGTTCGGTATCCGCATCAACACTTACGCCAACTCGCGCACGGCGTTCGCCAGCCTCCGCGGCAGGCCGTACGACGTGTATGCCATCCCGCTCAAGTCCGGCATGAGCATCGGCATGCTCCTGATCAGCGTCGAGCTGCTCTTGATGCTGATGATCTTGCTGTTCGTGCCCGGTGACTATGCGGGCCCGTGCTTCATCGGGTTTGCGATCGGCGAGTCGCTGGGCGCCTCGGCGCTGCGCATCGCCGGCGGCATCTTCACCAAGATCGCCGACATTGGCTCCGATCTGATGAAGATCGTGTTCAAGGTGAAGGAAGACGACGCGCGCAACCCAGGGGTAATCGCCGACTGCACGGGCGACAATGCCGGTGACTCCGTAGGCCCCAGCGCCGACGGCTTCGAGACCTACGGCGTGACCGGCGTTGCGCTGATCTCCTTCATTCTGCTGGCCGTGAAAGACGCCCAGACGCAGGTGCTACTGCTGGTCTGGATCTTCGCCATGCGCATCATGATGGTCGTGGCCAGCGTCGTGTCTTACTTCGTCAACGAGCTCATCCAAAAGACGCTGATTGGCGACAAGAAGAAGATCAACTTCGAGCATCCGCTGACCTGGCTCGTGTGGCTGACCTCGATTCTGTCGATCGGCCTCACCTTCTTCGTCTCCTTCGAAATCCTGGGTGATCTGGGCAATGAAGGGAACCTGTGGTGGGTCCTATCGCTGATCATCAGCTGCGGCACCTTGGCCGGCGCAGTGATTCCGGAGCTGATCAAGGTCTTCACGTCGACCGAGTCGGGCCACGTCAAAGAGGTCGTCACCTCGTCGCGTGAAGGCGGCGCATCGCTCAACGTGCTCTCGGGCTTGGTTGCGGGCAACTACAGCGCGTACTGGATGGGCATCGTGATCACCGGCCTGATGGGCGGCGCCTACTACTTCAGCATGATGGGCCTGGACGAGCTGATGCTCGCGCCGGCCGTGTTCGCCTTCGGCTTGGTCGCGTTCGGCTTCTTGGGCATGGGCCCCGTCACGATCGCGGTCGATTCGTACGGCCCCGTTACGGACAACGCACAGTCGGTGTTCGAACTCTCGCTGATCACCGAAATCAAAGGCGCGGCCGCCGAGATCGAGAAGCAACACGGCTTCAAGGTCGACTTCGAACGCGCCAAGGAACTCTTGGAAGAGAACGACGGTGCGGGCAACACCTTCAAGGCCACGGCCAAGCCGGTGTTGATCGGAACCGCGGTCGTCGGCGCAACCACGATGATCTTCTCGATCGTCGTGCTGCTCACCGAGGGCCTCACCACCAACGTCGAGAAACTCAGCATTTTGCACGCGCCCTTCCTACTCGGGCTGATCTCCGGTGGCGGCATCATCTTCTGGTTCACGGGCGCGTCCATCCAAGCGGTCGTGGCCGGCTCCTACCAGGCCGTCGAATTCATCAAGAAGAACATGAAGGTCGACAGCATGGAAAAGGCGTCGATCGAGGACAGCAAGAAGGTGGTCGAGATTTGCACCCGCTACGCGCAGCGCGGCATGGTCAACATCTTCATGACCGTGTTTTGCGCCACGCTGGCCTTCGCCTGCATGGATCCATTCTTGTTCATCGGTTACTTGATCTCGCTGGCCCTGTTCGGTTTGTTCCAAGCCCTGTTCTTGGCCAACGCGGGCGGCGCCTGGGACAACGCCAAGAAGATCGTCGAAGTCGAACTGAAAGAACGCGGCACGGATCTGCATGCTGCGGCCGTCGTCGGTGACACCGTGGGCGATCCCTTCAAGGATACGTCATCGGTCGCGATGAACCCGATCATCAAGTTCACGACGCTGTTCGGCCTGCTCGCGGTCGAACTGGCAATCCAATTGGAGCGCCAAACCAGCGCCATCTTGGCCGTAATCTTCGGGCTGGGGACGATGTTCTTCGTCTGGCGCTCGTTCTACGGCATGCGCATCGCCACCAGCCCCGAGGGTAACCGGGAACGCGCCGGGGCCGCCGAAGCTTCGTCGCACTGAGCGTCGGACGCGGCTGAACGACGGGGAGAGCCACTCGGCCCTCCCCGTTTTTCTTTTTGTGGTGGGGTTCGACGGCCCGGAAGCGTTACCCTGCGCTCATGTACGTCGTCGTCGTGAACATCCACGTGAAACCCGAAGCCGTCGCCGAGTTCATCGCCGCGACCGCCGACAATCACCTGAACACGCGCAAAGAACCGGCGAACTTGCGCTTCGACGTACTGCAGCGCACGGACGACCCGAATCGCTTCGTGCTGTACGAGGTGTATCAAACCGACGCCGGCTTCAGCGCGCATCAACAAACCGAGCACTATGCGCGCTGGAGAGATGCCGTCGCGCCGATGATGGCCGAACCACGCGCGGCGCAAAAGTGCACGAGCTTATTTCCCGAGCCTTGGCAATGAGCGGCACGCCGCCCCGCGCGTTCGAGTTTTCGCACCGCACGAAGATCGTGGTCGGCACGGGCGTGTGGTTGAAGGCCCTGACCGACGCGCGTAGCCTCGGCGATCACGCGCTGCTGGTGACCGGCGGCGCTTCGCTCACGCGCCTCGGTTTACACGCGACCCTGCAAGCCGAGGCCAAGCGAATCGGCCTCGAATTGAGCCCTTTTTCCGTACCACGCGAGCCCGACGTGGAGCTCGCGGATCAAGCCGCAGCCGTGGCGCGCTCGGGTGCGGTCTCGCTCGTGCTCGGCATCGGCGGCGGCAGCACGTTGGACGTGGCCAAGGCCGCGGCCGCCCTCGCGCGCAACCCCGGCTCCGCGCGTGACTACCTCGAAGGCCTACCCGGACCGGGCCCCAGGCCGTTCGACTCGCTGCCCTTGCCCGTGGTGTGCGTGCCCACGACCGCCGGCACCGGCTCCGAAGTGACCAAGAACGCCGTATTGCAGGTCGCTGATCTGCAGGTCAAGCGCAGCATGCGCTCCGAGCTGCTCTTCCCGCACAGCGCATTCGTCGATCCACAGCTGTCGAGCCAAGCGCCGCTCAGCGTGCGCGCAGGTAGCGGCTTCGACGCATTGACGCACCTGATCGAAGCCTTTTGCTCGAGCAAAGCCTCACCGTTGACGGACGCGTGGGCCAAAGACGGCATCGTGCGCGCGCTGCGCGGGCTGCAAAATCTCGCCAAAAACGGCGGAAGTGAGCGCGACGCCCACGACCTCGCGATCGCCTCCACCCTCGGCGGGATCTGCCTCGCCAACGCCGGCCTGGGCGCTGCCCACGGCTTGATCGCGCCGCTCGGTGGCTTGTACCCGAACATCCCACACGGCGCGGGCCTCGCGTGCCTCTTGCCCGCGACCCTCGTCACCAACGCCGAGGCCGCGCGGGGCTCCCCCGTCGTCAGCGAGCGCTTGCTAGAACTATGGCAGCTACTGGGCGCGCCCAACGTCACTGAAGCCGCCCAACTGCTGATCGATCTGCGGGTTGCACTCGGCCTGCCCTCGCTCTCGAGCTACGCGGAGATCGACATCGGCCGCGTGATCCAAAGCCCCAGTGGCAGCTTGAAAACGAATCCCGTCCCGCTCGCAGAACCCGAGTTACGCGCCCTGCTCGAGCGATCACTCAGCCCCGAGTAACCGCGTGTCGCCCGCTCCTCGCAGCTCGTTCGCCCGCCACTTCAGCCTCGACCCAGACGTGGTCTACTTGAACCACGGCGCATTCGGCGCCTGCCCGCGGGTCGTGCAATCGAAGCAACTCGAGTTCCGCGAGCGGCTGGAACACAACCCGCTGCACTTCTTCGTGCGCGAACTCGAAGGCCTGCTTGATCACACGCGCGCCGTCCTCGCCCCCTTCCTCGGCGCGTCCGCTGAAGATCTGGCCTTCGTCCCCAACGCCACCGCGGGCGTGAACACCGTGCTCGCCGCGCTCGATCTCGAGCCCGGCGCCGAAATCGTGATCACCGATCACACCTACAACGCCTGCAAGAACGCCGTTCAATATTGGGCCGCGCGACGCTCGCATCAGGTGCGGATCGCGAAGATCCCCTTCCCCATCTCGTCCCCAGACGAACTCAGCGCCGCCATCCTTGCCGAAATCACGGACCGAACCCGGCTCGTCCTGCTCGATCACGTCACCAGCCCGACCGGCCTGATCGCGCCCGTCCAAAGCCTCGTCCGCACCCTTCACGAACGCGGCATCGACAGCTTGGTCGACGGCGCGCACGCCCCCGGCATGCTGCCGGTCGACCTCGAACGCATTGGCGCAGCCTACTACACCGGCAATCTGCACAAGTGGTGCTGTGCACCCAAAGGCGCCGCCTTCCTTTGGGTCCGACGCGATCGCCAAGCGCGCATCCATCCACTCGTGATCAGCCACGGCTGGTCCGCCCCCCGCACCGATCGCTCACGCTTCCTGCTCGAGTTCGATTGGACGGGCACCTTGGACGCGAGCGCGATCTTGAGCGTGCCCATGGCTCTGTCCTTCCTGGAAGGCCTATTCGAAGGCGGTTTCCCCGCTCTCTACGCGCATAACCACGCGCTGGCCTTGAAGGGCCGCGACACGCTGTGCGCCGCGCTCGGCACCGCGCCGCCCTGCCCCGACTCGATGCTCGGCTCGCTCGCGGTGGCGCTCTTCCCAAAACAGACTCCCCAGGCGCCCACTGCCGAAGCGCTGTACCACGCCCTCGTCGCGCGCGGCATCGAAGTGCCAATCGTGCCTGCGCCCAGCCACCCCTCGGGCTTCGTGCGCATCGCCGCGCAGGTGTACAACTCGGCCAGTGAATTCGTGGTGCTCGCCGAGGCGCTGCGCGACGAGCTCGGGCTTGCCTAATTTCTACCCGGTGCGCCCTCGCACCAGGCACGCGCTCGCTCCGTGCGAGTGCGGAGAGCCCGCTCATCCAAGGTGCGCGCGGGAATCCAAGTAGAGAAGCGGAAATCGCCTTCTCAACCGCAGCTCGACCGACGTTTTTCGGCGGGCCAAGCGTAGCTCGACTTCTCTACTCGCAATCTGCGTGCGCGAGGACTGGCTCGGCCGCTCCTGAAACGTCGCCTCAGGCGGGCGTCTCGAACCAACTCAACCATTCGCTGATCAGCGCAAGCCGGCTCTTGTCGACTGAATACACGCGGCTCCGACCACGGCGCTCGTGCTGCAGTAGACCCGCGTCCTCGAGTACGCGCAAATGCCGCGTCGTCGTCGGCCACTTGTGGGCAAAGCGACCGGCAATCTCGCCAGCGGTGGCCGTCCCGCGAAAATGGATCGTCAACAGGATCTGCCGCCGCGCTGGGTGGGCCAGCGCAGCGACGACCACATCGAGCGCCGCTAATTTCTCTGCAGGCTCTTCGCTCAGAGTGGCTCGACTTCGCAGATCGTCAATTCTTCGAGCACGGGACCCATCGGTTCCCACACCGCCATGACTTCCGGCGTCTGATGCGCGAGATCGCTGGATTTTCCATCCTTCCAAACGAAGTGCTCGATGAACTGCACGCGCTTCTTGCGAATGTCGAACGCCTTCCAGAGGCGGAATGGCTCACTCGTGACGAGCCCCACTTTGCGCAGCGCCGGCTCGTGCTTCTTCACCAGTGCCAGGAGCTCCGCCTCTTTGCCGGGCTTCGGCACATACGTGACGATATTCGTGACCGGCGCCTCGGGGTTCGCACGCGCCTTCGAATCGTGATGCAGCTCACTCATGGTTGGGTTTCTCCTCTTCCGGGGACAGGTCTAGCAGCCCCGCCGGTCAATTATTAGCAAATTAGCTAAATAACAATATCGTTAGCAATCACCTGTAGTTAGCCAATTTGAGCGGGGGTCACGAACGTTTTCAAGCGCTGCCGGCGACAACACGGTCGTGCAGCTAAACGCCAAACATGGCCGAATCCGTTGCAGGCTCTGGTTGAAGGCCGCGAGCTCTTCCGCCGGCACCCACAGCTGTGCGTGATTTGCAGGTCCGAGGGCCTGTCTACGCAGGCTCGTGTCGAAGATGGGCGCTACGCCGGCGGCCCAATCGGCACGCGCAACGTTGCTATTTCTTTTTGCGTCGTTCGATCAGGCAAAAACCGTGGCCGAACGGATCGCTGCAGAAGGCCACCGCTCCGTGACCCGGATGCTCGTGCAGCTGTTCTTGCTTTGCTCCCGCCTTCAAGGCGCTTTCGAGCACGGCTTTCAAGTCGTCCACGTGGAGATCCATGTGGACCGGCGTCCAATGACGCTCGTAGCGGCGCCTGTCCATCACATCGGGCGAGGGCACTGAGCCCGCTGGCTTTTCGAGCAGGCAGATCTCGGAATCACCGGCGCGGAGCACCACGACTACCCCAGGTATGGGCTCGGCGATTTTGGAAAAGCCGAAGGCCTCCGCATAGAACCGCACGCCGTCCGCTAGGTTCGGAACATCGATGCTTACTGAAACTGAGATCATTTTTTGACGCCTTCGATGTGACCCCCTTTACGGTGATGCGCCCATCCCCGAGGTCGAACCACGCCATGTTGCCGTCGAGCCCCTGTTTGGATCATGTCCGCCAAGCGCAATCCCAGGGTGCTCGTCGCGTAAGGTGCCGGCCGACGTCGCGCTTACTCGGCGGCTTTGCTCGCCTGGGCAAGCAAAGGGAAGCCGAGCGCCTCGCGTTGCGCGAGGTACGCTTCCGCCACGGAACGGGCGAGGGTGCGCACGCGCAGGATGTAGCGCTGGCGCTCGGTGACGCTGATCGCGCCGCGGGCGTCGAGCACGTTGAAGGCGTGGGCAGCTTTGACGATGAAGTCGTACGCGGGGAGGACTAGCTTTTTCAGCGGGTCTTCGTCGCGCGCGAGCAGGCGCTTGGCTTCGGTTTCATTTTTGTCGAAGGCGGCGAAATGCGCGGCGGCGTCGGCTTCTTCGAAGTTGTAAGTGGACCATTCCCATTCGGCGCGTTTGTACAGTTCACCGAAGGAGACGTGGGCGTTGTACTTGAGGTCGTACATCGTATCGACGTCTTGCAAGTACATGGCGATGCGACCAAGGCCGTAGGTGAGTTCGCCGCTCACGGGTTTGCAATCGAAGCCGCCCGCTTGCTGGAAATAGGTGAACTGACTGATCTCGAGGCCGTCGAGCCAGACTTGCCAACCGAGGCCCCAGGCGCCGAGCGTGGGGCTTTCCCAGTCGTCTTCGATGAAGCGCACGTCGTGCTCGAGGGGTTTCGTGCCGATCGCTTCCAGCGACTCCAGGTACAGGTCCTGGATGTTGATCGGGCTGGGCTTCAGGATGACTTGGAATTGGTCGAACTGCTGCAAGCGGTTCGGGTTGTCGCCGTAGCGGCCGTCAGTCGGGCGACGCGAGGGTTCGACGTAGGCGGCGTTCCACGGTTCCGGACCAAGTGCGCGCAGGAAGGTGGCGGGGTTGTAGGTGCCGGCGCCGACTTCGGAATTGTACGGCTGAACGATGAGGCAACCGCGCTCCGCCCAGAAGCGCTGCAGGGTCAAGATGATGTCCTGGAAGTACATGGCGGGCGGAGATTACCCGTTTTTCCGCCGCTTGCACGCGACGGTTGCTACGGCTTCTGCGATTTGCCGGGGGCCTTGGAGGATCGCGCCGAAGGTGTCTTGGACGCACGCGCGGCCGGTATTTTCGCTTGAGAAGCCGGCGCTTTGGAGGCCCGTGCCGTGGGCGCCTTGGAGGTCTTGGGCTCGGCTTTTTTGGACTTGGGGGCAGCACCGCGGACGCTCTTCGGCTTGGGGGCGGCGATCGACGCGCGCATTTCGGACAGGTCTGCTTGCTCGCGACCGTCGAGCACGGCTCGCAGCGCTTCCGCAAACAGCGGGCCGAGCACTTCGTGCTTCAGGTACGCGTACGCGGTTTGCCAGCGTTGAGCCGCGATGCGCGTGCCCCAGTCGGCGATGGTCGCAGGGTCATAGTCCATGCGCCGCAAACGCAAGTAGCCGAAGTCCGCGGTAGCCACGAGCGGAGGAGATTTCTCCGCTTCTTCCAGATCGCCCGCGACGAGCGCCACGTTGCTTTGCGACAATGCGCTGTATACGTCGTCCGCGAACCACGAAGGGTGACGGAACTCCAACGCAACTCGGCGAGCCGCGGGCAAGCCGGCCAAGAAGTCCTTGAGTACCGCGAGATCCTTTTTCAAGAACGGCGGCGTTTGGAACAACACGGGACCGAGCTTGTTGCCGAGTACATCCACGATGCCGAACAAGTGGGCGACGTCGTCGCTCACGTCGGCCAATTTCTTTTGGTGGGTGATGCGACGACTGGCTTTGACCGCGAAGCAAAATGAATCGGGCACCTCGTCGCGCCAGCCGGCGACGGTGTCCTGATTCGGCATTCGGTAAAAGGTGTTGTTGATCTCCACCGTGGCCAAGCGCGTGGCGTAGTAGCGAAGCATTTGCGAACCCGGCAGGGCTTCTGGATAAAAACGCCCACACCACTCGGGATAGCTAAAGCCGCTCGTGCCAGTGAGGATCTGCATTAGGCTCCGGTTGCCCACATTAACGGAAACCCGCGTTCCAGTGAGGCGCTAATCGAGTGTTCGCGCTTTCAAACGGCGGATTCCGTAAGCGAGACGAGCTTGCTGGGCGGTCCGGCAGGACGGCCGAACGTTCGCGAATTAGTACCCACACGTGGGCGCCACGTGGCGACCAGCACCGTATCCGGGCGCGCGGCAGTCCAGCGCGCGCGGAGTCCTGGACGACGACGCCCCTTTGGTGCGACCCTAGGCAAGGACTACGCGGAGTTCGAAATCGTTTCGAACGCGCAGGAGACCAAGGCTTCAGTGAGTGAAACGGTGAGCACCGGACTCGAACCCGGACTGATCATTGGCTCGCGCTACCGCGTCGAGGCACCCCTCGAGGTTGCAGGGGAGACCGTTGGTTATTCCGCCGTCGACACCGAGAGCCAATTGGCAGTCGCGGTTCTAGAAGCTAGCCCGGCCGCCGCGAAGTTGCTCGTGAAGGGCAAAGATCTCGGGCACGCCCATCTGGCGAACGTGCTCGATGTCCTCGAATTCGAGGGTAAGCAGCTCGTGCTCAGTGAGTTGCTGACCGGGGAAACGCTGGCCGAACGCCTTGCCGAGATTGGCAGCAAATCCCCTGTCGATGCCGTGCGTTCGGCGCTGCGCGTGGCCGACGCCTTGTCTTCGCTGCACGAGGCGAGTGGCGCGCATGGCACCGTGCACCCGAGCAACGTCGTGCTGAACCCGGAAGGGCGTGACGGCCCCTTGCTCGTGTTCGGGCCCGTGCCGCGCGCAGACGCCGCATATCGCCAACCGGAGTGGGAGCCGGGCGATGCGCCATCGGAACCGGACGACAGCTGGGGCGCCGCCGCGCTGCTGTTCGTGATGCTGGTTGGTAAACCCCCGGCGCGCGCCGGCTACGAATCGGAGAGCGCGCTCGCCGATGCGGGCATTCTGGACCCGGTGTTGCGCGTCGCGCTGTACCACGCGCTCGCGCGCGATCTGGGCGCACGCAGTCATGATTTGCGTCCTCTGAAGCGCGAGCTCGCGCGCTGGTTCGTGGAACACGCAGGTGAAGAGCCAATCGCACCGGGCCCGCACTCGACGCAGCCTCCGCCCTTGCCGCCGAGCGTGCGCCCGAGCGAGCTGCCGCGCGCATCGCAACCGCCGCGCGCGTCGCAAGCGCCGCGTCAAAGCCTCGCCGCGGCGCCCCCCAAGAAGAAGCCGTCCAAATTGTTGATGCTCGCCTCGGTGGGCGCCGCGATCGGCCTGATCGGCGGCTGGACCTTCTCCACCATCCGCGGCCGGACGCAGGTGAAGGTGATCGAGGTGCAAAAGCCCGCCGCCGCGCCGGAGGAAAAGAAGCCGATCGAGCTTTCGGACGTGCCCGTGAATGGCCAAAGCGAGACCGAAAGCACGGACAAAGTCGGCTCGTGCGTGTCTGGCTACTTGCCCAAAGGCTCTTTCGACAAAGCGCCTGACATGAGCTGGGTGTGTGAAGAAAGTGATCCGCGAACCGGCGCCGAGAAGCTGCGGGTGGCCGTGATCAACGGCGGCAAGGGCGGCGTGAACGCGGCGATGAACATCTTCTCGCGCCTCGGCTGGTACGACATGGCCGCCTTCGCGGTCGTGCGCGCGGGCTGCTGCGAGAACGCCAAGCCGCTCAGCTTGCCCGCGCCCAGCAGCGGCTGCACGGCGATCGATGAATCGCTACGCGAGGTCGGCAGCGCGGTCGTCGCTTCGCGCGCCTATGACGAGCCGCTGAAGGCCTACACCACGGCGGTCAATTGCGAGGTGACGGCCGGCAAGGGGGCCACTTTGCGTCGCGCGGCTCGCCCGGCCAGTACCGAAGAGCGGGCCTTCGGCGAACTCGTGCACGCGGTTCAGCCGTAGTCGCCCAAACGTCACGCACTGTCGAGGCGACGCCGCGTGTCCGAACCTCTGCTCGTCGCGCTCAGCCTGCTCTTGAATGCACTCTTGCCGTATTGGATCGTGCACCGGGACATGCGCGGTCTGTCCGCGGAGCGCCTGGCTCGAGCTTGGCCCGACGCCAGCTTGTTGTCCGCCGTGGTCACCTTCGGGCCGCTCGCGTTGCCGGTCCATTTTGCCAGAACTCGCCGTTCGCTGGTCGGCTTTGGCCTCGGAGTCGGTTTGGGCGTGCTCGCTTTGGCGGCTCAGGCGCTGGCCGTGGCGGGATTGAGCGCGGCCCTGGGCCTGGAGTGACCTGAGCCCGGAATAAGGGCGGTTTGGCAATTGTCTCCCGCGCGCCCGTCGCGCTAGAAGCGGGGGCTCGCCCCCAGGAAAATCATGCAGGACGTACGCGCGCTCAATGAACTCGTGGCCAAGGAAAGCGCCTTCGTGGACGACCTTTTGGCCGAAATCGGCAAGGTCATCGTCGGTCAGACTTACATGATCGAGCGCATCTTGATTGGCCTCCTCACCGGCGGCCACGTGCTGCTGGAAGGCGTTCCGGGGCTGGCCAAGACGCTCACCGTGCGCACGATCTGCAACGCGATTCACGCCAAGTTCGCGCGCGTGCAATTCACGCCCGACCTGCTCCCCGCCGACTTGATCGGCACCGTGATCTACGATCAGAAGACGGGCGAGTTCAGCTCCAAGCTCGGCCCCATCTTCGCGAACTTGGTCTTAGCGGACGAGATCAACCGCGCGCCGGCCAAGGTGCAGAGCGCGCTGCTCGAAGCCATGCAAGAGCGCCAGGTGACGATCGGCGACAAGAGTTATCCCCTGCCCGATCCGTTCATCGTCATGGCCACGCAGAACCCGATCGAGCAAGAGGGCACCTACCCGCTGCCGGAAGCGCAAATCGATCGCTTCATGCTGATGGTGAAGGTCGGCTACCCCACGCGCGAAGAAGAGCGCTTGGTGATGGATCGCATGACTTCCGTGGTCCACACCACGGCTACGTCGAAGACCTCGCCCGAGCAGCTGCTCGAAGCGCGCAAAGTCGTGCGCGACGTGTACATGGACGATCGCGTCAAGGATTACATCGTGGACGTGGTGTTCGCCACGCGCGAGCCGCAGAAAAAGGGCATGAAAGATTTGGCCCCGCTGATCGAGTACGGTGCGAGCCCGCGCGCGAGTATCGCCCTGAATTTGGCGGCGCGCGCGCACGCTTTCTTGCGCCACCGTGGTTACGTCACCCCCGAAGACGTGAAGGCGATCGGCCCGGACGTACTCCGCCACCGTGTGGTCCTCAGCTACGAAGCCGAGGCCGAAGAAGTGACCGCCGAGGATATCGTGCGGCGCGTATTCGAAGTCGTCGAAGTTCCCTGAGGCATCCGCTTGCTGCGCTCGTGTCTCAACTCACTGAGGTGATGCGGTGATCCCGAAGGAACTGCTGAAAGCGCTCCGTAAGATCGAGATCACCACCAACCGGCTGGCGACCGAGCAGCTGGCGGGCAGCTACACGTCCGTTTTCAAGGGCCAGGGCTTGGCCTTCCGCGAGGTGCGCGAGTATCAACCGGGCGACGACATTCGCACCATCGACTGGAACGTGAGCGCCCGCATGGACGCCACGCACGTCAAGGTGTTCGTGGAAGAGCGTGAGATGACCATGATGTTGGTCGTCGACTTGTCCGCGAGTCAGCGCTTCGGCACGCACACCGCGAGCAAGGCGCGCCTCGCCGCCGAAGTGGCCGCGCTGTGCGCCTTCAGCGCCATCAAGCACAACGACCGCGTGGGTTTGATCCTGACCACGGATCAGATCGAGAAAATGGTTCCGGCCAAAAAAGGCCAGAAACACGTGATGCGCGTGGTGCGTGAAATCCTCGGCCGCGTCCCCGAGCGCACGGGCACGGATCTGAAAGTGGCGCTCGAGACGCTGCACTCGGTCGCGCGCAGACGCAGCGTCGCCTTCCTGATCAGTGATTTTTTCACCAGCGGCTACGACCGCGCGTTGTCACTGGCGGCCGCGCGCCACGACATCATCCCCGTGATGCTCGTCGACCCGCGTGACGAAGAGCTGCCCAACGTCGGGATCGGCAGCTTCGAAGATTTCGAAACGGGCGAGAGCGTGATCGTCGATACCTCGAGCGCAACGGTGCGGGCGCACTACGCCAAGCAGATGCGCGGCATTCGCGCCGAGCAGGTGCGGCTGTTCACCAAACTGGGCTTGGACTATTGCGTGGTGCGCACCGACCAGCCGTACATCAAACCGCTACGCGACTTGTTCGCGCGACGCGCGCGGCGAGCCCACCGATGAACACCCTGGCGCGATCCACTGCGCTCGTCCTCGGCGCGCTGTTGTTCGGGGCATCCGCTCGAGCGCAGACCGCGGATGCCGGTGCTCCCCCGGCCACGAGCGCCCCGCCCAGCGTGGTCGATAGCAAGAACAGCGAGAGCTGCGTCGAGCGCATCCCCTCCGGCAAAGGTCGCCCGCATTTCACGGAGAAAATCCCGCATCGGGCGCTGAGCGGTCACGCGGTCACACTCGAGGTCGTGCTTGAGCACGGTAAAGGCGAGACCGTGCTGCCCACCGGGTTCCGACTGCTCAGCGACAGCCCCGAGGCCAAGGCGCTCGAGCGCGAAGGGTTTGCGCTGCCCGATCCAGAAGGCGCCGCTGGCCCCAAGCTCGAACGCACGGAGCAGGGCGAACGCGCGACGACCAAAGTTCGGATCTCGGTCGTGCCTTTGCCCGCGAAGCCAGGGCGCAACGAGCTCGTCCTACCGCCCCTGCCGATCGCGGTCTCGCGCGCCAGCGGTGAGCTGCTCACGGTGTGCACTGCCTCGCACACGGTCCTGATTGAAGACCCGATCGCAAACACGCCGAACCCGACGCCGCGTGGCAACCCCGCGGCGCGCCGGCAGCTCGAGATCTGGACCGCCGCCAAACACGTCGCGATCGCGGTCTTGATCGCGCTGGTCGTGGGCGCGCTGGGCGCCCTGATCATCAGCCGCTGGCTACGCCGCCCGAAGAAGCTCCCCCCGCCGCCTCCCCCGCGCCCCCCGTGGGACGTTGCACTCGAGGCCTTGCATGACATCCGCCACGCTGGGCTCACGCGTGAGGGCCGTTTTGCCGAGGTTTTCGACCGAGTTTCGGACGTCTTGCGCCGCTACTTGGGCGATCGCTACGGCTACGATGGCCTCGAGAGCACCACGCGTGAAGCGCTCGTCTCGCTGCGCCGCACCACCCCCAAGATTGACGATCTGCCGGGCATCGAAGGCTTCATGCGAGACGCCGATCTGGTGAAGTTCGCGCGCCTCACGCCCAGCGAGGGCGAGTGCCTGGATCTGTTGGCGCGCGCGGAGAGCATCGTCACGCGCACGATGCTGATCGCACCGCTCCCGCCACCCGTGATGACCGAGTCGCCCGATGGCGCCGCTGACGCGGATACCGATGTCGACGAGCCTTCGGAGCCCAAGAACCCCGGAGGCGCATCGTGAGCGACGCGGCCAACGTCACCATCAGCGCCAGCGCACGCTCGGCTGCCCAAGAGCCAGCGCCAGCGCCGGTGCCGCCGGGCGAGGGCGGCAAACCCGAGCCCGTCAAAGACAAGGACCGGCCGAAGCCGCGCTTCGACTTGCGTGCCTCGGCGGCGCGCTTGCGCCGCGCCTTGCGCGGCGGACTGCTCGTCTTCTACACCCTGCTCGCGCTATTGCTCGGGCTCGCCTACCCGGCGCTCAGCCGCGGTGAAGAGCTGCTCGGCGCGCACTGGCAAACGCCTTGGTTTTTGCTGGCGCTGCTGCTGGTACCGGCCGTCTTCTACCGCGCCACGTTGGGTGAAGATCGACGCATGCCCCGCCTCAAGTTGGGCACACTGGCCGCGCTCAGCGTGGGCCCCTCGGGCATGCGGGTCTGGCTGCGCGATTTGCCGGGCGTGCTGCGCGCAGTCGGCTTCGGGCTGTGCATCCTGGCCCTCGCGCGGCCCGTGAACACGCTGCGCCCACAAGCGGCCGACGAAGAGGGCATCGACATCGTGGTCGTGCTCGATCTGTCCGGGTCGATGAACGCGGCCATGTCGAACCTGCCGCCGGATCTGCAAACCTACGTGCAGCCCAAGCCGCGGGGCGTGCGCCCCACCCGCATCGACGCGGCCAAGGCCGTGATTCGCGACTTCATCGCCCGCCGCAAGACAGACCGCATCGGCATCGTCGTGTTCGGTTCGAGCGCGTACGTGCTGTCTCCGCCCACCCTCGACTACCACTTGCTCGACGCGCTCGTGGGCAAAATGGAGTTGAACGTGATCGACTCCAGCGCGACCGCGATCGGCGACGCGGTGGGCGTTGCCTCGGCACGTTTACGGCGCAGCCATGCGCACAGCAAAGCGATCATCTTGCTCACGGATGGTGACGCCAAAGGCGGCAAGATTTCCCCTGAATATTCGGCGCATTTGGCCAACCAAGTGGGCGCGCGGCTGTACACGATCCAGATCGGACAGGGCGACACGGCGGAGGTGCAAGACGGCTTCGATCTGTTCGGGCAGCCGCGCTACGTCTCGGTCGGCTTCCCGGTGAACCCGAAGCTACTCAAAGAGCTGGCGACCAAGACCGGCGGCTCGACGTACGTCGCGAGTGACGCAAAATCGCTGCAGGCCAGCTTTCACGACGTGCTCGACAAGCTGGAGAAGACCAAGTTCGAAGCCAACATCGCCAACTACGAAGACCTGTTCGCGTTCTTGCTCTTGCCCGGCGTGCTGCTGCTCGCAGCTGACGCCGCGCTGCGCGCGCTCGTGCTGCGGAGGTTCCCGTGAAGTTCGCAGTCCCGGTTTGGCTCTTCGGCACCACGCTCGCGGTCTTGGTCGCGCTCGCGCTGATCGTCGGCGGCGTGTTGCTCAGCCGCAGCGTCAAACGCTTCGGCGACGAGGCGCTGGTGCGCGGGCTGCTCACCGCCAACCCGAGCGGTCGGCGCGCACTGAAGGGCGTGTTGCTCGTACTCGCGGTGGCCCTGGCGTTCATCGCGCTCGCGCAACCGCAATACGGGCGTGGCACGCGCCTGATCCCGGCCACGAATTTGGACGTGGTGATCGTGCTCGACTACTCGAAAAGCATGTACGCGAAGGACATCGCGCCTTCGCGCATTTTGCGCGCCAAATCCGAGGTCGGGCGGCTGATCCAAGATCTGCCCGGCGCCCGCTTCGCGGCCGTGGCCTTCGCGGGCGAGCCAATCGCGTTCCCGCTGACCAGTGACGGCGCGGCCATCGCGCAGTTCTTTCGCCAATTGTCGCCGAACGACATGCCCGTCGGCGGCACCGCCATCGCGCGGGCGCTGGAAGCCGGACGCGAACTGCTCGAGCGCGATCCGAAATCCAAGCAGCACCGCCGTGTGATGCTGCTCGTGACGGACGGCGAAGATCTCGAGGGCGATCCGGTCGCGGTCGCCGAGTCCTCGAAGCAAGCCGACATCACCATCCACGTCGTTCAAATCGGCGGTCGAACCCCCGAACCGATCCCCGACGTGAACGAGGCCGGAGAGGCGCACGGCTACCGTAAAGACGAGCAAGGCAAGCCGCTCACGACCTCGCTCTCCGCCGAGGGCGAGGAGCAGCTGTCCAAGATCGCCAGCAGCACCGGCGGCGTGATCGTGCAGAGCGCCCGCGGCGAGACCGGCATCAGCGAGATCTCACGCCGCCTCTCGCGCTTGGTGACCGAAGAACTCTCCGAGAAGGTGGAGACCGTGTACGCCGACGTGTACATGTACCCGCTCGGCCTCGCGCTGTTGCTCGTGCTGGTCGAGACCTTCGTCAACGAAGCGGCGCGTCGGAGCAAGCCGAGCGCCGTGCCGCCGCCCAAGAAGACGCGCCGAATGGGCAAAAAGCGGCTCAAAAAGGCGGCCGCCGCCGCGACCGCAGGGTTCTTACTCTCACTCGTGTTCGTCGCGGCGTGCGGCAAGACGGGTGATTCGCTGTTCGAGCGCCATGCGCCGGCCGTCGACCAAGCGATCAGCGCGTACGACGCGGGCGACGCGGGCAGCGCGGTCTCGTTGCTCGAAGGCTACCTCGCGACGGGCAAGTGCGAGAACGGCGAGATTGGCACGCCCGATCCCGTGCGCGAGCGGCCCAACGCGAGCTTCGATCTCGGACTCGGCTTGTTCAAATTGGCCGAACGCTTCGGACGCCGCTTCGGTGAAGAAGAGCCGATCGGCGACGCGGGCACGACGCCCGCGCAGGACTCCGAGCTCGGTCAGCGCAACCAAGGCGTAGAGTGCGCGCTCCGGATAGTGCGCAGCGTCGCGGGCGACCCGACCACGCCCGTCGAGTTTCGCGCTCGCGCTCACTACCTCGCGGGCAACCTAGAGTTCTTGCGTCGCGACTACAAAGCCGCGGTCAAGGCGTACGAGAGCGCGTTGCGCTTGATGCCGGGCGTGCCCGAAGACGCCGGTGACGGCATCGGCCGCGATGCCGCCTACAATCGGGCGATCGCGCTGCGCCGCATCGAAGACAAAGAGAACGAGAAGAAGGACGCCGAGCCGCCGGACGCTTCGAACGACGGTGGAGAGCAACCCGACTCCGGCGAGCAACCCGACTCGGGCAAGGATCAGAACCAGGACGGCGGGCAGAAGGACGATCCGAACCAAGATAAAGACAAAGACAAGGACAAGGACCAGCCGAAGGACGCGGGTTCGGATGGGGCCGCGCCCAAGCCCCAGAATCAGCCAGACGCGGGCGATGATCGGCAAAAACCCCAGCCGCCCCCGCCGTCGGCGAATCAAGACGACCGCATGCTCGACATGTTGGAACATGCGCCGACCATGCAAGAGCAAGACGCCAAAAACCGCGCCATCCAAGGCCGCACCCGCGGCGGGATGGAGGACAAGTGAGGCTTGCGCTCACGGTCGCGGCTGCGGTCGCAGTGCTCGCCGCGAGTTCCCACGCACGTGCCCTCGAGGTGAGGACCGCCGTCAGCTCGCAACGAGTGGGCGTGGGCGAGTCGTTCTACGTGCAGCTGGTGATGATGTCCGACGGCCCGAATGGCAGTGCCGTTGGTGATATCCGCCTACCGCTCCCCCCGGGCATGACCGCCAATTCGCCGTCGCGCAGTCCCCAATCGCAGGTCAGCATCATCAACGGGCAGATGACGCAGCGCCTGGGCGTCACGTTGACCTGGACGGTGACCGCAACGCGCGCCGGCTCATTCAAAGTGGGACCTCCCAGCGCAACCTTCGGCGGCGAGCGCGCCCAAGGCAATCCGATCCCGGTCGAAGTCGTGGCCGGCGGAGCCGGCGGCCCGCCCCGTCCGCGACGCAGCTTCGACCCGTTCGACTTCATGAATCCATTCGGGGGCGGCTCGCCGTTCCCTCCCGGTTTCAATTTCAAGAGCCCGTTCGACGACGATCCAGGCGAAGAGCAATCGCAACCGGAGGAGCCGACCTACCCGGAAGAACTGCGCGTCGACAAAGCGCCCGATCCGATCGCGTTCTTGCGCGCGACGGTCACGCCGAACCCCGTCGTCGTCGGCCAGCAGGTGACGCTGCGCGTGTATGCCTATGGTGGTCGCGGCCAGTTCAGCGCCGAAAATCCCAACGAGCCGTCGCACGCCGACTTTCTGACCTTCGACACCGCGCCGGATCAGGTGAAAGCTTATTTGGTGCCGGTTTCGGGCACTCGCTTCATCGCCGCCAAGTTGCGCGAGTTGCCGATGTTCCCTCTGCACTCGGGCACCCTGCGCGCGGGCAACATGAAGATGGGCTTCGCGGGCCGTGGTTACCCCCCCGCACCCGGCGGTGGGGCATTGGTGCGCGTCAGCAACTGGGTCGACCTGGTCGTCAACGAACCGCCGCTGCGCGGTCGTCCACCGGGTTACAAGATCGGCGACGTGGGCGAGTATCAGCTGCAGGCCACCATCGAGCCGCGCCAGATCACCGCCGGTGAAGCGATCTCGGTCGTGGCCAAGCTGTCGGGCATCGGCAACGTCCCCTACAAGTTGCAGACGCCCGAGAGCCATGGCGTCGAGTGGTTGGAGCCGGCGCTCGCCGAGAAGATGGAAACGACCGGCGGGGTGGTGCAAGGCTCGCGCACGTTCAGCTACGTCGTGCGCATGACCGACGCGGGCACGGTCGACCTCGGTGAGATCACGCTGCCGTACTACGATCCCAAACGGCGCGAGTATGCGATCGCCCGCGCCAAGCTCGGTGAAATCGAGGTCAAGGCCAACCCGAACGCACCCAAGGTCAAAGCCGAGCCAAAGCCGAACGATCGCCTGGCGGGCGTGCTGCAAGCGCGCGACGCGCTCGGGCCGATGCCGAGTGCGCGGGCGCCATTGAGTGACCGCACGGGTTTTTGGGCTGCCCTCTTGCTCGCGCCGCTCGGCGTGGTGTTTGCGGGAGGCGCACTGAGCGCCGCCACGCGAGCGCGGGAAAAGCTGCGTGTACGCGGCGCATCCCTCGGAGCTCAGCTCGAAAGCGCGCTGCGCGAAGCCCGCGAATTGGCGGCACGCGACACCCAAGGCTCGGTCGCCGCGGTCGAACGCGCCGTGTTCCTGGCCATCGAACTGAAGCTCGATTTCAAAGCGCGCGCCGTATTGAAGAGCCAATTGCGCGCCACGCTGGTCGAGCGCGGCCTGCCCGACACGCGTGCCGAGGCCCTGACACGCATCTTGGAAGACTGCGACACGCTGCGTTTCGTCGGCACGGGCAGCGGCGTCGACCCGGCCGAGCTCGCGCAGCGCGCCGCGAAAAATGCCGCCGAAATGCGCGGCGAAAAACTGTCGACCGCGAGCTGAGGATCCGGTGCCGCGCTTCGTTCTTCCACTACTAACGGCCCTGCTCGTGCTGTGCGCCGGGCCGTCTCTGGCCGCGCCCAGCGAGTCGGAGCGCGATTTTGCAGCGGCCAGCCAGGCGCTGAAACGAGGCGCGTACACCGAGGCGATCGACACACTGGAGCTGCTCGCCGATCGCGGCTTCGTGCATCCGGATGCAAGCTTCAACCGAGCCGTGGCCTACGTCGAGCGCTCGCGTTCGAGCGCGGCCAACCCGGGCGATCTGGGACGCGCGGCGGCGGCGCTGAGCGAGGTCTTACTGCTGCGCCCTTCGGACGAACAAGCCGACATCGGGCTGACCCGGATCCGCGCCGAAATCTCGCGGCGCCACGCCCGCGAAGGCACCGCCCCCGTGATGGCACGCGCCTCGCTAGCACGCGCGGCGACCTCCCTGTTCGACGAGAACGTGTGGGCGAGTTTAGCGCTCGCAGGTTCGCTGCTGCTCACGGTCGGCCTTGCGCTGCGGCGCTTCGTGGAACGCACGAGTGCCGCGCTGGCGGGCGCGATCGGCATCGGCATCGGCGCGGTGCTCTTGCTCGCGGGCGCGGGGTTGACCGCCGGCGCGCGGCATTTTCGAGTCACCTCGGCCCCGGCCGTGATCGTGGCCGACGAAGCTCGGTTGCTCGACGAATCGGGGAAACCCTTGCCGCAAAAGCGCGGCGCGGCCGACTCGGTCACCGTGCCCGAGGGCGCGAGCGTGTTCGTGCTCGAGCGCCGACCCACGCTTTTCCGCGTGGAGTGGGGCGCGAGCCAGGGTTGGCTGACGCCGGGCCAAGTGCGCCTGTTGGCCACGCGCTGAACAATTTCCGTGCGGCGCGGGAACTTTTCCGCGCCCGAGTGTACGATCGAAAGATGAGCGGTGCGTGGTCTCGCGGTGCGTTGGCCTGGATGTTACTCGTCGGCTGCCAATCGCCGAACCCCGCCCGAAACCCAGCGCCAACTGCGCCTGTCGCAACCACCCGTCGACCCGCGCCGATCGATAGCCAAACCCCGCTCGTGAGCGCACCCGCAACGCCAGCGCCCCTCGCCACGAACGCGCGTCCCTGTGGCGCGCTCGATTGCCTCGCCTTCGCTACACCGCAGGCCGCGTTCGAGTATGTCTTGCGCAGCGAGCCGCGCGTCTTGGCCATTGGTGAAGCGCACGCCCAAGCGGGCATGACGGGCATTCAATCGAGTACGCGTCGCTTCGCCGAGCAGTTATTGCCGCTCGTTTCCGGGAAAGCCAAGCACATCGTTATCGAGCTCTTGCTCGGAAATTGCCAACCGAAAACGGTCGAGAAGGTGGCCAAAGCGCAGGCGCCGGTGACCGCGAACCAAGCCAAGGGCAATCAGAACGAATTTCTGACGTTGGGCAAGTACGCCCAACGCCTCGGCATCGAACCTCAAGCCCTAGCGCCCGATTGCGCCGAGTACGACCGCGCCGCCTCCGCCGGAGACGACAGCGTCGCGCGCTTGCTGACGCTGATCGCCAAGCAAACCGAGCGCTCCGTAGCAGGGCTGCTCGGCAAGGCCCCGAGCGGCGAGCTGATCCTCACTTACGGCGGGGCCCTGCACAACGATCTTTACCCGCGCCCGGGCCAGGAAAGCTGGTCGTTTGGGCCGCAGCTCGCCGCGGCCAGTCAGGGGCGCTACCTCGAGCTCGATTTGATTGTGCCCGAGTTCGTGAAGGATACCGAGGCTTGGCGCGCTCAGCCTTGGTTCGGCGCGTTCGACCGAGAGCATTTATCCAGCGAGACGCTTTTGTACCGACCTGCGGCGAGCTCGTTCGCGATGATCTTTCCAAAGACGGAGACCGGACCCACCCAAGGGTTGTAAGCTTCCGAATAAGCCTGTGCTGCCCCTCGAAAACCCAATCCAAAACTATGCCTGGGGCTCGCGCACGGCGCTGGCCGCGCTGCGGGGTGCAACCGTTCCGTCGAGCGCGCCCGAGGCAGAGTTGTGGATCGGCGCGCACCCCAACGCGCCTTCGCTCGTGCTGCCCAATCGCGAACCGCTGTCGAAGCTGATCGAGCGTGAACCCGATCCGACGCTCGGTCCCGAAGTGAAAGCACGCTACGGCGCGCGACTACCCTTCTTGCTCAAGGTGCTCGCCGCCGAGAAACCGCTGTCCTTGCAAGCGCATCCCACGCTGGAGCAAGCCCAAGCCGGCTTCGCCGCGGAGGAAGCGCGCGGCGTTCCCCTCGATGCGCCGCATCGAAACTACAAGGACGCGAGTCCCAAGCCGGAGCTGCTGTGCGCGCTGACCCCCTTTGCTGCCTTGTGCGGTTTTCGTAAGATCGAAGACACGCTGGCGCTGTTTCGCTCGCTCAACGCGCCCCACATCGGCTTCCTGCTCGAAAAACTGGAGCAGTTACCGACAGAAGCCGGCTTGTCGCAGCTGTTTTCCACGCTGCTCGGTTTGTCGCCCGAACGGCGCGCCGAGCTCGCGCGCGAGGCGCTCGATCGCTGCACGTCGCTGGCCGCCGTCGAAGGCCCGTTCCAACACGAGTTTTCCTGGGCCGTGCGCATCGGCGTGCTCTACCCGGGCGACATCGGCATCATTACCGCGTTGCTCTTGAATCTCGTTCAGCTCACCCCGGGTGAAGCCATCTATTTGCCGGCCGGCAACCTGCACGCTTACCTGCAGGGGGTCGGGGTCGAAATCATGGCCAATTCGGACAACGTGCTGCGCGGCGGACTGACCCCCAAGCACGTCGACAATGTCGAGCTCTTGCACGTGCTGCGCTTCGAGGCGGGCCCGGTGGGCGTGCTGCGCGGGGAAATGCAGGGTAGCGCGCGCGTTTACCAAACTTCGGCCGCGGAGTTCGAGCTGCAGAGCTTCACGCTATTGCCCGGAGAGCGGCCACTCGTGAACGATCGCCGCGGCCCGGAAATCGTACTTTGCCAGCGCGGCCGAGTCACGGTCGAGAACGACCGCGAACGGCACGAGCTCGCGCAAGGCCAATCATTGTTCATCGCCGCCGGCGAGCCCGGCTACGCCCTGCGCGGCGAAGGCACTCTATTTCGCGCCAGCGTCGGCCGCGTCTGAGCCGTTCGAGTCGTCTTTTTCTGGGACGGGGCAGCGCTCACCGGTGTGCCCCGGTTCACCGGCGGGGATGCGGCACGGGTGGACCTCGACACGCCGTGCGCGTGGCCGGTAAGTCACTTTGCGCTTCTCCTCTTTGAGCTTTCCGTCCGGATAAGTGAGCGTGCGCTTCACGGTCACCGTCCAGCCGATCATGCCGCCTTCGCGCGTCTTCTCTTCGTCTGCCTCGAGGCGTGGATTGGGAATGAGCTCGATCGGCGGGCTGACGATGTTCTGCTTTTCCGACACCTCGGCGCGCACGCGGCGACCGCCGTTGTTGCCGTACACCTTCACCGTGATGTTCGTGTCGGTGTACTGCGTCTTGATCAACGCGCAGGCGTCCGTGTCGTTTTTGAACACGATGTCCGGGTGCGGGTAACTGAGTGTCGCGTCGTAGCCCATCGGGTAGCGGTTGAACCAATAGCTGTGCGGTTGGCGCTCGAGGATGTCATAGCCGCCATAAAACAAAGCATTGAACAGCGTGGTGGCGAACTGACTCACGCCCCCGCCCACGGTGTCGATCATATCGCCGTCTTCGATCGTCGGAGCCGGCACGAAGCCGTTCTTGACCGTGCGCGGACCGACCAATTGATTGACCGAGAACGTCTCACCCGGGCGGACCAAGGTGCCGTCGAGCAAGTCGGCGATGTGGTGGATGTTCTGCACGCGCGGCTGGCAACACACGTGACGAGTCGTGTAACTGCCGACCAAACCAGCGATGCCCGCGCGCTCGGCCGCATCGGTCGTGAGAGTCGGCTCGGCGCCCGCTTGCAGCGGCAAAAGCGCGGTTTTCTCGACACTTTGCGCGGCCGCGCACACGGCCTGGGCCAGCGCGCCATCGTCCAAGAGCACGCCTGACCGGCCCGGTTCGATATGGACCCGCTCCTGGGCATCGATCACGAAGCGCGCACTGACCGGCAATTGCTCGAACTCCGCGCGACGCGGCGCCACCAGCGCATGCGTGGCTTCCGGCGAGCAGGAGAGCTCGAGTTTGGCCCCGCTTGCATCCGGGCTCACGCTGAAAAGCGAGCCGAGCTGCGCGGGACTGATCGACAAACGCCTCGCGTCCGGTGTGGTGAGCACGATTTCACGGCTCATCATCTCTCGCGCTTGGCCGACCACGCGCTCCACCTCACTACGCCCCACGTGCGGCGTCTCACTACGCAACGCGAGCGGCTCCGGATCCGTGCCGCGACGGAGCGCCTCGGTCAGCTGCAGCACGACGCGAGTGCGATCGAGACGCGAGCCCGCGCGCGGATAGAGAGGGGTGATGGTCGTGCCGTCGATGCTGATGCCACCCGAGAACGGCGGGTCCTTGATCGCCTGCGCTTGCCACTCGTCTTCCAGCTCCCCCAGCCGCTTCGAATCGATTTGAAGCTCGGCCGAGACCGACTCCGGGCGCACCATCCGCCGGTAGAACGAAAAGCAACGCCCCAGGAAGTTACCGCTGCGGCCAAGCGCCAGCGCGTGGGCCGCGCTGGCCTGCTCGTTGATCTTGAAATCGATCGCGGGGGGCTCCAAAACCAACTGCGTACCCGCCACCGAAAGCGTGATTTTTCGGGCCGCGCGCTGGCTCGCCCAGGTCCGAACTCGCGCCTCGATCTCGCTCCGTGTCAGGCGCGAGACATCTTGTCCCTCGATATGGACGCCGGGCAACGCGCGCTCACCATCGCGCGAGCCGATCACGAACCATGCGGTGAGCAAAAGCGCGCATCCAATAACGGCCCCCAGTCCGAAGCGTAGCCATCGCCGCGCGGCGAGCGGCGCTGATTTCTCGCCCTGGTCGGCGCTAGTGCGGGGTTCGATCATCCGGCGCACTATTTCGCATTTATTGCGCTGGTCGCGTGACCTTTTCACATGCGCCGCGCGTCATGCTAGACCTGTCGTTATCGTGTGGGTTCGTCGTTCGGCCATCCGCCCCGTCCCTTCGTACGCGACCCTCCCCTCGCATGCGCTCGAGTCCGTGCGCGACAATCTCGCCGAGGACGACGAAGAAGCGCGCTCGCAACTGGATGAGGCGTTCGAGCGCTTCGAGCGCGCGCAACCCGCCCTGGCCGCCCACGTGGCGGATGCCCTGGGCAAGCCGCTCGACGAGACCGCGCTGGCTTTGGGCTATTTCTTGGCGCTGACCGTGTGGCTCGCGTTCGAGCGCACCCACGGCACGTACATCGACGAAGTGAAGGAAGAGGAGCTGCAAGCCACGGACGAGCTGCTCACGCTCGACGAAGAGCTGCGTCGTGCCGATCCGGCGGAAGCCCTCGACAGTGACGACGTGATCGCCATGGAGCAGCCCCACGTGCTCGCTTACATCCACGAGCACATCGACGCCACGCTCGACGCCCACGCCGAAGAAATCGACGTCGACGACGTACACACCGTGTACCGCGTCGTGCTGGTCGAGATCTTGGCGCTGTCATACTCGGTACGCCGCCCCGAAGGCTATCCGGTCGCCAAGACCGAGCTACTGGCGTAATCGCCTCAAGTGTCGGCGGTCACGACGCGATTGCGACCGCTGTGCTTGGCGGCATAGAGCGCGGTGTCGGCGCGCCCGATCAGGTCCTTCATCGTCCCCGCGCAACCCGGTCCGCAGACGGAGGCGACACCGAAGCTCGAGGTGACCTTGAACTCACCGTTGGGCCCCGACATCGACAACTCTTCGATCGACTTGCGTAGGCGCTCGGCGGCAATTTTCCCGCCTACCAGATTGCTACCGGGCAAGATCAACAAAAACTCCTCGCCGCCGTAGCGAGCCGCGAGATCACCGCCGCGCAGCTTCGAGCCGAAGACGCGGCCGACTCGACGCAGCACTTCGTCACCCGTCAGGTGGCCATGCGTGTCGTTGACCTTCTTGAAAAAGTCGATGTCGCTGATCACGATCGTGAGCCAGGTCTTGTCGCGCTCGGCGCGCGACAGGTCTCGGATCAACGCTTCTTCCAATGCACGCTTGTTGGCTAGCCCAGTCAAGGCATCGGTCGAGGCCAAACGGGTCAGCTGAGAGTTGGCCTCCAAGAGCTGCTTGCCCAAGAGTTCCTTCTCGGCCAACAAGGTCTCCAGGCGACGCACGGCGGCGTCGTAGTTCTGGGTCATCTCCAGCAAGCTGCGGTTCACATCGACGAGAATGGCTTCGACGCTTTGCTGCGGCCCGACGTCACGGTCGAACGCGGTGGCCGCCGCGACGACCAGCTCGGGCAGGTTTTTGAGCGCATTTTGCGCGTCGTCTGGAGTCAGACCCAGCGCGAGCACGGCGTCGATCGCGGCTTTGCGGTTGTGCACCGCGTCGCCGCCTTCCCACAGTGCAGCCACTCGCTCCGCGGCCCACGCCAACCGTGAAGACAGCGCCTCGGGCGGAGCTTCCGCGTGGTGATCGCGCACGGCCGCCTCGACATGGGGAGGCAACATGAAGGTCGCGGCGAGAGCGGCACCGGCAACGGGATGGTCCATCAAGCCTGCGGCGCGTTCGTGCATCACGCGATGCAGCGCGGGCAAGCGGGCGACCTCGGCCGCTCCTTCCAGATCCTCGCGCGCGCGCGAGAGCAGCCCGACTTCGAGAAACAGGCCGGTCGTGAAAAACTCGTCGACTTCCTTCTGCCCGAGCAGTTGGGCCAGGAACTGAGAGGCAACCGCACGGCGCAGTGAGTTACCCAGCAAGATCCTACCCGCCTCACCTACGGGCACCATGTCGGACAGAGCCAAGCTCATGCCGATGCCGCGCAGCCCGCGGATGCCGACCATCGACACCGCTTGTCGTACATCGGAGACGTGGCGCTGGGGGCCGAAGGCAGGGCTGTTCACGACTGCGATGATGCGCAATGCAAAGCCGGGATCGCTCGCGGCGAGCTTGGCAAGCTCCGGCAAAGACGCCTCCGGAGCCAGCGATTCGCGCACGATCTGCAACGCAATCAGCGACAGCGGCGCCTTGCTGAGCGGCTTGACAATTGGGCGGGTCGCTTGCGCAATCATTAAAAATGGCTTCGGAGCCGAACTTGAAAACCCCGTGTCGGGATCCGACACCCTTACTACGTCACAATTTTGCCAATCCTAAAGGCCTTCTTCAGAGGCAAATCGCTACGGCTGCGCGCGATTTCGTGCCTGGCAACGGCCAGTGCCTCAATGACGAGAGCTCAGCTCGCGTCTTTTTTGGCGGCCAGCGCCAGGCGCTCGCCGATGATGCGACGTAGAGCGAGTAAGTCGTAGCGATCGGGGCGGTCGTCGGACGAGTTCGCAACGTCCTGCGCGATGCCGTCGACCACCGAACGCGGCTTCTCGGGCACTTTCAAGGCATCGCCCAGCTTGTTCAGCGCACTCTGCTCACCGTCGGTGATCACGCCATCCAAACGAGTGATCCAGGAGGCCACGCCGTACACGAAGAGCCGATCCTCTTTGGACAGGTTCTTGCGGTCGATGACGCCGATGTCGATCGGCTTTTCGGTTGCCTCTTCGATCTCCGCGATCTCGTCGATGTCGAGACCCTCTTCGAGCGCCGTGCGCACGATCGCGTCGGCCTCTTCTCGATCCAGCTGACCATCGGCCCAACCCACGGCCGCGAGCGCCAAGTAGACATCCCGCCCAAGCCCGGTCTTCCGTTCCGTCATTTGCAAACCTCCGAGAACCAAAAGAGATAACACAGTTCCCCGCCCGCCTCGACGAGGGCTAGACTCGGCCTCGTGGTCCAGGTCCTTTATTTTGCGGCGCTTCGGGAGTTGCTCGGCCTGAATGAAGAGGCGCTCGAGCTGCCCGAAAACGTGCACACCGTGGGCGAGTTCGTGCAACACCTGCAGCGCGTGCGGCCCGCGCTGAACGGCAAAATGGCCTCGGTACGCGTGGCGCTCGACGAAACTTTCGCCCTGGATTCCGACGGTTTGGCGGGCGTGAGCACGATCGCGCTGATCCCGCCGGTCGCCGGCGGCTAACGCGGGCCACACCTCACGCGCATTGCTCGCACCTGAACGCGAGGCTAGGCTCTCGCCCCGGTGCCCGCCTCTTTGCCATTCGAATTTCGCGTCGGTGCAGACGAAAACGGGCTCGGGGCGCGCCTCGGGCCGCTAGTCGTTACGGCCGTGCTGGCACGCGTGACTGAACGCGGACGCCGCACGTTGAGTCGCAAGCTACCGCGCGCGATCCGGGCGGACCTGGACGACTCCAAGCGCCTCATGTCACACACGGACGTCGCCTTGGGTGAGGCCTGGGCGCGCGCGCTCAGCACACGGCCCGTGGCGTCACCCGCCCAGTTGTTCGAGCAACTGTCGCTCGAGGGTTCGAGCAAGCTGAAAAAGCGCTGCGAATCTCACGTGGCCGGGCAATGCTGGAACGACCGCGGCGAGGCCTTTCTGGCCGAGGCCGCAGACGTCGACCGAGTGGCTCAGCACCGCGATGCGCTCGCGGAGCGCGGGGTGGAGCTGCTCAGCGTGCGCACCAGCGTGGTCTGCACCAAGCACCTGAATGACGCCAAACAGCGCGGCACGAATCGCTTCGTCGCCGATCTGAACGCGATGGAAGAGCTGGTGCTCGCGTTGCGCGCGCAGGCGGGCGGCGAGGTCGAAGCCGTGTGCGGAAAAGTAGGCGGCATCGCCGAGTATTCGAAGTTTTTCGGCCCCCTCTCGGGGCGTCTGCACGCCATCCTCGGCGAGGGCCGAGCGCGCAGTGGCTACCGTTTCCCCGGCTTGGGCGAAGTGCACTTCGTGCGCGACGCCGACGCGGCCGATCCACTGGTGAGCTTGTCCTCGCTGGTGGGCAAATACGTGCGTGAGCTGTTCATGTCGCGCATCGGCCTGCACTACTGGGATCAAGAATCGGAAGACAAGCGCCCGAGCGGCTATCACGATCCCGTCACCGCGGGCTTCGTCGTGCGCTCCGCGTTGCTGCGCCAGACCCGCAAGATCCCCGATCATTGCTTCGAGCGCGAGCGCGCAGCTGATTCTGTCGATGGAGTCTGAGCCGTGAGCGATCGTCCGACGGACCGCATTCTATCCGGACCGCTCGGGCTCGAGGTCGTGCGCTTTGGCGCGCCGCTGGCCCTCGGGATGGGCCTGCAAACGGCGTTCAACCTGGTCGATGCGTTCGTCATTTCGCGCATGGGTGGCGACACGGCGGGTCCCGCCTTGGGAGCGATCGGGATTTGCGATCAGTTGGCCGCGCTGGGCACGATCGTCAGCTACGGCCTGAGCGTGGCGACCGCGACGCTGATCAGCCGCAAAGTGGGCGAGCGCAATCAAACCGCCGTGCGCGAGATCGCCTGGCAGTCGCTGCTCGTGATCGCGGCCCTCTCCGCGTTCTTCGGAATTTTCGGCGGATTTGGCGCAGACTTCGTGCTTCGTCGCTTGGTCGGCGCGAAGGGCGAGGTGGCCAATCTAGGCGTGCCATATCTGCGTGTGATGCTCGCAGGTTCGTTCACGATCTTCCTCCTGATGCACCTGACCAGCGTGCAGCGCGCGCTCGGCAGCAGCAAAACTCCCGTCAGCCTGTTGGTCGCATCCAACGTGTTGAACTTAATCTTGGCCGTGGTCATGGTCTACGGCCCGGGTGAAGCCCCGGCCGTGCTGTCCTGGGGCCAACCGATCGCGCGCCTGTTCGGCATCCCACGCATGGGCCTGATGGGCGCGGCCTGGGCCACGCTGATCGCGCGCTTCGTCGTGCTCATCCCGCTGATCGCGATCTTGATGAAGCGCTTCGGGCTATTTTTGCCGAGCTCACGCATGGCCCCGCATCGCGAGACGATCGCCTCCATCGTCAAACTCGGTTGGCCCTCCAGCGCTCAGCTCGTGGTGCGCATCCTCGCCATGCTGGTCACGCATTCGCTCGTGGCGCGCGCCTTCACCACGTCCACCGATCAGAGCGCCACCACCGCGCTCGGCATCGTTTTTCGACTGGAGACCATGGCGCTCTTCGTCGGCCTCGGCTGGGGCAGCGCCGCGCAAACTTTCGTCGGGCAAAACCTGGGCGCCGGAAACCCGGAGCGCGCCAAGCTGAGCGGCTGGTACGCGGCCATGTACAACGCGGCCATGATGGGCGCGCTCGCCATCGTGTACACGGTATACGGCTCGAGCATCATCGGCTTCTTCGACTCCGACCCAGAGGTTCTCCGCCCCGCCCTGAGCTATATCAAGTGGGTCGGAGCAAGCTACGTCGGGTTGGGCATCGGCATCGTGCTCGGCTCCGCCATCCAGGGCGCGGGCGCAACGCTCCGCGCGCTCTTGCTCGACACCTTGGTGATCGCCGGCTTTCAGCTTCCCACCAGCGTGCTGTTCGTCTTGTCCAAGAGCGCCACCTACGTCGGCGTTTGGCAAATCGTCGCTCTGACCTACTTCCTGTTCGCCCTGGTGTACGTGATCAGCTACCGCCGCGGCCGCTTCTTGAACGCAACTCCCGCCGCCGCGTCGTAATCTCGCCGCAATTCGCAACCGTCCCCGCGCCCGCGCCCGTGCCCGCGCCCGTGCCCGAACAACGAAACCATTCGGGGCCCCGCACCTGTGCACGCGAGCCGCCGCGAGGCAGCCCCCGACCCCAAGCCAAGGGGGCGCTCGCATTCCAGCGACGCACCTCGCAGCCCGCGCAGTTGTCGGCCGCTCACATCGTCCACGCTTACGATGACATATCGCGCACAGACCAGCCGTGCGTCCTCGTTCGCGCTGCCTGATTTCACCGCCAACAGCGCCAGTGACTTCACCCCGGGTGTGGTCGCCTTTCAGGCGGCGGTGGAGGCTTTGCGGTCGGACAGCAGGCGCAGGCTTTCTGCGAGCGGGTGATCGACGTGCACGTCGACCTGCGGGTACGCGAAGGTGAGTTGTTGCTCTTTGAAGGCGAGCCAGATGCACTCGCGCAGTTTCGAGCCGGCGATGCGATGGTTCCCTGGGTCGCGCATCCTGACCGAGGCCTCGAACTCGAGTGCGGAGGAGCCAAAGCCGAGTTGGAGCACCCGCGGTCGAAGCCTTTTTCTCGATAGTCCATGGAGCGGGCGTGAAGAGCGCGTCGAGCCGACTGCCGGTCGTACGCAGCGCAACCATCACGCCCATCAGCACGATGCCGTAGTGAACGAGCCGTTCCATCGCGCCCGCTTCGTCCGTGGGCGCGAGCCCGCTCCGTTGGAAGAAGCGGCGCATGCCCGCGCGGACCAAGCGTCAGAAGAAGTAGCTCAGCAATAGAATCGCGGCGGCGATCATCGGCGTGGTGGGCGTCACGGTCGTCGTCCCGACCTTGAACAGCTCCCCCCCGATGAATGGCTCGCTGAACGAGTGCTCGGCTGGCTTCAAGACGCCTCCGAACGGCCACTCCGCCCGGAAGAATATCCGGTATTTTCCTGGCACCCACACGCTAGTGCCTAGAGCCGCGGGTTGCCCTCGGATAGCATTCGAGACGTGCCTGAATTCGAGCATTTCGACTTGGTCGTGATTGGCGCCGGTCCCGCGGGCGAGAAAGCGGCCGCGCAGGCGGCGTACTTCAAAAAGCGCGTGGCGATCGTCGAAGCCGAGCCGGAGCCCGGCGGCGCCGCAGTGCATACCGGGACTTTGCCCAGCAAGACCTTGCGCGAAACCGCGCTCTACCTTTCGGGTTACCACGCGCGCGAGCTGTACGGCGTGGCGCTCGAAGTCGATCGCAACGCGACGTTGCCGCGGCTGATGTCGCGCAAGAACGCGATCGCGGCCGCCGAGTCACGCTCGTTTCGCAAGAACTTCGCGCATCACGACGTGCATTACGTGCAGGGGCGCGGTCGGTTGCTCGACGCGCACACCGTGCGCATCACCTCGTCGACTGGCGAACGCCGAATCGGCGCCGATTTCATCCTGATCGCGACCGGGTCGAAGCCGCATCGCCCGGCCGGGATCGATTTTGCCGACGAGTGGATCCACGACAGCGACGAGATTTTGACGATTCGGGATCTGCCCACGTCGATGACGATCTTGGGCGGCGGGGTGATCGGCTGCGAGTATGCGTGCATGTTCGCGGCCCTCGGCGTCAGCATCACGCTGGTCGACGCGCGCGCCGAGATTTTACCGTTCTTGGACGCCGAGATCGTGGCGCGACTGAAGGCCGCGATGGACAAGCTCGGCATTCGCCTAGTGCAGGGGCAACGCTGGACCACGGTGCTGCGCTCGGCGACCGGCGTCGTCACCACGCTCACCGATGGCAGTACGCTGGAGAATCAGCAGTTACTGTTCGCGGCCGGGCGCACCGGCTGCGTCTCCGAGCTGGGGCTCGACACGGTGGGGCTGGCCGCTGACTCCCGCGGCTACATCCCGGTCGACCGTGATTTTCGCACCCAAGTGCCCAATATCTTCGCGGCCGGGGACGTGATCGGCTTCCCTGCCTTGGCGTCGGTCTCGATGGAGCAGGGGCGCGTGGCGATGTGCCATGCCTTCGGTTTCGGCTACAAAAAGGCCGTCGCCACCGAGATGCCGTACGGCATCTACACCATCCCCGAAGTGAGCTCGTTCGGTGAAACCGAAGAGACCTGCAAGCAGAAGCAGATCGACTACGTTGCCGGCCGCGCGCTGTACGAGAACAACCCGCGCGGCAAAATCACGGGCGACTTGGAGGGCATCACCAAGCTCGTGGTCGAAGCTAAAACGCGCAAGCTCATCGGCGTGCACGTGATCGGCGAGCGGGCCACGGAGCTCGTGCACGTGGGACAAACGGCCATTCACTTGGGCGCGACCGTCGACCTGTTCATCGACATGGTCTTCAACTACCCGACGCTGGCCGACTCTTACAAATATGCCGCTTACGACTGCCTCGCCGCGCTGGCGACGAAGCCGTCATGAGCTGGAGCTGAAGTTCCGAGAGCATCACTGCCTCGCCTCTCTGACGAGGCAGACGAGGCAGTGATGAATCGATCTCAGAGCTTGCCGTTCAACGGATCGTACGCGCTGCCACCGGACTTGAAGCCGCCCGCAGCGGCCTTGCCGGCGCGACGCGGAGCGGCGGCCGCAGCGCGACCCTTCGCCTTTTGCGTCTTCTTGGCGGCCTTGGTCTTATCCGCCGCCAGCAGCGCCTGCTTCATCTCGTCACTGAAACCAGCTTTGGCGCTCTCGGGCGCGGGCGCGGCGGCCGCGACCGGCTCGGGCGTGCTCGGGACCACCGGCGCCACGGGAGCCGCCGGTTCGGGCTCACTCGGCTTGGTTTGGATGTTCGACAGCGAAAGCGACGCTTGGCTGTGGCTCGCGGCCGCTTCGAGCGCGGCCTTGTCCGGGATGCTGGAAGCGAGCGCGCTGCCGCCGCCGAACGCGAAGGCGGCGCCGCCACCAGCGACCGCCAAAGCCGCGGCTGCGGCGGCGACCAAACCCCAACGGCGCTTCGGGCGCATCGCGAGTTCGTCGAAATCCAAATTCGAGCTCGAGTCGAACACGTTGCTCGTCACAGGGGCAAAGCTGAGCGGGGCGGCCGACGGCGCGGTCGGTACGACGGACGGCGTGGGCGCCACGGACAAGTGCGGAGCCGCGTTCACCATCGCGGGACGACGTTCCGGCATGGGCGGACGAGTCTCGGCGGCAACCGCCAGATCCGGCGCGCGCTGCGGCATCGCGGGGCGACGCTCCGGCATGGGCGGGCGAGTCTCCAACACCGGAGCGGGTTCGGGCTCCGCTTCCTCTTCCTCACCTAGACCTGCGACCTCCGCGAGCGTCAGCCACTCGCTGTCGCCTTCACGACACACGAATGTGTTGGCGTGGATCTGTCCTGCCTCGAATGCGGCAGCCAGTTCGTCGAGCGTCATCAGCTCGACCTCGCGCGAATCGAATTGCGCGTAGAAGCGGTCTTCGGAGTCCTCGTGCGTGGATTCGTCGTGGGTCATCGGTCATCAAAGTAACCTGCGCGACCACAGCCGGCCACCACTCTCCGACACTCGTCTAAAATCTGATCCGCACTCCGAGCGGATAAGTTCATGGACAGCGAATTTGAAGATGGAAAGTTTCTATCTCGCGGCTATTTCATGGAGTAATGCCAGTAAATTAAGACCTTTTCCCCAATTCCTTTCATCCGCCGACGCGCCCGCGAACGCTCGGTCTTACTTCGAAGGTGGCGAGTTCGGCCTTCGTTGATGGCCTGGGCCGATGATCTTTGCCCACGAGTCGGTGACACTCCAATCGGGCTTCACGTGCGGCGGGTGGTGGCATTGTGCAGCGCACAGGCTCTGCTCGGGCATGGCCGCGATCAGCTTCTCGCCGAGCGGCGAGTCCGCGTGGCGTGAGCCCGGTCCGTGACACACTTCACACTGCACGTTGCGCAACTTGTCGACGTGCACGACCGTCGACCCGCCCGGCTTGTCGTAGCCGGTGACGTGACAGCTCACGCAGTCCAGGTTGAACTCTTTGTGCGCCGACGACAGCGTGGCATACGCCCCCGAGTGCTGGGTGAGGTTCCAGAACTCGCGTTCGCTCTTGTGACACGTGCTGCACACGTCGATGCCGACGTAGTGACTCTCGCCAGCGGCCACGGGCAGCGGTAGCTTGTCTTTGAACACGTCGCGATTGTGATCGTTGACGCGCTGGTAGTAGCCGTCCATCAGGCTTTGCACGGTATGCTCGGTGCCCAGCGAATCGCGCACTTCGACCAGGCGATACTGAAAGAAGCTCCCTTGAGCGGGCACGCTGGGCGCGCTCAGCGCCTTTTGCTGAGCCTTCATTCGCTCCAGATCTGCGCGGCGCGCGGCCAAATCTGCGTCCGAGGTCTTGCCCGCGTGGCTGGCCGCCCCAAGGCGCGCTTCGAGCTCTGCGATGCGCGTGGTCAGGCTTTCACGCTCCGCGGCGGCGGCCGTGTTCGAACCATCGGCGAACTCGAACTTGTCGTCGCGCACGAACAAATCGACCACGCCCATGGCCTGCAAGTGGTTCGGCGCTTCGACCACCAGCGTCGAGCCGATGAGCTGGGGCGGCGTGGGGCGATCATTGCTCTCACCTTGGTCGAATGGCTTTCCGATCACGAGCACCTGAAAGCCCGACACCTGATCGATCAGCCGCAATGCGTCGCCGCGCGGCATGGCCGCCAGCAAGACGCGAAGCCGGGCTCCCTGGGCGTCGAGTGCCGCCTTCGCTTTGTTCAGCTCAGCGAGCGTATCGAGCGCGCTGACTCCGGCCGGCAGCTTGCCTAAATAAAGCGGCAAGCTCACGCCCGCGACGCCCACCTTGTTCCCGCCCAGCTCGAACACACGCACGGGCTCTAGACCCGGCCCCTTCAGATTCGAAGCCAGCGGGCTGGCCTGCGCGGCGCCCGCCAAGGCCGCAAACGTATCCGCGCCGGCGGCCCAGTCGTTCGCGCCCGGCGCCCAGGCGCGTAAACCGGATGCGCTCAGCGAACGCGCGAGCGCATCCGCCTTCCAGGCGTCCTGCGTTTGCCGCTCGCCGGACAGCGCGGTGTTCATGAAAAACAGCGGACCGGCGCCGAGCAGCACGCTGCTCGGCGCGTCCCCCGATTGACTCTTCACGAACGCAGCCAGGTGATCGACACCGCCCAGCATGTCCTTCACGCAACCACAGGGCTCGAGCGCGCCGGCAGGTGACGACACCAAGTACAGGCGCACGGTCGGAGTCTTGGGCGGAACGCTCGCCGCCTCATGACTGCATTTACAGCTGCCGGCCAGCGATGCAGCGAGGACGAGCAGCGTGAACCGGAACAGATAGCGGAGCACGCACACACGACCCATGGGGCGCCCTTTATCACTTCTCGGACAGAGAAGCCGGTTCGTGACGAAATCCTCAGCGCGCGAAGGATCGGCCAAACGCCGGGCCGGACCCAGCGCGCCTACACGCGCCGCCATGCGACCTCGCGCCCATCCGAGCGATGACCGGCCGCGAGGGCCGCCGGGGCGTGTCGATTTTGCGTCGCGGGTGGGCGCCGCCCTGTCCGGGGCCGCGGTTTTAACTGTCCCGTTCCTCGGAAAGCCGCTCTAATGGGGGGCTGTGGCAACCGACCGCAAAGGGTCCGGGGCCCAGCAACCATTCGGGCCATTCGTACTGGAACGGCGTATCGCCGTCGGCGGAAGCGCGGAGGTATTCCTGGCGCGCCCGAAGCTCGGCTTACAACCTGCATCACGCTTGGTGGTGAAGAAACTGCTGCGCTCTGCGCGTGAGGGAGGCGATTTCGACGCCCTCGAGCGCGAAGCCGAGCTGCACCGTGCGGTCGTGCACCGCAACGTGGTGAACGTCTTCGGCGCGGGCATGGTGGGCGACGAACCGTACTTGGCCATGGAATACGTGGAAGGAGTCGACCTGTACCGGCTCTTGCGCCGGGCCGATGCCGAGCAACGCAAGTTCCCGCCGGGGCTGGCCGCGTTCATCGCCATGCGTGTGGCGAGTGCGCTGTCCGCCGTGCATACCGCTCACGACGCAGAGGGCAATGCGCTGCACATCGTTCACCGAGACGTCACGCCGTCGAACATCTACCTGTCGATCGACGGCCAGGTCAAACTGGGTGACTTCGGCATCGCGCGTTTCGAGCAGCGCGTGAAGCCGGCTCAGCCGAGCGTGGGTCTGAAGGGCAAGTTCGGCTACCTCGCTCCCGAGCAGGTCGCGGGTGAGCCGTTCGATCACCGCGCCGATCTGTTTGCGTTGACCGCCGTGTTCGGGGAAATGCTGATCGGTGAGCGCGTCTTCCCCGGGAGTGGCCAGCTCGCGGTGCTGCTCGCGATCCGCGACGTGAACATCGGCCCCTTGCGCCAAGCGGCGAGCAACCTGCCCGAGGGCGTCCTCGAATTGTGCGAGAAGGGCTTGGCGCGCGACCCGGACGCACGCTTCCAAGACGCAGCCGAACTGGCCGCCGCGCTCAGTGAGTTCGAGCAACCCTCGGCCGAAGAGCTGCAGGGGACGCTCGCCGAGTGGGTCAATTGGGCCAAGGACTCGAGCCAGCTCGCGCGCCAGATCGAGGGCCAAGTGCGGGATTCGGTGCAACGCATGCGCGCGGCACGCGCGCGCAGCAGCGGCGGGATGGCCGCCGTCCAAGAGCCCGCGCCGCCCACCGACCCCCCGCCCTCGCTCGCGCTCTCCAACGTGCGGCGCAGCGACGGCCAGACGATCGCCGGCGTCACCTTCCCCAAGCTGATCGAAATGATCGCCACGGGAGATTTGGGTGCGGACGACGAAGTGTCGCTGATGGGCCAAGAATATCGCTTCATTCGCGATGTTCACGAGCTCGGTCGTCACCTCTTGCCGTCTACCACCGCGACCACCAGTCGCTTGTTCGAGCCGGGCATCCCCGACTACCAAGTGTTGCTCAAAGACACGCCGATGCTCGACGTGCTCGCGCACATGCGGCAGAAGAGCGAGAGCGGCGCGCTGTTCGTCGAGCGTAGCTCGCGAACGGGCAGCAGTAGCCGCAAGGAGATCTACCTCGACAAGGGCCGGCTCTTGCACGTCGCCTCCTCGGAACGCGAGGAGCTGCTCGGTGAATACTTGGTGCGCCGTGGCCGCCTCACGCGTGAACAGCTCGACACCGCGCTGCGCACGCTCTCGAGCTACGGTGGCCGTTTGGGCGACACCATGATCGGCATCGGCATGGTCGACGCGGTCGACGTGTTCCGCGCCATCCGCGACCAAGGCCGCGATCGCGTCGCCACCTTGTGCGGTTGGTCCGAGGGCCTCGTCACCTTCTACCGCGGCACCGCCCCGCAACGCGTCGAGTTCCCCCTCGACCTCGACCTCGCCAGCCCAATGATGGCGGGCGCGATCGTGCGCGCCAAAGGCGAGCCCAAAACCCTGCTTCCGGACGGCAAAAAGCGGCTCTTGCCCGGCCCGCGCAGCGAAGCGGTTCGTCACCCGCGCGAGCGCGGTTCGGCCCCCGCTTCGCTGATCTTCGTGTCTACGCTGATCCCCGAGCGCCTAACCGTCGATCAAGCGCTCGAGCGCTTGATGTCTTTTCGCACCGGGCACGAGGCGCGCGCGGTGGGGGCGAAAGAGGCCGCGGCGGCGCTGCTGACGGCTCAGTTGCTCGGCTGGTTGATGTGGGGCGACTGACTTCGCTTCGCCGCCAGCGCGAGGCGCACGTCAGAGACGCCGAAGGCCTTTGCCGTGCGCGCCGTCGCGCGGGACCATCAACCCAAGCTCGGGCTCACGGCGACTTCGGTGCGAAGGGCAGAATGCTCTTCAGGTCTTCGTCGTTGAAGCGCAATTGGGCGCCGACGAAGTAGTCACGCCGGGACCCGCTCAAGATGTCGTCGACACCGCCCATGAGCCAGATGCGATTGACGAATTGATAACCGAGTGAAAGGCGCCAGCGCGGTAGCACGACCTCGCCGAAGCCGAACAAATCTTGGCGGATCTCGAAGCGGTTATCGAGCAGCAGCGTGTCGAGCCCGACGCCGCCGGTCGATTCTTTGATGCCGAAGCGGCCGGTGAAGATGCCGAAGGTCTGCGCGAACTGTAAGGAGAAGCGCAGCGAGTTGGCGGTCACGGTGCGCACTTCACGGTAGTGCGGCGGATCGTTGGTGTTGGTCGTGTCGACGTCGATCTGCTCGAAATGCGTGAGGCCGCGGGGGTCGTTCACGATTTCGATCAGGTAGTATTTGTCTTCACGCGGTTGGAGGCGCAGCTCGAGGTAGCTCTTCACCGTGCTGGACAGGAACTGGTAGTCGGTGCGCATGGTGACGATCGTCTGCAGGCGCGCGATGCCGCCCACGAAATCGCCGATGTCGTCGGCCACGCCCTCGACTTGATTGATCAGGTGCTCGTCTTTGCTCAGCCGGCCGAGCGTGCCTTCTCCGCGATCGAGCCGGCCGGTCACGCCGTCCAGGTTCTTCATCGTGTGCTCGAGGTTTTCGCTGGCGCGGTTCACCTTGTCGATGATCTGACGAATCTCACCTTCCGACTTCGGTTCACCCGCGCGGCCCTGAGCCATCATCGAACGCACTTCGTTGGTCGTGACGCGGACGTTTTCCAGGATCTTTTCGACCTCGGGCGCGCCCTTGTTGGTGATGTTTTCGACGTTGCTCAGGATGTGTTTGATGCTTTCGCGGTTCTCACGCACCGTTTGATTCAGCGCTTCGGTCACCTCCGCCAGGTTCTTCAGCGTGGCTTTGATGTCGTTGCGACCTTGATCGGTGCCGATCGACGCGGCCAAGGCCTGCGTGACCTGCTTCACGTCCTTCGAGATGTCCGACACCTGACGCATGATGTCGTCGGTGGTCTGCGCCTCGACCACGTTGTTGATGCGGTCGCCGTCTTTGAGCTCGGGGCGGCCCTCGGTGCCGGGCGTGATCGCCAAGTAGTACTCGCCGAGCAAGCTCGAGGCGACCTTGGCGACGGCGGCGTCTTGATACAGCACGACGCCATCGTTCATGCCGATGTCGATGCGCGCGCGGTTGTGGTCGAGCTTGACGCTCTTCACGCTGCCGACGCCAATGCCGGCAACGCGCACCTGCGAGAGCTTGGCGATGCCGCTCGCGTCGGACATCAACGCGTACACGGTGTAGCCGTTACCCTGACGCGCCGACTTCGACACGAAGCGATAGATCAATACGCCGGCCAGAAGCGTGACGAAGGCGAAAGCGCCGACCTTCGCTGCTGTGGTGAACCGGCCCATAGGGGCACTTGACCATAACCTGAACCGGAGAGCAGGAAAAGCGCAGCCGACTCGCCGTTTTTATCTCGCCAGGCAGTGCGCAAGCCGCTACTCGGTTGACCCTTGGTTCACTGGGCAGCCGCAGCTCTGGGCGCAGTCACTCGTCTGTGTGCGTCATACGCGCCCGCGTCCGTACTGTGCGGCGCTTTGGTCAGCTGCGCCGCATCGGCGGCACTACCAAGCGCGACCAAACCGAACCCGGCTCGTCACGCGGACGCGGCAGATCGGGGAAATAGCGCATTTGCACCGACAACGGAGTCACCCCAACCGGTGACCCGAGCGAGTGGAGACGCAGACCAGCGCGCGCTGAGCGACGCCTGCGGCGAGCCCGATGCCGCATTGCTCACGGTGGCCACCACGCTAGCCGAACAGCAGACCGGCGCGCGCAAGGACCTCGACGTCGACGCGATCGGCTTCGCCCTGCGCGCCGCGGGGGCTCCCTATGTCTGGCCGCGCGCTTGGCTGTTCGAGGGCAGCGACGGCGACGTCGAAACTGCGAAGGCCCGTATGCGGCACTGGCTCGCCAGCTTCTCGGACGGCGGAGCGAGGCGTTGTGGCATTACCGTGCGCCATCAGGGGGCGCGGATGAGCGTGGCGGCGCTGGCCGTCGACGCGCTCGCCGATCTCGATCCGCTGCCCACACGCGCACGCGTTGGACAATGGATCGAAGTAAACGCGACCCTACGCGTGCCCGCGAGCGAGGCCAAGCTGGTGGTGCTCGGGCCGCGCGGCGCGCCGCACCCGGTGCCGACGTCGTTCAACGCCGGCCGCGTGCGCGCGCGTTTCAACGCGGATGCACCGGGCACGTGGCTCGTGCAATTGCTGGGCTCGGTCGATGGCGGTCCGCGGCCCTTGCTCGAGGCCTTGGTGTTCGCGGGAGTGGAGCCGCCGCGCACCGCCGCGATCAGCAAAGCGCCGGGCGAAGACGCGGCGAAGGCCGCGATCGATCCGCGCGCCGCGCTGTACGCGATGGTCGACGCGGCGCGCTCGAGCGAGCGCATGACGCCGCTCGAGCGTGACGAACGGCTGGAAATTCTGGCCTTGGAGCACGCCGAGGCCATGCGCCGCGCGCGCCGCACCGCGCACGACACCGGCGACGGCGATCTGAATCAACGCCTGGAGCGAGCCGGGCTTGCGCTCTCGGCCGGTGAGAACGTGGCCCACGCAGGGAGCGCCGTGCTCGCGCAACGGGCGCTCTGGGCGAGCCCGTCGCACCGCGAAAATCTGCTCTTTGCCGGCTTCGACGCCGTGGGGATCGGAGTCGTGATCGATGACGACGGCACGCTTTGGGTTTGCCAGGTGTTCGCCAATCGTCACTAGTGCCGGACAAACCCCGGCAACCGGCCAATCGACCGACAAAGCGAGCAATCGACACTATTCAAAACGGTCTCGGGCAGGGTACCGTCGGCCCGGTGTTTCGTCGGATTGTTCGTTGGTTGGGCCGCATTTCTGAGACTTCGAACGGGCGAGCGCGCCCTCCTCGCTTACTACTGACGGTAGCCGCCGTCGCCGGGAGCTGGCTGCTCGCGGGCAGTGCGCACGCGCAGTCCGGCTACTTTTATCTCGACCGAGCCCAAATCTCCGGCGCGCCGGACGACGGCTTCATGGTTTGGCGCCCGTACCTGTCGGAGAAAACCCGCTTCTACGCCAACGCCATCCTCGGCTACTCGCACAACCCGTTACGAAGCGACACGGTCACGACGGACCCGAGGGCCGAGTCACGCATCGACAATCCGGTGCAGGGGCAGTTCACGACCTACCTCTCCGCGGGCACCGAGATCGCCAGCCGCTTGTCCGTGAATCTGATGATCCCGATCACGGTGCTGCAGCTCACCGGCAATGATCCGAGCGGAGAAGACATCGGCACCGGTGGCATCGGTGATGCGAAGGCGATGCTCAACGACATTCGTCTCGATGCGCGCGTGCGCACTTACGAGACCGACAATCACTTGCTGCGCGTCGGCGGCGGCGCTGCCGTCTGGATCCCGGCCGGGAACACCAATTCGTTCGGTGGTGACGGGCAAGCCACGGGTTACCTGTACGGCTCGGCTGAGTTCAACTTCGGAAAGTTCTTCATCGCCGGCAACTTGGGCCCCCAGTTCAGGCCCGAGCGCAGCATTGGCGGCACCAACGGCGCGCTCTTCATCGCCTCGGAAATTCGCTATTCCGGCGGGCTTTACTTGCCCCTGCGCGACGGCCGCGTGCGGCTCGGCGGTGAGCTTTGGGGCACCACGGGTCTCACCGAATCGGCCGGGCGTGGCACGTTCTTCACCCAGCGCAATACGGATTTCGAGTGGCTCGCGCAGGTGCGCTACGTGCTCGACGAACGCTCGCGCTGGTACGCCGAGGGCGGCTTCGGCACGCGCCTCGCCGCCGGCTACGGCGCGCCCGACTTCCGCATGCTGATCGGCATCGGTCACTACCTGACCCTGCTCGATTTCGAAGGCAAGTCACCGCCGCGCAAGATCCGCAACAACTACACACCGACGGTCGACGACTACGATCGCGACAGCGACGGTGACGGCTACCCCGACTCGATCGACAAGTGTCCGACCGAGAAGGAAGACGGCAAGCCGCCCGAGCCGACCGACGGTTGCCCCGCGGCCTCCGATCGCGATGGCGATGGCATCCCCGACGCGGTCGATCAATGCCCGGACAAGCCCGAAGACAAAGACGGCATCCAAGACGACGACGGCTGCCCGGAAGACGACGTCGACAACGACGGCGTGCCGGACACGCAAGACAAGTGCCCGACCGTGCCCGGTCCTCGCTCGAGCATCGCGGAGAAGAATGGTTGTCCGAGCCTGACGCGCCTCGGCGACGACGGCGAAGTGCAGCTCTTGCAGCCGATCGAGTTCGAGACCGGCCGCGCCGTGATCAAACCCGGCAGCTTCCCGATCTTGGACGAAGTCGTGACTTTGATGAAAGCGCGCGGCTCGATCAAGATGGGCGTCTACGGCCACACCGACAGCCGCGGCATCCCCGCCGGCAACATGAAGCTGAGCGGTGAACGCGCGGCGTCCGTGATGGCCTACTTGATCAGCCACGGCATCGCCAACAGCCGCCTCGAGTCCAAGGGCTTTGGCCAAGAGAAGCCGATCGCGGACAACGCGACGGACGCGGGCCGCGCCAAGAACCGCCGCGTCGAGTTCAAGATCCTGAGCGGCATGGACTGATCCCCAGAATCGGCCCCTCGGCCGATCTCCCCCTGGGTCAAATCTGACCGCACCCCGGGTGCGGTCGGATGGCGCGTTTTTGTGGGGGTTTGGGTTGGGTAGCGGGCGTGGCCGGCAAATGCCGGCGCAAAGCCCGCTTATCGGGTGTCCGGAGCCCGAAAATCACGCAGCTTCAGGTTGCGACGGCAAAAACCACGTGATAGGACGCCGCTCCCATGCGCGAAAACATCCGCCTCGTTTCTTCGGCCGGCACTGGCTACGCCTACTACACGCAGAAGAACAAGCGCACGCAGACCAACAAGCTCGAATTGAAGAAGTTCGATCCGGTCGTGCGCCAGCACGTCTTGTTCAAAGAAGCGAAGATGCCGGCTCACTCCAAGTGAGCGAGCAGCAACTTTCCTTCTGATCGCCTCCGTTACTGTTTGCCCCTTTGACCCGGTTCAGCGCCCTGTTGAGCGCCGCGCGATGGACTTGACTCAAATCCTCGCTGGTGGCTAACTCCCGCTCCCTTTACGAGACCCCCCTGTCATGAAGCGCACTTTTCAGCCCCACAACACCAGCCGTCTCCGCACGCACGGCTTCCGCAAGCGCATCAGCACGAAGGGTGGTCGCAAGGTCCTCGCCAATCGTCGCCGTAAAGGCCGTTGGCGGCTTGCGGTCTCCGCTTACGAAAAGTGAGTGGCCAAGCGGGGGCGCCCGTCGGGCGCTTCCCGTCCCGTTCGCGTGTCCGTAAGCGCGTCGAATTCCTGAAGATCCAGGACGGCGGCCTACGCGTGTCCACGCCACGATTCGTCTTGATTCTGTCGGCCAGCGCGGCCCCGCATGCGAGCGAGCCGCGTTTGGGCATTACGGCTTCGCGCCGCGTCGGCAATGCCGTCGTCCGAAGCCGCGCCAAGCGACTGATTCGCGAAGCATTTCGCGCCACTCGCGAGCTTTGGCCCGCGGGCATCGACTTGGTCGTGATCGTGAAGCGCGCGACCGGCGAGAGTAAACTCGACAGCGTGATCGCCGAGTTCCTCGCGGCTCGCCCGCAAATCGAGAAGCGTTTGCGCACTTTGCTCAGCGCACCGCAGGTTCCGTCGGTGTCCTCGACGCCGGTTCCGGCGCCGTAGGCCCTCGCGCAGGGCGCGGGCGCCGTAGGCCCTCGCGCAGGGCGCGGTCCGGCCCCAATGCAAGCCGCCGAAAAGTCGAAGTGTAAACACAGTATTATTTTGGGAGCGCCGACGAGCGCCGCGGTAACGGATGGCACTTGGGGGCGGCGCAAGCGCTGGCCAACCAGCACCAGGAGCCCCACACTCCGTCTGGTTGATGGTCGCGCAGGCATTGATCTTTCTGATCCGGATCTATCAGCTGACGCTCTCCAAGCTGCTCGGCCCGGTGTGCCGTTTCGAACCCTCCTGCTCGCGCTACGCCGCGGAATGCCTGCGCCTGCATGGTGCGGCCCGGGGCAGCTGGCTCTCGGTTCGACGCCTCTCGCGCTGCCACCCCTTCAATCCGGGCGGCTATGATCCGCCGCCCGCGGCCAAGCCATGAGCCGCGCCCGCCCGAGCCGCGCCCGCCCGAGCCGCGCCCGAGCCGCCGCCCGCGGTGAGCCCGCCGCCCGCGGTGAGCCCGCCGCCCGCGGTGAGCCCGCGGCCCGCCGCGCGAGCCCCACGTAGACAAAAGCCCCAGGCACCCAAAATCTCGAAGACTGACTCATTTATGAGGTGCACTGGGCAGCTTCTGAGATTCAGCGGCCGCTGGCCATGCTACACGGCATTCCAGCCCTTCCCGTGGCCGCTTGGCCCCCCTGAAAAAGCAGAGTCGAAAGCGATATGGACAGAAGCAGTATTGGCCGCTTGGTGTTGATGGCGGCCCTGGCATTCCTCCTCTTTCAGTTCGGGCCGAAGTTGTTCGGCGGCGGGAAGCCCACCGTTCAACCGCTGCGCAACGAGAGCCGACTCGTCTTGAGCGCAAACCCGCGCGCCCCCGAGGAGACGTGTGACGTCTGGACGCCGGAGTTTCGCGCTCAGCTCAGCAGCCGCGGCGCGGCCGTGCGCCACTACGAGCTTCTCGGCCCGAAGTACCAGATCGAACACAAGCCGATCGATCTGTCGACCACGCCGGATCTCGAGTTCAATCGCCAGCTGCGCTTCGACTTCCACAACAGCGCCGGCTTGCCCGCGGGCAAAGAGTGGAACGTCGACGGCAACTTGGTCGACTGGGCCGTGCACAAGGACGGCAAGAACTGCGTCTTCACGTACAAGGACGCCAAGGTCGAACTGACCAAGACCGTGTCTCCGACCGGCAGGCCCTACGAGCTCGCGGTCACGGCCGAGATCAAGAACCTCAGCGATCGCCCGCTCTATCACTCGCTGACCGTGCACAGCGACACCTGGCACACGGCCAAAGACGTGAAGGGCAGCATGTTCCGCCAGAGCCCGCTCGTGACGCGAGTGGAGTGCGTGCTGCACGACGGCAAACCGCACCGCCTGGGCGAGGGTGACTTCGACTCCGGGAAGTTCTCGGACGCCGAGCACTTCATGACCAACGCCGTGAACCCGGGCGATTGGTACCAAACCGAGGGGAAACCCGCGTTCGTCGCGGTTTCTACGGCCTATTTTGCGCAAGCCGTGGCACCCGTGGCCTCGCCCAGCGCGCCCGTGTGCCAGCTGCTGATCGAAGAACACAAAGTCGGCGATCCCGAGAACGACGGCGCCATCTACCGCACGCGCTTGGCCTATCACGGCGTCGATCTGACGCCCGGCGCGAGCGCTACGTACTCCGTGCTCGGCTACGCGGGCCCCAAGGAACGCAGTGTGCTGGCGGCCGCGGGTGGCGGCAATCACCGCTTCAGTGAGCTGATCGACCTCGGCTTCTTCTCGATCATCGCCAAGGTGCTGGTCGGCTTCTTGCTCAAGGTGCACAGCGTCATCCCCAACTGGGGCGTCGCGATCATCATCTTGACGATCACCGCACGCACGCTGCTCTTCCCGCTCACCGTGCCCGGCATCAAGGGCATGATCAAGATGCGCGAGCTGAAGCCCGAGATCGACGCCATGAACGAGAAGTTCAAGGACGATCCTCAGGCCAAGGGCCTCGCGCAGATGGAGCTGTGGCGGAAGCACAACGTGAACCCGCTCAAGGGTTGCGTGCCGCAGATGGCATCCATGCCCGTCTGGTTCGCGCTGTACACGACGCTCCAGACGGCCGTCGAGCTGTATCACATCCCGTTTTTGTGGCTGCCCGACCTGTCGTCGGCCGATCCGCTCTTCATTCTCCCCTTCATCATCGGCGCGACCTCGTTCATGCAGCAGCGGCTCATGCCGCAGCAGGGCGACGCCGCGCAGCAGAAGATGATGCTCTACCTGATGCCGGCGATGTTTACGGTTTTCATGCTGTTTTTGCCGGCCGGCCTCGGGGTATATATGTTCACGAACGGCGTGCTGGGTATCCTCCAACAACAAGCAGTGGAATGGCACGTGCGCCGGTCGACGAAATCTAGTGGTGGCTCCGGTTCGGGAAGCGGAGACATCAAAGTCAAAGTGATTGGGGAGCAGTCCTCCAAAGGGAAGGGCAAGAGCGGCTCACCGTCGGCAAAGCTCGCCGGCGAAAGCCCACTCCTCGGCAAAGGAAAGGCAGAGTCATGACTGACAACGACGATCTCAACGACGCGGCTTGGGACGAAGACGAAGACGAAACCGAGGGCGAGTCGGAAACCGGTGAGGTCTCCCACGCGGCCGCCGGCACCGAGCCCGTCTCCGAGGCCGATCGCCCGCGCAAGCGCAAGAAGCAGGACGACTACGTGTCGACCGACGAACGCGCGAACGTGGCCCTCAAATTCGTCAGCGATGTGATCCGGGAGATGGAGATGGAGTGCACGGTGCACTTGCGTCGCCCGCAAGAGGGCAACGCCGAAGACGAGATCAACATCGAGATCGCCGGCCGCGACGCGGGCCGTATCATCGGCAAGAAGGGGCAGGTGCTGCAGGCGCTGCAGTTCTTGACCCACCGCATCATCAATCGCCCCGGGCTCGACCGCCGGCACATCCTGGTCGATGCCGAAGGCTACCGGAGCCGGCGCGACAACTCGCTCGCCACCATGGCCCAGCGCCTCGGCCGTCAGGCCGTCGAAGAAGGCAAGATCATCACTTTCGAGCCGATGAACCCGCGCGACCGGCGCGTGGTGCACCTGGCGCTCGCCAAATTCGAGGGTGTGATCACCCGCAGCGACGGCGAAGGTGACGACCGCCGGGTGCAAATCATCCCGGTACGCCGCACCGGCGCTGCTGCCGCCGCAAACTGACCCTGACCGGCGGCGAGCCGGCCCGTTTCGGCAACGAAAGGCTCGCGTGCCCCGGCTCAGCCGGGGGCGCGAGGCTGCGTCTTGCGCCACGAGTCTGTCTCTTGCGCCTTGCGGGAGGGGGATTACATACTCTTGCCGAGTCCTACGTCGGACTAGAGTGGCGGGAGCTCTCCTGCCCTGCCCTTGCCGCTCTTCCTGGCGGGGCGCGCACAGAAAGGTTACGCGAGATGGCTTTGCTTCGTCGATCCTTCGTCTTGTCCGTTGCCGGTGTGGTTGGCCTCATGGCTGTTGGCTGTGGCGGCCCCAAAGCCGTTCGAGGTGAAGACGTGGCAGGCTTGGACGACCAAGCCATGAGCACGGGGCTGGATCGCCGCGATCTGCAGAAGATGCTGCACGACAACATGCAGGCTCTGCAGGCCGCCCCCGTGGTCGCGCGCTGGCAACAAGAGAAGGGCCCCACGGTCTCGGTCTTGCCACTGCGAAACGAGACCACCGAGCACATCGACAGCCAGCTCGATTCACTGATCAGTGACATCGAGACGACTCTCGTCAACGCGGGCCATGTGCAAGTCATCAGCTTGGAATCGCAACCGGCATTGATGGAGCAGGTGCGGAAGCAGTACCAAGACGGCTTCGATCAGAGCAAAATCGCCGGCTGGGGCAAGCAAATCGGCGTGCGCTACGTAGTCACGGGCAAGGTTTTCGCTGCTGACGAGCGTCAGGACAAGGAGCGCCGCGTGCAATACTTCATGTTCATCCAAGTGTTGGACGTCGAGACCAGCGGTATCTTGTTCCAGTACAAGACTTCGGTCACCAAAGCGCTGATCTGAGCCGATGAAGTTCGCGCGCGCCGCATGCGTGGTATCCGGCGCCTGGCTCGCGCTCGCTCTGACGGGCTGCGCCGGGCATGCCGACAAGACCCTCTCCGCGCGTACCGCGCTCGACGCCGGTGATCCGCGCGGCGCGCTCAAGGCCTTGAACGAAACACTCGAGGTGACGAGCGAGAAAGATCTGCCCGCGAAAGTCGGCGGGGACAACTCGCTGCTTTTGCTCGACCGCGCGATGGTCCTGCAAGAGCTCGACCAGTATCCGCTTTCGAGCCGAGATCTGGAAGTTTCGGACAAGCAGATCGAAGTCCTCGATCTGTCGGCGAACGCCGGAGCCGACATCGGTCGCTATCTGTTCTCCGACGACGTGGGCCCGTACAAGGCCCCCGCCTACGAGAAGCTGATGATCAACACGATGAACATGATGAACTACTTGGCGCGCTCCGACTTGAACGGCGCACGGGTAGAAGCGCGGCGCCTGGCCGTGATGCAAAAGTTCACGCGTGAGAAAGGCGACGCCGCACAGTCCCTGCTCGGTCCCGGCAGCTACCTGGCCGGCTTCGTGTTCGAAAAGAGCGGTAAGCCGGAAGACGCCCTCCGCTACTACGATGAAGCATTGGCCTACGGTCAGTACCAGTCGCTCGCCGAGCCAATTCGACGGCTGTCACAGCAAGCCGGCTATTCGAGTCCGCGCTTTCGCGAACTGCTCGGTAAGGTCCCCGCGCCCGCCGCCGCCGACGCGCCCGCGGAAGACGACGGCGAATTGCTGGTGATGGTGAATTTCGGGCGCGTGCCCGCGAAGATCGCGAAGCGCATTCCGATTGGCCTCGCACTCACCTACGCTAGTGGTTTCATCAGCCCAATGGATCAAGCGCGCGCCAACAAGCTGGCGCTGCAAGGCTTGGTCACCTGGGTGAACTATCCCGAGCTCGGTGAACCGCGCGGCAACTATGGCCGTCCGAGCTTCAAGCTCGACGGAGAGTGGGCACGGTTGGAGGGCATGCTCGCGGTGGATCAAGAGGCCAAGCGCGCGTGGGAGAAGGCTCGCGGAGCGATCATCGCGTCTGCCATCACTCGCATGCTAACCCGCGTGGTCACCGGTGAAGCCACCAAAGAAGTCGCCGGTGGCGGCATTCTCGGCACACTGCTGAGCCTCGGCGCACAAGCCACGTTGACCGCCACGGACACGCCCGACACGCGCAATTGGTCGACGCTGCCCGCACGCATCGCCTTTGGCCGTGTGCGCGTCAAACCCGGCACGCACACCGTGGTGCTCAATGCGGCCGGCGGGAACAAGCGGCAATCGGTCACCGTCCCTGCCGGCGGCTGGGCGGTCGTTTGCCTCACGGCGCTCAACTAGCGGCGCTCGGCTAGCCCCCCTCCGCTAGCCCCACTCGGCTAGCCCCACTCGGCTAGCCCCACTCGGCTAGCCGCGCTGCACGCTCGATTGGCTCGTCACTTCGGCAGCGCGCGGACATTCGACACGCAGAAGTCGAACGGGACCGCACTCTTGTCGTTGGTAACGACCTGCCACGAAATTTTGAGCAGCTTCGATTGCACGGTTTCCGCCGTTGGATTCGGGGGATTCGTGCTGATGGAGTAACATTTGTCGAGCAGCTGGTTGAAGAACACCTTGTTCGACCCGTTCAAGATTTTCACGGTCGTGGGCGTGCAGAACTCACCCGTGTCGGCTTCCACCTTGAAGCGCAAGGCACTGGGGGCGGGCACGGTGGCCCCCGAAATCTCGAAGGTGAAACCTTGCAGGGTGGATGCGTCATAGGGCAGCGGGATGACCACGCCTTTGCCGGTGTCGGGGTCGATCGGCTGATTCAAGTTCACCCCGATTGCAGCGCCCCAATATTCACCGAAGCAGTCCGTCGCAGGAGGCGTGAACACCATGCTGGTGCACGGCGTCGACGCCTGATCGACCAAAGCAGCCGTGCCTTTGATACAGGCGTTGACCACCGACGCATCGACCGGGTCAGCCAGGTTCGAGGTCATGCCCGTTCCAGAATACTTATCCGAATACGGGAAGACCGCACCTTGAATGCCTAGCTCCACGTTGGTGGCCCAACCGCCGGTCATCGTGATCGGCACGCCTTCCCCCGCTGGCGCGCCAGCGCCTCCGGATGCACCGCCGAGCGTTGGCCCTACGCCTGCGCCGCCGGGCGACGAGCTCCCGCCGGCTGTCCCC
>Ga0247757_10000017_pt1 | contig 119583 bp, 114 predicted proteins | sample UWRJL126311R4_FD_180929 | JGI IMG/M metagenome (GOLD analysis project Ga0247757, IMG submission 180929) | Plant litter microbial communities from Arlington Agricultural Research Station in Wisconsin, United States - UWRJ-L126-311R-4 | ecosystem: Environmental > Terrestrial > Plant litter >...
GTTATCCGTTAATCGTCACCTGAACGTTCATCCTCTCCCACCAAAAGTAGCCGCGTGCCCAAGCCCCGGGTCCGCGAGCCGGCCGCACGCCGCCCGAAGCGTGCCCGAAACGCCAGCGCTGGATCTCGACGTGAACGTGAACGTGCCCGTACTCGTGCCCGGTCCGGGTCCGACAGCCGCGCCATCGCCTTCCCGCAGCACACCGAGGCTCCAGGCCTAGTTCTAATCGTGAACGCGCACGAGCTCCCTCTCGCCGCGAGATAACGCCCTAACTCCGGGTCGAGCGCGGGGCGCTCACCATCCCGCAGCGCATCGAAGCACCGGCGGCCGAATATCCACGTGAACGTGGACGATCTCCCTCTCCGCGGCGAAATAAAGCCCTCACTCCGGGTCCGAGAGCCGGGCGCTCACCGTCCAGCGTCGCACCTCGTGCGAGCGGTTTGTTCCGCGCCATGCTCGCTGGGGGCCGCGCTGCGACGCCGAAGGCGACGACGGTGTGCGACGTGGTGCGTGACCATCAACAAGCATGCAGAACGGGTATGGAGAAAGAGAGTGGGATGGAGAAAGAGAAAGAAGAGATCGGGCACGCTTACGTTCACGTTGAGAGATCCCGCGTACGTCGTCTTCTCGTTGCTTGACGTGCTCCAAGGTTAGACTAAATCTAAGCGTGTGAAGCGCGAGACCCTGCAGGCTTTCACGGAGCACGGCATCCAGCCGTCTGCGCAACGCGTGGCAGTAGCTGACTACGTGCTCTATACGGAAGACCACCCGTCCGCCGACCAGGTGTGGGCGGAGGTCAAGCGTGGCTTTCCGATGTTGTCGCGAGCCACTGTCTACAACACGTTGAACCTGTTCACGGAAAAGGGGCTGCTGCGTGAGCTCGTGCTGGCCGAAGGCAAGGTGGTCTTCGATCCGAAGCTCGAGGCACATCACCACTTTCTCGATGAGGAAACGGGCGACATCATCGACGTGCCCTGGTCGGCGCTGGATGTCCGGCGCGTGCACAGCTTGCCTGGTTTCGACGTGCGCGAGTACCAAGTGGTGATGCGCGGCAAGAAGTCGGCGCGGCCCCAAAAGCGCGCCTGAGCCGCACTGCGGGCTGAGGATGACCATGAGTGCACTCGACACCATTCGGGCGGAGATCCCTGAAGCCACCAAAGACCTGCGTCTCAATCTGAGCGCGGTGTTGGACGGCGGAGCGCTCGCCATCCCGGAGCGTTGGGGAGTCGCGATCGCGGTGGCATTGGCTTCTCGCTCGCGCCGCTTGGCCGAAGCGCTGGTCGCGGCGCGCCCCGCCGAGGTCACCGATAACACGGTCCACGATGCGGTCGCGGCGGCCGGCATGATGAGCATGACCAACGTGCTCTATCGCTTTCAGCACTTGGTCGGGAAGCCGAGCTACGAGCAAAAACCCACTCGATTGCGCACGCAGCGCCTCGTCAAGCCCGCGACCAGCCGCGCCGCTTTCGAGCTGTTTTCGCTGGCCGTGAGCGCGATCAATGCCTGTGAAGCGTGCCTTCGTTCGCACGAAGCCCACTTGCTCGCACACGGCACGACCGAAGACCAAATCCACGACGCCGTGCGCATCGCCTCCGTCGTTCACGGAGCGGCCGTCGCGCTCGACAGCAGCTCACTGATTCGCGAACCCAGTTCCGCCTGAATGGAGAAATGCCCGCCATGTACCGCAGCCCGAGTCACCTGAGTGAATCCGCCCGTCAAACCCTGAGCGACGTGCTCAATGCCCGCTTGGCCGATGGCCTCGATTTGCACAGCCAAATCAAAGTCGCGCATTGGAACATCAAGGGGCCGCAATTCGCCGCTCTTCACCCCCTGTTCGAAACGTTCGCCATCGCGCTCGCCGCCTTCAATGACTCGATCGCCGAGCGCGCCGTGACCTTGGGCGGTAGGGCCTTCGGCACCGTGCGGCACGTGGCCAAGACGTCGCGCATCAACGAGTACCCGCAAGAGACTACGCGCGATCTCGAGCACGTGAAGTTGCTGGCCGATCGCTTCGACAGTTACCTGACCGAACTGCGGGCCTCCCGCTCCGCCGCCGAGAGCCAAGCCGACACGGACACGGTGGACTTGTTCACCACGGTGATCACCGAATTCGAGAAAAACGCATGGTTTTTGCGCGCGTCTCTCGAGTCTTAGTTGGTCACCCGAGACGAGTCAGCGCCTAGTTCGGCGGGGCGGGCACGGGCGGGGCGACGGCGGGCGCAAACGCGGCAGGGTCCGGCTTTGCATCCGCCTTGGTCTCGCCCTTGTCTTCAGCCAAGAGCTCGCGCAGCTTCTTCTCGCGCTCCGCGTCATTGAACGTGAGCTTGCTCGTGTCGAAGGTGAGCATGGGCAGCTTGTCGCCGCTTTGCATCATCGGCAGCTTGCCGTCCCAGCGCTCGATGGCACGGTATTGCAGCACCGTCCCCGTGGCCGACAGGCGGATGATCTCGTTGGACTTTGCTTCGGCCCGCGCGCGAATCAAGATTGCGTCCGCTTCGCCCTGGGCGCGCTGACGCGCAGCTTCGGCCCCACCGTGGGCTTGGGCCACGTTCTGCTCGGCCTCGGCGCGCACTTGGCGCACGCGATTTTCGGCCTGAATGGCGTTCTGCGTGGCTTCCATGGCGCGATTGATGGCCTGAGCCACGTTCTCGGGCAGGCGCAGCGCGCCGTTGATCGTCAGCTGATCGATCACGAAGCCGTCTTTGCCCAGCACGTCGCCCAGGCGCACGGTCACGTCCGAGACCAGCTTGCCCTTGCCAGCGCCGTAAATTTCTTGGACGGCCATGCGCGAAGCAATGTCGTTGAAGGCCTCGCGCACGGCGTTGCGCATGTAACCGTGCGCGAGCACCATCAGATCCGGCTGTCGGAAGCGCAAGTAGAGGTGCGGCGCGAGTGCGGAGTCGATATGGAACGAGACGCCCACGTCCGCGCTGACGTTCACGCCTTCTTGCGAAGAAAACGTGAGCGATTCGTCGACCGAGCGCCCCTCGCTCGCCGCTGATGCCCAGACCACATTTTGCACACTGATCGGGAAGGCGACGATCTGCTCGGTGAGCGGGTTGTACATGACCCAACCGGTCACGACCGGCATGTCCTGCACACCGCGTGCACTGCCCGCGAGCTTGACCCGGATCCCGACGTGGCCCGCATCGATGCGCATCAGGGTGGCGTTGAGCAGGAAGCCCACGCCCACCAGGATCAAGATCCCGAAGACGATACGCCGCAACGTGTTGCCAGTTCCGTCCGGGTCGAAGGAAATCTTTTTGCTTGCCACGTGGGCCGGTCTAGTCGACGAACTCGCGCGCGGCTACCAGCCGTGATTTTCGAGCGAAAGGCTCAGGAAATCGCGCTGATGATCAGCATGGTGACGTAGGCCACCGCGCCGCTCAGCGGCAGGGTCAGCACCCAGGCCAGCAGGATGTTCGAGGCGACGCCCCAGCGCACCGCGCTGACGCGCTTGCTCGCCCCCACGCCCATGATGCACGCGTTGATGCAGTGAGTGGTGGACACCGGAATCCCGAGCTTGCTGGCCGCCAAGATCACGAGCGTGCCCGACGTCTCGGCCGCGAAGCCCTGCAGCGGCGCGATGCGGATGATCTTCGTGCCCATGGTCTTGATGATGCGCTTGCCGCCCGCCATCGTGCCCAGGCCGATGGCGGCGGCGCAAATGATGATCACCCAGCGCGGCACTTCCGAACCGTGCGGTGCGGCCCACTCGGGCAATCCCCCATGTCCCGCCGCCATGAACGCGACCAACGCCAGCGTGATGATGCCCATCGATTTCTGCGCGTCGTTCGAGCCGTGCGAGAACGCCATGCCACAGGCCGACAAGAGCTGCAGCCGGCGTGAGCCGACTCGCACGGTGCCCGGCTTGAAATAGCGAGCGATCCAGGTGAGGCCGACCATCATGAAGAAGGCGACGATGAAGCCCAAAGTAGGCGACAAAACCAATGGCACGAGCACCTTCTGCACGAGCGCGTGCCACTTGAACGCCGAGACGCCCGCGTGCGCCACGACCGCGCCGCCGAGCCCGCCAATCAGCGCGTGGGAGGAACTGGACGGGATCCCCCACCACCAAGTGAGCAGGTTCCAAATGCACGCCCCGAGCAGCGCCGCGAGTACCACCGTTTGCGAGACCACGGCGGCGTCGGCGAAACCGGAGGCAATCGTCTTCGCCACCGCCGTGCCCGCCATCGCGCCCACGAAGTTGAAGCCGCCGGCAACGATCACGGCCGTACGCAGCGGCAGCACGCCGGTCGACACGACCGTCGCGATCGCGTTCGCCGCGTCGTGAAAGCCGTTGATGTAGTCGAAGACGATCGCAGTCACGATCACGGCGATGAGCAGGCTGAGCATGGTTACCCGTGCTTGATCGCGAGATTTGCCAGCGTCGAGCCCACGTGCTGGCAGTAATCGATGCTATTTTCCAGGTGATCTAGCACTTCACGCTCGCGCAGCAGTTGCTTGGCGTCGATCGAAGTGTCCTTGAACAGCGCGCTGACGGCGCTGCGGAACACGGCGTCACCATCCTTCTCGAGCTTCCGCACTTGGCGGCTGGCCTCGATCAGCGCCGCGTAGTCGTGCGCGCGTAGGTGTGGCAGCGCGGTCTTCAGCACCTCGGTGCACTCCACCAACTTGTCGATCAAGCCGACCATCGGCGCGGTCGGGCGCTCGACGCCGTACAGCACGCACGCGCGGGCCGCGCCGTTCATCAAGTCGAGCACGTCGTCCAGCTCTTGCGAGAGCTTCTGCAAGTCTTCGCGATCGATGGGCGTCACGAACGTGCGCGCGATCGACTCTTCGACTTCGTGAGCGATCTTGTCGCCCTTGTGCTCGAGCTCCTGCACCGCGAAACGCACATCGGCCGCCGTGACGTTCTCGTCTTTGAAGCGCGCCACGGCCAGCGCGGCCTCGTGGGCGACATCAGCCTGCGCCTCTAGAAAGCCGTAGAAATGGTCTTCGCGTGGCAAGAACCAGCGGACGATTGCCTGTAGGCCCATGGGCGCGCGTCTTGGCTGCTCGGCCCGCTGGCGTCAAGAGAAAGTCTTGATTCTGCCTTCGTCTCGTCACTGATCGAGTACTCGCAGCGAGCCGCGCACCACTCCGTAGCCGCCGGAGGCCCGCAGGTTGCGAAATATCTCTTTGCCGCTCGTGCGCCCGTCCAGCAAATCCCGATAAGAGCGCAGCACGCGCTCGGTCTCCTCGGCCGATTCACGCACCAATTCGAGACGGAAGCGTCGCACGCCGGCGCGCTGCAGTGCGGGCACCAGCTCCGCGGCGCTCTGCGCCGAAGCGTGAAACACGGTGTTGCGACAGCCCACGTCGGCCTCCACGGGGTGGTCCATGTTGGCGCGATCGCGGAGCGACAGTTGATGCCGGTCGCACGGTCGCCCGCAGGTCAGGTGATCGCGCCCCTCGGAGAGCAGCGCCGCGATCACGCAATGCTCCATGTGGAACAGCGGCATCGGGTGATGCAGCACGACCTCTGCGTAGGGTGCGATCGCATCTGAGAGCAAGGTCAAGAGGCGCGGCGAATCCAAATCGAACGAGGGGGTGAAGGCCGAAAGCCCGCGCGACAATACCTCCAGCGCGGTCAGTCGATTGCTGACGTTGAGCGAGAAGTCGCCGATGCGCAGGGCCGCGCTGCCAGCGCCGCGCAAACCGTCCACCTCGAACAAGGCGCCCAGGCTGCGCACGAGCACCGCGTCCGGCGAAAGCCCCTCCAAATAGCGGTCGATCTTCTCCTCACCCGGCTTGCGGATACGCGGTGGCGCAACTCCAACGCTGGCGCCGCGCGCGCGCAGATCACGCAGCGCGCTCCCCGTACCGGTGAGCTCCAAGAAATCCAAATACACGCCGTCTGCGCCCGCGGCCAGCGCGGCGTCGGCCTGCACGCGGTTGCGACACAACGCAAACAGGCCCGGCGGCGGTGGCGGCGGCAGAGCGTCCGCCGACGGAAGAGCGCGGGGCGGGCTCTTCAGCGCGGGGAACAGGGGACCGGGCGCGGCTTCGAGCAACGCCGCCACCAAGGCGCGGCGCGCGCGTTTCAGCGCTGAGACCGGCAGCCACGCGCGGCTCGGCAGGTAGCTCTCGACCGCCGCGAGCACGAATGGTGAATCGCCCAGTTGTCCGAGCTTGTCTGCCAGCTCGGCCGGTGAAGTGGCCTGATTTTGTGCGGGTTCGACCGTAGTATCGGCTTGCACGCGCGCGAAGCGGCCGCGCTCGCTGCGGCCTTCCAGCGTGAACGGCTCACCGAAGCGCCCGCTGATTGTCAGCTGCAAGCGTTCGCGATACGGCTCACGCGCGAGCAGACTCGTGATCTCGCGCGCGGTGTCCGGATCATGCGAACGGAACACGCGCCGGCCAGGGCTGACCGCGGGCAGCTCGAGCTCCGGCCCGAACCACAACTTGGCGTGACGGCCCGACTCGGCCGCGCTCACGTCTTGTCCCTCCACCTCGACGCCCCACACGCGTCCACCAAGCTCGCCCTCGCCGGCCCAGCCGCCTTCCACGAGTAGGCCATCGCCGCGCGCGATGCGGGAGCCGGCTTCAACCAAGAGCCAAGAACGACCCGCGCGCTGCTCACGGCCGAGCACCTGCGCGACCTCCAGCCCGCGATGGTCGCAAGAGCGCCCCTCGACCAACGCCTGATGATTCACGCCGGACAGGAAACCAGGCCCCGAGCCGCGCGAATAACTCTGAATTGCGCGCTGTTTGGTGGGCAAATCGGGCCCCGCCCCGTTGCCCAGCGCCGCGTCCACCGCTTGGCGATACAGACGGGTGGTGGCGGCCACGTACTCGGGGCCCTTCAGTCGACCCTCGATTTTGAACGAGCGGACGCCGAGCTCGATCAAGCGAGGCACGGCCGCACTCGCTTCCAGATCTTGCGGCGAGAGCAGGTACGCGCGCTCACCGAGATCGCGAAGCTCGCCATCGACCACGAGCTCGTACGGTAGACGACAGGCCTGCGCGCACGCACCGCGGTTCGCGCTACGCCCGCCGATCGCTTCGCTCGTGAGGCATTGGCCGGAATAGGCGATGCACAGCGCGCCGTGCACGAACACCTCGAGCTCGACCCGGGTGCCAAGCGTGATTTGCTCGATGTCGTCCAGGCTCAGTTCGCGCGCCAGCACCACGCGGTCGGCGCCGAGCGACGCGGCGTATTCGACCGATGCCGCGTCGGTACAGGTCATTTGCGTCGAGGCGTGAATGCGTAAGTTGGGCGCGATTCGCCGCACCAGCCCGACCGCTCCCAGATCTTGTACGATCACCGCGTCGACGCCCGCGCGCTCCGCCGCGCGCACCACGTCGGCCCAGGCTTCGAGCTCGGCGTCGAAGACCAGCGTGTTGAGTGTGAGGTGCGCTTTGACCCGCCGCTCGTGCAGCCGCGACACCGTCTCCGGTAAACCCTCGAGCGTGAAGTTCTGAGCTCGCGCCCGGGCATTGAAGCCGTCAATGCCGAAATAGACCGCGTCCGCCCCGGCCGCGATCGCCGCCTCGAGGGCGAGCGGGTCGCCAGCGGGGGCGAGAACTTCGGGCGGACGCGGGCGGTCGAACATGGGCGAAAACCATAGCAAACACGGAGCCTCACGCGAGCCAAGCCCGACAATCACGCAGTTACGGGGCCGTGCCGGCGACTTGTGTTCGCCGAGGTGCGTGGATAGCCTGTCGTCAGATGAGTGAGGAGGATTCGGACGCGCGTGCATTACGCGAGAGTGAGCAGCGATTCCGAGCGCTCTCCGAGGCGGCCCGCGAGGCGGTGCTGATCAACGAAAACGGCATCATCCGCGAAGCGAACCACGCCCTTTCGACCCTCCTCGGCTACACCCGCGAAGAGCTGCTCGGGCGGAGCGGGCTGGAACTTTTGGCTCCCGAGTCGGTCCCCCTCGTCGCGGCCAGCATCCGTTCTTCGGGCCGCGGAGGCACCTCTGAAATCGTACTCTTGACGAAGACCGGCGAACGGCGCTTGGTCGAATCGAGCTCGGAACCGATCGTCTATCAGGGCCGCCCGATGCGCGTGGTCACCATGCAGGACCTGACCGCGCGGCGGGCGGCCGAGACCGCGCTGCACGAAAGTGATGAGCGCTTGCGGTCCGCGATGAACGCCGCGCGCATGGGGAGCTGGGAGTATCAAGTCGAACGCGACGAGATCAGCTGGAGCCCGCAGATGTTCACGCTCTTCGGCGTGCCCGAGGCCGCCTTCGACGGCACCTTCGCCTGCTACCTCGCGCTCGTCCACCCGGACGATCGCGATCGCACTCGCCAGAACGTCGAAGCATGCTTGCGAGGTGAAACCGCGGAGGTGGCGGTGGAGCACCGCGTCGTGGGCGGTGACGGCGTGCTGCGCTGGGTCGAAAATCGCGGGCGCGTATTGCGCGACCCCGCGGGAAATGCCGTGCGCATGGCCGGCACGAGCATGGACACCACGCGCCGCCACGAGCTCGAAGAGCAGCTCCTGCACAGCCAACGGATGGAGGCCACGGGCAGGCTCGCAGGCGGAATTGCTCATGATTTCAACAATTTGCTGACCGTGATCATGAGTTACAGCGAGCTCGGGCGTTTTAGTCTGGAAGCCACGCATCCCGCCTTCGAGGCGCTCGAGCAAATCAACGTCGCCGCGCAACGCGCCGCCGCGCTCACGCGCCAGTTGTTGATCTTCGCGCGTAAAGAGGTGGTCGATCCGAAAGTGATCGATCTCAATCACTTGGTCGAGAGCGTGGCCAAGCTGCTCCACCGCGTGGTGGGAGAAGACGTGATCGTATCGATCGACCCCTGCCCCGGCACGGCCTCGGTGATGATGGATCCGGTTCAGTGCGAACAGCTGCTCATGAATCTGGCCGTCAACGCACGCGACGCCATGCCGGCCGGAGGTTCACTCAGTATTCGCACGGCGATCGACGCGGACACGATCCGTGTCAGCGTGCACGATACCGGGCTCGGCATGTCGCGCGTGGTGCGAGAACGCGCCTTCGAGCCGTTTTTCACGACCAAAGACGCCGGCAAGGGCACCGGCCTCGGCTTGTCGACGTGCCTCGCCATCGTGCGCAATGCCGGGGGCACGATCGACATCGAAAGCGAGCTCGGTCGGGGCACGGCGTTTCACGTGATTTTGCCGCGGGCCAAGCGCGATGCCGACGTTCACGGCTTGGCCCGCGCGCCCCAAATGCCTCGGGGCGACGAAACCGTGCTCTTGATCGAAGACGACGCCGTAGTGCGTCAGCTGACCGCGCGCATCCTCAGGCGTCAGGGCTACCGAGTGCTGGTCGCCACCCAGGCCAATGAGGCGTTGCAGCTCGCCGCCGATCCAACCGAGCGCATCGACCTGTTTTTATCGGACGTGGTGATGCCGGGAGAATCCGGACCGTCGGTGATCGAGCGATTGTCCGCCGTTCGGCCGAGCACGAAAGTGCTGTTCGTCTCCGGCTACCCCGGTGACGACATCTCACGCCGGGGGGTAGACGAAGGCAGCTTCCGATTCTTGGCCAAGCCGTACTCGAGCGAGCAGCTCGCGCAACGCGTGCGCCAAGTCTTGGACGACTGAGCGCGAGCTCACTCCGCCGGCGTTTCGACGACGGCGGGTTCCAACAGCGGTTCGCTCGTGGGCGCGCTTGCGGATTTGGGCGTCGACCCAATGCGATTCGAGTTCAACACGTGCGGGGGTGGCGTGTGGAGGTCCCAGACCAAGCCGACCCAAGACAGCACGCGGAGCACGTAATACGTCGGGTCAATCTCCCACCAGAAGAAGCCTTGGTTCACCGAGCGCTGGTAATAGTGGTGGTTGTTGTGCCACCCCTCACCCATGGTGATCAGCGCGAGGAGCAAGTGATTGCGGCTGTTGTCGGTGGTGATGTAGCGCTGCGAACCGAACACGTGCGTCAGCGAATTGATCGTGAAGGTGCCGTGCCAGAGCAGCGTGGTGGACACGAAGAAGCCCCAGAAAAGCGCCCAGGTGCCGCCGAGCAGGTACAAGCTGGTCGCATACGCGATCGGCACCAAAATATGGAAGCGGTCGAGGAAGCGGAGCTCGGGGAAGCGAGCGAGGTCTTTCACTTTCGACAGGTCGGTCGAGTCGTATTGGCGCGAGACGATCCAGCCCACGTGACTCCACCAGAAGCCGTCTTGGAGCACCGAGTGCACGTCGTTCGGCTGGTCCGAGTTGCGGTGATGCGTGCGGTGGTGAGACGCCCACCAGAGCACGCCCTTCTGCACGCTGGTCATGGCCAAGAGCGCCAACAAGAACTGGAACGCGCGACTCGTGCGGTAGGTGCGGTGCGAAAAGTAGCGATGGTAAGCGCCGGTTACGCCGAACATGCGCACGTAGTACAGGGCGAGCGCCAACAGTGCCCCGGACCAAGACCAACCGAACCAGAAGATGCCGACAACGGCCGCGATCTGGATGGCGAAGAAGGGAGAAGCTTTGAGCCAGGCGATGCGTCGCGCTTCGCGCGTGACCTCGGACGTCGACATGAACCTCAAGCTAGCGCTGGGCGCGTCAGAAGCGGGTCATGTCACCGTCACGACTGCGCCCGACATCCCGGCGCGCGCCGTACCAGACCGGGACGAATCTCAAGGGCAGCGGGTTTTCCTGATTTTCGGCCGCGGGTTCGAGGTGTGACGCGCAGCGTCGACTCGGCGAGCCTAATAGCCGTAGCCACCGCGCTCGGCCGCGCTCAGCGTTGCACCGTTGGAGGCAATGACTCTTTGGTACCAGTGCGCCGAGTCTTTCAAGGTGCGTTTTTGCGTTTGGTAATCGCAAAAGATCAGCCCGAAGCGGTGCTTGTAGCCGTGAGCCCATTCGAAGTTGTCGATGAACGACCAATGAAAGTAGGCCTCGATCGGCACGCCATCGGCGAGGGCGCGGCGCAACTCGACCAAATGACGCTCCATGAAATCGATCCGCTCGGCGTCGTGAACTTTCCCATCCAGTGACGGCCAGTCGCGCGACGAGAGCCCATTCTCGGTGATCACGATCGGTTTTTTGTAGCGTTCCCAAAACAGGCGCGGGCCCCAATACATGCCTTCGGGCGTCACGAGCCATTCGAAGGCGGTGATCGGATAGCCCACGGGGGTAGGCACGGCCTCGGGACCCGAAGCGCCCGCGCGCACGTACTGGCCTTGGTAGATGTTGATCCCACAGAAGTCGACGGGCTGATTGATCAACTCCAAGTCGCCGGCGGCGATGCGCGGCACGTTTTCTCCGAAGAAGCGCAGGCCCTCCTCCGGGTAGTGACCCAAAAACACCGGGTCCATCCACCAGCTGTTGGTCCATGCCGTCTCGGCGTTGACGGCGAACGCGGCCTCGCGCGCCGCCGCCAGGTCGGCCGCGCTGTCGGTCTGGGGGATCTTCGACAAACCGACCGGCGCGAAGCCGATTCTCGCCGGCTTGGCGCTGGCGGCACGAATGGCCTGCACGGAGCGACCGTGGGCCAAGAGCGCGTTGTGGCCCGCGAGCAGCACCTCGGCGAACCGCAATCGATCGCCCGGCGCGTGCCGCCCCTCGTGGTGGCCGGCCCCGATGAACACCTGTGGCTCGTTCAAGGTCATCCAGTTTCGAACGCGGTCGGACAACTTGCGCGCGATCACGTCCGCAAATTCCCCGAACCACTCGACCGTATCGCGGTTCAGCCAGCCGCCGCGGTGATAGAGCGCGAGCGGGTAGTCCCAATGAAACAGCGTGACCCAAGGGTCGATGCCCGCCGCCATGAGTTCATCGACCAAGCGATCGTAGAAATCCAAACCGCGCTCGCTGACCTTGCCCACACCGTCGGGGATCACGCGCGGCCACGAGATACTGAGCCGATACGCGCCGAGCCCGATTTGCTTCATCAGCGCGACGTCTTCGCGGTAACGCGTGAAATGGTCGCAAGCAACGTCACCGCTCTGGCCATTCCAGACCATGCCCGGCTTCTTGCAAAACATGTCCCAAGTGGACTGGCCCTTGTCGTCGGCGGACGCGGCGCCCTCGATCTGATACGACGCGGCGGCGGCGCCCCACACGAAATTGGCTGGAAAGGCTCGACTCATCGCCGCGCACTCTTCCTCAAGGCAGCAGCGATTGAAAGCGCAAGGAGCGCTGAGCGCGTTGATTTTTGCGCTGAGTAAGCCTCCGGGCCCTCGAATGCGAAGTTAGGCACCCAACAGCTTACGAATGCCAGTCAGCAACACATCCGGCGTGAACGGTTTGGGTACGATTGCAACGTTTCGATCCAGGCCTCCGAGCCCCGTCAATACATCCCCGGTGTAGCCGGACATGAACAGCACCCGCAGCTTCGGGTACAATTCGAGCAAGGCATCGCGTAGCGCGCGGCCGTTCATGCCCGGCATGATCACGTCGCTCAGCAGCAGGTCGATCTGGCCCTGCTCCGCGCGGGCAAGTTCGAGCGCAGTCACGCCATTTGCGGCGGCGAGCACGCGGTAGCCATTCCGCTCGAGCACGCTCTTGACGAGCGTGCGCACGCTCGGGTCGTCTTCCGCGACGAGCACGGTTTCACCGCGCCCCGGCAAGGCATTCACGGCCGCGGCTACGGGCTGCACGCTGTCCTGCGTGCACGGAAAGAAGACGTGGAAGGTCGCGCCCTGCCCTTGCTTGCTCTCCACGGTGACCGCGCCACGGTGCTGCTTGACGATGCCGTACACCGTGGCAAGGCCCAGCCCCGTGCCCTTACCGCGTTCCTTCGTGGTGAAAAACGGCTCGAACAAGCGCGCCTGGGTCGCTTCGTCGATACCGTGCCCGGAATCCGCAACGCACAGCACGCCGTACGAGCCTGCCTCGAGCTCCAACTCGGCGTCGACCACGGGCCGCTCGACCCGCTCGACGCTCACCTCGAGTCTGCCCCCCGTCTTGCTCATCGCGTCTTGCGCGTTGACGACCAAGTTCAGCACCACTTGCTGGAGCTGCGTGGCATCCGCGCGGATCACCACGCGTTCCCGCGGCAGCTCGAGGACCAGCTCGATCGACTCCGGGATCATGGCGCGCAAGATCTTCTCGATCTTCCGCACCTGCTCGCCCAAATCCAGCGCGCGCACCTCCAACGCTTGCTTTCGGCCAAACGCCAATAGCTGGCGAACGAGCTGACGCGCACCCTCTGCGGCTTCCAGCACGACCGCGAGATCCGCATAGATGGGGTCGCTCGCGGGGAAGCTCGAGCGCACGAGCTCGGTGTAGCCGATGATGGGCGTGAGCAGATTGTTGAAATCGTGAGCCACGCCACCGGCAAGGTGCCCGATGGCCTCCATTTTCCTGGCCTGCGTCAGGTGCTCTTCGAGTTCGGCGCGTTCGCTCTCGGCGCGCACGCGGTCCGACACGTCACGCACGTTCACGATCACGCCGCCGACCCCACGCACGTCGAACGCGGGGCGCCCCACGAGCTCGACATCGCGCGGCGCGCCGTCTCGATGAAGCACGCGCAGTTGATCGAACATGGGCTCGTTCTTGGCGACGGCTTCGGCCAAGCGCGCGCGCGCGGCATCGACGCCGGCCGGAGCGATCCATGCGAACCAATTTTCACCAATCACGGACTCTGCGCGGCGCCCGAGCAGTCGTTCGATCGATGGACTCGAATACATCACCTGGCCCTGTCGATCGATGACCAGGATCACGTCCAGCGCGTTCTCCACGAACGCGCGGACGCGTTCTTCGCTCTCGCGGGCCGCGCCTTCGGCCCGCGTTCGGTCGCCGATTTCGACCAAAAGCCCTTCCAGCGTCTCCCGCACCTGGCCCGTCATCAGATTGAATGCGCGGGCCAGTGCCTGCACCTCGCGCGGGCCGGAGATCTTGGCGTGCGCTTCCAGATCACCGCGGGCGACGCGTTCGGCGCTGTCGGTCAGCCGCAAAATCGGTGCCGCGACGCGCGTACCGAAGAAGACCGCGGCCAGCACCGCGCACGCGGCTACCCCGAGCGCGACCAAACCCGCGCTCAGCAGCTGCTCTTCTACCGGCGCCATGAAGGCGGCACTCGGGCGCACCGCTGCGACGCGCCACGGTTTGCGTTGGGTCCGGCTGCCCGCGACCTTCTGTTCGTGCCCCCCGCCGTGCGCCTCGAGCGGCAAGTGAGCGGTGAACATCGGCACGTTGCCGAGTTCGGCCAACCCGCGCGCGAGCTCGGGGGAGTCGAGCGCCACACTGCGACCAACGACCCGCGGATCGAGACCATGCGCGAGGTAACGACCTTGCTCGTCGACCAACGTCAGGAATGCGCCGGGCCCCAAGAGCGCGGTGTCCCGCGCCACGAAGCGCTGCAAGATCTGCGCGTAGTAGCGCAAGCGCAATACGCCCACGATCTGGAACTCCGTGTCGCGCACGACGGTGCTGAAGGTCACGACCAGCCGCCTCGACCCAGGCGCGATCGGCTCGACGTCCGATACTTGGGGCAAGCCGGCCTGGATCGCGGCCTTGAAGTAAGCGCGTTCGGATTCGTCCCCGCCCAAGTTCGGACGGCTGGAATCCGCCACGTTCAGACCGTCGCGATTCAAGAGCGCATAGGATGCGACGAAAATCGAGTCGCGCAGGGCGCCGCGCTCGAGCAGCTGGTCCAGCTCGAGCTTGTCTGTGCTTTTGGCCCGTGCCTCCGGCGACAACGACAAGAAGCGTGAGATGGCCGAGTCCTGGGCGTCGCTTCGCACGTTGTCCAAACTCTTGACGATGAAGTCATCGATCGAGTTGGCGGTCAGTTGGGCCGTGGAGGTCAAGAGACGCGCTTCACGTTCGACCAGGGCGTGCTGGGTGACCCGGGTCTGGATCAACGTCAGCACGATCAACGATCCCAGAGAAATACCGAGCGCGAGGATGATCAACCGGCCGCGGATGCCCATTCGATTGCCGAGCGGAAGCTTCATTTTGCGGCCGGCAAAAAATGTGAATCGAGCAGGAGATCGAGATCGGGCGCCGCGCTCAGGGTTCCGCGACTCAAGAAGTATTCGACGAAACGCTGCAGCACATGATGAGCGGAGCGATTGGTCGTCCCCCGCTGAAACAGGGTTCGTTCCTCCTCCAAGGTGAACAGCCGAATGCCGGCGCGGTTGATGGTATCGACCGAGACAGCCAAGCGTTTGGCCAAGAGCGCATCGTCTTGCTCGGGATGGGCCTGCCAATGTTCGGCCGCGCGAAACCACGCATGCACGAAGCGGCGCACCGCCGTCGGCCGAGTGCGCAAGGTTTCGCCCGAAAACATGAAGCAATCGAGCACGAGGCCGTCCGCTTCACGACTCGTGTACAGCACCTTGGCCCCCAGCGCGCGGGCGCGCGAGGCGTAGGGCTCCCAAGTGTGAACGGCCGCGAGCTCGCCCGAAACCAAGCGATCGACGGCCTGCGCAGCGTCGACATTCACCACCTTCACCGCCGACGGCGGCACACCGTGCTGATCCAGCATCTGGCGCACGAGCACCTCGCCAAAGCCGCCCAGGTTGGTTCCGACGGCGCGCCCGCGCAAATCTTCCGGAATGTTGACGGGGGGCAGACCGAGCACCATGTCCGCGCCATCCGAAAGATCGCTGAACAAAATGATGCGAGCATCGGGGTTCGCCTCGACGACGTTGATCGTATCACCCGACGCCACCCCGATGCCGTCCAAGCTGCCCGCCGCAAAGTCGACGAGTAGCTGGTCCGTGTCTTCCGGAATCGAGAGCTCGACGGCTACGTCATCCGCGCGGAAGTAGCCCAGTTCGTCCGCGAGCAAGGCGGGGTAGTAGCCCGCCCACAAATCGATGCCGATCTGCAAAGGCGGTTCGCGGCTCGAGGTCGAGGCCTCGTTCCGCGAACACGCACCGAGCAGCAGGCACGCCAGGGCGAACCCAGCTCCGTCTGCCCAAAATCGCCGCGGCACGCGCAAAGTAGAGCAAAGGGCGCGCGCGACTCCAAGTCAAACGCCGAGCGCTTGCATCTTGCGCGCAAATTTGGCGCGCAGCTCCGTGTAGGCAAGCACCGAGTCCGGCGAACTTTCGACGCGAGCACTCGAGTCGGGCACGGCGAAGCGCGCGTACAGCTCGGACCAGGGGATGCTCGTGCCCGCTTGCGCGGCCCGCAAAGCGCCGCCGAGCGCCGCCGAGTTGGAGACCGATAGCGTTTCGATCCGGGCGTCGAAGACATCCGCTAGCACCTGCAAGATGCCGCGGTTCTTGGAGGCACCGCCGGTGACGCGCACACTCTTCGGGTGCTCGCCGATCCAATCGGAATGACGCTGCATCGACAAGGCCTGGGCTTCCACGATCGCGCGGGCGTTGGCCGGGGGATCTTGGAACGCGCGGAACGCGTCGGTCCCCTCGAGCTCGACGCGCGCTTCGAGCAGGCGCGGCGTCATCTCGGGGTAGAAGTAAGGCAGCATCGAGTTGTCGCCGTTGCCCGGCTTGGTTTGCTGCAAAATCGCGGCCTCGAAGGCGGGCCACGACAGGCCCACGCGGCGCGCGACTTCTTCGCGTGCGAGTGAGCCGTTCGCAAACGAGATCAAGCACATGAAACCGCCGGCGGGATTGCCGAACACGTGACCGTAGCCGCGCGGGTCGGTGCGCGGCTCGCGCATGGCGGCAAACACGGTGTCGCTCGTGCCGAGGCTGATCACCGCCGTGCCCGGCTCGGTCGCACCCATACCGACCAAGCTGCTCGGGTTGTCGCCCGTAAACGCCAGCACCGGCGTGCCTTGCGCAAAGCCGTAACGCGCCGCGAAGTACGGTGCGAGCTCGCCGACCTGGGTCGCCGAGGGCACTGCGCGCGGCAGTTTCTGCAGCAGATCCGGCGCCGTCGCGGCCAGCAACTCGGGGCTCCAGGTGCCACTCTTCAGATCGAGCAAGTTCATGCCCGCGCCGTCGCCGTAGTCGATGGGTGCAGACTTGCCGGTCAACACCGAGGCAATGAACGCGCTGACCAAGGTTATCTCCGCCGTCTTCGCGTAGGCCTCGGGCTCGGTCTTCCAAAAGCGTCGAATCTGCGGCCCCGTGAAGCGCTCGATGGCGCGCGAACCGGTCACGCTGACGACCACCGAGTCTCCACCGACCGCGGCCGCGATCTCGGCGCACTCGGCGCTGGTCGAGCTATCCAGCCAAATCGGCGCGGTTTTGCGGCTGAGTAGCGGGCGCACCTGGTCGACCAGCGGTTGCTCACTCGACCACTTGGGCGCATCGCCGATGCGCGTATTCAGGTACACCGAGCCGTGTTGCTGACCGGCACCGCTGATGCCGCGCACCGCCGAAAAATCGAAGCCGCGCGCGGCGATCTTGGACAGCAAGCGGTCCAAAGCGACAACCCAAAGCAGCGGATCGGCGTGCCGAAGCTGCGCGACCGGATTGGGCAAAAAACCCTGCGGTGAGCCATATTCTGGCAAATCGTGGCCGAAATTCACGGCCTCTTGCAGCACGACCTGGCCCGCCTCGGCGTCAATCACCAATGCCGAGAGGCTCTGCGTGCTGGAATCCAAACCCAAATAAAGTCCCATGGCGCGCAGATTATCAGAACTCTTTACGTTCGCGCGCCGTGCCGCAGCTCGGCGCTGCGCACCGGGGTTGGCGTGCAAACTTCTCCGGGTGATGGAACGGTGGCCAGGCGACCGGACCTCCCCAGCGGCAGCGAAGGGGCGAGTTTTCGTGTGAAACCGAAGCGTTGAACAGCGCGCTTCCGCTCACGACGCAATCGGGCTAGGTGATAGGGATGCCGTCTTACGATTCCGCCCGGAATTGCCACATCGTGCGCATCGTCTACGACGGACCCGGCATCGCGGGAAAGACCACGAACCTGCAGCGGATCTGCGATGTGATCCCGAGCTCGCGGCGCAGCGAGATGTACACGCCCGCCGAGCTCAAGGGGCGCACCATGTTTTTCGACTGGCTCGAAATCGACGGGCCGGCCCAAGGCGGACAAGCCCTGAAATTCCAGCTGATTACCGTGCCTGGGCAGGTCGAGCGCTCGTATCGCCGCAAGCCGCTCATCGAGATGGCGGACGTGGTGGCCTTCGTCTGCGACTCGAGCCCCGCCGCGATCCCCGAGACGATGCGCACGTTCTCGCGTTTGCGCGCGCTGGTGCGCCGGCGCAAAGAGCCGCTGCCCTTGGTCGTGCAGGCCAACAAGCAAGACGTGGAGGGCGCGCTCTCGCCGGAAAAGCTGCGCAAACGCCTGAAGCTCGACGCAAGCACGCCCTTCATCGGCGCGACCGCCGTGAACGGCGTGGGCGTCAAAGAGACGCTGATGACCGCGATTCGCGCGGGCGTGCACATGCTGCGCGATGCGCGGATCACGCCGCTGGCCAAGGCCTTCGCCAACGCCGACGCGCTGTTCGATCACGTGCTCAGCTTCGAAGACACGCCGAACAACGACGAAGTGGTCGACGCCGAAGAGCTGCACATCGCCGCCGAAGACGTGGACACCGAGGGCGCCGCGGCAGCCGCCCAGCTACAAGCCGCGTCACTCGACGACTTGGAAGCCCGCGCTCGCCGCGCCGCGAACCGCAATCGTTCGCAGTCGACCAGCAAGTGACGTGAAGGCGCGCGGCGGAGCCCTGCTCGCGCTGATCGTCGCAACCAGCAGCGCGGCCCACGGGGCGCCGCGCCGACGTCACTTCGAGCCCGATGATCTGGAGCTCGAACGGCCAGGCATCCTCGATTTCGATCTGCAAACGGGCCCCGTCAGCGGAACCTCTCCGAGCGGGAATCACCTACTGTTGCCCGACTTCGAGGTAGGGCTCGGCCTCACGCGCAACGTCGAACTCGACGTCAGCGGCACGTTCACGATTGACCGGGAAAATGGCCGTCGCCACGTCACGGGTGACGCGCTCTGGATCGCCACCAAGCTCGGTGTGGTCGACGCGCGCGATGCGGACGGCAACACGTGGGCGTTGGGCCTCGAGCTCGGCCCGCGCCTTCCCACCTTCGATTCGGCGGGCATCGGCTACGGCGTGCTCGGCCTGTTCGGCTTCACGCACCGTGGGCTCGCATTGGTGCTGAATGCAGGCAGCTTGATCGACCCAGGCGCGGCGCGGGGCCAAGCGCAACCGAGCAGCTTGGTGTTCGGCCTCGACTTGAATGCGCCGCTCGACTCGCGCGGTCAATGGTCGTTGCAGTCCGAAGTCGGCTTGGCCCACTACCTGAGCTCGGACCCAGACGAATTCGCGTTCACGCTCGGGACGACCTACGCGGTCAGCGAGCGGCTCGACGTGTCACTGACCGCCCTCGGCGGTTTGTTGCCAAACACCGATCATGCGGGGTTGCTGCTCGGCGTTTCGCCCGAGTTTGGGCTGTGGTGACGACACGCCGGACGCAGGGGGCGCGGCGCGACGCCGAAGGCTGAGCCGCCTTCGGGACGCCGCGTGACCATCCAAACATCACCCCAGATCGAACAGCAGCACCTCGGAGTCGCTCACGCCGCTCAATTCGAGCGCGGCTTCGTCGCTGGCTTGCACGGCATCACCCGCCGACAGTTCTTGGCCATTCACCAGTAGCTTGCCGCTTGCGACGTGCAGCCATGCGTGACGCCCGGGTGCGAGCGCGTATTTTTCCGACTCACCGGCGGCGAACGTCCCCGCCAAGAGCGTGACGTCTTGGTGCACCAGCACTTGGCCGTCGGCGCCTTCACGCGAGGCCACGACGCGCAGCTTGCCCTTCAGATCTTGCTTGGGGAAGTGCTTCTGCTCGTAACCGGGTTCGAGGTTGCGGCTCTCGGGCATGACCCAGATTTGCAAGAAGTGCACAGGCTCGGTCTTGGAAGCGTTGAACTCGCTGTGGCCGACGCCGGTGCCCGCGGTCATGCGCTGCACGTCGCCCGGTTTCATCACCGAGCCGTTGCCCATCGAGTCGCGGTGTTCCAACGCGCCCTCGAGCACATAGGTCAGGATCTCCATATCGCGGTGCGAATGCGTGGGGAAGCCCTTGCCCGGCGCGACGCGGTCGTCATTGATCACGCGCAAGGAGCGGAAGCCCATGTGCTTCGGGTCGTAGTAGTCCCCGAACGAGAAGGTGTGCCAGGAATCGAGCCAGCCACCGTGCTGAGCGTGTCCACGATCTTGAGCTTTTCTGAGAGTGATCATCGATACCTCCAAAGAACAGCCGAGAAGTTAAGCCTGCCCCGCGAGTGACGGTAGGGTCTGGGGCACAACAGACCGTTGTGGACGCGCAACACGCGGGCGCGCTGCGATTTAAGCGCCGAAACCCGCTTGGCAAGGGCAGTGCACGGTCTATCATTGCCGGAAGGAGCTTCGTTGATGCATCCGGCTTCGGTCCTGATCCTGCCTGGCCTCGGTAATTCCGGACCTGAGCATTGGCAAACGCACTGGCAAGCGGAACACGGCTATCAACGCGTCGAACAGGCCAACTGGGATCGGCCCAAGCTGCAAGACTGGCTCGCCAACCTGCAAGCCGCGGTCAGCGCCGCGAGCGGCGGCGTGGTGCTGGTCGCGCACAGCCTGGCCTGCTCATTGGTCGCTCACTACGCGCAGGCGCATGCGGAGCGCGTGCTGGGAGCATTCTTGGTCTCCCCCGCGGACGTAGAGTCCAAGCGCTGCACGCCCGACGAGACGCGCTGCTTCTCGCCCATCCCGCTCACCCCCCTGCCCTTCCCGGCCCACGTGGTCACGAGCTCCGACGACCCGTACGTGGATCGCGAACGCGCCGAGTTCTTCGCGCAACGCTGGGGCGCAGGCTTCACGGACATCGGCCCGCACGGGCACATCAACGCCAGCTCCGGGCTCGGCGCGTGGAGCGAGGGGCACGCGCAGTTTCGAGCCTGTTTAGCGGCCTGGGTGTTGGGCTAGCCGGCCAGCTGGGCTAGCTCACTTCGGAATCACGATCACGCTGCACGCGCCGTCGACGCAATCGGTGACCGCGCTGTTGCAGCAGTCACTCGCCGTGCTGCACGAGTCGCCCACGCCTTTGCACGAGAGCGACGTCTTATCGACGCATTGGTTATCGACGCAAAAGCCCGAGCAGCACTCGAATCCGGACGTGCACGAGGGTCCCTCTTCCGGCGGTTTCGGCGTCTCGATGCATTTCGAGAGCGCCCAAAACCCGCGCATGTTCGGCGTCTCGTCGTTCTGCCCCTCGATGTAGAAGGCGGGGTGGCTCGGGTCGACTTTGCCCAACTTTTGATCGACCGCGGCGACCCACAAGCGGCGCTTACCGTTGAGCACCGGGCCCGTGAGCGCGTTGCCCCAGTCACGCATGCTGGTGAACACGACCCACGAATATCCACCGCGATTCACGGGGCAAAACGTGGGTTCCCGCTGCGTGTGGTGGTCCGCGGTCAGCGGCGGATCATTGAGTTTGGCCATGCGGATCGGCTTGCCGCTACCATTGGTCGCGCTGACCCACAGCTCGCCGCTGTCGGGCGTGGCGTCCACACAACCGAGCTCGTTGCAGCCCGTCGAGTACTTGCCACTGTGATACGAGATGTACTTGCCGTCGGGGCTGAACGTCGGATACCCGAGCTGATCGTTGTTGGCCGGCAAGTCACTGGCCTTCACGACCTCGTGAACGTTCTCGCCATCGAACTTGTGCTTCTTCTGATCGTAGTCGAGGTAGATGATGCGCAGCGAATTCGGGATCACGTTGTCCCGAAGGTCGCCCGTCGCCTCCACCAGCGCGAGCTTCGTGCCATCGGGTGAGAACGACGGCATCATCACCCCGCGGTTCGCCGCGCCCAGCACGAGATCATCGAGCCCACTGTTCGCAACCAACTTGCCGGTCGCGGTTTCGGCCAGGGAAATGAATTTCGAGCCGGCGACGATCGGATTGGACTGACCACCGAAAACCACGTACTTGCCGTCAGGCGTGAGCGCGGAATTCGCTCCGTACATGTTGGTTTGCTTCGCCAACGTCGCGGGTTCGCCCACCTTTTCCGGCAAATCGAAGGCGGCCCAGGCCCGCGTGTTCGACCAATTGCCGTACGGCGCCACCGAGGGCGCGTTCACCAAATCTTCGACCGTCGCCACGAGCGTGCTGCCGTCGGCGCTGACCGAGTGACAGCCCATGCAGCGCCCCTCGTTCAGCGTCTCCGGCTCGGCACCCGCACCCGGATAGATACGAGTGATGTTGCCGACGCGCGTGGAGTCGTCGTTCGGGTCGGACTGCGAGGCCGTCCAATAATAAATCGCCCCGCGCAAGCTCTCGGGGGCAATGGTGAAGCTCACACTCGCCGAGGCATACGCCTTACCGCTAGCCTTGTCCCAACGCGACACGCTGAGCGCGAGCGCGTCCCCCGTGTTCGACGCGGTCACGCGATCCCACGCGTCTTGCGGCACGCGCACCCGCGCCGGCGCCTTGACCGCGGTGTAATAGTCGTAGCGGTAACCGCTCTGCTCGAGGTGAATGCGATACACGTCCCCGGTGGCCGTCGGCGCATCCCACATGATCGAAGGCGAGGTCAGCCCCAGCGCAAATACGGTCTGATCATAGGGATAAAGCAGGCTTTCGAGCGCAGGGTCCGCGGCCAAGTCCGGCTTGTCCAGCGCCGTACGCGCGGCTTTGGGGATCGTCCCCTCCACGTTCGACTCGACCAGGTTCACGACCAACTCCGCCGTCGCCTCGAGCCCACCGAACACCGCGTGCAGCTTACCGGTGCCCGCCATGGCGCCGGTTGCGGTCAATTCTGCGGGCGGCCCGATCTCGAAGCTCGCCAAGTCCGGGCGATCGAACTCGAGCGACTCCGCGGTCACCTCGACCTGCGAGTCGTCCTCGAGCGTCGCCTTGAGCACGTAGCTCGCCGTCTTCAGCGCGCCCTTCTCACCGAGCGTGAGCGTGATGCTCGGCGGGTCGAACTCGAGCGCCGTCGCGTCCACGTCGATGGGGCCGGGACCCGGGCCGTCTCCCCCGTCGGTGACGAGCGCGCCGGTCGCGGCGCTGCCGCCGTTGGCGGACGCGGACGACGCGCCGGTTCCCCCGGAGTTGTCGCCGCCGCCGAAACCGCCGGGCGGAGTAGTCACCGATGCCGTGCCCCCGCAGGCAGCGGCGATCGCCGCGAAGCTACAAAACGCCACCACCCTCGTTCGATCACTAAGCCACGCCATTTGGGTCAGATTATTGCTCGGGGAACGAAATTTACCAATCAGTGTTGCCGAATGTCGACCGGGCCCCGCCCGGCTGTTCGCGCGTCGATAGAAATTTCGCGCCATACCTGGGTTACTCTGACTCGATGCAGCCAGCGCCCCTCCCCGTTCCGCTCCAGCACATCGACCCCCAGTTTGGCCCTGTTGTCTCCGAGTCGACCGTCGGTGGCAAACGCTATTGGACGGTCGTCGGCTTGGTTCTGTTCCTCGGACTGCTCGCGCTGGCTGGCTTCATCGCCACCCTGGCGGAGGGATCGCTCCTCGGCGCGCTGATCCTCGGCTTTTTGATCTTTGGCATGGTGCTGATTGTCGCGGTGCTCTCGGGCGTGCGGGTGATCGTGTACACGCATGGCATCGAGCGCCGCGGGCGTTTCGGCAGCAAGCGGCTCGGCTGGGACAACCTGCAATCGTACACGCTGAACGTGGTCGACCCGTCGCACGCGGCGGCGGGCGTCGGTGGCTTGATCGCGGTGGCGGTCATTCGCTTACTCACCTCCAACGAGATCAAACCGCAGGCCGTGGTGTTGCGCGGCAAGGCCGGCGAGAAAGTCGTCATCCCTAACCAGCTCAAGGATTATGACTCGCTGATCGCGTCACTGGTGCCTTACCTCACCGAGCGGCTCGCAGCGCAGGTGCACCAAGAATTGAGCCGCGGCGTGCCGGTCACGTTCGGCAAGCGGCTGACGCTCGACCCGCAAGCGGGCGTGGTGTTCAACGGCATCCTGGGCGGCAAACAGAGCGCGCCGTTTCACGAAATCGAGTCGATGGTGTTCGAGCGCGCGCTGCTCGCGATCCGCAAGCACGGTCAGACGAAGGCCTGGCAGAATGTGGCCATTGCCGCGATTCCGAACGTGGTCGTACTGCAAAAGATCGTGGCCCGAGCGAGCCCGCCGCGTCACGCGCCGCCGCAAAGCGAGAACTTCAGCTGGGCGCGCTGAGGCTCGCTCCTCAAATCAACGTCCCCAAGCGCGCGATGCCCTGTTCGAGATCCGTCGCGTTCGCGCCCGCGGTGCTCATGCGAATGAAGGCACCCGCGGGCTCGGCCGCGAACCAGGACGTGCCGGGCATGATCGAAACCCCCGCGTTCGCCGCGGCGGCCACGAAGGCCAGATCGTTCACGCCCGGGGGTAGTTCGACCCACAAGCTGAAGCCGCCGTCAGGGACGCGTTCCAGGCGTGCGGTCGGGAGGTGGCGGGCGAGCGCGCGAATCGCGACGTCTCGGCGTTCACGCAGGGTTTGTCGCAGTTTTTGCACGTAGTTGCCCCAACCAGCGGCGTTCACGAGCTCGAGCGCGGTGTCTTGCAAGATCCCCGCGACGAAGAAATCTTCCGTCGCGCGCAGCGTGCGCAATCGGCCGAGCACGGGACCTTTGGCCACGATGCCGGCAATGCGCAATCCGGGCGCGGTCGATTTGGTGAGCGAGCGAATGTAAACCACGCGATCGCCGCCCTGGCGGAAGAGCGGCGCGGGCGGCGCGGCGCCGAACGCGAGATCGCGCGCGTAGTCGTCTTCGATCACGAACGCACCGGCGCGCTCTGCCAAGCGCAGCACGTCTTTACGGCGTTGCTCGGAGAGCGTGATTCCAGACGGATTCGAGAACGCGGGTTGCAGGTAGAGCGCGCGTGCACCGGTGGAAGCGAACGCAGCCTCGAGTAAGTCGGCGCGAATGCCTTCCGCGTCATGCGGCACCGGGATCGGCTTGAGCCCGAGCGAACGCGCGACGCTGAGCGCGCCGAAATAGGTCGGAGATTCGAGCAAAATCGGGCCGCCAAAGGGCACGAGCGTACGAAATGTCGCGGCCAATGCCGACTGTCCGCCGGGCGCGAGCACCACGTCTTCCGCGCGGGCATTGGCGCCCACATCACGAGCGAACCACAGACGGAGTTCCGGGTGGCCCTCGGGTGGCAAGCGATCCCACGCGCGCGGATTCGCAGCCGCTCGGCGCGCGGCCTTGGCCAGCAGAGCCAGCGGTTGCAGCGAGACGTCGGTGTAGCCGCTGCCCAAGACCAGCGTGCCCGGCACCGGCACCTCGAAGCCCGCGTTTGCGATCGGATCAGCGGCTGGTCCCAACACCGTGAGTTGCCACGACGAGTCGGCACGCGGGCTCTCTTTCGCGCGCTCCGCGACGTAGGTGCCATCGCCGGGGCGACTGAGCACGAGTCCTTCGCGCGCGAGTTGCGCCATCGCCCGCTGCACCGTGACGGGGCTGGCCACGAACTCCGCGCTCAGCTCGCGCACGGACGGCAACAGGGTGCCCGGTCCGAGCCGCGCGATCCGCCGCCTGAGATCGGTCGCGATACGCACGTCGGCCTTGATCGACGGAGGCGGAGGCGACGGAGCGGGCGGCGGGGGCTTGCGGTTCTCGGAAAACCTGTTATCTATTTTCATGTCGGAACTGAGTAACGATACTCCTGGTCTTCAGATAACGCTACGAGGAATGTGGCGCCGGTTTTCCGGTCAATTTGCGGGGCTGGGCGCCGCCACCCTGGGAGTCCTCTGTTTTAGCCTTACCGTACCGGCGACCCGGGCGGCGGTGCCGGAACTGGGCGTGATCTTGGTCGGCGCGGGGCGTTCGGTGATCGCGGGCGGGCTCGCGCTCCTGGTACTGGCCGCGCTCCGTGAGCAAGTGCCGGTGCTCAAAGATCTGCTCTCGCTGGCCCTGGTGGCGCTGGGCGTGGTGTTCGGCTTTCCACTGTGCAGCGCGATCGCACTGCGCACGGTGCCGGCGGTGCACGCGCTCGTGATCATTGGACTGATCCCGATGGCGACCGCGCTGCTCGCGGTGTTGCGCAATGGCGAGCGACCTTCCGCGAAGTTCTGGCTCGCTTCTTCGCTCGGCGCGGCGTCCGTGTTCGCTTTCGGCTTCACGCAAGCTTCGCTGCACTTCGTGGCCGCGGATGGCTGGATGTTAGCGGGCGTATTGAGCGCCGCGTTCGGCTATAGCGAGGGCGCGCGTCTCACTCCGAGGCTTGGTGGCTGGCGCGTGATCTCCTGGGCCTTGGTTTTGTCACTGCCGTTTACGCTCGCACTCTCGCTCTGGGCGTTGAAGGTGCAACCGCTGCCCGCGGTGGTCTCGTGGCGTGCCTGGCTGGGCTTGGGCTACGTGGGGGTGGTCAGCATGTACCTGGGCTTTTTTGCCTGGTACCGGGGGTTGACGCGCACGACCATCGCACGGGCCAGCCAGGTGCAACTGGCGCAGCCGGTATTGGGATTCTTCTGGTCCTGGCTGCTGCTCTCCGAGCGCGTCAATGCCGCCATGCTGTGCACGGCGGGGTTCGTCTTGGTGTGCGCCGCGTGGGCGAGTCGTAGCCGGGTCCCGCAAGTCCCGGTGGCTCGTTTTCAGCCCAGCCGCAGTCCCAGCGGGCGTACCGCCACAGTGCGCATTTCCTAGTGGACTCTACCCACCTCCTGGGGCATTCACCCCCCGGGCATGATTCGCACGACTGATCTCGGTAAGGCTTACGGCGCGCGCGTGCTGTTCGAGGGCGTGAACCTCGAGCTGAACGAGGGCTCGCGCTACGGCCTCGTGGGGGCCAACGGCTCGGGCAAGACCACGTTCATTCGCGTCGTGTCGGGGGATGAGCAAGCCACTAGCGGCACCGTGCACATTCCGAAACGCGCGCGAGTCGGCGTGCTGCGTCAGGACCACTTCCTCGACGATCAAGCGCTGATTTTGCACATCGCAATGATGGGCGACACGCTGGTCTGGAAAGCGCTCGAAGAGCGCAATCGAATCATCGACCACGGCGGCGATGCCAGCAACCTGGCCGACTTGGAAGAAGTGCTGAGTACGCACGATGGCTACACCCTCGAAGCGCGCGCCACGGCCATCCTGGAGGGCCTCGGCATCCCTATCGCGTCTCACCAGCAGAAGCTCGCCACGCTCTCGGGCGGTTTCAAACTGCGCGTGCTCTTGGCCCAGGTGTTGATCGGCGGCCCGGACTGCTTGCTGCTCGACGAGCCGACCAATCACTTGGACATCTTGTCCATTCGTTGGCTCGAAAAATTCATGGCCGCCTATCGCGGCACCGCGCTCGTCATTTCCCACGACCAGCGCTTCCTCGACAACGTCGCGACGCACATCTTGGATGTCGACTATGGCACGGTCACCAGCTACGTCGGCAACTACGCAAAGTTCGTGGTCGAAAAAGCCGCCGTGCGCGAGCGCAAAGAAGTCGAGATCGGTCGGCAGCAGAAAATCATCGCGGAAAAGCGCGCCTTCGTGGAGCGCTTCGGCGCCAAGGCGAGCAAGGCCAAGCAAGCCCAAAGCCGCATGAAGCAAATTGAGAAGATCGAGGTCGAGGAGCTCGCGCAAACCTCGCGCCGCGAGCCCTTGTTCCGCTTCACGCCCGAGCGCCCCAGCGGCAAAGAGGTGCTCGAACTCGAGGGCATCTCCAAGGCGTACGGCTCCAAGGTGGTGTTGAAGAACGTGTCCTTGACCGTCCGCCGCGGCGAAAAGTTGGCGGTGATCGGCGCGAACGGTCTCGGCAAGTCGACCCTGCTCAAGATCATCATGGAGCGGCTCAAGGCCGACGAAGGCAAAATCCGTCTGGGCCACGAAGTGCGGCTCGGCTACTTCGCGCAGGATCATCACGAGCTCTTGGGCAGCGACAAGCAAACGCCGCTCGAGTTCATCTGGGACACGGTGCCGTCTGAGGGGACGGCGACCGTGCGCGGCATGCTCGGCCGCGTGCTGTTCAGCGGCGACGACGTCATGAAGCCCGTGGGTTCGCTCTCCGGCGGTGAAGCCGCGCGCTTGATTTTCTGCAAAATCATCGCGGAAAAGCCCAACGTATTGGTGCTGGACGAGCCCACCAATCACTTGGATCTGGAGGCGATTGCCGCATTGGTCTCGGGCCTCAAAGCGTTCGAAGGCACGGTCATCTTCGTGTCCCATGATCGCTCGTTCGTGTCCGAGCTGGCGACGCGCATTTTGGAAGTGACGGCCGAAGGCCCACGAGAGTTCTCCGGCACGTACGCCGAATATCTGGCGCGCGCGGGCGACGACCACTTGGACATCGACGCGGTGAGCTTGAAGGCCAAAACCGCCAACGCCGCGGTCAGCAAGAGCTCACCCCCACCCGCAGCCGGCCTATCGTGGGAGGAACAAAAGAAACGCCGCAATCGCCTGGGTAACATGCCCGCGCGGCGCGACAAATTGCTGGCCCAGATCGAAGTCGCGGAAGCGCGCAAAAAAGCCATCTCCGATAGCTACGCGGAGGACGGCTTCTTCGAACGCACCAGCAAAGCCGACGTCCAAAAGCTCGAAGCCGAAAGCGCGGCCCTCGGTCAGCAAGTCGAGACCTGGCTCGCGGAGTGGGAAACGCTCGAGACCGAGATCGCCAAGATCACCGCAGGCTGAAGCGACGTGACTGGCTCGCCGCCCACGCGCCAGATCATCCAAGCCGAAGCCCTGGCCTGGATGGCCGAACACCCGGCGCCGCCCGGCACGAGCGTGATCACTTCCCTGCCCGACGTGAGCGAACTGCCGGAACGCGGGCTTTCTGGCTGGAAAACCTGGTTCGGCGGGGCGGCCCGGGCCGTCTTGCGCTGGACGCCGGCACCGGGCCTGGTGCTGTTCTTCCAAAGTGACATTCGTGAAGGGGGCGAGTGGATAGACAAAGGTTACCTCGTGCAACGCGCTGCCGAAGCCGAGGGCCGCTGCTTGCTGTGGCACAAGATCGTCTGTCGACGCCCACCGGGCACGGTCACGCATGGCCGCGCCAGCTACTCACACCTGCTCTGCTTCGCGCACGAGCCGCGGCGGCGCGTGACTCACCCCGGTCCCGACGTACTGCCCGACGCGGGTTACAAACCGTGGAGCAAAGCCATGGGCGTCGATGCCTGCCGGCTCGCGTGTCGCTTCTTGCGCGAAGAGAGTGAGACGAGCCTCGTGGTCGACCCCTTCTGCGGCCACGGCACCGCGCTGGCCGTGGCCAATCACTACGGCTTCGACGCACTGGGCGTCGAGCTCTCCACTCGTAAAGTGCGCGCCGCCAAGCGCCTCGTGCTCGATCTCGACGCCCTGGGTCGAAAGTGACCGCACCCTGGGTGTGGCGTGGGTCAAAGTGACTGCACCCTGGGTCGGGCCTCAGGGTACGGCTGCGGTCCAGTCGATGGTCGAGCCGGCGACGACCAAGAGTGAGGATTTCACCAGATTGCCGAAAGATGCGCTGAACGTGTCGTTGACGGCGAGATTCGAGCTGCGGATCCCATCGACGAACACGACCGTCGGGTTCGCGTAGCCGGGCCCCGCGTTCACCTCGAGGTTCACTTGCTTCACGCTCTTGGCGTTGAACGCGCCGCCGGTAGCGACGGGAATGGTGAGGTCGATCCATTTGGCGGCGAGGGTCGTCAGATCGGTTTGCAGCACACCAACGCTCGAGTTCGACGCCGTATCGCTCAGGTAGATCAGGAGCGTTCCGCCCGTCGCACCGGGTGCGTAGGCGCGGACCGTCAGCGTCGTTCCCTCTAAATCGGCCGATGGTGGGAACAACTCCGCGAAGCGCTGGGCTTGCGTGGCGCCCGTGAATGGCACGCTCAAGACCGCAACTCCGTCCGGCGCGATGCAGCCGCCGTCATTGCAGACTTGAGTCGGGCCGCAGGCCACGCCCGCGCCGTCGCAGCCATTGCTGCATCGATCGAGCGCATCGAGGTACAGCTCGCAACCGTCGTCCTTCGTCAGGGTCGCCGTCGCGTTGCAATCGGCATAGCGGGGCGCACAGGTCGGCGCGCAGCGATTGTCGACGCACGCTTGGCTGCTCGAGCCATTGTGGCTGCAAGCGTATCCGCAAGTACCGCAGTTGCTGGCCGTCGCGAGTGACGCCTCGCAGCCATCATTGGCGGTCGCGGCATTGCAGTCGGCAAAGCCGGTCTCGCAAGTGGGCGAACAGGTGCCCGCGGAACAGGTCGAGTTGCTTGCGTGATCGAGGCTGCACTCGCTGCCGCACGCACCGCAATCGGCCACTGAAGCACCGTCGGCGTGTCCGACTTTCAGATCCGTGCACTCGCTCGCGCCGGCACAAAGCACCAGGCCGTCGCGGCAGCCGGAATCGCCCGCTTCACCACTGCCGCGGCCACCGCTTCCACCTCCGCCTCCACCGGCAACCGGTCCTCCGCCTGGGCCCGGTTGCTCGCCGCCTCCGCTCGCACCGCCCTCGCCGATCGCAACTCCGTCGCCCGCGTCTCCCACACTCGCGCCACCCGACACCGAGGACGCGCCGCCGCCACCGTGGTTCGCGCCCGTCCTGCCGCCAGTTCCGTTTCCGGATCCGCCGCTGCCGCGATTCGTGATCGCCGAATCGACGCAGCCCCAAGCCGCAAGGAGCAACACGGCACTCGATAGCCACGCCTTCGGCACCCACGAATTTGCTCCCTGCATGACCCTTAGTCTTATCACGGTGGGGAGAGTGGGAGTAAGGGTGCACGCGCGATTCGCAATCGCATCACCGATGCTCGGATCGGATAATTGAAGCAGCGAGCGATCGCAGTGCCTGCATCGCACCTCGTATTACATCGCGCACCCGCGCGGCACGCCGTCGCTAGACGCGTGATTCGAGCGCGCGCTTCACGTCTTCGAGGTGCTTGGCGGCCGAGAATTCGTGATGAAACGCGCCCAGGACACGGCGATTGGTGTCGATGACGTACGTCACGCGCAACGTGTGATTGATGAGCGGCACCATGGCCTTGTACGGCTTGATGATGCGTCGCTCCGGATCCGCGATCAACGAGAATGGCACGCTGTGCTTCTCGGCAAAACGCTGATGCGAATCGAGCACATCGCCGCTCACGCCTACCACGTTCGCGCTCAGGCTCCCGAGTTCGGTCGATGCGTCGCGAAACGTGCAGGCCTGCGCGGTACACACGGGCGTAAAGTCCTTCGGGTAAAAGTAGAGGACCAACCGGCCACGCTCGAGCAACCCGGTCAGGCTGATGGGCTGACCGTGCTGATCCTGAGCACTGAACTCGGGCGCCAAGTCACCGACTTTGAGCATCTCAGTCTTCCCCCGCCGTCGCGCGGGCGCGGCCATCGGCGACGTCGAATTCACCCGGCCCTCGGAGTCGGAACAAGCGACGCAAGAAGTTCGAAAGATCATCGAACAATGAATAGGCGACCGGGGTCGCGAGCAAGGTCAAGCCGAGCGACAGCAACTGCCCGCCAACCACCACGCCAGCCGTCGCGCGGTTGAAGCCCGCGCCGATGCCTTGCGACACGACCAGCGGGATCATCCCCGCCACGAAGGCCAAAGTCGTCATCAAGATCGGCCGCAAGCGATCGCGATTGGCCTGCAAAATGGCGGGCAAGCGCGCCATGCCCTCGCGCCGCAAATGGTTCGTGTGGTCGATCTGCAAAATCGCGTTCTTCTTCACCACGCCGAACAGAACCAAGATGCCGAGCATCGAGTAAATGTCGAGCTGTTGGTGAAACAGAATCACGCTCACGAACGCGAACGGCAACGTGAGTGGCAGTGAAATCAAGATCGTAATCGGATGCAGCCAAGACTCGAACTGAGCGGCCAGCACCAGATACATGAAGACGAACGAGAGCGCGAAGGCGAGCAAGAAGTTCTGCCCCGTACGCGCCATTTCACGGGTGGTGCCCGCACTTGCGGCCGTGTACTCGGAAGGCAGGTGCTCGTTGTCGATGATCTTTTTCAGCGCATCACCAATCGCGCCCTCGCCCGCCCCGGGCGCCGGGTTGGCGCTGATCGCGACTTGGCGCTGACGATTCAGACGGTTGATTTGCGACGGGCCTGCGCCGTTGCGCAGCTGCACGACGTCACTCAGCGGCACGAAACCGAGCCGCGACGATGGCACCGTGAGTAAGCCGAGCCCTTGCTTATCGGCGCGATATTGGGGCTCGGCGCGAACGTGCACTTCGTACTGCTCGCCGCGCTCCTCGTAAGTCGAGACCTGCACCCCTTCGACCAACAGGCGTAGCGCGTTCGCTACGTCCACCACTTGCACGCCCAGGTCGGAGGCGCGCGCGCGGTCGATGTACACGCCGATTTCCGGCTTGCCAGTGATCAGCGAGGAGTCCACGTCCACCGCGCCCGGAACTTTGCGGAACTTCTCGATGATGCTGTCGGAGTATTGCTCGAGTTTTTTCAGGTCCGGGCCGCTCAGGGTGTACTGAATCTTCGCGGTCGAGAAGCCACCACCCGAGAACGCGCCCACTTCGGAGACCACGATGCGCAGATCTTTCGACTGCTTCGAGGTGATCTTCTGGCGTACGATGTCCATCATCTCGTCTTGGCTGATCTTGCGCTGGCCGGGGTCGACCAAGCGCACGTAGATGTGAGCCAAGTTTTGCGTCACGGCGTCATCGTCACCGACGGTGGTCAGCGTGGATTCGACGCCGCTCAGCTTGCGAATCTCGCGCGCGATGCGCTCCCCGACGAGCTGCGTCGCGACCAAGCCCGTGCCCTCCGGGGCGCGCACGGAGACGTTGAACTGCGCTTCGTCGTTGCGCGGCAAGAAGCCTTTGTCGGCCGCGCCCGCGAGCGGGATGCACGAGCCGAGCGTGGCGATGCCGAGCAGCACGACCACCCAGCGGTGCGCCATCACGAAGCCGAGAATGGCCACGTACAGGCGCTCGACCGGCTTGTACACGACATCGACCACGCGCTCGAGGATCGGCTTCTTGCCGTTCGCCTGATGTTGCTTCTTCAACCAACGCGACGCGAGCATCGGTGTCAAAGAGAAGCTGACCAGCAGCGAGACGGCGATCGAGAACGCCATCGTCACGCCGAAGCTCTTCAAGAAACGCCCCGGGATGCCGGCCATGAACGCCACCGGCAAGAACACGGCAATCAGAGACAGCGTAGTCGCCAAGACGGCGAGGCCGATTTCGTTCGTACCGCTGCGCGCGGCTTCACGCGGCTCCATGCCCTTTTCGTCGACGTTCCGGAAAATGATCTCCAAAACGACGATCGCATCGTCGATCACGATGCCGACGGCCAGCGCCAGCGCCAAGAGCGTGATCGTGTTGAGCGTGAAGCCCTCGAACCACATGCACGCGAACGTGCCGACGATCGACACCGGGATGGCGATCGCCGCGATCAGCGTGCTGCGTACGTTGCCGAGGAACACGAGCACGACCAAGGCGGCCAAAATCGCGCCCACGATCAAGTGCTCTTTCACGGCGTCGACGCTGGTGCGGATCACGCCCGAGTCGTCACGCACGAGTTCGAGCTTGTACCCGGGGGGCAGCGTTTTCTGAATGTCGCCCAGGCGGTACTTGATCTCGTCCGCGACTTGTACGGTGTTCGACCCGGACTGTTTGCGGATGGCCATGACGATCGTCGGCTCGCCGTCACGCAAGGCGGAGCTCTCGATCTCCTCGGCGCCGTCTTCGACGCGGGCCACGTCTTGCACCAGGAGCGGGTGGGAGCCCTGCTGCTTGACCACGAGCTGACCGATTTCACCGGCCGTCTCCACGCGGCCATGCACGCGCAAGGTGAGCTGCTCGGGCCCCGTGTCGACGCGACCGCCGGGCATGGTCAGGTTCTGCGCGTCGATCGCCTTCTGCACGTCGGACGCGGTGATGCCCGCCGCGCGCAGACGCAACGGGTCGAGCCAAACGTTTACTTGGCGCTTGCGACCGCCCAAGATTTTCACGCCGCCCACGCCGCTGATGGTCTCCAGCTTGCGCCGCACGTTTTTGTCGGCAAATTCCGTCACTTCCGTGATCGGGCGGCTGGATTTGAGCGCGATGTACATGACCGGCGCTTGATCCGGATCGAGCTTGGTCACGACCGGCAAATCGATGTTCTTCGGCAGGTCCGGGATCACCGCGTTCAAGTGATCGCGCACTTCTTGCGCGGCCACGTCCACGTCTTTCTCGAGCAAGAACGTGATGAACACCTGTGACACGCCTTCGGCCGAGACCGAGCGCAGTTCGTCGATACTGCTGATGGTGTTGACCGCTTCTTCCACCTTGTCGGTGATTTCGGTCTCCACGTCTTCCGGAGCCGCGCCATTCAGGCGCGTCGTCACCGTGATGATCGGCAAATCGATTTTGGGGAAGCGGTCGACCCCGAGCTTCCCGTAACCGAACAGGCCGATCACCGTGACCAGCAAGATCAGCACGGTCGCAAAGATCGGACGCTTGATGCAGATTTCAGCTAACCATTGCATGGCGCGTTACTCGACTCGTTGACCGTCGTGCATGGTTTTGGGCGGGTTGACGACCAGCGCATCGCCGATTTTCACGCCGCTGACGATGGCGACCAGGCCCTCGAGCTCTTGGCCCAGCTGCACCACTCGCTCCTCGATGTGCCCCGCGAGTACCGCGTAAGTGCGCGGCGGTTCCAAGTCTTTCCGCACCGTGGTCAGGGGGACGACCACCGCCGGCTTCTCCCCCACTTTGAGCCGCACGGTCGCGAACATGCCGGGACGCAATTTGCCGTCCGCGTTCGGCACCACCGCTTCGACCACCAAGTCGCGAGATTCGTGGCGCACGTTGGGGCTGATGAAGCGCACTTTGCCGACGAAGCCCTGGTCGCCATACGCCGAAACGCGGAACTCGACCGGCAAATCCTGGCGAATCAGGGCCACGTTGGCCTCGGGGACGCTCAACTCCAGGCGCAACGGGTCGATCGCATACAGCGAAACGACGCGCGTGCTCGGTTGCACGTACTGCCCCACGTTCACGTAACGTTCCCCGACGATGCCGCTGAACGGCGCGCGAATCGCGGAATCACCCACCATTTTCGCGGCAGATCCGTGTTGCGCGGCGGCCGCGGCCACCGACCACTGCGAGCCCGTGCACTGCGACTGCGTGCGGTCGAACTCGGCTTTGGAGATCGCACCCGAGTCGAACAGCTGCTTCGAGCGGTCGCACTCGGTCTTGGCTTGCTCGGCTTGGGTTTTGGCGAACTGCTCCTGAGCCAGCGCCGCACGCGCGCTGAGCGCGGCCGCGCTCGCGTCGAGCGTGGCCAAGAGCTCACCCTTCTTCACGGTCTGACCGCGCTCCACCTTGGTGCTGAGCACCTTGCCGTTCGCGTCAGCCGCGATGTCCGATTCTTTGTCGGCCAGCAGGCTACCCGTGAGGGTGAGATACTCCGGCACCGGGCGTTCGCTCGCCGTCGCGGTCGTGACGCGCACGGGCGGCTCTTCCTTGACCACGGGCGCGGGCGCCGCCTCGGAACGATGGCAGGCGGAAACGCCTAGAAGTACGGCCCAGGAGAGTAAAAGATCGGTTCTGTATCGGAGCATCGGGAAACCCATGGGGGTGGACACGCGGCGGGACAATTGTCCCGCTTCGCCGAGAAGGAAACCCCGAAAAGCCGGACGGCCTCGCTCAGGCCCTGTGCTGATTGGGCAGGAATCTGCGCTCGCCAACCCTCACCAACCAGGGAGCGCCGCCGTTTAACGATAAAATACAGAACGGGCGCGGGGAACGCTCAACTGAGCAACACCCGCTTCAAAAGCCGTATCCCAAGCAGCAACACCATGGGAGAAATGTCGATACCGGCACTGCTCGGGAGCAGCCGACGAATGGGCGCGAGGACGGGTTCGGTCAGGGTCCGGGTCACATTCACGATCGGGTTGTCGTCCGCCAGGTTGAGCCACGAGACGACCACCGAGACGAGCACGACTAGAGAATACGCATCGAGTGCCAAGGACAGTAAGCCCACTCCCATCGAGTAAGGCTCGCGCAGGGCGGTGGCAATCAGGCACGTGATTTCGAATTGGTTTTCGGGGCGGGATCTGACAGACTGAACAAATGAATAGCTCAGCCTCACCGGGCGTCAACTACGACAGCACGCCCCTGGTCGAAGTGGAGATCGAAGGCACGGATTACCGGCTCGACGCCGGCAAGCAGGGCACGGCGTTGTGCATCTCGACGCGCCCCGCCGGCTCTTGGGACTGGTCGTTCGGTGGTGAAGCCCGGTGGGACGTCGGGTCGCTCCGGTGCAAAGCGTTCGAGCGACGCACGCTCGATGCGCTATCGCGAGCGTTCAAAGCCGCGCTCGAAAATTCGAACTGACCCGCACGCTCAGCGCGTGCGAAAAAAGTAGAGTGCCAGCTGCACCACGTACACGATGCCAAGCCCTATCAGGGTCAGGTTCACGCCGCGGTCCAACTGCTTGAACACGGCGCGCAAGCGTTGAGGCGCAAACAGCTTGAGCGCATACAGCGTGACCGCGCTGATGAGAATGATCCGCGACAGCATGCGGCGTTAGCCGGCCGACATCGCGTCGCGCAGCGCTTGAGTCAACGCGCCGAGCGCTTTGTTCTTCGACGCCGCCGGCGCGTTTCGAGCATTCCTCAGTAGCGTGCGCAAGTGCTGTCGCTCGGCCCGCGAGTACTGTTCGAGGAAAGCCGCGAACTCGGCCTCGCCCCCGTCGAGCAGGCGCTTACGCCAGTCATCGGCCGGAGTGCTGGGGCGGCGCGAGTTCGGATGCGACAAATCTTCCAGCCGTTCACGCAAGAGCCCGAGATCGAGACCGCGCAATTCCTGGCGAACCAGGCGCAGCGCACGCGCGCGCGCACCAGGGCTGCTGATGCGCCGCGTGTCTTGCACGACACGCAGCACCTCGTCACTCAATTGCAGGCGCAATAAATGACGCTCGCTGATGGTAGTGAGCGTCTTGGCGAATTCCATCCAAGCGGCCTCCGAGCGCTTACGCTCGGCACGCAGATCCGTTCGCGAGGTGAGATCCTCGTCTTCTTCCAGCGCGGGGTCTGGTGATACTTCAATCGGTTTTCGCACGGGCGGACGATAGCGCGCTCGAAGCTCGGCTCAAGCGCGCTTTTCGCGAAATACCAGAACTCAGCCCGGTCGCGCCGGCAAACACAGGGTAAACTGCGTGCCCTCCCCGACCGTGGAGCTCACGGCAACGCTGCCGCCCAGGGCTTCGACCACGCTTTTCACGATCGCGAGGCCGAGTCCGGTACCCGCACGGTCCGCGTCCGTCGTGAAGAACCGTTCGAAGATACGCGCCAAATTCGGCTCGGGGATGCCACTGCCGCGATCTTCGACGCTGAGCGTCACGAAGCGCTCGCCCGCGCGGCCGCGCACTCGCACCGATACGGGGACGCCCGGGGGCGAAAATTTGAGCGCATTGTCGAGCAAGTTGAGCAGCGCGGTCTCCAAATCGGCCGGGCGCGCGAAAATCACCGGAATGCTGGAAGCGTAGTCGAGCACGACGCCCCCGTCCGGACCTTGCGAGCGCGCGACCGCGCGCCGCACCAGGGCCTCCAGATCGACGAGCACGAGGGATTCTTCGGAAGCGTCGATGCGACTCAACTCGAGCAAACGCGACACCAAGCGATCGAGGCGCGCCGCATCGAGCGCGATATTTCCGAGAAAGCGCTGACGCGCTTCGAGTTCATCCGCGGCGCCCTCGGCGAGCAGTTCGGCCGCGCCCCGAATCGACGTCAGCGGCGATTTGAATTCGTGCGCGACGTCGGCCGCGAAGGCCGAGATGTAACGGTGCCGCGCTTCGAGCTTGCGGGTCATTTCGCGAAAGGCTTCGGCGAGCTCGCCGATTTCACCGCCGCCCGCGACGGGCACTTCGAGGCCGGCGTCCCCCGCCGCGATGCGCCTCGCCGCGTGCGCGAGACGTTCGAGCGGACGCGAAATGGTCCAAGCGAGCAGCAGGGTCATGCCGATGGTGAGCGCCAATGCCAGACCCAGGACCTGCGTCAAACCGCGGCGAATGCGGTGCATTTCCTGGAGCACCGGTGCGGTGGAGCGAGTGATGTACACCGCTCCGCGCACCTGGCCTAGGTGACGCACGGGTTCGGCCAAGAACAAGAACACCGCGGGTGGTCGACGCGCCACACGCAGGGCCGTGCTGCGCTTGCCGTGGAACGCATCGACTAGTTCGTGGCGCGTCTCCAGCGGGGGTTCCGGTTCGTGCGCCGTTGAACCGCGCATCGAGCCGGAAAAAGACTGTTCGACTTCGACCGCGCGCTCGCGCGTCAGGAGAGGCGCACGCGGCTCCTTGCCCTCGGGTGGACCATGGCGATGCGAGTCGACCAGCACCCCATGCTCGGCATCGACCAAACGAATGCGGGTCCTGGTTTGCGATGCGGCCGCGGTCAACTCCGCTTCTTGCGCGGGTGTGCCGAACGCGTCACCGCGCGTAAACCCGCCCTCGAGCGAGGTCTTCACGAGCACCGCTTGGTTCTGCATGTCGCGCTCCAGCGCATCGAGCAGCTGCCGTTCGTACACGCGCGCGAATTCAAGCCCCGCGATGGGCACGAGCACGACGGCCAAGTTGACGATCATCAGCCGCGTGCGGATGCGCCCCAGGCCGCGGCGCGAGCGCTCGGCGAGCGAGGACCAACGCCCAGCCATGCCTCAGGCGTCGCTCGCTTTGTAGCCCACGCCGTGCACCGTCGCGATCGGGTCACCGCCCAAGTTCCGGAACTTTGCGCGGATCCGCCGGACGTGGCTGTCGAGCGTGCGCTCGGTCACGTGCAAATCATCGGCGTAGGCGCGTTGCAGGAGCTGCGCGCGACTGAGCACGACCCCGGGGCGTTCGATCAACGCCGCTAGTACCTGGAATTCGGTGGCGGTGAGCTGCACGCGCTGGCCGGAAAAAGTCGCCTCGTGCCGCTCGATGTCGAGTTTGAGCGGGCCGTGACAAAGCGCGCGCGTCTCCGGTTCTTTACGGGGTTCGCCGCTCGCCGCCTCGAAGCGACGCAATACGGCGCGCACGCGCGCGACGAGCTCTCGCGGTGAGAAGGGCTTGACCAAATAGTCGTCCCCACCGAGCTCGAGGCCGACGATGCGATCGACCTCGTCCGCGCGCGCGGAAAGAAACAGAATCGGCGTTTGACGAACGCTGCGGATCTTGCCGCACACCGCCAGGCCGTCGAGGCCCGGCAGCATCACGTCCAACACCACTAGGTCCGGCGGATCGCGCTCGACGGCGGCCAGAGCCAGCAGCCCATCCGCAGCCGAGCTCACCCGAAAGCCATCCTTCTGCAGCGCGTATTCCACGACCTCGCGGATACGCTTTTCGTCATCCACGATCAGGACGTGCTTGGCCAAATGCATACTCTTCCGCTAGCGGCGCCAAATCGAGCTCGAACGGCGGGCCATCCGAGCTCGTCCCGAGCATTTCGACCCGTGCCCATACCTCGGTCACGATATCACCGGCTTCTCCAGGCGAGGAGCCCGAGTAGCGAGCGAACACCAATTGCGTACGAAGCGCCGCGATCAGCTCGGAAAGTTCCTCCAAGGCGCGGCGATCGCGAGCGGCGAGGCTCTGCAGCCGCGCGACATTTTCCAAATGTAGCCGCGCGGAGGCAAGTGTACGCGGGGACGCGGCGCGTTGTTCCAAGCGGGCCACGCGCTCTTCGGCGGCGTGGCGATCGAAGCCCTTCTTCGCGAGCAAACTGGTGAGCTCGGCGTAGCGTTCGGTGGCGCGCCGCAGCTCGCCGAGCAAGCGATCCACCGCCGTGCGCGGCAAGAGCGGCTCGAGCGGCGTGTTGCGCACGGCCTCGTGGCCCTCGAGCAATGCGGCTTCGGTCTCGGTCGCAGCCGAGCGCTGGATTTCGCGCAGGGCTCGTTCCGAAGCGAACAGCACCGGCAACCAGAGCGGCCATAGCGGCGCGGTGAGCAGCGCGGCGCCGAACGCGCGCACGCCGCGGCGAGCCTGCTTGCGATACACGACCACTGAGCTGAGCGCGCCCGCCATGCCGTACAAAACCCCGAGGTCAGCGAGATTCATCGGGTGCCTCCACGCGCGGGCCCGTCAAGCGCTGCTCCGCAGCCGACAAGCGGCGGGTGGCGCGGTAAACACCCACGCTCGACCACGAGCTCTGCTGCAATGCGTCCCAAAAGCTGCTTTCGCGAGGGCGAAAGAAGGGTACCGAGGCATCGCTCGGTCGCCCCAGAAATGGTCGCAGCATCCAGGCCGTTTGTCCGCCGGTAGTCAGCAGCACACCGGCGAATAGGGTCACGATCACGAAACCACGCGCGTGGAAGCCGACCCCGCGCAACACCAGATCGAGGGCGGCCAGGCCCGCCAGTGCGTAGCAGCCCGCGGCCAATAATACCCCGGGGTGATACGACAAGCCGCGATCGAAGCTCAGCCAGATCAATGGAGAGAGCGCCACCAACACCAGCGCACCGCGCCCCGCCGCCGCCAGGCTGAGACCGATCATGCCCGAGAAGCTCAAGGGGCGACCGAGCCCCGCGGCGATGGCATGAAACGCAGGCACGACCAAAAGCATGGTGGCTACCATGGCGAGGGGTAACTTCACCCCTGAATAGAGCAGCTGTAGTCCCCCGCGCGAAGTGGCGAGCGTGGCTCCGAAAACGCCAGCGCCGAGCACTAGCGCGCTCAACGCCGCCACGAACAGTGGCCGCAGATCTCCCCCCGCGCGGCTGCGCTCGGCGACCGCGCGCGGCGAACGCAAGAGTTCGTCGAACACCTGAAAAACCGGCGAGTTCATGCGACCCCCTTGAGGATCGGCAAGGCGTACCAAACGCGCGCCGCGAGCATGATCGCGAACACGCAGAAACCGAAAAGCAACGCATTGCACTTGAATCGTAACGTGGGCGATAGCCCCTTCAGCGTGGCGCGCACGGCGCTCGTCAACTGATACAGACCGATGCCGCCGGCCAGGGTCAGCCCTGCACGTGTCACGAATGCCGCCGCCTCCGGCGATTCGATGGTCACGGCCAGGAGCGCGACGCTCGGCGCGAGCCCCGCCAGCACGAAGCCCGCGCTGGCGAGTGAGCACGCGCCCGCCGAGAGCATCGCGAGCGGCGACACAGGGGCATTCACGAGCGCGAGCAACACGAACAAGGCCGGCATGCCGAGCACACCGACCGCTGTGAGCCCCGCACTCGCTGCGATCGCGTGTTCGACCAAGGCCATGCCGCCGCTGCGCGCGCCGAGGGCCAGGCCGTACAACGCGGCCAAGCCGAGGCCCGCCCCAAGCCGCGCGAGCTCGTGCCTCGCGCTTTGCGTTTCGGACGATGTGAGGCGGGCACCGAGTGATGGCGGGGCCGCAGAACTGATGTTTGGCAAAGACTGTTCCATTGCGAGACTCCTTTCGAAGATCGCGGGCGGCGCCGTCTGCGTCGCCCACTCGACATGGATAGCGGGCGATTTTCGCCGTCTTGCGCAGTCAGGAAGGAGAATTCCAGCAAAGGTTGTGGCGAAATGATGGCGAACCTCTAGCCGGTTCGAGCCGCATCCCAACGTGTCGCGGAGCAGTGCTATGAGTGGCGGGTCCGCGCATGATCCCGGTTCGTCTTACCGCCCTCGCGGTGTCAGCTGTCTTTGCCGTCGTTGCTTGTGGCGCGTCACCTCCGCCGCGCGTCGCCTCCGTCGACACGAGCGAAGCGGAGCCGGCGGAGAGCGCGGCCCCCGCTCCGGAGCTGCCCGCAGCGCTCGTGGTTCATCACTTGCGCGGCAACGAAGCCGATTTGCGACGGTGCTTCTTCGCCAACCCGAGCCTACGCGGCGCGGTACGCTTCGCGTGGAAGCTCGATGTCACGGGCAAAGTGCGTAGCATCCGCCGTGAATCATCGACGCTCAGCGACCCACGCGTGGAAGCGTGCATCAGTCAGCGCGTCTCGGAGATCCGCTTTGGCGATCTCGAGAAGCCGAGCACCGCCCATTGGACCTTCGTCTTCCGCTTGGTCGATCCGCCGCCCAAGTCGAAGACCGGCCGTGCTTCAGCCAGCAAAAAGCGAAAATCACAAGCCGGTGACGAGCGCGGCGTGGCCATCGACCCGCGCTCGCCCGGCGTGCTCCCGACGGACGCGATCGACAACGTGGTGCAAGCCGGTTTTCCGTTGTTCGCGCGCTGCTATCGCGACGGAGTCAGCCGCAATAGTGGGCTCGACGGCACGGTGCGCTTGAACTTCGTGGTTGGATGCGCGGGTGCGGTTTCCGAAGTCAGCGACGGAGGCTCCGATCTGAGCGATCGCCAAGTCGTCGATTGCATTGCCGAGGGCTTCTACGCGCTGCGCTTCCCGCAGCCGCAACACGGCAACGTGCAAGTCTTGTATCGACTCGGCTTCGAAGCGGGTTGAGCGCGGCTCAGCCCGCGTGTTTGCCGTAGATCCGGCCACCGCGCGCGGCATAGTCGGCAAGCACGGCGCGCGCGTCCTCGCGCAGCAGACCTTCATTCACGACGATTCCTCGCTGACCCAGCACTTGCGCCCACGCGGCCGGCTTCGGCCCTTCGTCGAAGCCTACGGCTTCTGCGTCGGCCGTGTTCGCGCCGCACACGAGTCGCCGCACGCCCGCCCAGACCAGCGCGCCGAAACACTGGCAGCAAGGCTCGGTGCTCGCGAACAACGTCAGCGGCGGCGGATCGAGCGAGTCCGGACCGAGCGCGGCTTGCGCGCGCATCAGCGCGACGATCTCTGCGTGCGCGATCGAGAAGCCGCTCGCCAGCACCAGATTCACCCCGGCCGCAAGCAAGCGGTCACCCGCGAAAACCGTACCGCCGAACGGCCCTCCGCCGCGATCCACGTTCTCTTGCGACAAGCGCACCGTGAGCGCCATGCGCGCTTCGTCCGTGACCAGCGGTTCGGCCGACGAGGTCACGAACTCATCGACCCAAGCCGGGATCTCCAAAACGAGCTGGCTCGTAATCATGAACCCTCCGCGGGTTGATTGGAAACTCGCACCTGGACTGCGCTCATCGGGTTGGCGGCGATCTTATCCCAAATTTGCGCCCGCACCGGGCAGGCCGTTCGGCTCGACGAAATGCCGCGAGCCAACAAGCGCGTTCAATTCTTTCCGCTCCGTTTCTGATAGGTGCGGGGGGGGCACAGGGGTGTAATCCGGGGTGCGTCGAACCGCGGACCGGGCAGTAAAAATGCGGTTCAGCCGGCGTTCAGGCGGCGATCACCGCGGCTCAGGGCGAGCCAACGACCCGGCGTCAACCCGTGGTGCGCCTTGAACTCCCGGGAGAAATGGGGCTCGTCCGCATAACCGAGCTCGGCGACCACGATCTTGATGGGCGCGCCACGTAACAAGCGTCGGCCCGCTTCTCTCGAACGCAGGTCTCGCCAGTAGTTACCGATACTGATGCCATAGGCTTGCTCGAAGATGGCGCACAGACGCCACTTGCTCAGCTGACTGATCGCCGCAAGCTCATCCAAGGTCGGGCGCTTGTCCAAGTGCGCATGCAGGTAGTCGACCAATCGACGCACGCGAAAGTCTCGGATTGGGCTGCTCTTTCCGACCGGGCGGGGCGCCTCGGCCAGGCGTGAAATCAGCGAGTGCGTGGCGGCGGCGCAGGCGGCTTCGATGTCCGCACCCGGCTGCGCCCCGGCCACGGTCGCCACGAAGTCGCGCAGAGCAGCGAACGTCGCCGGGTCGTCTACCGACGGCATCCGGAAGTGGAACTCACCGCGAACGCCCAGCTCGGCCGCAACGGCGGCCAGAAACGTCGGTGAGAAGCGCACCAGATCGAAGGCCGCGCCCGTCTCCGGTAGAACCAGGCGTTCGGTGACATGTACGTCGCCCGGCTCGATCGCCATCAGTCCCCCCGCATGCGTGGTCAGCGCGCGCCCTCGCGTCCGCCATTCGACGGACAGGGCGGGTTGTTCCGATCCGATCGCACACACGGTGAACGTTTCGTGAGACTCGCGCCAGTATCGCCGGGAGCCGGTGACCGACAGCACCTCGATCCCGGGCAGGGGCCGCGCGATGGTGAGCCGTTCCCCCGGCATGTCCGTGTCAACCCAAGTTCGACGGTCCACCCGCGCGCCCGACATCCAGCCAAGGCTATCGCCGCCCGCAGGTGGCAAGCAAGCGGGGCGGCGCGAAGTGCCGAATCCGCCGCCGATGCGGCTCGCTCGCTCAGCCGAAGTGATACGCGGACAGGCGCAGATCGAGGATCTTTCCGTTGTAAGGAACCTGCGCTCGATCGGCACCTGCCGCGCCTGCGATCACCATCAACGGTAACAGGTGTTCTTCACGCGGATGCGCTTGGCGCGCGGACGGCGCATTCGCCCAGTCACTGAGGCGTTGGTCGCGTTCAGCTTGTTCGAGCATGACCGATTCACGCAGCCAGCCATCGAACGCGTCCGCCGCTTTGCTGGATTGCGGGCCGAAAGCGCGTAAATTGTGGAAAGTCATGCCACTGCCGACGATGAACACGCCTTCGTCGCGCAGCGGTGCGAGCGCCCTGCCGAGCGCGAGATGCTCTTTTGGATCGAGCCCGCGCTTGAGCGAGAGCTGCACCGTCGGAACGTCCGCGTCGGGGTAGGCGAGCTTCAACGGCACGAACGTGCCGTGATCGAAGCCGCGTTGATCGTTCTCTGCGCTCTCGAAACCGGCGCTCGCGAGCAGCTCGCGCACACGGCGAGCAAGCGCGGGCTCGCCCGGCGCGGGCCAAGTGATCTCGTACGACTCGGGCGGGAAGCCGTAGTAGTCGAAGAGCAAGGGCGGCTTGGCGTTGGTCATCACGGTCGGTACGGCCTCTTCCCAGTGCGCCGAGATCACCAAAATCGCCTTTGGGGGTGACAGAGGAACGTGCGCAACCGAACGCAGGTAAGTCGCTAACTCCGCCTGCTCCGACTTGCTGCCGATGCGCAGCTCGACGAACGGCCACGGACCGCCACCATGCGGCAAGAACACCACTGGCTGTCGCGTTGCGCTACCGCCCGTGCGCGCGCGACTCCCGGTCGATTCAGGCGCAGCGCCGCCCTCGGCCGCAGGCAAAGACGCGGCGCCGATCGCGGCCCCGGCTAGGCCGGCGGCAATCGCGACTCGACGGGTAACGGGGACGGCAGCTTTCTCGGTCATGGCCCTATGCTCCTCGGAAAAGCGGGATCGATACCTATGAGTATGAGCACCTCCTGCCGCCTCCACTAGGCCTGGCCTCGCTTCAGACCGTTGCCGGTCGGCAACGGTCCAAACCCGCGCCTCCGAGCCGCCTCAGATCACGGCTGATTTTCGACGATTGAACGCGACCGCGTCTTCGTAACGCACGCCGCTACCGCCGAAAATGTCGAGCGCCGAACCGATCGTCAGATCCACTCGGTCTTGGCTGACCGTGCTGACCAGCTCGAGGTCCGCGAGCGATTTGGCGCCGCCCGCGTACGTGCTCGGGATCGGGGACCAGGCCGCGAGCTTTTCTACGAGCTCCGCGTCGACGCCGAGACACAGCCCTTCAACGTCGACGGCGTGGACCAAGAACTCGGCGCAAGATTTGGACAGGCGCGCGAGGCTCTCTTGCGAGATCGCCAGGTCGGTGAAGGTTTGCCAGCGATCGGTCACGACCCAGTAGTCGTCCCCACGGCGGCGGCAGCTGAGATCCAAAACCAAACGCTCTTTGCCGACGGCCTGCTCCAGCCGAGCCAAGCGATCGAAGTCGACACGAGCCGCCTGAAACAGCCAAGAGGTCACGACGATGTGAGAAGCGCCGGCATCGAGCCAACTGACGGCGTTGTCGGCGTTCATGCCGCCCCCCACTTGCAGCCCACCCGGGTACGCCGCCAGCGCTTCACGAGCCGCGGCCTCGTTGCCCGGGCCGAGTAAAATCACATGCCCGCCGAGCAGCCCATCACGTCGATAAAGAGACGCAAAGTCGGCGCTCGATTTGTCCGAGACGAAATTGGTGCGCAACGCTTCCGCCGGGCCCGCCAGGGTGCCCCCGACGATCTGCTTCACTTTGCCTTCGTGTAGGTCGATGCAAGGGCGGAACACCCACAGACAATAAGAGCGAGCGCGCCAAAGCGCCAGCACTCACGACATACCGCGGCGAGCCCGCCGGGCTACGGATGGCTGAAAGTGAGCCCATAAACGAGTTCCGTCACCGGCCCGCGTTGCCAGAGCCACGGCTCGCTGAGCTCGGGCCGCGCGACCAACGCTTTCATGCCGGGTGCCGAGAGGCGAGCGAGCAAAGCGCGCGGATCGGGGCGTAGCTGCAAGCCGCCCGCGGCGCGCGCTTCGGCCACCAACTCGCTCAGTTCGTCGCCACGGCGGTCGTGTTGGTCGGCCAGCGCGGGCGTGTCGCGCGACGAAGCCACGTCGACCGCGAGCAGGCAGCGCCCCCCCGAGCGCGTGCTGCCGGCCAAAGTCGCCAAGTGGATGGCGCTGATCGTGCTCAACAAGTCCGCCCAATTGGCGCGTGAGGTGAGCCATGCGCGCTCGAAGGGCAAAGCCAGCTGACTCAAGAGGCAGCTCGAGACCACGGCCGGAAACGCCAAGCCGAGATTGTGAACGATACTCTGCGCGGCCTCGGTCGCCACCCGTGCGAGTTCGCCGCGGTCCGGAAAGTGATCTCCCCAAGCGTCGAGAAACTCGAGCACACCGCTGCCGTCGACGTGCTCATGGAGCACGATTTTTGCGCGAACCGCCATCGGTTGTCGATCGCGCGCGCGGTGCAGCGCTTCCGCATCGAGATCGACCAAGTGAACCTCGCGGAAACGCGTGACCAGCGCGTCGAGTTCCAGATCGTTGGCGTTGCCCGCACCGAATACGCACAGTTCGCCTCCCTGCGGTAGCTCCGCGATCAGCGAGCCCAAACGTGCGCGGTGGCCGGAGTACGCACTCCAGCTACCAGAGAGTCCGCGATTGAGCTCACGGACATAGGCCGCTGCACGCGCCACACTGCCCTCGGTCGAACCCGCATGCACCACGGTGCGATGACGCTCGAGGCACGCGAGGGAGCATGCCGAATAGCTTCGGCCCGCACTCTCACATTCGTCACACAAGCGCTTGGACGGTGCCGCGCAAGCGCAGCGCTCGCTCGACACGACCGCATTCGACTTCGACATTTCCCTCTCGCTCATGGGATCTCCAAGCGAAGCAGGACGGCTCGGTGCTTGTCCGAGAAGTCTCCGAATAATTCGGGATGAACCGCGGCCGCCAAGATCTCCAGCGACTCGACCAAACGCGGCCCGGGACGATTGAAAAACGCGTTGCCGTCACTGACGTAGACGCGGGCCGACGGCGCGAGTCGGCCGCGCAGTGCGCGCTCGATCAGCGCGCGCTCGCGCAGCGTGCGTTCGACGTCGAAGCCGCACGGCTTGAGTAACACCACGTCCGCCTGCAGGGCCGCGAACTCGGCCAGCGTGAGCGTGGGCGCCGGCTCGCCGGCTCCCGCGGCCACGGCTTCCCCCCCCGCGAGCTCGATCAGTTCTGGCATCCACGTCCCGCCCAGCATGAGCGGTTCGAGCCACTCCACGCTCGCCACGCGCGGCCGTGAAGGCGCCTGGGCCGCCCGCGTCGCGATCGCGGCCAAGCGTACCTCGAGCGAAGCCCGCAGGGCGCGCCCTCGTTCGGGCTGTCCGAGCGCCAAAGCAACCGTCTCGATGTCCTGCAGCACGTGCGCGAGGCGTGACGGCTGCAGGCTCACGATGCGCACGTCTGCGCGCTGCGCGAGGCGTGCCACGGCGCTTTGCACGTCGCTCAGCGATACGGCACACACGCGACACAGATCTTGAGTCAAGATCAGGTCCGGCGAAAGCTCGGCCAGACGCGGCTGGTCGACCTCGTAAATGCTGAGCGCGCTGCCCACGAGAGCCCGCACGGCCGCGTCGATCTCGTGACTCGAGGCGCCATTGCCGACTCGCGAAGACGTCAGCACCGGAGTGCCCCGCAGCTCCGCCGGGAAATCACATTCGTGCGAAATACCGACCAAATCGTGCGCAAAGCCGAGCGCACACGCGATCTCCGTGGCGGACGGCAAGAGCGAGACGATGCGCGGGCGATTCATGACGCGAAGCGGCCTCCTAGCATGGAACGCCTGCCTCTGGCTCGGCTCGGCCCGCACCGCTAAGGTGGTCACGTGGACCGTTTACTCTTTCTGGGCGTTGGAACGATCGCGAACGCCGTGCAACGGGCGCTGCCCGAGCTGCCCGCCGCAGGCACGACGCGCGCGGCACCCGACCAGCGCTTCACGGCGATTACCCCGATTGCCGCCGACGATCGGCAGGCGATCCGCGTCGCCGCGCGCCGCTCAAACGTCGTGGTCTCTTTTCCGCCCGATGGACATTCCGATCGCGCTTGGTCCGAGCTCGTCGAGGGGGCAGCGAGCGTCGTGTATCTCTCGTCCACGGCGGTGTATCCCGTCGACGCTTCGCGGGTCGACGAAGCGAGCGCCGCCCGTGCCAACGGCGAGCGTGCGGCGGCGCGCTTGGCGGCAGAGCAACTCTGGCTCGACGTGGGCGCGAGCGTCGTGCGCTTGCCGGCATTCTACGGGCGGGCCACGGGCCTTCACCTGAGCCTCGCGCGCGGCACCTTTCGCATGCCGGGCGATGGCCTCAACGTCGTGTCGCGCGTGCACGAAGACGACGCCGCACGCTTCGTGTGCGCGGCTTTGCGGGCGCCGCCCGGCTCGCAGCTGCTAGCGGGAGACGAGCAACCGGCACCGGTGGCGGAAGTCGTTCAGTTCGTCTGCTCGTTGTTCGCGCTGCAGCCCCCGCCGCGCAGCGAGGGCGATCAAATCCCGCTCTCGCTTCGGGCCAGCCGAAGCATCGACAACCGGCAAACCCGTGCTCGCTTCGGGATCAGCCTCGCCTATCCCAGCTATCGCGAGGGTTACGCGGCTATTTACGCGCTGACGAATTCACCCGGGTGTTATTGACGCGCGCCAATTCGGCCGGGTAGAATAGACGCGCATGCCCGCGACGCCCCCGAGCTATTCTGCATTCTCTGGCGACCGACTGATCGCGTTCGGGTCGTTGGGCGATGTGCTCAGCGCGGCCAAGGGCTTCGTCGACACCACAGAAGACCCGCAGCTGCTCATTTTCGAGGATCGCACCGGGCGTCAGGTCGACTTCGATTTTCGCGGCAGCTTGGCCGAAGTGCTCGCTCGGGCATTGCCGAAACCGGCGCGCGCGGGTCCCGGACGCCCGAAGCTGGGGGTGATTTCACGCGAGGTGTCGCTCTTGCCGCGTCACTGGGAATGGCTCGAGTCGCAGCCGCAAGGGATCTCGGCCGGCCTACGCCGCCTGGTCGAGGAAGCGCGCAAGCAAAACCCCGGCGAGCAGCGCGCGCGCCAAGGACGAGAGGCGCTCAATCGCTTCATGACCGCTATTGCCGGCAATCGGCCAAACTACGAAGAAGCCACTCGCGCGTTGTTCGCTCCGGACAACGCGCGCTTCGAAGAACTGATCGCCGAGTGGCCGGAGGACATTCGCGCTCATCTGTTGCGCGTGCTCGAAGACTCACTGGCCGAGTCGACCGATCCCGACGATTGAGCTCAAGGAGCGTCCGAGATCGAATACTCGAAACCGTAAGAGTGGTTGCCGTCGCTGATCTCGATCGTCATTCGCCCGGACAGGCCTTTCAGTTCACCGGTCGCCGAGTCCGGCACCACGCTCACGCTCAGCTCGCCTTTGCCGCGCGTCATCGTCCCGCTGTGTTGCAACACGAAGCTGCCGCTTTTGCCGTGCAAGCTACCGGTCACGCGCTCGATCGCGACGTAGCCCGCGGAACCCTTCGCTAGCGCGCTGCGAGCTCCGATCATCTCCACCGTGCTGGAGGCGGTGAGATCGCCCGAGAATTGCTTCTTGATCGACACCCGACCGATGCTTGCGCCGTCGTTCACGTCGTACGGCGGCTCGGGATTCATCGTGACTTCGAAGGTGCCAGAGGCCAAGGCATTCATGCGGCGATGGTACACCGCCTCGCCCGCATGAACAGCACCCTGGCTGGCGCTCAGCGTCCGCCGCGCGCGAACACCTTCCAGGTGGCGCGTGCGCGCGCCAACGCGGCGCTCGTGGCGTTCGACTTTTGGAGGTGCTCGATCAGCGCATCGAGCGTGGTCACGTCCCGCGGGAAGCTCTCGTCGCGCGCGGTCTCACGCGCCATCTCACCTACCGGGGTGCGGAGGCTCTTCTGCTTGGCTAACCAGTCGTAGAAATTCGTGAATGCGGCCATGGGGGGCCGTGTTTAGCACGCTCCACCGCTTCAACCGATGGAAACGCCCAAGATTTTGCCGATAGCCGTGGTCACGGCCATGGCCAGCCCACCGCCGAGGCACACGCGCAGCGCGGCCCGAGCCATGGGCGCGCCGCCGAGCCGTGCCCCGAGCGCTCCCAGCACGCCCAAACCGACCAACGACACTCCGGCGATCAGCGGCATGCGCACGTTGGCGGGCGCGGCCAGCAGGGTCAGGATCGGCAACGTCGCAAAGCAGCCGAAGCTGAGCGCCGAGATCCACGCCGCTTGCAGCGGTCGCGCGAGCGATTGCGGGTCGATACCGAGCTCGTCGCGCAGGTGCGCGCCCAGTTGGTCACGCGAACTGAGTTGCTCGGCGACGCGCTGAGCAAGATCTCGATCGAGACCTCGTTGCACGTAGATCATCGTCAACTCGTTGAGTTCTGCCCGCGGTTGTCCTTCGAGCTCACGCTTCTCGCGCTCGATGTCGGCGCGCTCGGCGTCACGTTGAGAGCTCACGGAGACGTATTCGCCGACCGCCATCGACATCGAGCCCGCAACCAAACCCGCGACGCCCGAGATCAAGATTGCGTCTTTCGATGCCGCCGATGCGGCGACGCCGAGCATCAAGCTCGCGGTCGAGACGATCGCGTCGTCCGCCCCCAAGACCGCCGCGCGCAGCCAACCCGCGCGCTGACTGCGATGACCTTCACCATGTGTAGCGCGGCGCGTTCGCTCGGTAGTGTTCTGCATTCGATCAACCTGGAGGAATGGAGCCATTTCTGAAATCGTCAATCGCAACAATTCGTCAAACTCTGCAAACACTCTCAAACAGTGGATACTGTGTCAGTTTTGTCCTTTCAGATCTGCAATGCGTCTGTAATGCGACTTGCAATCCCACACGAGCACTTGAATTCCGATGAGCTGACGGTTATTCAGCAACGTACCTAACCTTAAGAGTGACTAGCGGAAGCTGAAATATCGTGTCTTGCGAACGGATCACTACAAAAGATGGCCTTTCCGCCATCGATCGCCTGCGCCGCGCCATCATGGCGGCGTGTGCGGCATTTGCCATTGGCCTTTGGTTCACTAGTTTCGCGGGCGCGGCTGCGCCGTCACTGATGGAGCGTTTGATCTCGGCACAAGCTCCCTTGCAGTCGAAGATCGATGAACCGGTGGACCCACGCGAACTTGCCACTGCCATCGCCAACGTGCCCAAAATCACCCGCGAATGGGCCGCGTTGATTCTCACGGTGGCCGCGCACGAGTCCGCGCTCAGCGCGCGCATCGCGCGAGGTGAATACAAAGACTACGAGGGCGACTCTTTCCGCAATCACGAAGGGAAAGTGCAGCACCGCGCGTGGGGCCTGTGGCAGGCCCACAAGAACCGTCTGAACGAGAGCGCCTGGGGCTCGCCCGACATCACCGTGCAGACCGAAGAAGCAGCGCGCGCCCTGCGCCGTGCCTTCTACACCTGCAACGGCAAAGGTCGTTCTCAGTCGGATTGGACGCGAACCACGCTCAACGCGTATAGCGGCCGCCGCTGCGATGCCAGTTGGCCCGGCCTGGAAAAGCGGCTCAGCACCTACAAGCAAGTGCTGCACGCGCTCTGATTTCGACGCGCTCGGCGCCTGCCCAGCCGCTGTCTAACTTGTTGTCGTGGCGCATGGCCTTAGACTGCACGGCAGCATGGGCACGCCACATCGTCTCGAGCGAAGTCAAATCATCGACCGCCCGCGGGCAGAGGTGTTTGGCTTCTTCGCCGACGCCGCAAACCTAGAGGCGATCACCCCGGATTTCTTACGCTTCCGCATGCTCACGCGCCCACCGATCGAAATGCGGGTCGGCACGCGCATCGACTACGAGATCTCCCTGCTGGGCGTGCCCATGCGCTGGCGCACGCGCATCAGCGACTGGCAGCCAGGGGCGAGCTTCGTCGACGAGCAGGAAAGCGGTCCCTACGCGTTCTGGCGACACCGCCACGAATTTCACGCGCTCGGCAACGTGACCTTGATGCGCGATCTCGTCGAGTATCGCGAACCATACGGTGTGTTCGGCGCACTCGCGCACGTGCTGTTCGTGTCGCGCACGCTACAGCGCATCTTCGACTATCGCAGCATGGCGACGCAGCGCGCGTTCGCGACGCACGCGACGTTCGCGACGCACGCTCCGTTCACGACGCACGCGCCGCTCGTGGGTGACGAGTGACCGACGACCGACGAGATGCTCAGTTCGACGTCGAGGTCTTCTACGACGGCGAGTGCCCGCTATGCCTGCGCGAGATCGAGATGCTGCGACGAAAAGACCGCCGACATCGCATCCGGTTCACGAACATCGCCGACGAGCAGTTCGATGCGGACTCGGTTGGCGTCCCGTGGCCGACGCTCATGGAACGCATCCACGGACGCTTACCAGACGGGACGATGCTCGAAGGCGTCGAGGTCTTTCGACGCCTGTATGCCGCGGTGGGCTTCGGCACCTTGGTCGCCGCCACGCGTTTACCGCTGATCGCCCCGCTGCTCGAGCTGTCGTATCGAACGTTCGCGAAGAATCGCTTGCGGCTGACCGGGCGCTGCTCGGACGAAGCGTGTCCCGCGCACGGCACCACGAAACTCAAGCGTTAGCGCGCGGTTTCGCGCTCGACCGCCGGGTCGCGGTTTTCTTTTTTTGGGGTTCGCTCTGCACGGCGGGCTTTGGCGTGGCAATCGTCTTCGACGCCTGCTTGCGCGGCTTCGGCTCGAGGGCACGGGCGACGAGCGCACTCGTCAGCTCTTTATGCGCGCGGCGACCGAGCCAGCGCTCGGTGGCATCGCTCGACCCCGCCAAACGCGCCGAGAGCGCGATTGCCGCCTGGTTGAGCGTGCGATTGCGGCGCCCGATGCGACGCAGCGCCCAGCTCACGGCCTTCTTCACGAAGTCACGCGGATCGGCGGCGGCCTGCTCGATCAATACCAACCCTTCGAGGAACACCGCATCGTCCGCCTGCTTGTCGTGACCGGCAATGCTGGCCATCAGCGCGAAGGCCGTGCGCTTGACGAACTCCGGGCGCTGGCCGCTCCATTTTCGGATCTTGTCCCAGGCGTGCGGCACGCGATCGAGCAAGAAGAAGCAGAGCGTGTCGCACACGGCCCAGTTGTCGAACTCCTTGCACCAACGCTCCATCTGCGCGGGTGTCACGCGCGCGGGCTCGGCCACGAAGGCCAGCAACAAGCGCGCCTCGTACACGCCCGTCTCCCACAACGCGCAAGCGAGTTCGTGATCGCGCCCCAGCTGTTTGCCGAGCTTTTGAATGTTGGCCATCGACACGCCGAGGGCGTCGGTCGCACTGATGCCGAAGCGGCTCAGGTTGTCGCGATCGCGCTTCGTACCGAGCGCGGTGAGCGACGCCAACGTGTGCGTGACCCGTTTGGCCAGCGCGGGTTTCTTCGGAGCTTTTTCGATCACGGCCAAGGCAACCTCGCGCGACGAACCATTGCCAATCTCCACGCCCCGAGCCGCTCCGTCAACCACTTGCGATGTCCGGATCTGTGCCAGCCTGCGCCACGGGCCCTGCGCTCCCTGCGCGGGTCGACGCCGGCGAAGCCGCGAATTAGCGGCAATTTCTTCGCTACTCTGAGTCCGACCTCGGCTTGGCGCGCGCGTTGCTAGGCTGAGCCTCATGAAGCTCCGTACTCGGCTGGATGTTTTCGGCGCCGCGCTGTTGTCGGCCCTGGGCGCGACCCAACTCACGGCTTGCGGCGGCAGCTCGGTGTTCACCAGCGGCGATGGGGCGGGCTCGGGTTCGGGCGGCTCCGGCAATGCGCCGGGCGCGGCGGGTTCGAACCCCGGTGGCTCGAGCAGCAGCGCGGGCGCCAGCGGTTCGAATACGGCCGGCTCGCACGCGGCGGGCAGCGGGCACGGCGGCACCGGCAGCGGCGGCACGACCGGCAGTGCGGGCAGTGCGGGCGCGGGGGGAAGCGCGGGCTCCGCGATCAACCAGTTCCCCTGCAAGAACCCGCAAGATGCCGGGAGTGGCTTCGTCCAGTGCGACGGCTTCAAACATCGACGTGAAGCCGGGACGTGCACCTCGCACGTGCCCCGTCCCAATCCGGTCGTGACCGAAGCGCCCAGCAACTGCACGTATGACGCAGACTGCAGCGCAAAACCTCACGGCTGGTGTCAGCCCAACATTCAGGTCTCCGGTTCTTCCTGCAACTACGGCTGCGTGAAGGACAGTGATTGTGGAGAGAACCAGCTGTGTGAGTGCGGCGAGCCCGTGGGCCGCTGCGTGCAAGCCAAGTGCAGCTCCGACGCCGACTGCGTGAGCGGCTTCTTGTGCAAGTCGTACGATGCGAGCCAGGGCTGCGGCAGCATCGTGTATGCGTGCCAGTCGCCGGCGGATGCCTGCGGCAACGATCTGGATTGCGACCCCCAATTGCCAACGGGCAGCGTACTCAACCGTAAGCAGTGCGTGATTGCGGCCGCAAGCAACAGCTTTCAATGCCTGCCTGGGGGCTGCGCCGTCGGACGTCCGTTCTTGGTCGAGGGCGCACAACGCCTAGCCCCCCGCCGAACCCGCGCGGATTGGAGTGAGCTCGCGTTGCTCCCGCGCCTTTCGCAGTTGGAAGCAACCCTGCGCGCCCACGTGGCCGAGCAATGGACGCGCGTTGCGCTCATGGAGCATGCGTCAATCGCGGCCTTCGCTCGCTTCAGCTTGCAACTGCTGAGCCTGGGCGCGCCCGCCGAGTTGATCGAACTCACCACCTCGGCCATGGCGGACGAAACCAGACACGCCAAAGCCTGCTTTGCGATCGCGAGCGCCTACGCCGGTTCTGAAATCGGCCCGGGGCGGCTTGCGGTAGAGCGCAGTTTGGACGATTCGTCCTTGGAAGCGATCGTGCTGAATACGATCCGCGAGGGCTGCGTGGGCGAAACGGTGGCCGCGATCGAAGCCCGCGAGGCCGCCGAGTACACCACCGACCCGGCACTGCGCTCACGGCTACTCGTGATCAGTGAAGACGAAACGCGTCACGCCGAACTCGCGTACCGATTCGTGAAGTGGGCCCTCGCCCAGGGCGGCCCCGCGCTCGAGCGCGCCGTTCGTCGTGAATTCGCCGCGCTCGGCGCCGAGCCCCGTGCTGCGCAGCGCGCGCTCAGCGCGCAAGACGAAGCCGGGCTCGCACACGGGATAGTGCCCGACGGGCTGCGCGACGTGATCCGCGCGCGCGCGATGGCAGACCTGATTTTGCCCTGTTCGCGCGCCTTGTTCGCGCTCGACCCGCGCGCCACACGAACCGAGAACGTCAGCGCCTGACCCGTGGGCGGGGCACGTTTTTCACGCGCCGGGCGCGAGCAGCACTTGATACGCGCGCCCCCCCGACAGCACGTTCGAATCCGTGCCGCTGTGGTGCACGTGATGGGTCGCGGAAAGCTGGCTACCCGGCGAGCAGCAGGCCAACGTGAATGCCGCATCCCAGCGCAAGAGAGCGAGCACCCGGTCGACGCCCACGTGTGCATGCACGAAGGTGACGAGCGTGCGCATCACGGGCAACTCGTTCAACTCATTCGCTACCGCTTCGATGCGCGCTTTGCGCCATTCGAAGCGCTCGATGCCGTAGCGATCACGCCAGGCTTCGACGATCGGCTCATTGAGCACCGGGTCGACGCTGATGTTGCTCGCGCCCGTCTTGATGGAAAACAGGGCGGCCGTGCGCGCGTGGGCGCCATCACCGATGTGCAGCACGCGCAGCGGCTCGCCCGGGCGGATCAGTGGCCGCAGATGTTCGAGCGCCGAGAAGCTCTCGGTCAGCTCTTTCGCCGGCTTTGGGCCCTTCGCGAACAACGGCCAAAGCGCGGCGAACGATTCGCGACGCATCAAGCGATCGAGATACGTGCTCTGCCCGCCGAGCGCGCGGTCATGCTCGGCGCTCGGGTCGCACGCTTCGGGGTCGCTCACCCGCCGCACCCTAGCTCGGGCGCGGCGCGCGCGTGGGGCAATTCAGCTGAGCGCGGCGAGCACGCGATCCAGCGCCTCGTAGCTCTCGTTGGCGCCGCCTTCCATGCCCGAATGCATCATGCCGTCGCGCTCGGCGACGGTGTGGAAGATGCTGGTACTGACGAGCTTGGTGCGGCCGTCGGCGAGCTGCTCGAGCGTCATGGTCTGGATGGCCACGTGGGCCGGCATGCCGTCCCATTCGAAGCTGCTCACGATCCGCTCGAACGGCACGATCTCTCGGTAACGACCCTCGAAGCCGTGGTCACCATGGTCACTGTGTTCGACGTAGCGCCAGTGACCGCCACGCTCGAACTCGTAGCGCTCGATCACCAAGCGGTTCCCCCTCCCCCACCACTGGGCGATCAGATCGGGCTCGGTGATCGCTTTCCAAACGCGTTCACGCTTGGCGTTGAAGATCCGTTCCATGCGGACCTCGCGGTCACTGGGGGTGCTGAGCAAGGCGCGTGCGGGCACGGGGGCTACGATGTGGGTCATTCGTTTCCTTTCGTACGTTCGAGGAATGCCTCGAGGTGGTCGAACTGCTCGGCCAGCATCTGCTGGTAAGCGCTGATCCAAGCGGACTCGCTCTCCAGGCGGCGCGGACCGAGCTTGCAGCTGCGGACTCGCCCCACCTTCTCGGTCGTGAGCAGACCCGCGTCTTCCAAGATCGAGACGTGCTTCTTGATGCCGGTGAGTGACATCTCGAACTTGGAGGCAAGGTCGGTGATCGAGGCTTCACCCCGCCCGAGCCGCTCCAAGATCCCGCGCCGTGTCTGATCGGACAGCGCCGCGAACGCGCCGTCGAGCTGTTCCGCATGCTGAACCATATGGTTCAGTATAAGGCGACGGCTGCGCAGGGCAAGCGTTTTGAGCCAAATTCAACGAAAGGACAGCCCTGACCCGGCCCCACGACCGACAGTCAGGAGGCCCTGCTCGAAGCGCGGCTTCACGCGGCTGCGTCGCCGCGACCACCTCGGCGACCGGCGGCCAAGGTCTCGGCCCACCACACGAGCTCGTCGAACATGGGACCGGTGAGCTCGGCGAGGTACGGAAAATCAGCCATCGTTTTGCCTTCGCGCAAGAGGCCGAGCATTTCCGTGCGACCGATGTGTACGGCGAACTTCAACGTTGCCACCTGCATCTCGGCCAGGATACCGCGCAGGTGCTCGACGGCGCGTGCGCCACCGACCGCCCCATAGCCGACGAAGGTTGCCGGCTTGCGCTGGGTCTCGGGGGCCAAGTAGTCGAGCGCGTTCTTGAGCACGCCGCTCAGACTGTGGTTGTACTCCGCGGTCAAGAACACGTAGCCATCGAGCTCGGCCATCTTCGCGGACCAACGTTGCGCCACGGGGTTCGCGGAGGGCGCATACGCCGGCGGGATCCGCTCGTCGAAGAACGGCAGCGGGTAGTCGCGCAGGTCGACGACCTCGTACGCGGCGTCGCGGCGCTGCGCCGCGAGATCCGCGGTCCACGCACTGATTGCTTCGCCCAAGCGACCGGGTCGCGTGGTACCGAGGATGATGCCGATTTTTAGCTTCGAATTCATGTTCACTCCCTGTAGGGCCAGAGAGTGACTTATCGAGCTCGCGGCGAGTGGGCCGCAAGACGGCACCTTTTCCGCAATTACTTACGATTTGGTAAGCGTGGCTTCGAGCGGCGTTTCCGCGCTGGCCTGCGCGTCTCGATCGTAGACGCGCCGTGATTCTTCGAGCCCGGCGCGATTGGCGATCACCCACGCGGCGATTGGGTTCAGGGCCTCGCGCAGCGATTTGCCACGCGAGGTGACCTCGTATTCCACGCGCGGTGGCACGGTTGCGTAGACAGTGCGGGTCACGAGGCCGTCACGCTCCAGGACGCGCAAGGTCGCGACCAGCACGCGCTGCGAAATCCCCGGCACCGAGCGGTGCAGCGCGCCGAAGCGCAGGCGCCGATCGCCAAGCACACCCAAGATCAGGATCGACCATTTATCGCCCACGCGCGCGAGCATCTCGCGGATTGGCAAGCAGTCACTGACTCGGTGCTCCGGAACCTGATCGCCGATCAGCTCGTCCATAGCCCTAGCTATAGCACTCTCGCTGCGACCTTCGTGGCACGCGCCGTTTCCGCTGCTTTTATCGGAGTTCCCGCTACGGAACCCAGCCGGGCAAGGCCGCCGCCTGCTTCAGCCACGACGCGAGCTGGGCTTCGTCGAGCGCGTCGTGTTCGTGAATGTCGAGGTAGCGCGTGTTCGGGTCCTTGCTGAACCCGGGTGGATTGGGCTTGAGTTGCGTGCCGCGAAAGAACGCCACTTTCACGTAACGAGTGAACACGTGCACTCCGAGAAACCAGCCGTTACCTTCGATTCCATACAGCGGCGAGTTCCACTTCACGGCCTTTTGCACTCGCGGCACGTGTTTCACGATCAGCGCGTCCAAACGGCGACCCAAGTCGCTCTTCCAACCGGGCATGGCCGCGATGTACGCCTGCACCGGGGCGTCGCCGTCGCCCTTGGCGATCTGCGGATTGCCGCCCGACAGCAACTTCACCTTGCCCGGGCTCGCACTCGGCTTGGGTCGAGTTGCGGCTTTGGCTTTGGCTTTGGCTTTGGACTTGGGTCGGGCCGCCGCTTTCGCGGGCTTCGAGGTGTTTGCTTTCGCCACGAGGGCTGCGCGCGCCTTCATGGCGCAGGATTGTGCCTCGCTTCGCGGAGTTCGTCACGGAGCCTTCGAGGGTGACTTTCGCGGGCGCTTCGGCGTCGGGCGCTTCTCGGCCCAGGTGAGCAGCTCATCGAGCGCCGGGCACAGGGACTGGCCCCACTCGGTCATGTGGTACTCGACCTTTGGCGGCACGTGCGCGTGGACGGTGCGCACCACGATTCCATCTTGTTCGAGCTGCCTCAATTGCTGGATCAACATTTTCTGCGAGATGCTCGGCATGGCGCGTTCGAGCTCCGAAAAGCGCAGCTTTTTTTCCACCGAACAGGTGGAACAGGATGATCAACTTCCAGCGGCCTTCGCGCATCTGAATCGCGTCTTCGATCCCGCTGGCGGCGGTGGCGGGGGTGTGAGGGTCGTGCTTACCCAAAAGCATGTACCTCACTTTTTCGGGTGTTCTTGCGGTTGAGAAGGCTGTGCCTACATGGCGATCGTGCACGTGACGTCGACCCAGCACGAACTGCCGTTGCCCGAGTCGACGACCGCGTACGCCGCCGCGAAGGCGGTGCTTTCGACGCACAGCAAGTCGCTGTCGAAAGAAGTGAGCCCCAAGGGCGTGCGCGTCCAACGCCGGCACCGGCGCGATCACCGGCACCGAGTACGTCATCGACGGCGGAACGGTGCCCACCGCGTGAGCGCGTTTGCCGGAGCGAGCCGCGGCTGCTAACGGATCGGCGGTAATGAGCGAGTCAACGGAGCAACCGGGTACTCTCCAACTCTTCGGGCGAAGCAGCTCGCACTTCACGCGCGTTGCTCGCGTGTTTGCGAGTGAACTGCAGGTCGAGCACGTATTCCGGCCCGTGTTCGACCTCAACGCGCTCGAGCCGAGTACCTTTGGCGACAACCCGGCCCTGAAGCTGCCCGTGTGGGTCGACGCGCAAGGACCGCTCTTCGGCACCGAGAACATCTGTCGCGAACTGCGGCGTCGCGCGCAGGTGCCGCTGAACCGGGTCGTGATGCGTGGAGAAGTGGCGAGCCGGGCGCTCGCGAACGCCGAAGAGCTCACCCTCCACGTGATGTCTGCGGAAGTGTCGCTGATCATGGCCAAGGTCGCGGGCGAAGGTCACCTCGCCCCGCCCAAGGTGGCGCCGAGCCTGCACCACTGCTTGCGCTACCTCGACCGCGAGCTGAGCGCGATCCTCACGGCCCTACCCGAAGACCGACAGCTCAGCTTCTTCGAAGTGTCGCTGTTCTGTGTCGTGACGCACCTCGAGTTCCGCGAAGTCGCCGATACCTCCTCACTTCGGCGGCTGCGCGAGTTTTGCCAGCGCTTTGGCGAACGCGAGAGCGCGAAGGCAACGAGCTATCGCTACGATGCCCAGTGACGTTCAGAAGTCGCCCTCTTTGATGTAGGGATGGCTCCATAGAGTGAGCTGAAGCAAGCACGACTTCAGCCATGCCGCGTGCATCTTCTCGACGTCGTCCGGTGAGTGGCCCTGCTTCGCGAGAAACGGGCGAAGCGTGAACGTGACCGGGAAGATCAACGCGAACAAGTGGCGAAACGGCACGAGCGCGGTCGAGTCCGCGTGATCGGTCAGGTTCTTCTTCGCCCGATGGTGCCGCAGCGCGATCTCGTGCTGATAGTCGAGCCATGCCTGGTCGTAGCTTGCGCGCGAGGTGTCGAGGATCCACTGCGCGAAGCGTTTGCGAACCGCGCCGAGGTAGTCCGCCAGCGGTTTGCCGTCGATTCGTGAAGAAAATGAAGCGACGAGGTGTGGCGTCGAACCGACGAAGCCATACCAAACGTCGAGAATGGCCTCGACCTCGCCCTTCAAGACTTCGTGCGACATGCGCAGGTACTTTGCGTCTGCCTCGCCGAACAGGACGCTCTGCTTCATCTGCTCGAAGTCGGCGAGCGTGACGGGTGATCGACCGACCGCCGAAGTGCCGTAGGTATAGCCAGGGACGTTGCTCATGAATGCGCTACCTTCTCGGAGCAAAGCTCCGCTGTACCGACGGCAAAGAAGCCGCGGGCGAGCACGGAGCGTTGGCGCAATGGCCTTGCAATCCGGTGCTCGCTGTTGGCTTCTTAAGGTCGGCAACGCGCGGGTCAACGTCGAAACACGCGGATTTTTCACGGTTCGATCGTGCGATGTGCGTGGCGACCTGCGGGCTCGCGCACTGTCCACGGGTGGCCAGCGCGCCTTTCTGGACAGAGGAGCGTCAGTTGCAATCAGCCGAACGGCGGCCTCGCCTCGCTCGAAGTCATGTCGGGGCCCATGTCCGCTTTGCCGCGATAGGTGCCGGCGAACGAGTAGTTGCCGAAGCAGTGATGGTCACGTCCTCGGTCATGCTGCGGAAGTAGCTCGCCGCATCGCCTGCTTGCAGAGCGGCATAGCCCTTCAAGACGATCTGCTTGGGAGAGACGTAGTCGAAGCAGAGCACGTTGCGCGCGCGGACCGCCCCGAGCACCGGGCCCACCAGTTTGAACGAAGTGATCGCCGTGCCAGCGACGCTAAATCAAGAGCGTGTAGGGCTCGCTCAGGGTGAGGAAAGTACGAAGGGCACGGGGACCGTAATGACCGCGTAGCCCCCTTCGGGGGGAGGGAACTTCGCGCCACGGGCTACGGTCTTCGCGCAACCGATGGTCTCAACGAGGTCTCCTTCCGAAATCGCTTCGACCTCGGACACTTCACCCGATGCTCCAACTCGGATTGTCAGTCGAATCGTCCCCCGTCGCCCCGGCGAGTGCTTGAGCTCAGCGTCGTAGCAGCGTGCGAACGCCGGCTTCAACGACAACAGGATGCTCGCCACAGGAGCTACGCCCCGAGCCGGACTTTGGCTAGAACTCGAGCGCGGGGAAACGCCCCGTTCGGCTGAAATTGCGGCTCGGGGGTCCGACGTTTCTGGAACGAAGCAACCGAGACAAACGAGCCCTAGTCCAATCTCCCATGGGAAACGAGCGAGCATCGGCAGGCAGCGTATCGTCGTCCCGCTCGATCCAGCAAACAGTCGAACATGCGGCGAGTCCTGAACTCGCTGCGGCCGCCTGAACACAGGGAACAGTCCCCGACTGCCGGGGTATCGCGTTCGAAGTTATCTGGACTTGGTTGCACCAGACGAACAGGCGGGGCCGAGATTCGCCCTGCGTTCTTGGGATTCGTCGATCACTCGCAGCGCAACCCGTTCCACGCGCAAGCTGGAGCGGCTCACGACCGACAAGGCACTGGTTGAGCACGAACTGCGTGAGACACAGCAACCGCTCTCCGAGCTGCGGCGCGGGCACATCGATGTCGCCCGGGCCACCGAGGTCATCGCTGATCTTCGGCTGCTTTACGAGGCGGCGAAGCCAGAGGAACGACGCGAGCTGATGCGCGTTGTGATCCGGCGCATCGTCTACCGCGGAACCAGCGAGCCGCGGGGCTTCGAGTTCTTCGACGGCGGCGCGGTTAACCTACCGCGGGAGGGTTCGAAATTAAGTAACGGGTGGCTCCGACTCTAGGACTCGAACCTAGGACCCGGCGATTAACAGTCGCCTGCTCTACCAACTGAGCTAAGTCGGAATATCGGTAAGGACGCGAGACATTAGTCGCCGAAGTTCGAAGGTCAAGCAGATCCGTTCGCTCCGAACGTGCTTCCTCGAAACAGCCGAGAATTGCGGGATGATCGCGAGATTTTGGCGCCACTTCGGCCGCTCGGGTGGGCGGATCGTCGTGCTTCGACCTTCAGTCGTTGACGGAGCGGCGGGCCGGATGCCATAGCGCGGGGGTGACGACGCCTGCATCCGAGATCGCGCCGACGCCAACGGCCAACACCGAAGCGCTTTCCGCCGCAGCGGCGGCCGCGCCGCCGGCCAACTCGGGTGACGTGACGCGCGCGGCCGGCCGCGGCGGCCTCGCGGTCGCGTTCGCGAAGGTCTACTTCATCGTCGTTGGGTTGGTGCAGCAGATCGCGCTGCCGCGCTTGTTGGGTCTGGACGGCTATGGCGCTCTCGCCAGCGTGCTGTCGATCGCGGGCCTCACCTACAACCCGGTGACCACGACTTCGATTCAGAGCGTGAGCCGAGCGGTCGCGCAGGCGACGCCCGAGACCGAACCGGGCACGATTCGGCGCGTGTTCACGATCCACGCGCTATTTGCGCTGCTGCTCGCGAGCGGCTTTTTCTTGCTCGCGCCGCGGATTGCGGACTGGGTGGGCGCGCGCCACGTCGTCGGGCCGCTGCGCATTCTGAGCGCGGTGATGCTGCTGTACGGCCTGTATACGCCGCTGATCGGCGTGCTCAATGGCCAGCGGAAATTCGTGTCGCAGGCGGCGCTCGACGTGATCGCGGGCACCTTGCGCACCGCGGGGCTGATCTTCGGTGCCTATCTGTTCGCGCGCTACGACTTGGCCGTGGAAGGCGCGACCGTCGGCTTCGTGGGCGGGGCTTCGCTGATCTTGACCGCCGCGCTGTTCCTGGTCGGCATCGGCAAGCGCGGCGCGTCGTCGATCAGCGTGCGCGCGCACCTGCTGTTTGCCCTGCCGGTGTTGCTCGGCCAAGTGCTGTTCAACCTGCTGCTCCAGGCAGACCTCACGCTGCTCCGGCGCTTTGCCTCGCAGGCGGCGCTGGCCGCAGGCATGCCGGCGACCGCTGCCGATCCGCTGGTCGGGGCATATCGGGCGACCCAGCTATTTTCATTTCTGCCCTATCAGCTGTTGATCGCGATCACGTTCATTTTGTTCCCGATGCTCGCCAGCGCGGCGCGAGATGGCGATCGCGCCGCGGTCGCGCGCTACGTGCGGACAGGCGTTCGCTTGGCCCTGGTGTTGGCGGGACTGATGGTGAGCGTGACCGCGGGCCTCAGTGATCGCCTGCTGTACTTGGTGTTCGGCAGCGAAGCGGCCACCCTGGGCGGCCCTTCGCTCGAACTGCTCGCGGTTGGTTTCGGTGGCTTTGCCATCTTCGGCGTGCTGACCACCGTGCTCAACAGCCTGAAGCACGAACGCGAGAGCGTGATCGTGACCGCAGTGGCCGTCAGCTTGGTCGTAGCCCTCTGCTACCTGCGCGTGCGCGGCGCGCCGTTCGATCGAAACTTGCTTTTGTACACGGCCGAAGCAACCGCGGCGGGTTTGTTCGTAGCTACGCTTTCTGCGGCTTTTTTCGTGTATCGCGCCGCGGGAGCGGTGGCCCCGCCATTGACACTCGTTCGCGTGCTCTTGGCCATCGCGATCGCCGTGGTTTTGGGTCGGTTTCTGCCCCAAGCCGGGAAAATTGTAACCCCTGTGTATGCTGCGCTGGTTGCGCTCACATATCTGGCGATTTTGCTGGTGAGCCGCGAATTGGGAGCCGCGGATGTGGCGACTCTGCGTGCGGTCGTCGCCAAACGGCGTCCACGCTGAATGCTACTATCCACCTCGCCATGACTCGTCCGTCCATCCTCTGCCTGCCCGCGCTCACGGCTTGCGTGCTCTTCAGCGCGTGCGGCGGCGTTTCGGAGACCGGGTTCTTCGGTCCCGTGATCGGCACCGGTGGAACGATTGGCTCGGTTCAAGCCGGTGCACCGTCGAACGCTGGCTCGACCCCTAGCGCGAGCGCGGGAAGTCCGGGCAACGCGGGCGGCGCGAGCAATCTGGGTGGTTCGAGCAGCACGGGGCAAGGCGCGAACGCAGGCGGGCAAGCACTCGGCGGCGCGAGCTCGGGTGGCACTTCCGGCAGCAACAGCAGCGGAGCGGCGGGTACAGCCGACGCTGGTTCATCAGGGTCCGCCGGGATCTCAGGCAGTGCCGGCTCGAACGGCGGATCCACGAGTGCCGGCTCGGGCGGGACGAGCTCGGTTCTCACCTGCAGCGAGCTGATCATGCAGGGCACGCGTCAACTCGAAGCGGCCCGCGTGTGCAACCCGGTCGCGGACGCATTGCAGTGCACCGGCAAAGTGACGAATCGCTGCAATTGCCAAATCCCCGTGCAGCGCCTCGACTCGCCCGAGACCAAAGCTTACCTCGATACGCTCAAGCAGCTCGACGCCAAGAACTGCATGCCGACGTGCACCGCAACCTGCGCTCCGTTGATGAACGCCACGTGCAACCCATCGTCGAGCAGCGCCGGTCCTGGGCCTACCGGCACGTGCATCGCGAGCTACAACGCCTCCGGCCTCTGAGCCACGCGCTCGCCGCGCTCAGGTCTCGATCGCTTCGCGCACGAATAGATCTTCGAGCGTCTCGTGGCGCGGGGTCACTTCCGAGATCGTAAACCCCAGCTCGAGCGTGCGCTTCAAGATCCCCGCCACGTTCGCTTCACCTTCGATGGCCAGCACGAGGCGCGCTCCCAGGCGCTGCACCTTGCAGCCCGAGGCCTCACATTCGGCTGCGAACTCGGCGCTCGCGCCGAGGATGGCCACGTCCGTGCGTCGCACTTCCTTGCGCAGCAGATCACCGAGCCGCCCGCTGACCACGACCTCGCCCTTGCGCAGGATGGCCACGCGGTCGCACATCGTTTCGACGTCGCTCAAAATGTGCGTCGAGAAGAAGATCGTTCGACCGTTCTTGCGCTCCTCCAAGATCAGATCGCGCACTTCTTTTCGTCCCACCGGATCGAGGCCGCTCATCGGCTCGTCCAAGATCAAGAGCTCCGGGTCCGAGACCAAAGCGGCGGCGAGCCCGGTGCGCTGCAGCATGCCCTTCGATAAGCGCCGCACGGGGCGGTCGGCCGCATACAATACGCCCACCTGATCGAGTACCTGGCGTGTGCGGTCACGCGCCGCGCGCGCCGAGAGCCCGGACAAACGCGCGCATAACTCGACGAACTCGGTCGGCGAAAGGTACGGATACACATACGGGTTCTCCGGCAGGAACCCGACTCGCGACAGCGCGCGCGCGCTCGGGACCGGGTCGCCAAACAGCGTGGCTTCGCCGCCACTCGCCGAGATCAAGCCCGTCAGCATCTTGATCGTGGTCGTCTTGCCTGCGCCGTTCGGACCGAGAAAGCCGAAGATTTCACCGCTCTCGACGTCGAACGAGACGCCCTTCACCGCCAATACTCGGCGCATGAAGAAGCCCTGGCGAAACTCCTTGCGAAGCCCGGTCACGCGAATCAGAGTGCTCACGGGTCATAAGGGTAGTGGTGGTGGCGTACGGGAGCAAAACGCTCGCGAGAGTGGGGACCGCGGACTCGGTGTCAGCAGGCACCGCGCCCCCTTTTTTTCGTGCCCTGGCTGCATCCGCCTCCCCTGGCCTGAGCTCGCCCACGGCGAGCCGGCGCACGGGCCTACCCCGTCTCGGCCACGCCGTACCGCGCAAGCAGGGTCCGTCCGCGGGGACACAAGTAGACATCAGCCCGGACCGCAGCGGCAGCGCGCAACGGCTCAAAAACATGTTAACAATGGCGCCAGCAGTCAGTGCTCGGCACTCAGGGAACGAGGAATGATGAAACGGGTTGGACTAGCTTCGGTATCGCTCTTGGGTTCCCTCAGTCTGGCTTCGAGCCTCCACGCTCAAGGTGCCGCGCCGGCTCCTGCTCCCGCTCCTGCCGCGGCAACCGCCGTTGCCGCCGAGCCAGCCGTCACCGACCCTGCGCCAGCCGCGCCCGCCGCGACCGCTTCCGCGTCGGCAAGTGCCGATCTGAGCACCGGCAAAGCCTACGACGTAGAAGGCGACAGCAGCGCCGATGCCTCCACGGCCGACGAGATCGAACTCGAGCGTCGTTGGCGCGCAAGCTCGCTTCACCTGGGGAGCGCACTCAGTGGCTCCACCGGTTTGCTGCACGTGGTCGAGGCGGGCGCGGGCGCGCCGGGCACGTTCCGCTTTACCGCGACGGGCTCGTACTACGCGGGCTCGGGCTTCCTCTGTAACAGCAGCACGCCTTGTCCCACGTTCCAGGGTGAAAGCGTGGCCGCGGGCTCCGCCGACGACGTGACACGCGCGGGGGCGCACATGGCCTTGTCCGTCACCGTGCTGCCTTTTCTCGAGGCGTTCGCCGGCTTTCACAATCACGCGACGAGTGACAGCCGCGGCCGCCCGCAGCTGCTGCAGGTACTCGGGGACACGAATCTCGGCGTGAAGGGCTTCATGCCTCACACGCCGAACGGTATCTTCACCTTCGGTGGCGAGGCCGAGTTGTGGTTGCTCAATGGCACGGGCGGTGTCGGGCTCGACAGCGCCAGCACCAGCTTTGCCATGCGGGGGCTCGCGACCGCGGATCTGAACAACCGCTCGCAAGTCGAGAACCGCATCCCGCTGCGCTTCCACGCGAACTTTGGCTACCTAATCAACAACGCGGGCAAGATCGTGAAGACGGTGGAGAACACGGCTCCGCCGCAAGGCCGCGGCGGTCCCGTGTCGCGCATCGAACGCTTCGGGCTCGACATCGATCGCGTGGACTTTTTCCAGATGGGCTTCGCCGCCGAGTACGTGCACGAGATCGTGCGGCCCTTCATCGAGTGGTCGGTCGACGTGCCGGTCAACCGCCAGAACTACACCTGCGTCGTGAGCAAGGCCACGGCCAACGGTGACGAGTGCTTGGGCTTGAATCAAAGCTTCGGTACCACGCCGTCGCGCTTCACGGTCGGCGCCCGCGTCTTTCCCTGGCAAGACCATGGCTTGTCCCTGCTCGCCGCGTTCGACGTCGGCACCAGCGCTACCTCGCGCTTCGTCGAAGAGGTCGCCCCGGAGTTGCCCTGGAACTTCTATTTCGCGCTCGGCTACGCCGTCGATACGGTTGCTCCCAAGCCGGTCATCCAGCGCGTTCCGGCGCCCGCCGCAGCCGTGGCCGTCGCTTCGCAAGAGAACGTGATCGAGGGCCTCGTGGTGGAGAAGAACACCACCAATGCCGTCGCTGACGCGATCATCAAGTACGACGGCCGCTCGCTGACCGGCATGGTGTCTGGACCTGAAGGCACGTTCCGCAGCGCCAACCTCGAACCCGGCACGTACACCCTCAACGTGAGCGCGACCGGCTATCGCGACGGCCAGTGCATTGCCACGATCGAGGCGCCCAACCTGGGTGCACCCAAGCCGGCGCCCGGCGCGGTAGCGGCGCCCGGGCAACCGGGGTCGGATTCGGTTCAAGCGCCCCCGGGCGGCGCACCGCCGGCCGGCGGTGGCGCCCCGGCGGGCAACGGACCGAACGTGGTCAAGCTGCAGTGCGAACTCGAGGCCCTACCGAAAGTCGGCTCGGTCGTCGGCTCGGTCACCGATCCCGAGACCAATCAGCCGGTGGACGGCGCCCACATCGAAGTCACCGATCGCCTGAACCGCAAGCTCGAGCTGCGGGCAGACGCAAGTGGAGCATTCCGCTTCGAAAACGTGCCCCCCGGTCCGCTCAAGTTCGCGGTCGATGCCCCCGGCTATTTCACCGCGGTGGCCGAGGTCAACGTGCGCGCTCGTGAAGAAGCGCAAGCGCGCATGTTGCTCAACAAGCGTCCCACGCAGCCCAACGTGGTTGTGACCGGGAAAGAGATCAAGCTCAAGAAGCAGGTCCATTTCCAGCATGATTCGGCGGAAATCTTGCCGGATTCGCAAGGCATCATCGAAGAGCTCGCGGACTTGATGAGCAAACGCCCGGACATCAAGAACGTAGAAGTGCAAGGGCACACCGACGACACCGGCGCGGCCGCGTACAACCTCCGCCTGAGCCAGTCGCGCGCTCAAGCCGTGGTCGATGCGATCTCCTCCCACGGCATCGACTCCTCGCGCATGACGGCCAAGGGCTACGGGCAAGAGAAGCCGCTCGTCCCGAACAGTACCGAACCGAACCGCGCCAAGAACCGCCGCGTGCAGGTGATGATCACCGAGCAGGGTAAGTAACCAACGGCGCGCGCCGTGAACTCAGCGCACCGCGACGTGCGCTGCTGGATCGACGCACTTCGCGATACCCGGGGTGCGAGCGCGCCTCTCGCGAAGACGTCTCAGGGCGCGGGCAATTCCTGTTCGCTCAATGCCCAGTGCGTATCCAGGTATTTCTCGATCCCGTTCACCTCGACGAGCGTGAGCGTGCGCGTGTACAGAATGATCTCCGAGATCTGCCCGGTGAAGTATTTGCATCCGCCTTCATAGAGGGTGTGACCAATGAAGTTGTAAAGCCGCACTCCGGAGCTGGGCAACGTTGGCAGAGGCATCACGAGCGTACCCTTGGCGCTACCGTTGATCCGTAACTCGCTTGCCACCGTGGCGCGATGAACGGCGGTATACAGGGAGAACCGCTGATGATCGATGGGGGTCGTCGACTGGAAGTACGACGTGGCTACCTCGTACGCCCATTTGTTCTCGAACATGCCCAGGGCAATGTCGTCGATCTCGCTGCCGTTCGAGAATTCGAGCATGGATTCACAGTCGGCGGTGGTCGGTTTGGCGACGATGAAGCCCGTCACGCCATTGCTGAAATCACCAAAGCCTTCGGCGAACCGCATGAACTGCTCCCGCTGACCGTCGAAATCGAGTGTGGGCCGACCATTGAAGCCGTCGGCTAAGTACGTGGGACGCGCCGTGTCGGTCGCGGTGGCGTTCAATTCGTTCCCAGACTGGTCCAACCAGGTTTGAACATGACCGTCGTTCTGCTGGATTCCGCGATCGGCGCGTAGCCAGATCGAGAGCCCCGTTGCGGGCAGCATCGGCTCGATCAGCGAACCTCCCCCGCCACCGGTGCCTTTGCCGCTGGTGCCGCCGCCGGCCATGCCGAGCCGGCCGCCCGCGCCACCGTTTGCATGCCCACCAGGGTCACTCCCCGAGTCGCCGGCGTCAGCGCCGTCGTCATGGCCAGCGCTCCCCGCGGCCTCTGATTCACTGCCCGCTGCTGAACCGATGCGGCCCGCGCTCGAAGAGCCCGCCGATGCCGTAGACCCCGTATTGGCCACGAACTCTTCGCCGCACGCGGCGACCCCGACCCATAGCCCCAGAACGACGAGACGACTCCTGCTCACGATCCGCCAAGATACTTCGCCCGGCGAGTGAGTTCAACCGCGAGCGGCGCTATTCGCTGTCTTCTGGCGGCTCGTTTGGCACGTCGCTCTCGACGCGCTCGCCGCTTTTTACGCGGTCTACGGTCTTGATTTCGTGCAAGAGCTCCTCGACGCGGCGGGAAGCATCGTGCCCCGCGTCGTAGTGAAAGCGCAGTTCGGGTGAACGGCGCAATTCCAGCCGCGGCGCGATCAGGCGGCGCAAACGGCCCGCGCCCTTCGCCAGGCTCTTCATGACCACGGTGCGAACCTTCGGATCTTCGTCACCCACGAGGAGACGAACCCCGATACGAGCCGACATCAGGTCGTCCGTGACTTCGACGGTGGTGATGACCACTGCCGCCAAGCGCGGGTCGTCGACCTCGCGCCGCATCAATTCTGCGAGGTAAGCGCGCAGCAGTTCGGCCACCCGCTTGCCTCGGCGTCCGTCTGTCGTCATTCGTCGTCTCTCTCCGGCGCCGGAAAATCGAAGCCGCCGTCCGTGAAAGCGCCGCGATCGAGGGCTTGCTCGATCCCGCCGCGAATGCCCGTGCCGCCGTCACCGAACGAGACAATCTCGGTGGCCACGTCCGCGACCAGCGCGTCGTGCGCGCTGCCGGCGAGTGAGGCCACGTGTGACAGCACCTCCGAGCAGCGTGCCGAGTCGTTCGAGACCACGCTGATGCCCAACGTGGCCACTTGCCAGCGCTCGAGGTCGCCGATTTCGGCGATCGAAACCGGCAACTTCGCGCGTGCGCGATCCTTCAGGCCCTTCACCACCCGACGCCGATCTTTGAGCGATCGGGCGCCGGGGATTTGCAGGACGATTCGAGCCACGCCAACGAACATTGCTTACGGTGTCAGGCGCGCGCCCGACCTCAGAGCGTCTGCTTGACCTGCTCGATTTCGAACGCTTCGATGATGTCGCCGACCGCGATTTCGTTGAAGCCTTCGAGCGCGATACCGCAATCGAAGCCCTCTTTGACGTCGCGAACGTCGTCTTTGAAGCGCTTGAGGCTGCTCATCTTGCCTTGCCAGATGCTCGCGCCCTCGCGCAGCAGGCGTACGCCGCCCGCGCGCTTGACCACGCCTTCGATCACCATGCAACCAGCCACGGTGCCGGCCTTGCTGAGCTTGAAGACCTGACGAACCTCGGCTTTGCCGATGTTGCGCTCGACCTGGGTGGGCTTGAGCAAGCCCTCCATGGCCGCCTTCACTTCATCCACCACGTTGTAGATGATGCTGTATTGGCGAATCTCGACGTTCTCTTTTTGAGCGAGAGCGGCAGATTTGCCAGCCGGGCGCACGTTGAAGCCGATGATGATCGCGCCGGCCGCGACGGCCAGGTTGACGTCGCCCTCGGTGATCGCGCCGGCACCTGCGTGCACCACGCTCACCTTCACCTTTTCGGTGCTCAGGCGGACCAAGGCATCTTCCACGGCTTCGACCGAGCCTTGGACGTCCGCCTTGATGATCAGCTTCAGTTCGAGCTGATCGTCTTCTTGCATCGCCTTGGCGAGCTCTTCCAAGGACATCGCGCGCGCGCCCGTCGAAGGGGCCAGACTGCGGCGTTCCTTCGTCTTGCGCGTGTCGGCGATCTCCTGCGCCTTCTTCATGTCCTTGACGACGTGCACCGGGTCACCGGCGCTCGGCACGTCATTCAAGCCGATGATCAAGACGGGGGTCGAGGGACCCGCGGTCTCGAGCAAGCGACCTGCGGAGTCGTGCATCGCGCGCACCTTGCCGTAAGCGCCGCCCGCCAAAATCACGTCACCGCGATTCAGCGTGCCGTCCGTGATGAGCACGGTGGCGACCGGGCCGCGACCGCGGTCGAGCTCGGCTTCGATCACCGTGCCGGTCATCGGCTTGTTCGGATTGGCTCGCAAATCGAGCACCTCCGCCTGCAGCGCGATGGTTTCGAGCAGCTGATCGACACCGGCGCGAGTGAGCGCAGACACGCTCTGATACAGGGTGTCGCCACCCCACTCTTCGGCCACTAGCCCGAGCTCGCTCAGCTGACGCTTCACGCGCTCCGGATTTGCGTCCGGCTTGTCGCTCTTGTTGATGGCGACCACGATTGGCACCTTGGCGGCCTTGGCGTGGTTCACCGCTTCGCGCGTTTGCGGCATCACGCCGTCGTCGGCCGCGACGACCAGCACCACGAGATCCGTGGTCTGCGCGCCGCGCATACGCATCGCGGTGAACGCTTCGTGGCCCGGCGTGTCGAGGAAGGTGACCGGGCCGTGGGCGGTCTGCACCGAGTACGCACCGATGTGCTGGGTGATGCCACCGGCTTCACCCGACACGACGTTGGTCTTGCGGATCTGGTCGAGCAAGCTCGTCTTGCCGTGATCGACGTGACCCATGATGGTCACTACCGGCGGGCGAGTGACGCGATCGGCCGAGTCATCTTGCTCGGTGCCCTGGGCGGCAACGAGGGCGGCTTCTTCACTGACCGCGATGTCTTCGACTTCCCAACCGAACTCGTTGGCGACGATCTTGGCGGTCTCGGCGTCGAGCGTGCTGTTGATGTTCACGCCGGTCATGCCGAGGCGCATCAACTTCATCAGCACTTCCGTGGCCTTGGCGCCAATCTTCGCGGCCAACCCTTGCAGGCCGATCGACTCCTCGATGCGCACGATCTTCTTGTGCGCGGAGCGCTCTTGCGTGACGACGGAGCCGACGATCTTGCCTTTCGGCATCGACCCGATGCCGCGCGGACGCATGCCCGGGCGACCTTGCGGGCCGCCACGATTGCCGCCCATTTGCGGCGGGCCACCCGGACGCGGACGGCCTTGCACGGCCCCCGGGGCCTTGGCGTCGTACTGGACGCGGCGTGGGATCGGACCGCGTGGCACCTGAGCGGGCATGGGTACGCCTGGTCGGCCTCCCCATACGTCAATGCCGGTTTTGGGCGCGGTCGATGTGCGCGCGGGGGGCGCGGAAGCGGCCAAGTTGGCCGTGGGGGGAACGGCGACCTGAACCGGGGCCGCCGGTGCCGGTGCCGGTGCCGGTGCCGGCGGGCGCGGGGCCTCCACCACCGGAGCCGCCGCGACAGGCGCGGGGGCGGGAGCCGGAGCGGGCGGGGGCGCAGGCGCTTCGACCTCTTGCACGACCGGAGCGGCCGCGACCGGCGCGGGTGCGCTCGGCGCAACCACCGGCGCGCTCACTTCCGGGGCAACGTCGACGCGCGGCGCCTCGACGACGGGGGCCGGAGCGGGCGGTGGCGGCGGCGCCGGAGGCGGCGCTTCTACTTCGCGCTCGCGCAGCTGCACGGGGGGCGGCGGCGGTTCCGGCGGAGCCACGGCGACGGGCGCTCGCACCGGCTCTTCGTGACGCTGGGGCGCGCGTTGCGGCTCCTCACGATGATGCACGGGCGCGGGCGGCGGCGCGGCCACGACGGGCTCGGGTTGCGAGGGTGCTGAAGTTTCACGCACGACGGCGCGACGCTTCACGACGGTGGGACGGATGCGCTCTTCCACTACGCTTGGTTGCTTTTGTTTTTCCAAATGGCGCTTCACGCGCTCCACGCCCTCGGGCGAAACGGCACTCATGTGATTCTTGACGTCGGGCACGCCCGCGGCTTGGAGCAAAGCCACCAAGGCCTTGTTTTCCATGCCCAAGTCTTTAGCTACTTCATAAACACGCAGCTTGATGCTCATCCAACCTCCGACACCGGGCTCGAAGCGCTCAACGGAGGAGCGCTCACGGGCCCGAGCTCTGCAACATCCAGCGTGTGCACGAGCGCAGTAGTAATTCCGTCGTCCAAAATTGCGATGACGCCCGTGTCCGGGCGTCCGATCACACGGCCAAGCAGCTCTTTGGAGCCGAAGGCGCGCGCTTTTCCGCTCTTCACCAGAGCATCCACCCAGGGGGTTTCGGCTGCGGCGCGGGCATCACAGGCAACCAGCACGAGCTTGATCAGCCCGGCTGCGTGGGCATCGCGCACGGCGGTGGAACCCGCTGCGGCTTTGCGTGCTCGAAACGCGGAGCCGATCAGCGAGTAGGCTCGCCGCTCGGCTTGTGCACGAAGCGCCGCGGAAAACTCCGCCACGCTCGTGGTCACCGCGTTCTTCATGCTTTTCGAAAACCCCCGGGGTAAGGCCTTGGCGAGACAAGCCGCGCGCGGGTGTACCCACGCGCCGCGCCCAAACCCGCTGCCGGACAAATCCGGGACGGCTTCGCCCGAGGGGCCAAGCACGACGCGTACGAGTGATTGGAGATTGGGATCTCCGATCTCTCGGCAGCCAGCACAGGTACGGAGCATCTCGCCTTTCACGCCTTTCAGGCTTCTCCCGAGGTTGCAGGTTGCTGAGCCGCCGCCGCGGCCGCGGCCGTCGCGTGCCGACGGGCGTCTTCGATCTCGCGGGCTTCGGTGCTCAAGAAGTAGCTGGCGCCGACCTGGATCTGACGCGCTTTCTTGATGCCGAGGCCGGTGCGAATCGCCAGCCGATCGGCGTCTTCACGGGCCAAGTCTTGGACCGTGCGGTAGCCGGCTTCCTCCAAGAGCTGCACGGTGCGTGTGCCAACTCCAGGGACGAAGCGCAGCTTGTCACGCTCCGAAAGCGGTTCGATTTGGGAAGAGGCGCGGTGGATGCGATCACGGCGCAGGCGCTCCATGGTGCGTTCGGCGGCCACTTTCAGCTCCTGGGCGCGTTCTTCGGAGGTGACGCCTTCGATCGTCACGAGCTCCTCGATGGCGGCTTCGGCGATCTCTTCCAAGGCGCGGAAACCAAGGCGATACATGGCCTTGGCCAGCTCTTCGTCGACGTCGTCGATCTCTTTGAGCACGACCAGCGCCTCGTCCTCCATCTGCTTGAACTTGCTCTCGCTGATGATGTCGAGCTTCCAGCCCGTGAGCTGAGAGGCGAGGCGCACGTTCTGGCCCTTGCGGCCGATGGCGAGCGACAGCTTCTCGTCCGGAACGACGAGTTCCATGCGGTGGTCGGCTTCGTCGACGATCACCTTGTTCACCTCTGCCGGCTGAATGGCGTTGATGATGTAGCGCGCCGGGTCGCGGTCGAACGGCACGATGTCGATCTTCTCGCCGCGCAGCTCTTGCACGACGGCTTGCACGCGCGAACCTTTGATGCCGACGCACGCGCCGACCGGATCCACGTCTGAGTCACGGGTGGTGACGGCGATCTTGCTGCGCGAGCCGGGCTCACGGGCGACGCCCACGATCTTGACGATCCCTTCGTAGATTTCGGGGACCTCGGCCTCGAACAGCTTCTCCACCAGGTTCGGTTGGCTGCGGCTGAGGATGATCATCGGGCCGCGCGACTCGCGATCGATGTTCTTCACGAAGGCAACGATGCGGTCGCCGGGGCGGTACGTCTCGCGCGGGGTCTGCTCGCGAGCCGGCAGCACGCCCTCGGTCTTGCCCAAGTCGACCACGATGTTGTGGCCTTTCTCGAAGCGCCGAACGATGCCGCGGATCAGCTGCCCCTGGCGGTCCTTGTACTCGTTGAAGATGATGTCGCGCTCGGCGTCACGCACGCGCTGCAAGAGCACTTGCTTGGCCGTCTGCGCCGCGATGCGCCCGAAGGTGCTGCGCGCCTGCTTCATGTCGAGCACGGAGCCGAACTCTTTGTCCTGTTGGCGCGCGCGCTCCGCGTCACGCGGGTGCCAGAACACCTGGAACCCGAGCTCCTCACCGATCTCCGCTTCCAAGCCGTGCTTGACCGCGACGTCGAGGGCGATCTCGCGTTCAGGCTGAGCGACCTCTTCGACGACGGTCATGTACTGGAAGAGATCGATGTTGCCGCTCTCTTCGTTGAAGCGTGCTTCGAGTTCACGAGTCGGACCGAACGCAGCTTGCGCTGCTTTCAAGATGGCCGCCTCCATCGTCTCGATGAGCACCTTCTTGTCGATGCCCTTCTCCTGGGCGACCTGCTCGACGATCGTGCCTAGGTCCATGCCTAGGCCTGCTGCTGCTGCCTGCGCTGCCATCTGTCACCTGCTCCGTTGTGGCGATTGGGCCTTTTTGGGCTTGTCTGAAGTGCGCTGCTCGGACCGCCTTGCCGAGGCGCGAGCGCCCGTACCCTTCTTCCACTCGAAGAGGATGCGAGCGCTCTGAATCTTTTCGAACTCGATTGATGCGAGCTCGCCTTGTTCCGTTTCGATCAGTACCGCGCCCTGATCGTCGACACCTTTGAGCACGCCGAAGATCACGGCCTGCCCGGCGCGCGGCTCGCTCAACTTGAGGCGCGCCGCTTGACCGGTGAAGCGTTCGTAGTCGCGCCGCACGTAGAGCGCGCGCTCGACGCCTGGAGAACCGACCTCCAACGTGTAGCGATGCGGAATACAATCTGCGACATCGAGCGCGGCCGAAAGATCGCGCGAGATGTCCGCGCACAGGTCGATCGTGACGCCATAGCCGGGGATGCCCGAACCCACGGGCTCACTGCTCAACGTGCGTTCGATGCTGATCTCGAGCAGCCAACCGCTGCGATCCGTACGCCAAATACACTCCACGCACTCGACGCCATGCGCCGCGAGCACGGGACCGAGCGCTGCGTGCAGCTTCTCCCGATCGATGCCTGGAATTTTTTCGTACGAGACGTTCATGCGGTGCAGACAGAAAATGAAAAAACGGACCCTCTGAGTAGAGCGGGTCCGCTGGGAACCACCCAAGTTGTCGCGGCGCATTCTACTCGACGGCCAGGGGGCCTGCAAGTACCCATAGCCATCGGAAATCATTAGCTATTTTTGGGTGGACCCCAAAAACCGCATTCAAGCAAGATTTGGCAACGTGACGAGGTCCACATGCAGCACTTCGCCGTCGAAAGCCATGATTTCTTGCAGAGATGCGTCCGACGGCCGGGAAGCCAGTCGGATTTTGGCGCACGCGGCACGCCCGCCCTCGAAGACCGTGTTGTCCAGCTCCTGGACGTTGATGCCGTGCCGCTTGAGCACGCCGAGTACGTTGGCGAGCGCTCCAACCTTGTCCACGTGACGGACGACCAGTTGGTAGCGGGCCCACGACGTGGCGCTGATGTTCACCACGTTCGCCACTTCACCCTTGGTCAAGAAGCCGCGCAGAATACGCACCGTCTCGTTGGCGATGGCGATCTGCGCTTCGTCCGTGGACGCGCCGATGTGCGGCGTGGCGTAGACCAAGCCGCTCGTCAAAATCGGATGCGAGTACTCGCCTTCCCGAGTGTCGGGCTCGTTCGGCAACACGTCGAGGCCGACGCGCAGTCCCTTTTTCGGGATGGCTTCGAGCAACGCATCGTAGTCGACGAGCTCGGGCCGTGCCGTGTTCACGAACATCGCCCGATCTTGCAGCGCGTCGATCACTTTGCGATCGACGATGCCCTTGGTGCGTTCACCGAGTTCGAGGTGCACGCTGAAGATATCGACGGATCGAGCCAATTCTTCCGGGCTTGCGCTGCGGATCACGCCCAGCTCGGCCGCCTTGGATGCAGAGAGCGAGCGCGCCCAAGCATACGGTTGCATGCCGTAGGCTTGCGCCAACTTGATCACCGCGCGGCCCACGTGGCCCGTGCCCAAGATGCCGATTTTGCGACCGTTCAAGCCGACCGCGCGCGCGAACTCGTGCTTCTCCCACTTGCCGCCGCGTAGGCTCGCGACGCCGTCTGGCACGCGCCGATCGAGGCAGCCGATCAGGGTGAGCGTCAGCTCGGCGACGGCTGATGCGTTCTTGCCCGGACAGTTAGCGACGTAGATGCCGCGTTCGCTGGCGGTAGAGACATCGATGTTGCTGACGCCAGCGCCGGCCCGAATGATGAGGTTCAGGGCCTTACCCGCGTCGATCGCGGCTTTGTTCACGACCGTGCCGCGCACGATCAGCACGTTCACACCGTCGAGGACATTGACCAGCTCTTCACCGTCGAGGTCGGGGTCGTAGATGACCTCGACGCCCAAGGTTCGCATTTCGTCGAGGCTCGACTCGGAAAGCCGATCCGCTGCTAGGACTCTCATCTTTGGGGGCCTTCTATCACGAGCCCCCACCAGAATTTTCGAGTGCGTGACGGGTACCCGCGATTTCCAAGAAAATCGCGCCGTTTTCGGCCTCCCCCAACCAAGGCCCGAGCGCGATTTGCGCGGCTTGCGAGAAGCGCGCGCGAAATCGGCCATTTTTGACGGTGGTGTACAGCGCCCCCTGGGCGCCGAGCGTCAGGCTCGCCGGATCGAGGGGACTCTCGCTGCCGTCGGACAGTGCGAGTTCGAGCACCCCGGACTGCTCACGCACGCCGAGCACGAAAAATGGCACGTCTGTGACGCGGAAATACGTCCAATCGTAGCCGTTGTTGAGGATGAAGCGGCCGTCGTCGGGGTGCAGGTCGACCCACGAGGCGAACGCGCGGGCCATGCCCGGATGATCGACCAATGCGCCGTCGTGATGAAAGCGGCCCTCCGAGTCGAGCACGATCGAGCTCTCGCGCGAGCGGCCCTCGGGCGCGGGGAAGCGAAAGAACTCGGGGTGATCACCGGGGCGCATCGCGGGGTCGAGTTTAGCGCCAATCAAGGCGCGGGTGAACGGTGCGGCAACAGCGCGCGGAGTGTGGCGTAGCTGCCGAAGCAGAGCAGCACGTCCCCCGCACGCAGCACATCCGAGCCACGCGGGTTCGGCAGCACCGTTCCGTCACGCGTAATGCTCAGGACTTGCACCTCACGGTCGCGAAAGGAAAGCTCGGACAACGTGCGTTCGGCGAACTCCGAGCCCTGCGCCACCCGAAATTCGACCACGCCGTAGCCGCTCTTCAAGGTCAAGCGCTGCCGCAGATCGAGATCCGGGAACGCCACGCGCTGCTCGAGCTGTTCGACGATCGCAGACGCGACGTCGACGCCCGTAGCGGTCTCGATGCCCTCGAGCCCGGGCGAGGAGTTGACCTCGAGCACCTGGGGCCCGTCGGGCCCCTCGAGCATGTCGACTCCCGCGACGTGCAAGCCCATGACTTGAGCCGCGACGATCGCGGTGCGCTCGAAAGCGGGATCAATCTCGATTTTGCGGGCGCGCCCGCCGCGGTGCAAATTAGCGCGAAATTCGTCGCCCGTCGCCTGCCGGCTCATCGCCGCCACCACGCGATCACCCACCACCAACGCGCGGATGTCACGCCCGCGGCTCTCACTCACGAAGCGCTGAATCACCACGTCTTGCCGAGTGCTGTGCAAGGTCTCGATGATGGCTTCGGCCATCTTGGGCGTCTCGGCCAAGATCACGCCGATGCCTTGCGCGCCTTCCAGCAACTTGATCACGACCGGCGCGCCGCCCACCGCCTCGATCGAGTGCGGCACGTTGCTGCGATCCCGCGCGAACGCAGTCGGCGGAATGCCGACCTCATGTCGGCTCAAAATCTGAGTTGAACGCAGCTTGTCACGCGCGGCACTGATGGCGTGCGAGGAGTTGAGCGAGAACACGCCCATCTGCTCGAACTGACGCACCACCGCGGTGCCGAAGGCGCTGATCGAAGCGCCGATGCGCGGGATCACCGCGTCGTAGCGAGACAGCTTGCGATTGCGGAAGAACAGCGCGGGCCGCCCGGACTCGACCAGCAAGCTGAAGCGCAGGGTGTGCAGCACCTTCACGTAGTGCCCGCGTTTGGCGCAGGCTTCGCGCAAGCGGCGCGTGCTGTACGCCTGAGAATTGCAGGACAGAATCGCAATGCGTAGCGTCACGGGCGCGACCTCTGAGCCCCGCGTTTTACCGGTCCGGGTGCGCGCGCCGCCACCCGCGGCGTAACTTTGGCCGGCGCGGGCGGTCGACGCGCGCTCGGCGCGTGCAAGACGTAGCGTCGGCTGGGGTCGATCAAAAAGGCGTGCGCCAGCGCGCGGCGGCCGATCAACATGCGATAGATCATGCGCCCGCGATCGACCAAGCTGAGTTCGATCTCGCGTTCGACCGGCCCGATGCGCACCTTCACGGCCACGAAGATGCGCTCTTCTTGCTCGCCGCTCGAGGCCCGAACTTGGCCCCGGCGCGCGATGCGCGCTTCGACCGTGACTCGGCGATCACTCTCACTTCGGCTCAGGCGTACGTCGAAGCGCACCTTGCCGCTGCCGAGCTCGCGGATGTTCTCCACGTGTAGGGCGCTGCTCCGTGCGCCGGTGTCGATCTTCGCCCGTAGCCGCAGGATGCGCCACGCGGGAATGTCGACGTATTCGGTCACGCCGATGACCAGCGGTTCGGCGGAGGTGCGGGCCACGCCCGGCGACGCTACTACAACTCGCACGCCCGCGAGGAGCCCCGGCGAAAGCGCGACCAAAGCGCCTCGATCGAAAATTGTGTGCGTGTTCGCAGGCCGCGGGACTAAAAAAGTGGGACCGCCCATGCCCGACGAATTTCCTACCCTCGAGGCCGTGGCCGCGCTGGGGGTCTTGGCGTTGCTGATCCGCACGCTGCTCGTGGCGAGCGAAATGCAGAGCGTGCCGAAGCTCTCGGCCGAGCTGGTGAAGGCGCTCGGCGCGGGTGATCGAGCCGGCGCGCTTTCCGCTTGCAACGCGCCGGCCGCGCCGGCCCTGGCCCGCTCGGCGCGGGAAATGATAGCGCTGGTCGGTGAGCCGCCGTACGGCCCGGACACCCGCCTCGATCTGAAGCACGAGCAAGACGAGCTCGAGCAAGATCTCGCGCGCCGCGCGGAGAGCGGACGTGCCCGCGATTTGATCGTGCTCACGGTGCTGATCGGCGCGATGGCCTTTGCCGTGCTGTCGAACCTGCTCGTCACGAGCTGGTTTCACAGCTTGGCCGCGATCGCCGCGCTGCTCGTGATCGTGGGCTACGTCATGCGCAGCCGGCTGCGACACATCGAACGCGCCGAGTTGAGCCGCATCGGCGACGCGCTGCTGCAGATGCTTTCGGCTGCACCTAGCCCCCACCCCGCGCGCCGCAGCCTGCATTCGATCGATGGCGGCTGCCGCGTGTGCGGTGAAACACTGTTCTTGGTCGCCCCCGCCGCGACGCTCGGCCCGTCACTTCCACGGCTCGGCATCCACGAACTGCGGATCTGCAAAAATTGCGGCTTCGTGACTGGGCAAGCCGAGGACCCGGCCGCCTTGGCCGCGGGCTCGCTGCAAGAGCTGAGCGTGCCCGCAGAGCGTGAAGACGAGGCCAGCTCGGACGACACCGAGCACGACGGCTGAGCTCGAGCGCGGAGGCCGCTCTTTTCTTGCATTCCCGTGATTTACGGGACACGTTCCGCCCGCAATGGACAGCTCTGGTACGCACGACGCGAATCGCGCCTATTACGACGCCTTCTCGGCAGGGTATGAGAATCACCGCGGCGAGAACGACCCGGGCGGTTATCACGACCTGCTCGACGAACTCGAATCGGAATACGTGAAGCGCTACGGCGACGGCCGCGACGTGTTGGAGGTTGGCTGCGGCACGGGGCTCGTGCTGTCCCGCATTCGCGAGTTCGCTCGCAGCGCACGCGGCGTCGATCTCTCGCCCGGCATGCTCGAAAAAGCCCAAGCGCGCGGCTTGAACGTCGTGCTCGGCTCGGCCACCGCCCTGCCCTTCGAGGACAATCAGTTCGACGTCACGTGTTCGTTCAAGGTGCTGGCGCACGTGCCGGAGATCGAACTCGCGCTGCAAGAGATGGTGCGCGTGACGCGTCCGGGCGGCATCGTGCTGGCCGAGTTCTACAACCCGTACAGTTTGCGCGCACTGCTCAAGCGCTTCGGCCCCGCCGGTCGGATCGCCGCCTCCGCCAACGAGAGCCACGTCTACACGCGCTTCGATTCGCCCTTCGCGATCAAGAAATTATTGCCCGAAGGCACGCTGCTCGTGGGCGCTCGCGGCGTGCGCATCGTCACGCCCACCGCCAAGGTGATGAAGAGCGCGCTCGGCCGGCTGATCTTCCGCGCCGCCGAACGCGCCCTGTGTGACTCGCCGTTCCGCGTGTTCGCCGGCTTCTACGTCGCCGCCATCGAAAAACGCAGCTGAACGATCGAAAACGCAGCTTCGACCAGAGCTGGGCGCTCGCGACCCCGCATCGCCGCTCGTGGGGCGTGAAATACCCGCAAAGACGCGCGCCATCGAGCGGGCGATCGCGCGCTGAATCGGCCGAGAGCACCCAGGGCTCTCGGCCGATTCGCCAAGGGAGAAGAGCGAGAAGAGAGCGCCAAGCGCACTCGCCGGCCCATCGACCCGGCACCACACCTCGGCAACACGCGCAGATTTTTTGGGTCAGCGATGTGAGTCTTTTTGCAGGCCAGGGCCGCGGTGAGGCGACGGTCGGCGAGGTAGCGGCCCGCCTCGGGCGCTCGACACCGCAGGCGTAGCGGATGCGAAGCGCGACCGGAAGCCGCCAAAAGAGGCGCGCGGAGCCGTGAGCCGATGATCGCCGGAATTTGTTGGGCCGCGTTCGCGTCGAGAACAGCGCGGGCCTAGAGGTGCAGGGCGGGATCGCGAGCGCCCCCTCTACTCACCTCCCGCGCTCGAACACTCACCTCCCGCGCTCGAACACTCACCTCCCGCGCTCGAACACTCACCTCCCGCGCTCGAACGCTCGCGGCTGCGTCAGAAGCGGCCGCTCACGCCGAGGACTGCGCCGCCGGGGACGGGCGCGGCGTTGGGCACGACGCGTACGAAAGACGTCTCGGGTCTTAGCTCGGGCGGCAAATCGCGCTTTCGGACCTGACGCTCTTCGGGTTTGAACGAGAGTTGGGCTTCGAGGATACCGAGCAGCGATACGCCGAGCCAAGCGTAGGCCGAGATGTCGAGGGCCGTGTTCCAATCGCGAATGCGGCTGTCGTTGCTGGCATCCGGGTTGTCGACTTGGCTCGTCGCGAGCACCAAGTGGGTCTGTACGCCGAGGCTCGTCAGCGTGGTGGCCGCGAGCAGTAGCTCGCTGGTCAGGAACACGAAGCCCAGCGGTTTGTCCTGATTTTGGAACTGGCCCACGCCGAAGGGCACGAGCCCGAGCCAACGCGTTCGGGGCGTGATTACGGTCTCTTGCTGCGCGAGTCGCTCGAGGCCGACGACCCGCGCGCGCTCTTTGCGGACTCGTAGCTCTTGCTGCGCGGCCAGCTCCTGCGCGCGCTTCACGCGCTCGTCTTCGGCTTTGCGAATGACGTCGAACATCGTCTCGCGCACGCGCAAGAAGCGATCGATCACCTGCGGCGGAAAGACCAGGCTATCGGGCGGCCTCATCTGTGGGTTCTGACTGATGGCCGCGCGCAGCGGCTCGTCGGCGAGCTCGTTCTGCCCGCTGCCGATCAAACACGCCGCGTGATAGATGCGCGCGCTCTCGATCACGTCGAGCTCGTGCAACGGGTGCCCGCCATCGGCACTGAGTAAGTGATGGAGCGAACTCGCGCAGTCGGCATACTTGCCGGCGTCATACAGACTGACGACGCGCGCCAGCTCGGCCTTGTCGTTCAAGCGCGGTGACTCGCCCGCGGTCGGCCCGTTCGGGGCGGCGGCCTGGGCGCGGAGTGGCGGCGCAAATAGCACCGCCCCCAACACGGCGAGGCTCGGACAGTGGCGCGACAGACTCATCGGGACCCCCCCAAGCCGGGAGGTTACGGCCCGGGGATGGTGAAGAGTCGACCGGGGCTGAGCGTCAGGTCAAATTCTTTTGGTGGGAGACCGCTGGCAGCGGGCGATATGAGCGTGCAATGCGCGCGCAGGGAGGCGGTCGCCATGCGGATTTTCTGCTGGCCGGGCACGTTGAACGAACCGAGTTCGCCGCAGCTGGCGGTCGTCCCCGGCGGGCCCTGGAACTCAATCAACGCCGGCCGGAACTCGATCGTGCCGCGTACGGTCTGTACCTCGCCCGGCACACTGGGGCTGAGCACGTTCACGGTCATCTTTTGCGGGGCGACGCAGCATTCTTCGTTCGGCGGTACGAACTCGAACGTGTGCGGACCAACGCTGATCTCGCGCGGGGGTCCGAACCAGACGATCTCTTGGCCGTCGATTCTAACCGTCGCGCTCTTCGGGCCGTCCACCAAGACGCGCACGGTTGCGAGCTCGGGCGCGACTGCCGAGGGCGCGACGCGCGGCGGCTGGTGACCCGAACGACGAACGACCTCGGGCGAGGCGCGACGCGGCTCGGCGCTACCCGACGCCACCGCGGCTGGCACACCGGCGCTCGGGGCCGGGCCGAGCGCACCCGCGCTGGGTGACGGTTCGCGGGCATTGGCCATGGGAGCGGGCGCGGGCCGGGAATGCAGCCATGCCAGCACCGCGGCGACGACCGCGAGCGCGCCGAGGATCGCGGCGAGCACGAGCGCACCGCGCGTCAACACGCGGCGCACGCGTTCACCGCGAGCGATTTGTGCGACCTGCCGCAGCAACTCGGCATCGTCGGGCCGAAATGCCAGGGCGCGATTGAACGACGCCGCGGCTCCCACGTAGTCCTTCACGGCGCGTGCCTCGTTGGCACGTTTGGACAGCGCGCTGACCAAGCGCGGCTCGTATTGTTTTTGGTATGCCGCGCTATCGCGCAAAAACTCCCAAATTTCACGGCGCAGTTCGCTGAAGCCGAGGTCCGCGAGTTCGTCTTTCAGGGCATCGCCCAGCGCGCGCGCGCTCTGGTAGCGATCGGCGGCATCTCGCGCCAAGGCGCGGCCGACGATGCGCGAAAGACCCGCGCCGACGGTGGGCCGCGCGCGATCGGCCGGCGTGAACGTGCCGTCGAGCACGCGGCGCAAGACTTGAGCCGGGTTCTTGCCGTCGAAGGGCAACTTGCCGACGAGCGCTTCGTAGAGCAGCACCCCGAGTCCGAAGACGTCGGCGCTGGCGCTCACGTCCCCACCCTCGATTTGCTCGGGTGCCATGTGCGCGGGCGAACCGAGCACCTGCCCCGTCGAGGTCACGCCCTGAACGTCGAGCAACTTCGCGATCCCGAAATCGGTGATCTTCACGCGCGGGGCAAGCGGGGCTTCGGTTGCCGACTGGCCCTCGGTCGGTAGCTCCACGAGCACGTTCTCCGGCTTCATGTCGCGGTGAATCACGCCCAAGCCGTGGGCGTGCTCGAGCGCACAGGCGACCTCGAACGCGATCGCCGCCGCAATTTCGGGCGGCAAGTGCCCATGCTGCGCGATCAGTTGCCGCAGCGTCGTGCCGCGCACCAACTCCTGCACCAAGTAACGCTCCGGCTCGTCCGCGTCGGAGACGTCGTACACCTCGACGATGTTCGGGTGTTTGACCTTGGCGACCGCGCGCGCCTCGCTCACGAAACGCGCCGCAACCTCCGCGTTCTCACGCAAGTGATGGTGAATCACTTTGACCGCGACCTCGCGACCGAGGCGCCGATCGCGAGCGCGGTACACGGTCGCCATGCCACCGTGACCAATTTCCGCGATGAGCTCGTACTTCTCGAGCTCGGGGCTACGCCCGGAGAGCGCTGTTAACAGGGCACCCTCCGTCGCGCCTCATGCTTCACGGCAGCTGCTCCACTCGCACCGCGTTGGTCGCGCCGCGCACCCCGACCCGAGCGCCGTACACCATCACGTAGCGCTCCCCCGACTTGACCAACCCGTTGTCCGCCAAAATCTGGCTGGTGTTCTGCACCTGATCTTCCAAATTTGCCGCGCCCCCCACCAGTGTGCGCGGCGACACGCCCCAATACAAGGCCAACCGACGGAGCGTGCGATCGTCGGTCGAAAAAGCCAAAATCGGCGCGCTGGGACGAGCTTTGGAGACGAGCCGCGCGGTCAAACCCGACTCGGTCAGGGTCACGATCAGCTTGGCCCCGACCTCGCGGGCGATGGCACAGGCGGCGTGGGCGATCGAATCGGGCGTCGTGTGGTCCGGATCGGACGCGGTGGGCGCGAAGAAGCGGCTGCCTTCGGCTTGGCGGATGATGCGATCCATCATGCGCACGGCTTGGATCGGGAATTTGCCGCTCGCGCTTTCGGCCGACAGCATCACCGCGTCCGCGTTGCCGAACACGGCGTGCGCCACGTCACTCGCCTCGGCGCGGGTGGGTCGCGGCGAGTCGACCATCGACTGTAGCATCTCGGTTGCGACGATCACCGGCTTCCGGTGAATGCGGCAGGTACCGATGATTTGCTTCTGGATCACGGGCACGGTCTCCGGGGGAAGCTCGACCCCCAAGTCCCCGCGGGCAACCATGGCCGCGTCGGCCGCGCGCACGATCGAATCCAAACGTTCGACGGCGGAGGGCGTCTCGATCTTGGCGATGATCGGCGTCGGGCGACCTTTTCGCTCGCAGATCTCGCGTAGCTCCTGGATTTCCTCGGCGCGCCGGACGAACGACAGCGCGATGTAGTCGACGCCGAGTTCGAGCCCGAAATCGAGGTCTTTCTTGTCCTTCTCGGTCAGCGCGGCGAGCCGCAGACCCGACGAAGGCAAGTTCACCCCCATGCGCGGGCGCATCGGCCCGCCATGCTCGACGCGACACTCCACGCGATCACCGCGGATCGAAAGCACGCGTAATTCGACTTGGCCATCCGAAAGCAAGATGCGGTCGTCGACGCGCACATCGTCTTTGAGCGGCGGGTAGTCGATCGAGATCGTGTGATCGTCCCCGGTGTCACCCGCGATCAGCTCGACCGTGTCCCCGTTGTTGAGGACGGCCGGGCCGATCTTACCGGTGCGAATTTTCGGGCCGCACAGATCTTGGAGGAGCGCGACCGACTTGCCCAGCGCGAGGCTCTCCGCGCGCACCATCTCGACCATGTGGGCATGATCGGCGTGGGTGCCGTGGGAGAAGTTGAGCCGCGCGACGTCCATCCCGGCTTCGATCAGACCGCGAATGGCGTCGCGACTATTGACGGCGGGCCCGAGGGTACAAACGATTTTGGCACGACGAGCGATCATTGATCTGTTCAATCCGTCTGCTTGGCTTGGGGCTCTGAGCGAGGCCGCTTGGCTTTTTCGAGGGGCGAGCATGCCACAGGCCGCACCCGCTGGGGTAGCCGACTCCCGCCGCGGAAGCCAAACAAAACCGGGCCGCTCACCAAAGCCACGCGTTCCGAGAATGCGGCGTTTGCGCCGCGGAACCAGCCTGGTAAGGACCTGGCGATGTACGGTTTTCGACGCAACGCGCAAGGGCAAGCTTGCTTGGGCGAGACGCCCCTCGCCGACCTCCTCGGCCAGTCCGGGCTAGAGACGCCCGCCTATTTTTACGATCTCGATGCGATCGCTCACGAAGCGCGTGCATTGATCGCCGGCTACGGCAGCGCTCGCCACGTGATCGCCTACGCGGTGAAGGCCAATTCCGCGGGCTCGATCGTTCGCACCCTGGCCGCCGAAGGCACCGGCGCAGACGTCGTTTCCGCGGCGGAGCTGGAAGTGGCCGTCGCCTGCGGCATCCCCGCCGAGAAGATCGTGATGAGCGGCGTCGCCAAAAAGGACAGCGAGCTCGACTTCGCGATCGCCTCACGCTTGCTCGCGATTCAGGCCGAGAGCGTCGAGGAAGTGTTTCGAATTGCAACCCGAGCGCGCGCGCTCGGTCGGCAGGCGCGCGTCGCCTTTCGGCTCAATCCCGGCGTCGAGATCGACTCACACGCGCACATCTCGACCGGTCATGACAAAGCCAAGTTCGGGATCGCGCGCGCGGACGTCGGCCGCGCCTTCGAAGCGGTAGATGCGGCCGGAGATGCGCTCGTCGCCGTCGGCTTGTCGACCCACATTGGCTCGATGTTGGGCGAAGTCGCGCCTTATCTGAAGTCCGCGCGTCATGTGTGTGAGGTCGCGCGCGCGCGCCGGTCCAGCCACGCCGGCCTCGAATACGTCAATTTCGGCGGTGGCTTCGGCATCGACTACGGCACTGGACAAACCGCCGCTCCCGCCGACTTCGGCCGCGCCGCCGTGGAATTGCTGAAAGACGAGGGCTTGTCGGATTTGATGCTGGTGGCCGAGCCGGGGCGCTCGATGGTCGGCTCACACGGTGTCCTCGTGGCTCGCGTGGTGCAGAGCAAGGTCAGCGGCGAACACGCTTGGCTGATGATCGACGCCGGGATGAACGACCTGCTCCGCCCTGCCCTGTATGGCGCCAAGCACCGCATCGAGCCGCTCGAGCGCCAGCCCACGCCGCCCGAGTGGCGCGTGGTCGGCCCGGTGTGCGAGAGCTCGGACGATTTCGGCGCGCATCCCATCGGCCCCGAACCCCCCGCGCTGGTGGTGATCCGAGACGCGGGCGCCTACTCATTCACGATGGCCAGCGAATACAACGGCCGCGCGCTGGCCAGCGAGGTGTTCGTCAAGAGTGGCGTCGTCGCCAGCACGAGCCCGAGCCCTGGCGCAGCCGCTTGGATCAAGCGCCGGCTACAGGCCTGAGCCGTCACTGAACGGCGTGGTCATGAAGCCATGCCAACTGAGCGCGACGATCACGGCTTCCTCGCGCGGCGCCGCGTCCGGAAAGCGCAGCGCGCCGCGGGCCTCGAGCCACGGCCCGGCCGCGCTTGCGAATAGCGGAATGCCGAAGCCCAGCTGCGCATCGAAGCCGCGGCTGGGTTCAGGCGCGTGACGAGCCCGCTGGGCCCAAAACGCGCCCAGGGAGAAGGACAATGAATCGAGCGTGAGATCGAGAAAAGCGGGGCCCGTCTCGTACCCTTTGGCCCAACGCGGCACGAACAAGGGTCGCAGGTCGATACCCATACCGAACAACGAGGGCGCCGACTCATCGCCGGCCTTGATTCGACCGGAAGCGTACACGCCCGCAATCGAGAAGTAGTGCGCAGTGGCGCGCAGCGCCGGCGCAACCTGGCCGGCGGACCCGAGCTCGGCACCGAGTGAAAGTCCGAGGTCGAGGTCGCCATCGAAGCGGTCGTACACGCCGTCGGCCGGGCCGCTCGTGGGCGCTCGCACTCGCTCCGCTCGCGCGGCGTGGGCCGTGAGCAGGGGCAAAGCGCTCAGCACTACACTGAGTGCCGTTCGGACCGAGGAGCTCGCAGGGGTCAATGGTGGGCTCCCTCAGTCCGCGGCCAGCCGGGCAATGATCTCTTCTCGCAGCTCGGGCGCGAAAACCAAGCGAATGCGTGACATTTTCTCGCCCCGCAAGCGCCCCAGGAGAAACGAGACGTCGGCCAGGGCGCGAGTTTGTCCACCCGGGAACACGACTGTTAGCGGGTCGTGAATATCGTCGAACGCAGTCGTCGAAGCCGCGTCCAAGCCGACGTAGATCTGCGGATCGAGCCCGGCTTTTTGCGCGACGTCGCGCGCAATGTCGAGCGCCCAGACACGCGCATCGGGCGTGGCTCGTTCGTCGAACAGTTCGTACGTCTTGAACAACTTGCGCGCATGGAAGCGCTTGCACAGATCGGCCAAGATCGGATTCTTCGTGTGACGCCAAGCGCTGAGCGCGACCCACAGTGAGGCATCGTCGAGCTCCAAGTAGTCGGCGAGCTCGGCATCCCCCCCTTGCGCCAGCGACACGATCGCCGTCGGTGTCGAGGGCAAGCGATCGCCGTTCGCCAGCATCTTGGCAACCTCGTTGAAGATGCGCCCGAGCATCCACTCGCTGGCGCGTTCGGTCTTGTGAAAATAGACCTGCTGGAACATGAACAGCCGAGCCAGCACGAACGACTCGATGGCGGGAATACCCTTGGCCCCGTCAATCGCGAGCGGCGGGGCTTGACCCTCTTCGGCCACACCGAAGCACAGGCTTCGCAGCAGCCAATCGAGGTCGAAAGAGCCGTAACTGACGCCCGTCGCGTGCGCGTCGCGCAGCAGATAGTCACAGCGATCGACATCGAACGTGCCGCTCACGGCGCGCGCCAAGAACGTGAGTTCATGGCGACCATGCACCAGATCGACGACTCGCTCGGGCAACCCGGGATCGAAGCGTTGCAGCACGGCGTGCACCTCCGTGCTCGGGTCGAGCACGATGCGCGTCGTCCAATCTTCGTGCTTCTTCGAATCAGGCAGTGCTTGTTCGAACAAGTGCGAAAAGGGACCGTGCCCCACGTCGTGCAAGAGCGAAGCCGCGAGCGCGTCGCGCGCACGCTCCGTGGTCAAGCGCTGCCAAAACGGTAAGTCGTCATGGAGTCCACGCAGCCGTCGGATCAAACGAGTCATCACACACGCCGCGCCGATGGCATGGGCAAAGCGCGTGTGGTCGGCTCCGGGGTACGCGAGTGATGCGAGCCCAGTTTGTCGAATCCTTCTCAGTCGCTGCACCTCCGCGGTTTCGAGTAGCGCAGGGACGATGGCTTCCTCGGGCGTCTCGAAAGAGACGAGGCCGTGGACGGGGTCTCGCAAAATCATGGGCAGGGCACTGTACCAAGATTGGACCGAGCGCTTGCGGTCACCAGCCCCTCGAGCCGGAAATGCTTGGCAATTCTCGACAATTCCCACGATTCCCGGTTCGAAGCAGCCGGGGCGTGGAGGCCGCTGTCGGAAGAACTCCCGCGCGAACGCGGGAGCGACTGGGGGGAGCGCTTCCGTGGAAAAAAGCCCCGTGCAGCGATAAGCACCGATCGCCGTGGCGCGCGAGCCGTGCTGCGTCATGACGAGCGCACCCGCTCTCGGACCGTCCGGTAGACCAAAAATAAACCCCACGAGTCGCAAGTGGTGCTGGACACCATTGGAAAAATTGTAGAGAACTATTTGTGAGATCGCGGGGGCAGCGCGCCCTTGGGACACAGCAGCGGTAACGGGGGTCGTAAGGTTCGTTAAGGATGTGTGGACGCGGGGGGGCTCGCGAGAAGGGCTCGCGAGAAGGGCTCGCGAGAAGGGCTCGCGAGAAGCGAGAGAAGAGATGAACGTCTTGAGGGAGACGACAGGGGAGTGGTTTCCAAATCGAGCTCGAAACATTTGTCAAAAGCCGAAAAAGCGTGCGTGCGTGCCTGGACAGCGGGCGTATTTCGCGGTCTGCTAGTGAGATCCGATGCCCTCTCGTAAAGACCAAGAGTCAGAAAGCGTGGGGGCGATCCGCCTGGTCGATGTGCTTCGGCAGCTGCCGGAGCGAGAACTCGGCTCGCTGATCGCGCGACTCAAGATCCGCATCGACGAAGCCAAGCGCATCGATGTGCCCTCGCAAGTCGCGCGCATGCTGCTGCAATTGCCGGAAATGCGTGACGCCGGCATCCTGCCTGGTCCGACGCGCGAGCTCCTGTACCGCGTGGCCGAGGCCCGCGGCGTGTTGTTCGCGCAAACCCTACCGCCCGCGGTGGAGCCCCTGGTCGCCCGCGGGATCGTCTTCATTCGCGGTCGCGACAAGGGCGTCGAGCTACTCTTGCCGATCGCCCACATGATCCAGCTGCGCACTTGGGAGGGTGAAGACCCGCGCGGTGCGCGGGCGCTCTTGGCGCAACTGCATCCCGATGTGGCGAGCAGCGTCGCCAGTCACTATCTGGGTCGCCCAGCGACGCCTCCCGTTGCGCTCTGCCTCGAGCCCGCGTGGGAAGTGTTCGCCGATCAGAAGCGGCTCGAGCGTGAGGTGGAGGAGCTCGCGCCGCTCGAACGCAAGCTGCTGAACGCGATCGAAAAAGTCGGCGGTGAAGTCGACACCGAAGAGCTGCTCGATCTCGAACGCGAGCCCATGCGCTTGCGGGGCGCGACCGGCGCCACCCCTTCGCGCCGGGGCGTCGGTTTTGCGCTCGAACGACGCGGTTTCTTGGTGCCCGTGCACCCCAATCGCCACGTCATCCCCAGTGAGGTCGTGGCCATCGTCGGCACTCAGCGCCGGGTCGAACGCGAACTGCAACGACGTGAGATTCGCAGTTTCGTCCTCGCCGAAGACCACGCGCCGCGCCGCGCGCGCTTCGCGGAAGATCCCGCGCCGATCGCCCTGGCCATGGCCCTCGCCGTGCGCGACCCATCGGTCGAAGTGCGGGCCGGCGTGGGCACGCCGCGCTCCTTGATCACCAAGTTTGCCGCGCGCTTCGGGCGCGAGCCGGAAGTGGTGGCGCTCGTGGCCTCGCTCAGCCGCGCGATTGGTCTGTGGGACCCGTCCGCGGTGAGCACTGCCTCCCCTCCCGGGTCGCACAGCGTGGGCGAACTCGGGCGAGCCCTGTTCGATGCCTGGCGTCGAGGCGGCGCGTGGGACGAAGCGCGCCCGGATGGTGAAGCCTTACGCGTCACCGCCGACGCCCGGGAGACCAGCGCCGTCGGCGTGGTCCGTGAATTGGTGCTCGAAGCCCTACAAGAGCTGGGTGACGGCCGCTGGGCCCCGTGGGAGGCGATCGCCGCTTACGTGCGTTCCGACGCGCGCGCCCCCGGCGTGGCCCGCTTGATCGAGCGTTGGGCACAACGCGCCGGCGTGGAACCGATGACGCCGGCCGAGGTCGCGCGCCGCATCGCACTCGAGACGCTACACGTACTCGGCATCGTCGATCTCGGCGATCCCGAAACGGACGACATCGAGTCGATCGGTCCCACCTTGCGCATCACGCCGCGCGGTCGCGCGTTTTTGGCGGATGCCGCGCCGGAATCGCGCGCGCCCGCGAGCAACCAAGCCAGTCGTTTCTTGGACACGCAAGCGTTGCGGGTCGGGCCGGCCGCCAGCGTGGGCAATGTCATTTCGCTCGCCCCGTTCGTCGAAATCGGCGGCGTCACCGGCGCTGCGCTCGACATTCTGATTACACCGCAGGCGCTTTCGCATGCACTGAGCGCCGGTTTCGACGGCGAGGTCATGCGCACTCGGCTGGAACTGTTGGCTCCCCTGCCCGACCCCATCGCGCGCACGCTCACCCAGGCGAGCACCGTGATCGGCCGCGCCGAGTTCGTGATGACCCAGGGCTTCTTGTGGGTCGAAGATCCCGAGGTGCGCGAGCTCTTGCGCACGCGCCGCCAAAGCGCGGATCTATTCGTCGATCCGTCGCCGCCCGCGGGCCTGCTGCTGGCGGTCGGTGTCGATCTCGAGCGCGTGGCCCGCCGCTGCCGCGCCTTGGGCGTCGAAGTGCTGGTCGATGGCGAGGTGTATCGCACTCGGTCGATCCCACCGGGCCGCGGCAGCGGTGCGCGTCGGGTCGATTCCGCAGGTTCGATTGCCGCCGTCCGCGCGCCGTCTACGGGCACCATGCCCGCGGCGCGCGCTTCATCCCGCCCACCGTCGGGGCGTCAGCCGGCTTCGCGCTCCACGCCACCGCCCGCCAAACGCGGCAACGGCGCGTAGCTCACTCTTCGGCTCGGGTCTCGCACCAGCATCGCGAGTAGCCCGGGCAAGAGGAACATCGTCAGCAGCGTCGAGACCGCGATGCCGCCGATCACTGCCGTCGCGAGCGGGCGTTGAACTTCCGCGCCCGCTCCGTGCGCGAGCGCCATGGGCAAGAAGCCGAACGCGGCGACGCCGCCCGTCGTCAGCACCGCGCGCATGGTGTGCGTGGCGCCCTCGAGGATCGCTTCACGCAATGGCCAGCCGCCATTGATCTTGGTCTTTACCTCGCTCGCGAGCACCACGCCGTTCAACACCGACACGCCGGCGAGAGCGATGAAGCCGACCGCGGCAGGAATACTGAACGGTAGTCCGCGCGCCGCGAGCGCCAAAATTCCCCCGATCAGCGCCAAGGGCACGACGGCGAACACGGCCAGCGCATAGCGTGCGTTCTGGAACATCCAGAGCAGCATCGCGAAGATGATCGCGAGCGCCATTGGCACGACCAGCGCGAGGCGCTTCTTGGCGCGCTCGAAGTTCTCGAACTGGCCGCCCCAGCTGACGCTGTAGCCCGCTGGCAAGTGCAGGTTGGCGTCCACCTTGCTGCGCGCTTCGTTCACCCAGGACACGAGGTCGCGGCCGCGCAGATTGACCTCCACGCGCACGGTGCGCGTCAGATCTTCACGACGCACCTGCGACGGGCCTTCGGATTCCTTGATCGCCGCAATCTCCGATAATGGCACCGAAATGCCGCCCGAGGCCTCGACGAACAGCCCGCCCAGCGCAGCCGGACTCGGCGAGCTCGGAGGCATGAGCACCTTCATGTCGAAACGGCGCTGGCCCTCGTAGATCTGGCCCACGGGCACGCCCAGGCGCGCCGCGCGCACGACCTCCAGCGCATCTTCGGTCTTGATGCCGTAGCGCGCTAGCCGCGCGCGGTCCGGCGTCACGGTGAGCTCTGGCGCACCCAGCAAGCGCTCGACGCGCACGTCACCCGAGCCCGGCACGTTGCGCACGAGGGCCGCCGTCTCTTCACTCAGCCGTTTGAGGTCGGTGAGCGACTCACCGAAGAGCGCGATTTGCACGTCCGCGCGCGAACCGCTGATGAGCTCGTTGGTCTTGTCTTCGATCGGCTGGGACACGGACACGAACGTGCCCGCCACTTCACTCTCGATGGCATGCTTGAATAGCTCGGACAGCTCGTCCAAATCATGCGCGCTGGTCCAATCTTTCTCCGGCTTGAGGTGCACGAAGATGTCCGTGTTGTCGTTGCCTACGGGGTCGATGGCGACCTCCGCACGGCCCGTCATCCCGAGTGAAGTGATGACCTCGGGGAAGCGGCCGAGCACGCGCTCGGCCGCCAAATCGAACTCTTTGGCTTGCGCCAAACCGATCGACGGCGCACGGCGGACCGTGACCACTGCGTCGCCCTCGGCGATGCGCGGCACGAAGTCCGCCCCGCCGTTCGCCAACACGAAGAAAGCACCCAACAGGGCCGCGCCGCTGGCACCCAAGATCCGCACCCGATGCTCGACGGCCCAGGGCAAAACGCGCGCGTAGTGCTCCCCCAACCAACCCACCCAACGCGGGCCGTGCCCCTTGCTGGGCGGCACGAAGATCGCGAGCAGCGCGGGAAAAAACAGCACCGAATAGACCAGCGCGCCGAACAGCGCGCAGGCCATGGTCACGGCCATGGGGCGGAACATCTTGCCCTCGATGCCTTCCAACGAAAGCAGGGGCAAGTACACGAGCATGATGATCGCGACCGAGAAAGCCACGGGGCGCGACACGGCTCCCGCCACCTCCGAATAAGCGCCGTCACGGGCCCGCTTGATCAGACTTTTGCCCGCCAGTACCGCGATGATCGATTCCAAAATCACGATTGGGCCATCGACCAAGAAGCCGAAGTCGATCGCACCCAGGCTCATCAAATCGCCCGTGATGTGGAAATAGTGCATGCCGAACAGCGCGATCGCCATCGACGTCGGGATGCCCAGCACGACCACGAACGCGCCGCGCATCGAACCCAAAAACAGCGCCAAGACGAGCGTGACGACGAGGGCGCCCTCAATCAAGTTCTTCGTCACCGCACCCAGGGTGCGGCCGAGGAACTCCGAGCGATCGTAGATCGGCTCGATGAGCACGCCGGGCGGGAGCTGGGCCTGGATCTCCGCGATGCGTTGCTTGACGCCCTGCACCACTTCACGGCCGTTGGCGCCGACCAGCATCATGGTGATGCCGGTGACGGCCTCCCCCTCACCGTCGCGAGTGATCGTGCCGAAGCGCATCGCGGAGCCGACCTGCACGTGGCTCACGTTGCGCACCAAGGTCGGCGTGCCATCTTCCGCAGTGCGCACGACGACCGCGCCAATTTCGTCTTCGTTGGCGAGTAAGCCAACGCCGCGCAAGCTCAATGCCTCGCCCTTGCGCTCGATGTACCCGCCGCCCACGTTCACGTTGGCCCGCGTCAACGCCTCCGTGACATCCGCCAGGGTGAGCTTGTGAGCGTGCAAACGCGCAGGGTCGATCATGATCTGATACTCTTTCAGATCACCGCCCATGGTATTGATCTCGACGATGCCCCGGGTCTGCCGCAGCTTCGGTGCGATTTCCCAATCTAGCAGCGTGCGCAGCTGCATCGGCGAGTGCGTGTTCGAGCGCACGACGAACTGAAAGATCTCGCCCAGTCCCCCGGAGACCGGCGACAGCTGCGGCTTGCCGGCAAGCTTCGGTAGATCCCCCTCGACCGAGCGTACGCGCTCGAGCACCATCTGTCGCGCGAGCCAGATGTCTACGTCATCTTCGAAGATCGCGGTGACGGCAGATAGGCCCGAGCGCGAGACGGAGCGCAGCTCGACCAATTTCGGCATGCCATTCAGCGCTGTCTCCAGCGGGAAGGTCAGCCCGCGCTCGACCTCGACGGGAGATAGGCCGGGGGCATCGGTGAGCACCGCGACCTGGACCGTGGAGACGTCAGGTACTGCGTCGATCGCCAGGGTCTTCAGCGCGAAGCCGCCCGCGCCCAGCAGCGCGACGAGCAGCACGAGCATGACCCATTTGAGACGGATCGACGTCTCGACGCAGTACTTCAGCATTCACCGGAAGATTTCCGACTTCAGTGCGAACACGCCGCTGATCGCGATGCGGTCCGTACGCTCGATGCCACGCGCGACTTCGACGCGGTCGCCGTCTTGGGCTCCGAGTACGACGGCACGCGGTTCGACCGAGTGGTCGTCACCGTGGGCCACGAACACGGTCGGCTTGCCGTCGACGCTGGTGACCGCCGACAGCGGGATCGAAATCGCGCTGGAAACCGGCGCCGACGTGTGAATCGCGGCGGACACCGATTGGCCCGGGCGCAAGCGCGACTCGGGGTGCTCGACCACGATGCGCACGGGTGCGGTGCGCGTGGCGAGATCGATCACATCGCCGACGTAAGCCACGATGCCGTGTACGGGCGCGTCGCCCGCGGTCGTAGACGCCACGTCGACGGCATCGCCATTGCGGATCGCACTGAGCTGGCCTTCGAACACGGCCAATTCGACCCAAACGCGGTCCAGATCCGCGACGCGGAACGCGGTCAACGTTGCTTCCACGGATTGCCCGCGGCTCACGTTGCGCTCCACCACGCGGCCGGCGATGGGCGAGGTCAAGCGCAGCACGCCGGCCGCGCCGTCGAGCGAACCGCCCAACGCGCGCACGCGCTGTTCGGCGGCCGCGAGGTCCGCGCGCGCCGAGACGGCTTGGGCCTTGGCCAGCTCGGCATCGCGGTGGGCCGAGACTTTGGCTTCCGCCAGCTCGGCTTCGCGCTTTTCGTTGGTCGTCGCTGCTTCGGCATGAGCGCGCGCCGCGAGCACCGAAGCCTGGGCCGTGCCGAGATCCGCGCTTTCGATCTCGGCCAGCAAGTCGCCGGGCTTCACGACGTCGCCCTCGATCTTGTACAGTTTGCTGACGCGGCCGGAGATACGCGACCCGATCGCGGCAACGCGATCGGGATCGAAGGTGACCGTGCCGGTGACGTTGATCATCGGCTTCAGGCTGCCTTCGGCGGCGGCGGCGAATTCGATCTTCTGGCGCTTGGCGAATTCGGGCGAATAGCGGATCCACTTGCCGTCCATATACGGCACGTCGCGCTTGTCCGCCTTGGGGTTGGCGTTGGCCTTGGGCTCCGTGTGCGTGAAGTAAATCACCGCGGCGCCAGTCAGGCCGATTCCGAACGCAATAACACTCAACCGTTGCACTAGCTTTTTCATGATTTCACTTCTCCACCGACGGCGCGCTCGAGCTCGATGCGCGCGACCCATGCCGCTTCGATGGCGTCGATGCGACTCGCTCGAACTCTGAGCGAATCACGCGCCGCGGCCAGCAAACGAAAGACGTCGAAGCGGCCCGCTTGGAAGCCAGCTTCTGCATACGAGAGGGTGCGCTCGGCGGCAGGCACCGCCTGCGAGCTGAGCCGATCGAGCTCACGTCGGCTCGATTCGTAGCTGTTCAAGGCCGCCACGACGGCGCGGGTCAAGAGCCGCGCTTGCAGATCCAAATCGGCCTCCGCGCTTTCGCGAGCCCGCGCCGATTGCGCGCGCAGCCCTTGATTGCGTTGTGCGACCGGGAGTTCGACGATCAGGCCCAGCACGCCGTAGGTGGGCGAAAGCGGCGCGGCGTCCACCCCGGCGTAGAAGCCGACTTTGGGAAACAATTCCGCGCGCAGGCGTTCTTCGGTTGCGCCCCATAGGGCGACGCGCGCTTGAATCGCTTTCAATTCCGGGTGCGTGGTGAGCGCGCGCTGAAGCAAGCCATTGAGTTCGCCCACCTGAGGCAGGTCGATGACCGAGCTCGTCAGGGTGAGCGGGACATCGGACTGAATGTCGAGCGCATCACGCAAGTCCATCTGCCCGGTGGCTTGATCGCGCTCGAAGGCCATGCGCGCGGCCTCCAGCTCGGCGACTTGCAACTGAGCCGAGGCATTGTCGAGCTCGGAGCCGGCACCCGCATTGACGCGACGACCAGTCGCGTCGAGCACCCGCCGGGCGACGACCAGGGCCGCGTCGGCCTCGATGATGCGTAGCTCCGCGATCTGCGCGCTGACGTAGCTGCTCAGCGCCCGCACGCGGGCGGAGGTGCGAGACATCGCGAGCTCGGCCTGAGCCACCGCGGAATAGCGCGCGGCCTCACGGACGCGAGCGCGCGGCGCGCCGCCGACCTCGAACAAGAAGTCCAAATTGGCGCCGTAGCCCATGCGACCCGAGCCGCCACTCAGCAGCGGACGGACATCCGCCGTGAGGCGTGGGTTGTAGGGCATGACAATGCCCGCCCCGATGCGCCGAGCGTCAGCCTCGCGCGCCGCGAATCGCGAGCGTGTGACCTCGGGGCCAGCGGCTTTGGCACGATCCAAGGCGTCACTCAGGGACAGTGAGAGCGGAACAGCAGCGTTTGCTTGACGCGGCGCGATACCGCTCGATGCGGCAACGGACGCGATACATAAAAGAGACGCGAGGGCGCTCTTGAAACGAGACTTCAAGGGAGAGCCTCCGAGGAAAACAGGTTGGGCGACTGAATGTTGCGCGCCGTTCGGTTACGGAACGGCCACGCCAGCGTTGCGGGAAGTGTAACGGCCAGGGCGCCGCCTCAGTTACGACTGATTGCAACGCCCGTACCGCGGTCGACACGAACCTCGGCGTCTGCCGCTCGAAAGCGGCAGACACGCGAGTGAAGCCGAAATAATGAGCTTCAGACGCGCGGGGGGCGATCGAGGCTCGGCGCGTGGCTCGGCAACGCACGCGCGGCCGCCAAAGCGCCACACACGTCACCCGAAGGCCGGCCGTGAGTCAGCAGGCGAATCCGCGGCTCCGCGGGGGCAATCACCGCGTCCGAGCCGTCGTCCGCGTCGTCCATCGCCACGGGGGCCAGCGTGTCGTCTTCTTCACGCGGCTCATCGGCGGGGCAAACTTCAGCGACCCCCACGGCGGGCAGCGCGGCACACGCCGCCGCCAATGGAAAACCGCCCAAGCAACGCACCGTGACGACGAACAACGCCGAAAACAGGGCCAAAAACCGGAGCGCGCGAGTCACTGCGCACATGTCGTGCCGCGGAGCGCCGGCCTTGTCAAGCGTAGGGCGTGAATGCAACGGCTCATCCAACAATCGGTCGCAGCCCCGACTCAGACTGGGACTCCAAAAGGTGCTGGGCAATCGCGCTCCGCTCCCGTTCCAGGAATTCAGCCACCGCGGAGGTCAGACGGCGGTCGAGGAAGGAATGCGCGCTGAAGGTGCGAGCCGGTTCGAAGCCACGTGCAAGCTTGTGCTCGCCGCCGGCCCCGGGCTCGAACAGCTCGAGCCCTCGCTCGATGCACTCTTCGATCCCCCGGTAAAAGCAGACGTTGAAGTGCATGAACGGGCGCTCCTCGAGTGCCCCCCAATAGCGGCCGTAGAGCGCGCGTTTGCCGAGCAGGTTGAACGCGCCCGCGATCGGCTTCTTCGAGCCGGCATCACTGGCGACGACGACGTGCAGGTGCTCGGGCATGGTCTGACACACTTGTTCGAAGAACGCGCGGTTCAAGTATTGCTTCCCGTAAAAAAACTTTTCCACGGTGGAGCGGTAGAAGTCGAAAATGAAATCTGCGCGTTCCGGGCGCAGGCGCTCGCCCGTGAGCACCGTGAGCTCGACCTCGCGATCGCGCATCTCCCGCATTTCACGGCGGATTTGGTTGCGGCGCTTGGAGGTGAAGCGAGCCAAAAAGTCGTTGAAAGTAGCATAGTCAGCATTACGCCAATGGTACTGAACGCCATGGCGCGGCAAATAGCCGGCGGCCTCGAAGCTCCCCACCTGCGCCGGCTCGGGGAACAGCACATGACAGCTGGACGCGCCAATGCGCTCGGCGACTTGGGGTAAGGCCACGGCAAAGCCGTTCAGGATCGCCGCCGAATCTGCGCCGGCCTTGATCAGGACGCGTGGCCCCGTCGCGGGCGTGAAGGGCACGGCCACGACGAGCTTCGGGTAGTAGTCGATGCGGAGATTGCCCTGCGCATAACGCGCGAAGGAATGATCGAACACGAACTCGCCCTCGCTGTTGCCCTTCACGTAACAGGGCGCGACGGCCACGAGCTCACCCGCCGAGTAAGCCGCCACGTGCATCGCGAGCCAGCCGCGCGCGGGATCGATACAGCCCGTGTCTTCGAGGGCGGACAGCCACTCATAGCGGAGGAAGGGTAAGCAATCTTCACCCGCGAGCGCGCGCCAGGCACTCGCGCCAATGCTCGAGATGCGCTCGTGGGTACGAAATTCCAGATCGGCGATGGGCTCACGAGAAGGCACGGGCAGCGCGAGCTTAACCCCGATTGACGGCGAACGCCCTCGGCTACAAGAACTTTCGCAAGCGGTAGGCGATCCACTCCAAGAGCCGTTGGCCCAGCGGACGAAAGCGGAAATCCACCAGCGATACCTCGCGACACAATTCGAAGTCTTGCAGAAACGAGGCTTCGAGCCGGCCCGCGAAGCGCGCGTCGAGCACGCTCACGTTCACTTCCAGGTTCATGCGCAGGGACATGTAGTCGAAATTGAACGTGCCAATCGTGCTCCATAAGCCGTCGACCACGGCGGTCTTGGCGTGCAGCACGCTTTCATCCCATTCGAAGATGCGCACCCCAGCGCGAAGTAGCCGGCCCCACACGGCGCGGCTCGCGTGGCGCACGATATCGACATCACTTTGCCCGGGCACGATGATCCGCACGTCCACGCCGCGACGGGCGGCCCGAGCCAGCGCGCGCAGCACGCGCCTATCCGGCACGAAGTAGGAATTTGCGATGAACACGCGCTGCTCCGCGCGCCGCACGTAATGCAGGTAGGCGCGTGAGATCTGGCGCTGGGTGCGGAGAAAGCGCTGACCCAGGACGCGAATCGCCGGCGAGTGAACTCGGCGTGCGCTCTCTGGAGGAGGCGGCTCGGCGAGTGATTGGGTCAGTCGCAAAGGCCGTCCGTGAAGGCGCGCCCAAACCAGCGCAAAACAATCACTCAGGCCGGCGACCGCGGGGCCATCGATGCGCACCATGTCATCGCGCCAACCCCCACCGCCGTCATCCAGCGGCAGCCAATAGTCCGCGATGTTGATACCGCCCGTGAACCCGGTCTTGCCGTCGACGACCAGGATCTTCCGATGATCGCGGCGGGTCAGCTTGGATAAGCGAAACCGCTGCTTCCAAGGCGCGATCGGGTTGAACTCGATCACGCGGGCGCCCGCGCGCACGAGCTCGTCGAACATCTCGTCGCTCGCGCCGACCGAGCCCACGGCATCGAAAATGATCGACACTTCGACGCCGCGTTGAGCGGCCTCAGCTAACGCGGCCGCGAACTTTCGCCCGATCATGTCCGAACCGAACCAGTACATCTCGAGCAAGATCTGCTGCTCGGCGGAGGCGATCGCGGCGAGCATTTCCGGGTACGCGGCCGAACCGTTGCGTAGCAAGCGCACTTCGTTCCCCTCCACGAAGTGCTCGCTGGGATCTTGAACGGCCGTCGGTTCCGGAGTCGTCACGCGGGCGCAGCCTAACCCGCGTTGCCCGCCACCGCTGTGCCGCAAAAATGTGAGACCCCGATCAGCTCACAAATCGGGGCAAAACACCCCAGGAATTTCTGCGCGCTACTAAATTCGATTGCTATGATTGGCGCAATGCCGACGCGCGTACTTGGTCTTGCTCCGAGGTTCCTCGCCTGTGCTGCCTTCATGCTCGGCGTTCTGCCGAGCCTCGCGTGCGAGAGCAGCCGCTCGCAAACCAGCTACCCGGCGCAATACCCCACGCAACCCGCGCCCGTCGCGACCGCGCCGACCAGTCCCCTGCCCGCCGGGCAGTCCGCCTCATTGCCCGCACCCGGGGTCACGGTGCTCCCGGTCGTGAACGACCCAATCAACTCCGTCGATGTCACCTTCCTGCGCGGTCAAGCGCAGTCTTTGTTGAACGAGCTCGTCGCCACTCTCCCCGCCCCGCAGCAACAACGCGTCGCCGGCATCCCACTCGTCGTCGACAGCACCCCGGGTGAAGTGAATGCCTTTGCCATGTGCACCTCGGGGGGCCACGCCGCCATGGCCATCACCGACGGTCTGCTCGACATCGAGGCCCATTTGGCCCAAGCGCGCGCCACCGACGAGCTCTTCGGCACGCACAAATTGAGCGACTACATCCAGCTGATCGTGCGCCAACAACGGCCCAAGCAACCCATCGTGCAACCGCCCGTCGGCTTCTTCGACCCCGCTCAACAGGTGGATGGCCGCAAGGTGTTGCGTCAGCACCAGTTGCTGGAAGAGCAGATCGGCTTCGTGCTCGGCCACGAGTTGGCCCACCATTATTTGGGCCATTTGCCTTGTACTTCCGCCGGTCAATTGCCACTCGCCGAGCTCGGGCAGGCTTTGTCGGGCACCGTTCCCCTGTTCAATCAACCGAACGAAATCGCAGCCGACGCTTCCGGCACGAACACGCTGATGACCATGGGCTTTCGTCGCGCCGGCTACCATTTGACCGAGGGCGGCGCGCTGATCACCATGCAATTTTTCGCAGGGCTCGAGCAATTCAGCGCCGCGGGCCTGCTGTTCGCCTTTCAAAATACGCACCCGCCCGCGGTCATTCGCGGGCCAATCATCCAGCAGACGGTCGCCGCCTGGAAGCTGACGGGGGGTCGCGGCTTGCCCTATTTGTTCTAGAGGGCGAAACTCGCACCCGGGGCTGGCCGATGAGCCTCGCATCGGGATGCGCGCGCGATGAGTGACAAGACCGAACAAGCCACGCCCAAGCGGCTTGCGAAAGCCCGCCGTGAGGGGGACAGCCCGGTTTCAGCCGCGCTCTCTCAAAGTGTGGGCTTCATCGCGGCTTTGTCCGTGGTTTCGGGAGTCATCGCCTTGGCCACGGAGCAGGCAAGCTCGTTGCTCAACGCGGCCCTGCACCATCCGAGCGAACCGGCATCCCCCGGGGTCATCGCGCGCGTCGTGCTGACGATTACCTTGCCGGTAGTGGGCGTGGCGGCGGCGGCCAGCGCAGCGGCCAGCTTCGTCCAAACCGGCGGCGCGGTCAGCGCGAGCAAACTCGCGCCCCGCCTCGACCAATTGAATCCGTTCACCGGTATCAAGAACTTGTTCTCCTGGCCGCGCGTGGTTGGCGTTGCGCGCGCGCTCGTCGCCGCGTCGCTCGTGAGCTACTTCGCGCTCCGCCAGCTCGAGACGCACGCGGCTGACTTCGCTTCTGCCATTGGCAATGCGCGTGCCGCCGCGGTGCTGGCCGCGACCTTGGCCAGCAAAGTCGCCTGGTTCGCCGCTGCGGTCGGCATCGCCCTCGGCTTGCTCGATCTCCTGCTCACGCGCCGCGCGTGGTTTCAACGCCACCGCATGAGTAAAGACGAGATCAAGCGTGAACACCGCGAGTCCGAAGGTGACCCGGCATTGAAAGCCGCGCGCCGACGCGCCCATCAAGAAGCACTCACTGGCGCCACCCTCGGCGCCTTGAAAACCGCCAGCGTGGTGATCGTGAATCCAACTCATCTAGCCATTGCCCTCAAGTACGGTGAAGAGGCAGACGAACACGCGCCGTCCGTCGTGGCCCATGGCCAAGGCGAGATGGCGAAGCTGATCGTCGAGGCCGCACGCGCCTACGGCGTGCCGATCGTGCGCGACGTGCCCGTCGCCCGCGCGCTGAACGAGCTCGAAATCGGCGACGAGATCCCCGAATCCCTGTATGAGGCAGTAGCGGAAATTCTACGTGAAATTTGGCATGCCGAGGCAATGCCCGCCCCCTGATAGCGATTCTCACGGCCCGCCCAAGGAGTTCGGCTATATTGCTCGACATGGTGGGTTCTTCGCTGCGGGTTATCCGGGCTTCGAGTGTGTTGTCGTTGGCGGTGCTCGTCGCCTGCGGGGGGCGAACCACCGGGCTCCAACCGGGTGACGCCGACTTGTACCCGAGCGTGCCGAGTGACGGCGGGTCGAGCGGCAGCGCCGGCAAGGCGGGATCCGGCAGCGGTGGCAAGGCGGGAGGGCCCAGCATCGGCACCGCAGGGTCCGCCGCGGGAGGCGGGGGCAGCGTGCCCTCGGGCGGCGCCTCGCAAGGCGGCTCGGGCGGAGCGATCGACCTCGTGGGCCAAGCATGTGACGACTATTGCCGCTTCGCGGGACCAGAAGCCTGCGGGCTCACGGGGGTCTCGTACAGCGCCTGCTTCGCCGAATGCGCGCAGTTTCTGTATCCGAGCGGTCCGAGCTGTCAAAAGGCGGCTTCGCAGTTCTTCAGCTGCGTCGATCAGTCGTACCAGCAAACTCACCTCTGCCTTGGTTTCACGGCCTGCGCCGCATTGACGGACGCCTACTCGGCTGCGTGTACGGACACAGACGTCCTGCCTGATCCCGGCCCCACACCGGTGCCGACGACCTGCTCCACGACCAGCAGCAGCAGCTCCAGCAATTGCTCGCTGGACATGAAGTGCAACGACGGCACTCACTACAACGTCAACTGCAACCAGAGCGGCCCCAACGTCAGCGCGTGCTCCTGCAAGTCGACGAACGGAAATAGCGGTGGCGGCGGCGTGTTCAGCTTGAACGAGAGCGTCAGCTTCGCCTGCTTCGATGGCCTCTCGGTGTGCGGGTTTCCGCAGCCGGGCTTCAAGTAGCCGCCGGCGTGCGGCATCGGACACTCCTCGGAAACCGCCGCGTGAAGCAGGCGGCGTACCCTCCTCCTGAGTAGCTCGGCGCATCGGCCGATCTGCAACGCTGGTGCGACGGAAGAAGGAGCGTTCACGATGGCATGGCGTCAACGCGTGGTCGTGGTCGGAGCCGGGTTCGGTGGGATCGCGGTGGCCCGAGCATTGCGCAAAGAGCGCTTCGATGTGCTGCTCATCGATCGCAACAACCACCATGTGTTTCAGCCGCTCTTGTACCAAGTTGCAACGTGCGCACTCTCCCCTTCGGAAATTGCGTTTCCGATCCGGTCGATCTTCGCCTCTCAGAAAAACGTCGAGGTGCTCTTCTCGGAGGTACAGAGCGTCAACCTCAAGGGGCGGCGCATCGAAACGTCCACCGGGCCAATCGACTATCACTTTTTGGTCGTGGCCGCCGGCGCCCGCAACAACCACTTCGGCCACGATGATTGGGCGGAGATCGCGGTTGGTCTGAAGTCGCTCGACGACGCGCTCGAGATCCGTCGCCGAGTGTTGGTCGCGCTCGAGGTGGCCGAACAAGAAACCGCTGATCTGCGGCGACGCGAGCTACTCACCTTCTGCGTGATCGGCGGCGGCCCCACGGGCGTGGAGATGGCGGGCGCACTCAGCGAGTTGTCGCGCACTCTGGTCGGGCGCGATTTTCGTCACATTCGCCCGGAAGAAATCACCGTCATCTTGCTCGAAGGCGGGCCGTCGGTGCTGAGCACCTTCAGTGAAGTCTCGCGTACGCGCGCGGCGAAACAGCTCAAAGCGCTGGGCGTGGAGGTGCAGACCAACGCCAAAGTGACCGCCATCGAACACAATTCGGTGACCATCATGCGCGCCGATGGCAGCCCGCAGATCATCCCCGCCGCGAACGTGGTCTGGGGCGCGGGCGTGCGCGCTTCGGCCCTGACGGCTACGCTCGGGGTGCCCCTCGACCGCGGTGGCCGCATCATCGTCGATCGCTCCCTCAACGTGCCTGGCTACGACGAAGTATTCGCCATCGGCGACCTTGCCGCCTGCACCAATCCCGACGGCACGCCCGTGCCCGGCGTGGCCCCCGCGGCGGCCCAAGCCGGGCGTTTCGTCGCCGATCAGATCGTCCGCCGCACGAGCGGCTTACCCACCACCGAGTTCCGTTACGTGAACAAAGGCAACCTCGCCACGATTGGCCGCAGCGCCGCCGTGGCCGAACTCGGCGGCGCCAAGCTCTCCGGCTTCGTCGCCTGGGTGCTCTGGCTCGCCGTTCATATCGCGTTCCTGATTGGCTTCCGCAATCGTTACATCGTGCTCTTCCAATGGGTTTGGCACTACTTCACCAACCAAGGCGGCGCGCGCTTGATCACCGGCACGCGCAACCCCCACTCGGGTTGGCCCTCGCAACCCCGCCGTTTGGCGAAGACGATGTCGAGTCGCGCGCCCGCGCTCGACACGTGAAACGACGTCTGATCGAGAGGGGCGACCGCACGCAATCAGCGACTCAAGTTCCGATGCGGATCCGCTTCTTCAACGCGGACAGCTCATCGTCCACTTCCGACTTCGCCGGCGCGGCGGGGTCGGCACTCGCGCCGCTCTCCAAAGCCCGGAACTTCGCCTCGACTTCGGCGCGGGACATCCCGGTGGGGCTCGGCGGGGCGAGTGCGGCGTCGACTTCGCTCTGCGCAAGCACGGTGTTCTCGACGGTTTCGATCTTGTCTTCCATGCGCCGGAATTCGTCGAATGCGCCCGCGCCACCGCCCACTTTGCCGAGGGCCTCGACTCCGCCGCCCGCTTTGGCCTGCTGAGCGCGCGCGGCGATCGTGCCTTTGCGTAGCTCGAACTCCTTGACCTTGCGCTCCATGCGCTCGAGCGCATCCTTCATTTCGAGGGCGGCCCCGCGCTGTTCGCCGCGTTGCGCCTCGGCGCGATCGCGCTCAGCGACGGCGCGGCGCTTTTGGAGCAATGCTTCGCGGGCTAGCGCGTCGTCGTCGCTACGCACGGCGAGCTCGGCGCGGTCGCTCCATTTGTCGACCTCGTGATCCAGCTCTTCGACCTTTTTCTTGAGCTGCTTTTCGGCCGCGACGCTGCTGACCACCTCGCGACGCGCGGCCAAGATCTGCTCGCGCATCTCCAGCAATGTTTGATCCAGGCTCTTCTTCGGATCATCCGCCTTGTCGATCAGGGCGTTGAAGTTGGCGGACATGACTTGAGCGACGCGGGCGAAAATCCCCATCTGCTAAACATGCCACGCCCAGGCCGCCGCGCGCAAAGCGCCGGCCGCGCGCAGGCGCGAGCCGGGATTTTGCGGAATTTCAGCGGTTCACGATGTGGATCGCGTGCCCGAGCGATGCGGCCGCGGCTTCCATCAGGGCCTCCCCCAGGGTGGGGTGCGGGTGGATGCTGAGGGCCATGTCTTCGGCGGTGGCCACCGTCTCGATCGCCAGCACGGCTTCACTGATCAGGTCGCTCGCCGAGGGGCCCACGATGTGAATCCCGAGGATGCGCCCGGACTGGGTGTCGGTGACCACCTTCACGAAGCCGTCGGTCTCGCCGATGCTGACCGCGCGACCGAGCGCGACGAACGGGAACTTGCCGACCTTGAACGTGTAGCCCTGCTCTTTGGCTTGCGCTTCGGTCAAACCGGCGGTCGCGATCTCCGGATCGGTGAAGATGATGCCGGGGACGGTCAGCCAGTCTTTGGCCGCGTGGTGACCCGCGATCACCTCGGCCGCGACTTCGCCCTCTTTGGAGGCCTTGTGCGCGAGCATCGGTTGACCGCTCACGTCACCGATGGCGTACACGCCCTTCACATTGGTCTCGCAGAACTCGTTGGTCTTGACGAAACCGCGCTGGTCGATTTCGACGCCGATCTCTTCCAGGCCCACGCCGCGTGAGCGCGGCTTCATGCCGACGGCGACGAGCACGACGTCGCACTCGATGCGCTGCTCTTTGCCTTCGCTCGAGACGATCACGGTCACGCCGTTCTCGGTCTTTTCGAGCCGTTCGGCGCGGGTGTTCTTGAGCACCTTGCCGCCGCGCTTTTCCAGCTTCTTCTCGACGACTTTGACGCAATCGGGATCGACGCCGGGGAGCAGGCTGGGCGTGAGCTCGACGACCGTCAGCTCGGCGCCGAACGACTGGTAAACCATGCCCAGCTCGAGGCCGATCACGCCGCCACCGATCACCACGAGGCGCTTCGGGATCTGGCGCAAGCTGACGGCCTCGCGGGCGCCGATCACCTGTTTGCCGTCGAACTCGAAGCCCGGCACTTGAATCGTCGCGGAGCCGGTGGCGATGACCAGGCCCTTGGTCGCGGAGACACGGCGCTTCTCGCCCGACTTCAACGTGACTTCGACCGTCTTCGCGTCGACGACTTTCCCGCGGCCTTCGACCATCTCGCCGCCGTTGGCTTTGAGGAGCGAACGCACGCCGCTGGTCATCTTCTTGACGACGCCGCCCTTCCAGTCTTGCATCTTGTCGACGTCGACGCTGACGCCGCTGACGTTGATACCAGAATCGGCGATGTGCTTGGCCTTCTCGACGAAGTGAGCGTTGGCGATCAACGCCTTGGACGGAATGCAGCCCCAGTTGAGGCAAACCCCGCCGTACTCTTCTTCTTCGATGCAGGCGACCTTGAGCCCGAGTTGGCCGAGCCGAATCGCACACACGTAACCGCCGGGGCCGCCGCCCAGCACGATGGCGTCGAATTGATCCATTTCGCCGCGTGATGTAACGCTTGTTTTGTTACTTCACAAGGGTTTGTCGGGGACTTCTGGACGACCGGAATGCGCAAACGGTTTCGCGGGCGTGAACAATTCTTTGCGTTGTTCGAGTAAATGCCCCGGAAGCTCGGCGTACACGTCGTCAAAGAGCGACGCTCGCGGTGGCGGCGAGGCGGCTTCCGCGATGGCCAGCGCGGCGTCGAGTTCTGCGGTCAGCTCGGCGCCGATGGCCCGGCTGAGGTCGACGCCGAGTGCGCCGCTGTCTTCGAGCGAGCGGGCCAAGCGCACGATCGGATCGCGCCCTCGCCACTCGCTGACCTCGGCTTCGCTCCGGTACAGCGTGGGGTCGTCACTGGTGGAGTGCGGACCCATGCGATACGTCACGCATTCGAGGAACGTCGGACCGAGGCCCGAACGGGCGCGCTCGACGGCGCGTTGGAACGCGAGGTACAGCGCACACACGTCATTGCCATCGACGCGCTCGGCGGGCATGGCGTAGGCCAGAGCTCGTTCCGCAAAAGTCGCGGTGTTGCTCTGACGCGAAGCGGGCGTGCTGATCGCCCATTGGTTGTTCTGGCACACGAACACGCACGGCACGTGGAACACTTGCGCGAAGTTCAGCGCCGAGTGGAAGTCGGCCGAACTGGTCGCGCCGTCACCCAGGCAGGCCACGCTGACCATGCTCTCGCGCCGCATCTTGGCCGCCCACGCCGCGCCCACGGCGTGGGTCAGCTGCGTGCCGATGCAGCTCGACCAAGACACGACGTTGGCCGAGCGCCCGCTCATGTGGCTCGGCATTTGTCGGCCTTTCAGCAGGTCTTTGTCGCTGCCGAAGACCTGCGACAAGTAGCTGACGAGCGAAAAGCCCCGCACCAACAACACCGAGCTCTCGCGCAGCGCCGGAAATACCCAGTCGCTCGCCTGCAAGGCAAAGCCGAGCGCGACGGGCACCGCTTCTTGCCCGGTGCAGGTGCCGTAAAAGCCGATTCGACCTTGGCGTTGCAAGGCCTGCATGCGCTCGTCCACGCCGCGCACTCGGCGCAGCGCGCGATAGAACTCGAGTTGCAGCGCGAGCGGGATGTCGGTCATGGGGCGGCTTCGAGTTCGGCCAACGCTTCGGCGACGGTTTCGGGATCGGCTTGGGCGGCGGTCATGCCTCGCAAAATCGGGCGGGCTTCACGCAGCCGCGCGCGACCGGCGGCGGCCACGGCGATCGTGCGGGCGTCGCGCGTGAGCGCGCCTAGGCCACGCAGAATGGCGGACTTGGCTTGCGCGTCACCCAGGCGCGCCAATGCCACGCGCGCATGCCAAGCCAAGGGATCACGAAACAGGCCGAAAAAACCGAACGCGCGTCGTGTCAGCGCGGGGCGCGCGTCACTGATCGCAAGTTCGCCGCACAGCTCGATGGCGGCCTGCTCGTCTTCCAAGGAGGCCACGCGGTCTTTGCGCTCGACCACGTCCCGGATCACGTCCGCGCCGCACGCGTCGCCGACGCGCGCAAGTAAGATGGCGGCCGCCAAGCGCACGTTCGGTGCGTCGTCACGCAGCGCCGCACGCGCACGCTGGCGTAGTGGTTCGGGCAGTGCCGCGCCATCGGTCAGCACTTGCTCTTCGGCCAACCGGAAAGAGATCTGACGCACCTCGGCATCCAGATCTCGGCTGGCGTCGACCAAACGGGGGAGCAAATCGGCACGCGCCACGCGATTGAGCGCGATCAGTGCCTGAAAACGCAGCTCGGGGGCGGGGTCGACGCGCGCGGCCTCGAGCAAGGCGAGGATCTCCGGATCGCCGGGCTCTCCTCCTTCGGCAATTTCGCCGAGCGCCGCGAGCGCCATCTCGCGCACCTGCAGCGGCGCGAACCGTGCCGCCTTCAACAACGCGGCGCGCGATTCCTTGGCGTCGGCATCACCCAGCGCGAGGGCGGCGGCGGCGCGTACGTGCATGTCCGCTTCGCTCGCCAGCACTTCACACAATGCGCTCAGCGCACGCGGCCGCTCGGCGGTCTCGGTGAGCCGCACCAAATCACGCAGCGCCGAGATTCGAGTTTCGTTTTTAGCGTGCCCGAGATCACGCAGCGCCGCTTCGAGCGTCCGCGGTAACGAGCGAATGCCGAACATCGCTGGCGAGCTTAGCAGCAAAGCGGCTGAAAGCAGCTCGTCTCAGCCGCCCGTGCCGCCATCGGCGGCATCACCGGCCGCGCCGCCTTCCGCGGCACCCGCGTTGCCGCCCGCGCCGCCGTTCGATGACCCGCCGCCGTCATCCGGCTCGATGCCGGCGTCGGAGCCCAAGCACACCTGGTTCGAGGTGTTGGTGGGCACAGCTTTCGGTGGTACGGCGCACACCTTGGAGTCGTTGTCGTGTTCGGCCGAAACCGCGTTCAAGTCGGGCGGCGCGAGGCACTTGTAGCCGTTGCGACAGTCACCATCCGAACCGCAGGTCGCCATGCAGAACGAGCGCTGATACGGCGAATTGCCTTGGCTGGGCGCGCAGCCCGCCACCGGCGAGAGCGAGGTGCCGAAGTTCACGCATACCGAATCGGCCGGACAACTGCCGGGCTCGCAATTGAACACCGTGCAGTAACCGCCGGGCTGCGTGATGTCACACAGGCGGTCGCCCGCGGTGGAGCAGTTGGTCGAGACGGTGCAGTCGTCACCAATCTTGGGTGTGCAGCCCAGGGCAAACGCCGCGGCCGCCAAAGAAATGGCGAGCATTGCCAGCCGGGTCAACGGCGAACCACTCGAAAACGCGCTATCATCGCTGCAAAGCATCGGGCGGCCGCGACTGTACTCGAAGTTGACACACCCGCCAGGCCATTCGTAACTTCGTTCACGTCGGCCACGGGCCGGCCCACTCCCTTCAAACCAGCGCAAAAACCGGGCAATGTCGACCTTCATCACCGACGACTGTATCAACTGCGGGGCGTGCGAGCCGGAATGCCCGAACGATGCCATCTCCGAGGGCGACGAGATTTACATCATCGACCCGGACCTATGCACCGAGTGCGTGGGGTTCGACGACCACGAGGCATGCCAGGCGGTCTGCCCGGTGGAGTGCTGTTTGCCCGACCCCAAGCATGTGGAGAGCGAGCAAGTGCTGATCGAACGCGCCCTTTCCTTGCACGACGACGACGAAGAGCTGAAGCAGCGCGCCGCCAGCAACACGTTCCCCTCGCGGTTCCGCAAATAAACGGCTGCCGTGTGGGCCTAGGCAGCGGACAATTCTCGCGCGCAGCGCTCGTTCGGCTCGGCGCGCTCGGTCTCGCCGCCACGCTGGGCGGCTGTGGCGGCGGCGTGCCGCTGCTGCACCCCGCGCACACGCTGCCCGCGGGGCGCACGGCGTTTGCGTTCGGCGTCAGCGACCGCTTCGTCTTGGGCGACGAACAGCGAGCGCTCGACGACGCGCAGCGGCGCATGCCCGGCACGCCGGGGGCACCCCCGCTCGACCCTCGCTTCACGCGCGGCGTGTTGGTCGCGGTCGCCGAAGGCCCCGCGGTTGCGCCGTTCGCCGCCGCGCGCATCGGCATTCCCGGCACGAACGAAGCCGGACTCAGCTACAGCGGGCAAGCGTTGCGCGGTGATTTCCGGCATGCCTTCGATTGGGGCCACAGCGCGCTGTCAGCCGGGCTCGGCGTCACGGGCCGCGGCTTCGGGCAAAGCTCGCTGGACTTACTGGGCAGTGATCTGAGCCGAACCCGCGGTTTGGGCGTCGATCTACCCATTCTGCTCGGTTACCGCACGGATGCCGACCTGATCTCGGTCTGGGGCGGCCTGCGCGGCAGCTTCGACCATTGGTCGGGCGCGGTGTCTCTCGACCCGAGCCCGGCTTTCGATCTGTCAGCGCGTCGGCTCGCGCTCGGCCCAGTCGTCGGAATGTCGATTGGGCTTCCGCCGTTCTGGGTGTCTGCCGAGCTCGAGCTCGACTACGCGCACGTTACCGGCTCCCTGGATCGGCCGGGAACCCGATACGATGCGCAAATCGACGGCTGGTCGGCGCGACCGGCCGGCGCGCTAGTCGCGAAATTTTAGCTACATATTGAAGAACTTGCGGAAACGTCAGCGCGGCCCCGGCCCGCGCGCTGTTGAATTCCATGGAGCGATGCTAGCCTTCTGCCGTGGTGCAGTTTCTGCGGCAGTTGCCCTTCTGGGTCGCCCAAGCGCGATCGGCGCCCCTGCTCGCGTTGGGCGTCATCAGCGCCGCGTGCTCGGTAGCACCCGTCGACTACAGCGCCGAGGCGGACGCGGGCAGCACCACTCACGCGCTGATCACCGTCGAGCGCACCTCGGTGGAGAACTCGCTCGAGGCGCCGCGCGCCGCGGCCTTCGCCGGCTTCGTGCGCACGCCGCCCGAGGTCGACGCCAATGCCATGTTGCGGCTCGCGGGCTTCGGGCTCGATCTGCCCGCCGTCGGCCAGTGTGCAGAGCCGAATCACGACCGCATCGGCAGCATGCCGCTGAGCCCGTTCGGGCGCGTCGAATTTCTGGACGCGGGCGATGTCACGCTGCGGACCAGCGCCAGCAGCGCGCTGCTCGCGACGCGAGCGCTGCCCGCCGTCACTGATTTGATCGCGGGTGTGGTCTACACCACGCGCGACCGTGCCGCCGAGCCGCTGCCCGCCGCCACCACTTACACGCTCAGCTCGACGGGCGGGTTGCTCCGCGCGTTCAACGTGAACGCCAGCGCGCCTGCGCAGCTGAGTTCGGTCATCGTCGGCGCAACGCCACTCGCCGAGCTGTCCACCGTCAGCGTGCGGGATGGCCTTTCGCTCACTTGGAGCCCGGGTCAGGGCCGTGATTTGGTGTACATCGAGCTGACCACCCAAGACGGCAGCGCCACCACCCGCTGCACGTTCCGTGACGGCGCGGGCGTGGGCAACGTGCCGGCCGCTGCATTCGTGGGCACGGGGGTCGGAGAGCTCTCGCTTCACCGCGTGCATAGTGAACCGTTCGCGTCGGGCAGCGTCGACGCCGGCGAAGTGCGCTTCGACTTCGAGCAGAGCGCGAACGTCGAATTCATCAACTAGTGTCGCGCCCCGTGCACCGAGTGTATTTCGTGCCCGGGATGTTCGGGTTCGGGCATCTCGCCGGCTACGACTACTTCAAACACGTGCGCGTGGGCCTCGAGCAGCGCTTCGCGCAGGCCGGCGTCGAGGCCACGTTCGAAGACGTGCCCGCGCCGCCCACTTCATCGCTGCGCTACCGTTCACGGATCTTGGCCGCGACCGTCGCCAAAAGCGCGGGCAGTGACGACGGGCCGATCCACCTGATTGGCCATTCGACGGGCGGGCTCGACGTGCGCTTGGTGCTCTCGCCCAAAGTGAACCTGGGCGTCACGAGCGAGCAGCTCGCCTGGCGCGACCGCGTGGTCAGCGCGGTCACCATCAATACGCCGCACTACGGCACGCCGCTCGCCACGTACTTTGCGACGGTTTCGGGCACGCGCGTGTTGTACGTGCTCAGCCTGCTGACGGTGGTGTCCCTCACGGTGGGCGAGCCTTCGCTGGCGATTTTTTCGCGCTTGGTGGCGGGCGTGGGCGGCATCGACTCGTTGTTCGGCGGCGACATGAAGCTGTTCAGCCGCGTCACCGACAGCATTCTGCGCTTCGTCGACCGCGACGGCCGCGGTGAGATCGCGGACTTTTTGAGCAAAGTGCGCATCGACCAAGGCGCGATCATTCAGATCATGCCCGAGGCCATGGACCTGTTCAACGCGGCCACCGTGCTCGACCCGCGCGTGCGCTACGGCTGCGTGGTTTCCGCCGCGCCGCCCCCGCGCGCCATGCGCTTCGCGCGCCGCATTTGGTCGCCGTACGCCGCGTTCACTGCCGCCATCTACTCCACGCTGTATCAATTCGCGAGCCAAGAGTCCGAGGTTTACCCGTACGCGCGCAGCTCACAGCGCGAGACCGAACTCTTGCGCATCGGCGTCGATCACCCGGTGAACGACCAATCGAACGACGGCATCGTGCCGACGCTGAGCATGCTCTGGGGCGAGCTCCTTTGGGCCGGCGAAGCCGACCACTTGGACATCCTGGGTCACTTCCACGACGACCAAAAACCGAAGCTGCACATGGACTGGGTCACGAGCGGCTCACGCTTCACGCGCCAACGTTTCGGCGCCGTACTCGACGAAATCGTGAAGTTCGCCCTGCGCGAAACTCGAGCCTGACCGCGAGCCGCGACTCTTCGCCGCTTCTTCTGGGCCGGCGCTTCTGCGCGCCACTCCGCCTCGACTCGAGCGATGTCAGCCTCGCTCAGAGGTGGAACGTCGTACTTCTCGAAAGATGCTTCGGCAGCCGCAAATCCTTCACGGCTAGCGACTTCAGCCAACAATGCCGAGGCGTTCCCGTCCTGGCGGCCAGCCGCCAACGCCTTCAGATTTCGAAGGCGGCACTCATCGAGCGATAAGCGCGTCTTCTTGCTCCGACCGGCGCGCCTACTGGCGCGGTAGCACGGCTTATCTGGTGGTGATGGTCACGCGCCCGACGCGGAGAGGCTCAGCCTTCGGCGTCCGAGTGCGATCCCCTGAACCGCGCGCGGAACGGCGCGGACTGCGAGGTGCGGCGCGGGATAACGAGCGCCCATCATCCCCATCCCACCCCGTGGGTAAAATCCGACCGCACGAGGGTGTGGCATGGGTCAAATCTGACTGCACCCGGGTGCGGTCCGGCGAGCGCGCGTCATTTTTTGGCGATGATCTTGTATTCGAGGACGCGGCTTTGCCCGTTGCGTTGGAAGGCCACGCGCAGGGCGTCGGAGCTTTTTAGCGATTGAAAGGCGTCGTAGGCTTCGGTGTCGCGCTCGATGGGCAGGTCGTTGACGCGGGTCACGACGTCGCCGGGTTTGAGATCCACGCCGTTCCAGAATTCGCTCGGGCTGAGCGTGACGATGCTCCAGCCGCGGAATTGGCCGTCGACCAGGCGGGGTTCGACGTCGAAGCGCTCCAAGAACTGAGGGAAGCCGCGTTCGATCAGCGCGTTCACGTCGTCGCGGAAGAGTGCGCCTTGGGGTGGGCGGGGGGCGGGCTTGGCGGCGGGCGCTTTGGCGACCGCCTTCGGGGCGACGACCGGGGCCTCGGGTGCCGCGCCGCAGCCGACCAATAATCCGAGCAGAACCAGACTGGTGCCTCGCATGGTCGGCCGAATATGGCGCGAACCGGGGCGAAAGGCCAAAATGTCAGGCTCTGGGCTTCAGCGCGGGGCGAGCGGCAAGTCTTGGAAGAAGCCGGAAGCTGCTGAAATCACTGTCTCGAACACGCGCGACGCGACCTCGTTCACGTCCCCCACGCCGGGCACGTGCAGCACGCGGTCGTTGGGTACGAGCTCCTCGGCTTTGGCGTAGACCGTGGCCAGCCGGGCTTGCAGCTCGCGGGCCTCGAACATTTCTTCGACTCCGCCGCGCGTGCGTCGGCGCTCTTCCGCGACTTCGGCGGGGACGTTGATCACGATCGTGAGGTCCGGGCGCAGGGCTTGCGTATTGAGCTCGCGGATCCACGGTATCGCATCGGCGCCGGTGTGCGCGGTCACCGATTGGTAGGCCAAGCTGGAGAGGTCGTAACGATCGCTGATCACCACCGAGCCTGCGCGCAGCGCCGGCGCGACCGTGGAGTCTAGATGATCCATGCGGTCGGCGGCGAACAAGAGCGCCATCGTCGACCAGGCGAAGTTGCGCGGGCCGGCCGCGTCGGGCACGAACAAACGCCGTTGCAGCACTTGCCGGATCATCGAGCCGATCGGCCCCGTGCTCGGCTCGCACGTGAGCACGACCTCCGCGCCGCGATTCTTGATCGCTCTCGCCAGCAGCTTGGCGTGCGTGGTGCTGCCGCAACCGTCGATGCCTTCCACGACCACGAACAGCCCTGGGAAGCGGCGACCCGATTCCGACGCGCGTGAGATGGGAGAGACGCTCTGGGTCATCGTTCAGCGAGCGTGAGCCGAGTTTTTCTAGGATGCAATCGGCGCGGGATCTTCGCCGAAAACCAGGTTGTCGATCAGGCGTGTCTGGCCCATGAAGCCGGCGATTGCCAACACGGCGCGCTCCCCGCTGGCCGCGTCTTCCGGCATTGGAGTGAGGTCGTCGGCGTCCGCGATCGTCGCGTATTGCAGACGCAGTCCGCCTCGGCGAAGCTCACTGAGCGCAAGTTCGCGCAGGGCCGAGACGCGGCGCTCGCCGCTCGCAAAAGCGGCGGCCGCGGCGCTCAGCGCGCGCGGGATGGACAATGCGCGCTCGCGCTCCTCCGGCGAAAGGTAGACATTGCGCGAGCTGAGCGCGAGGCCATCGCTGTCGCGCAGGGTGCGGAGACCGACGACTTCGATGGGAAGCAAGAGGTCGCGCGTCATGCGTTCGATCACTTTCAGCTGTTGGTAATCTTTGCGGCCGAACACGGCCACGCATTCACCGGTCACCGCAAACAGCTTGCTCACGATCGTGGTCACGCCGTCGAAGTGCCCCGGGCGATGCGGCCCGCACAAGGCGTCGGTCAAGCCGCTCACGTGTACGCGCGTACGCTCACCCTCGGGGTACATCTCGCTCGCCTCGGGCGCGAATACGTGCGAGACGCCCGCTTCGCGACACAGTTCGAGATCGCGCTCGAGCGGGCGCGGGTAGCGCGCGAAGTCTTCGTTCGGTCCGAATTGGGTGGGGTTGACGAAGATGGTCAGCGCGACTTCGGCCGCGCGCGAGCGCGCCTCCGCGACGAGCGAGAGGTGCCCCGCGTGCAGTGCGCCCATCGTGGGCACGAGCCCGAGGCGTTTGCCTGCGCTGCGCACGGCCTGCGTGGCCTGCCGAAATTCCGCGACCGTGCGGTGCAACGTGAGCGTCATGAGTCCTCGTTGGCGGGGCCGTAGCTCTTGGCGGGCGGGCCGAGCACCGGTTTGGCGCCCGTGTCGCCGGCGGGTTGTTGCTTCGGGAGTGCGCCGAAGCTTTGCGCGGCACTGGGGAAACTGCCGTCTTGCACCTCTTTTACGTAGCTCTGCGTGGCGGTCACGATTTGCGCACCCAGCTCCGCGAAGTGCTTCACGAATTTCGGTTTCAAGCTGGGGTACATGCCCAAGAAGTCGTAGCAGACCAGCACTTGGCCGTCGCAGCCCGGGCCCGCGCCGATCCCGATGGTCGGGATCGCGACCGACTCCGTGATGCGCTGACCGAGCTCGCTCGGGATCCCTTCGAGTACGATTGCGTACGCACCGGCGTCGGCAATGGCGCGCGCGTCGGCCAGCACGCGCTCGGCGTCGCTCTCCCCCTTGCCTTGCACGCGGAAGCCCCCCATGGCGTGCACCGACTGCGGCATCAGCCCCACGTGGCCCATCACCGGAATGCCGGCCGCGACGATTGCCCGCACGTGCTCGGCATAAGCTTGGCCGCCCTCCAACTTGACGGCCTCGAAACCGCCGGTCTTGAGCATTTGCCCGGCGCTCTCGAGCGCGCGCTCGACGGACGATTGGTAGCTCATGAACGGCATGTCACCCACCACGTGCGCCCGATGGGTGGCCCGCGCGACCGCGCGACCGTGATAGCAAATCTCCTCGATCGTCACCGGAAGCGTGTTGGGCAAGCCCTGCACGACCATGCCCAGGGAGTCACCGACCAGCAGCACGTCGGCGCCGCCGTCGTCCAAGAGCCGGGCCATGGTCGCGTCATAGGCCGTGAGCATCGCGATTTTGGGGCCACGAAGCTTGCGCGCGAGCAGCGCCGGCGCGGTGATTTTAGCGTCATTCATGCGATTCCGCGCAGCGTACCACCTGGCCGAGCGAGTGAAAGAACGCTAACCTCGAGCGGTAGTGGCTGACCCGGCACAGAGCGACTTTCGTCGGACCTTCCAGCGCGTGGCCGAGCGAGTGCGCCGTCGTCAAGCGGGCCGTCTGGCGCTGACGGGCGCGGGCGTGGGCCTTACCTTGGGTGCGCTCGCGGCGCTCGGGCTGTGGGCTCTGCGTTGGGGTGAGTGGCGGCCGTTCGCGGCCGGACTGGGCGTGCTGGGTGCGGCCTTCGGCGTGACGCTCGCGAGTCGTCGGCGTTGGTCGGAGAGCGATCTCGCGCTTTATCTCGACGCGCGCTTGGGCAGCCACGAAACGGTGACCACGGCGCTGGCCGCGCAAGGCTCGGACGAGCCGGCGCTGGCGCATGTGCTCGAACGCGCCGCGAGTGTGCTGAGCGCCGCCGATCCGGAGCGGGTGAAACCCAGGTTGTGGTCACGCTGGCACGCGCTGCTGCCCGGGGCGCTCGCGGCGATTGCCGCGATCAGTGTGCTGCCCCTGCCGCCCGCAGCAAAACCGCCGCCCGCCGCTCCCGGCGCCGAGCGCATTCGGCTCGAGCGCCTCGAAGGGCTCGAGCGAATCGAAGCCCTCGGGCGCTTGCAAGGCCAAAACCCGGAACAAGACGAACGCTTGAAGAAGCTCGCGGAGCAGGCCAAAAAGCTGCGCGCAGACTTGGCCAAAGGCCTCGAGAAGCGTGAGGCGCTGTCCGAGATCGCCAAACTGCGAGATGGCATCGCGGCCGAGCAGTTGAAGCTCGGAGACCGTCAGAATCGCCCGGGGCTCGACGCCGCGCTGCGCGCCTTCGCCAACAACCGCGCCCTGCAAGACGCGCAAAAAGCGCTCGGCAACGGCGATCTGACCGCGTTCGACGACGAGATGCAAAAGCTCGCCAATCGCGCCGAGGTCACGGACCGCCAGGCCGCGAAAGACGCGCTGGAAGAAGCCGCGAAAGCGGCGCGTGCCAAAGGCGCCCAGGGCTTGGCCGACGCGCTCGACGCGCAAAAGCGCCTGTTCGAGCGGCGCGCGTCCGACGCCGAAGCGCTACGCGAGCTCGCGCAAAGCATGAAGGGCAAGCTCTCGCCCGAAGCGCTCGAAGATTTGAAAGAGTTCGGCCGCTCGGGCAATCCCGAAGCCGAGCAACGCCTGGCGGAAGGCCTCGAGCGTGCGCTCGAAGGGCTGACACCGGAAGAGCGCAAGCGCTTGGCCGAGCGCATGCAACAGCAGCTGGAGGGCGCGGACGGCAACGCTTCGCCCATGACAAAAAAACAGCTCGAAGAGATGGCCAAACAGCTCGCTCGCAAAGACGGCATCGAGCAGCTGAAGAAGCAACTCAAAGAGCTGGCCCAGCCTGAATCGAGTGACGACGCCAAGCGCGAACGAGGTTTGGATGACGCCGAACGCGGCGGCTCGGACGCGCAGCGCGGCCTGGGCGCGGTGCCGATCCCGATGGATAGCGAGGGCGTACCAGGCCCAGGCGGCCCCGGTGAAAAGTCTGGTCCCGGCGACAAGGCAGGCGGACCCGGCAGCAAACGCGACACGGGGACGGGCGACCATCAGGGGTCGACTCCAGAAATCGCGACCAAAGAGCTGCGATCCAAGGCCGAAGCGCGCCTTCAGGCCGGCGCACCGATGCACGGCGCGACCCTCGGCCGTGCTCCCGCTCGCCCCGGTGAAACGGCCAATCAACTGGGGACCGGCAGCTTGGATGAAGCGCAAAAAAGCGAGGTCGGCGCGGTCGATCACGCGGACATCCCCGAAGAATATCGCGAGCAGGTCGGGCGCTACTTCGAACCGTGATTGGGAGTATGCTGGGCTAACTTTGCCTGAGCTCAGAGCCCGATGACGGACCCGCCCGCGCCCACGTTCGAAGCCCGCCTCGCCGAGGCCCGTGACCTGAGTGCGCGCTTGAAAGGCGCCATCGCCACCGTGATCGTCGGTCAAGACGCGGTGGTCGAGCAAGTGCTGTGGGGGCTGATTGCCGGCGGGCACGTGCTCTTGGAGGGCAACCCCGGCCTGGGCAAGACGCTACTCGTGCGCACGCTCTCGTCGTGTTTGGATCTGCGCTTCTCGCGCATCCAATTCACGCCCGATCTGATGCCGAGCGACGTGACGGGCACCAACGTGCTG